>LFIK01000664.1_pt1 | contig 26171 bp, 21 predicted proteins | sample 643401 | NCBI WGS metagenome assembly LFIK01 (sample SAMN03777447, study PRJNA286221) | soda lake metagenome | biome: soda lake; feature: Kulunda steppe; material: water; isolation source: sample T5-Br brine of Lake Tanatar-5 | place: Russia: Kulunda steppe | collected 2010-07
CCCGCGCCTGCGGCTACGAGGGCGAGCATCATATCCAGCTCGCCGCGGTCATCGAGTTCATCCACACGGCCACGCTATTACATGATGATGTGGTGGACGGCTCCGACATGCGGCGCGGCCAGGAGACCGCCAATAACCTCTGGGGCAATGAGGCGAGCGTGCTGGTGGGGGATTTCCTCTACTCCCGCGCGTTCCAGATGATGGTTGAGGTGGGCAGCATGCCCATCATGGACGTGATGGCCGGCACCACGAACACCATCGCCGAAGGCGAGGTGATGCAGCTGCTGAACGTCCACGATCCGGATACCACCGAGGAGAACTATCTCAAGGTCATCTATAGCAAGACCGCCACCCTGTTCGAGGCTGCCGGCCGCATCGGCGCCCTACTGGCGGGAAAACCGGATGATGTGGTCCACCGGCTGGCGGAGTACGGGCGCCACCTGGGAACCGCGTTCCAGCTGGTTGATGACGCATTGGACTACACGGGCCAGGCCCAGGAAATCGGCAAGAACGTGGGCGACGACCTGGCGGAAGGCAAGCCCACCATGCCGCTGATCTATGCCATGCGCGAGGGCAGCGCCGAGGAAGCGGCGCTGATCCGTCGCGCCATCGAGGAAGGCGGTCGCGAGCAGATTGGACCCATCATGCGGGCCGTTGAAAAGACCGGGGCGATTGCATATACTCGCGCCCTCGCAACACAGGCAGCACAACAGGCGGTCGCCTGCTTGGACTGTTTGCCGGACTCCTCCTATCGGGAGTCCATGCGCAACATGGCGCTGTTCAGCGTCGATCGCGCCTATTGAACGACAGCCGTCGGGGTGTAGCTCAGCCTGGTAGAGCACTGTCTTCGGGAGGCAGGGGTCGGAGGTTCGAATCCTCTCACCCCGACCACTTAATAACATCGCAAGCCGGGTTCCCGGCCCGCTTGCACCGCCCTTCCAAGAGGGCTTGCGAACCCGGCGTCAGCCGGGTTTTTCGTTTTTATTGGCCTGTCAGCCCGGCGGTCGACCGCTCATCTGACGATAGCGCCGCGTCATCGGGCCCTTGCGGATAAAGGCACTGGCGCAACGCGCAACCGGGTCCGCAGGATCGCCGTCGTGAACCTGGCATTGCACGAAGGCGATCTGTCGGGCGATGCGATAGCACTCCGCCTCCGCATGCACGGCGCGCCCCGGTCTTGCCGGCCGCAAATGATCAATCCGCAAATCCAGCGTGGCCACGACCTCGATGGGACGCAGGCTCAGGCTGGCACAGGCGCCGCTGACCTGATCAGCCAGCGTGGTGATCACCCCACCGTGCAGATAGCCGTTGACCGGATCCCCCACCAAGTCCTCCCGCCAATCGACGCAGGCCTGCAGCGTGCGCTCCTCCACGCGCAGAACACGCATACCCAGCTCCCGGCAATGTGGCGTCCCGCGAAAGAATCGCCTCGCGGCGTAGTGACGAATGACGCGCAGCCGAAACAACAGCGTCCAGAAAGGATCCTTACGCCCAGCGGTCGACTGGCGGCGCATAGCGCTCTCCCGGAAATTGGCCCGCCTGGCGGGCGACAGCAGTGAGAGCGCAATTCTACCGTCGGCGCCGTATCCGCGCAGCCACGACACCTGCCCAATCGAAACCCCGGGCTATGGTATGGTCTGTCGCAGAATAACGACAAACGGCCGGAGAGCGCGATGGGGAACGAAACACAGGGAATGCCTGCCCACGAAGGGGAAGGCACAGTGGAACCAGCCGCCGTGGCCGTACTGGCCGACGCGCCGGAGCGTGCATCGGCACTGGCAGCCGCGCTACGCGGCCATGGCTTCCGGTGCCGGCACTTCATCAATCCTCGGGTTCTACTCAATGCCACGCGGCAGTTTGCCCCCGCAGCCATTGTTGCGGACGGCACGCTACTTGAGAATCCGGTCAGCGAGGCCTGCGTGCAGTCGGCGCGCGAGCGTATCGGGGCGTCCCTGGTGGTGCTGGGGCGGCATGAGCCACCGGGCGCTTATGGGGACATCGATGCCGAACTCGAAGCCGGCGCGGGCGCCGAACAGATCGCCACGCACCTGCATGGGCTGCTCGGGGAAGGGAACTGGCGGCAACGACTGAAGCAGGCTCTTGCCGAAGACCATTTCCGCCTCGCTTACCAGCCTATCCTGCGGCCGGACGGCACCAGCACCGGGCTGCACGAGGCACTGCTTCGCCTGTCCGATCCGTCCGAAGGGGAACTGCTGCCGGGCCGCTTCCTGCCCGCTGCGGCGCGACTGGGTCTTCGCCGCCACATCGACCGCTGGGTGCTGCTCCGCGCACTGGACGTCATCAACGCCAGCCAGGAGCCCACGACACCCACGCTGTTCGTCAAAGTGTTCCCCGAAACCGCCTGCACCCCGTCCTTTCCCGGCTGGCTCGGTCAACAGCTCCGCCAGCGTGCGCGGGCCCGTGGGCGACTGGTGGTGGAGCTGCCGCATCCTGACGTGATGGCCGAGCCCGATGCTTACCGGCCACTGGCAGCCATACTGCAGTACCATCGCTGCTCGGTGGCGCTGAGCCATTTTTCACCTGAGGACCCGGCCACCGCCATGGAGAACCTGTTCCCGGCACGCTACCTGATGCTGGCACCGGGCCTGCTACGCGGGCTGGATGACAGCAAGGCGCATCAACGCCACCTCCAGGCCGTGGTCAGCCATGCGCGCCGCGCCGGCATCAGCACCATTGCCACGCAGGTGCAGAACCCGCAGGCCATGACCAGCCTGTGGCAAGCCGGGGTAGACTATGTGCAAGGACATCTGCTGCAGGCGCCGTCACCCGAGCTATGGTTACCGAGCATCGCAACACCCCATACCCCATGAGCACCGCCAAGCCGCTTCCGGATAACCTTGGCGCCTCTGTCACGCGCGATATCGTCGACATTCTGGTACCGCTGTTCGAGGAGGCCAGTGCCGGCGCCATCGCCGTGGACGCAGAGGCGCGCATCACCTGGATCAACCAGAGCTACATGGACGTGCTCGGTATCCACCGGATGGAGGACGCGGTCGGCAAACCGGTGAACGAGGTGATTCCCACCTCCCGCATGAAGGAAGTGGTGAACAGCGGCCGCCCGATCCTGCTGGACATCATGGAGATTCGCGGCATGCACTTGGTGGTCACCCGCCTCCCGGTGCGCGACGAATCCGGCAGGGTCACGGGCGGCATCGCCTTCGTTCTCTACGACGACCTGCAGCCGCTGACCCCGCTGATCGCCAAGTACCGCAAGCTGCAGCAGGAACTGAACCACGCTCGGCGGGCACTGGCACGGCGCTCAACGCGTTACGAGATGTCGGATTTTGTCGGGGTGAGTCCGGCCATGCTGGAGGTGAAGCGGCGGGCGCGCCTGGCTGCGGGGCGGAACACACCGGTGCTGCTACTCGGTGAGACAGGGACCGGCAAGGAAGTGCTGGCGCAGGCCATTCATGCTGCCTCGCCCCGGGCGGAACAGCCGTTTATCGCGGTCAACCTCGCCGCCATTCCGGAAAACCTGCTGGAGGCGGAATTCTTCGGTGTCGCGCCGGGCGCCTACACGGGGGCGGACAAGCGAACCCGCGAGGGCAAGTTCCAGCTGGCCGACGGGGGGACGCTCTTCCTGGATGAGGTGGGCGACATGCCGCTGCCGATGCAGGCGAAGCTGCTCCGCGCCCTGCAGGAACGGGAAGTGGAGCCACTCGGATCCAATGACCCCAAGCGCGTCGACGTACGGGTGATTGCGGCGACCAGCCGGAACCTGGAGAGCATGATGGCGGACGGCGGTTTCCGCTCCGATCTCTATTACCGCCTCAATGTGCTGCAGATCCAGGTACCCCCCTTGCGGGATCGCCGTTCCGACCTGGGGGTGCTGTGCGAAGCCATCCTCGAGGACCTGGCAGCCGAGAGCGATTTGTACGCCACGATCACACCGGAGGCCATCGAGTTGCTCGCGGGCCACGACTGGCCCGGCAACGTCCGCGAACTGCGTAACGTGCTTGAACAGGCACTGACCCTGAACGAGCATGTGGGCCTGCTGGGTCCGCGGGAACTCGCCCCCCTGCTCCCACGCACGGGTCAACCGGCGGCCAGCGGCAGCCTCCCATCGCAACCGGTGCGGCTCCTCGCTGACATACTGGGCGACGCGGAGCGGGAGGCCATCCGAACCGCGCTGCGGGCTCACGGCGGCAACAAGGCAGCGGCCGCCCGCGCCCTGGGGATATCCCGTTCGGTTTTGTACGAGAAGCTGAACAAACTGTCCCCGCAGCCGGACACATGTCCTGAAATTCGGACACTATTCTGCACGTCAGCACAGAATCTGTCCTAATATCCGGACATTCGACCAAGAAAAGAAACGCAGAACTCCTTTATCATCCTGTTTTTAGAAAACATTTAATAACCTGGCACGCTTTCTGCTTACTATACAGCAACAAATAAGGCCAAAGGCGCACAGGCTGACCAGAGTCGGCAAATGAATTCCACGCCGAACAGGCGCCTGCCGCGACCACATAGGCCAACCACCGATTCTGCGACCCACGGGTCGGAGGACGGCTACCATTATTGGTGGCCTCATTGCTCTGCGATTGGCAGGGCACGCATGACTCATTTATTGGAGGAGAGTCCCATGGACCTGAGTTCTGGTCTCAAGCAGATCGGCCGCACGGCCCTGATCGGTACCGCAGCCGCCGGCATGCTGGCAGCCGGCATGACCACCGCCTCGGCCCAGGAGCGCGTTCGCTGGCAGGTGCCCATTGCGTTTCCGTCCCACCTGGTCGGCCTTAGCACGCCGGTCAAGTACCTGAGCGAGTCACTCGGCGAAGTCTCCGGCGGCAATATCAACCTACGCTATTACGAGCCGGGCGAACTCATTCCGCCGTTTGAAATCCTGGATGCGGTTTCCGAAGGCCGTTATCCGGCCGGCTTCACCTGGATCGGCTATGACCAGGGCAGCATTCCGGCGCTGCCACTGTTCGCCGGCCCTCCCTTCGGCATGGAGCCCCCGGCCTACATGGCCTGGCATTACTTCGGCGGAGGTCATGAACTGCTGAAGGAAATCTACGAACCGTACAATGTGCACCCGCTGCTCTGCAGCATGATCGGTCCGGAGGCGGCCGGCTGGTTCGCGGAGCCGCTGGAATCCCTTGACCAGATCGACGGCCTGCGCATCCGCTTCGCCGGGATCGGCGGCCGCGTCATGGAGCGTCTGGGCGCTTCGGTCACCATGATCCCGGGCGGCGAGCTCTATCAGGCCATGGAGCGCGGCACCATCGATGCGATGGAGTTCTCGGCGCCGGCCGTGGACCGCATCCTCGGCATGCAGGAGATCGTGCAGAACTACGTGCTGCCGGGCTGGCACCAGACCTTTACCGCCGCCCACCTCCTGATCAACAAGGACGTGTGGGATGACCTGCAGCCGGCCACGCGGGCCCAGATCGACATGGCCTGCCGCGCGGCCACCCTGTACGGGTTCTCGGAAAGCGAGATCGAAAACCCGAAGGCGCTGCGGGACTTCGAGGCTGAAGGCGTGAACGCCCAGGTGCTGCCGGATGACATCCTGCAGGAACTGAAGCGCATCACGGACGAGGTGCAGGCAGATATCGCCGAGGAAGACGAGATGTTCCGCCGCGTGCTGGAGAGTCAGCAGGAGTTCATGGAGCTTCACGGCACCTGGCACTACAAGGGCCACCTGCCGCGTAGCTACTACGCTCCCCAGGAAGACTAAACTCTGACGCGACGCACGAGCCGGGGGCGGCACTGCCGCTCCCGGCTTTCCGGTTGACTGGAGCATCGAATCTATGACCCATCGTACCGACGTGCCCGGGCCGTCCAGGGACGAGGCCTCGCCGGGCCTGAGCAGCGGGCCGGAGTTGCCCACCAACCGCATCAGCCACTTCGCCGACAGCGGCATCCAGATCTTCGGCAAGGCCGTCTCCTGGCTGTGGATCATCACGCTGCTGGTGGTGCTGAGCAACGTGTTCAGCCGCTTCATTCTCGGCCGCGGCTCCATCGCCCTGGAAGAACTCTCCTGGCATATGTTCGGCGCAACCATGATGCTCACCCTCGCCTACGCCGTGGTCACGGACGATCACGTGCGGGTGGACGTGCTGCGCGAGAAGTTCTCGCTGAAAACCCAGGCCTGGATCGAGCTGCTCGCCATCGTGCTGCTGCTCCTGCCGATCCTGTATTTCATCATCGATGAGCTCATCCAGTACGCCTACCGCTCCTTCGTCCGCGGCGAGCGCTCCCAGGCCCCGAGCGGCCTGCCCTATCGCTTCATCATCAAGAGCATGCTCCCCATCGGCATGAGCCTGGTGGCCATCGCTATCGTCTCCCGCGCGCTGCGCTGCACCACGCTGCTGTTCGGCTTCCCCCGGGCGTACACCCCCGGCAAGCGCCGCGCCTCCTCCGCCAACACCTCGGGAGACTGAATCGCATGGGTATGGAAGAGCTACTGGTCATTGGCATGTTCGCCAGCTTCATGGCGCTGCTGCTGCTGGGCTTCCCGGTGGCCTGGTCGCTGGCGGGCGTGGGCTTTCTGTTCGCGGTCATCGGCCACGTGCTGGTGGAGTACTTCCAGGCGGACATCTGGTTCACCTGGGGCGGCACCATCGGGGTGCTTGACCGCCGGATCTACGGCATCGTCGCCAACGAGTTGATGGTGGCGCTACCGCTATTCATCTTCATGGGTATCATGCTGGACCGCTCCGGCATCGCCGAGCGGCTGATGCGCTCGCTGGTCACGGTGCTCGGCGGCCTGCGCGGCGGCTACGCGGTGACCGTGGTCATCGTCGGCGTGCTGCTCGCCGCCTCCACCGGCATCGTCGGCGCCTCGGTGGTGCTGCTCGGCATGCTCTCGCTCGGGCCGATGATGGCAGCGAAGTACAACAAGTCGCTCGCCGTGGGCACCGCCTGTTCGGTGGGCACGCTCGGCATCCTGGTGCCGCCGAGCATCATGCTGGTGCTCATGGCCGACCGCCTGGGCACCTCCGAGGCCTCGGTGGGGCGACTGTTCATGGGCGCGCTCATCCCCGGCATCATGCTCGGGCTGATGTACATCGCCTTCATCCTCATCGCCGCCTACCTGAAAAAGGATCTCGCACCGGCGCCCAGCGACCGCAAGCCGCTCACGCTGCGCGCGCTGCTCGACGTGCTCATCGCCGTGCTGCCCCCGCTGGCGCTGATCATCGCCGTACTCGGCTCCATCTTCACCGGCTTCGCCACCACCACCGAGGCCTCTGCCGTGGGCGCACTCGGCGCGCTGCTGCTCGCACTGTTCAACCGCAGCCTCAACTACCGCGTGCTCGCCGACGCCGTCTACCAGACCAGCCGCACCACCGCCTTCATCTTCGCCATCTTCATCGGCGCCACCGTGTTCGCCTCGGTGCTGCGCGGGCTCGGCGGCGATGACGTGGTGCGCGCGGCCATCACCGGGCTGCCGTTCAGCGAAACCGGCATCGTGCTCACCATCCTGTTCGTGGTCTTCCTGCTCGGCTTCTTCCTCGACTGGGTGGAGATCACGCTGATCATCCTGCCGCTGGTCGCACCCGTGGTGTTCAGCCTCGGCGTCGACCCGGTGTGGTTCGCCATCCTCTTCGCCATCTGCCTGCAGACCTCCTTCCTCACCCCTCCCGTGGGCTTCGCGCTGTTCTACATCAAGGGGGTCTGCCCACCGGGCATACGCACGCGCGACATCTACATCGGTGTCGCACCCTTCGTCATGCTGCAACTGCTCGGCCTCATGCTCGTCTTCTGGTTCGAGCCCCTCGCAACGTGGCTGCCTCAGGAAATGTACGGCGGCCGTTGATTCGGAGTAGACACAATGCGTCTGAAGAACAGGATTGCACTGATTACCGGCGCGGCACGCGGCATCGGCTTCGCCATCGCCGAAGGCTATGCCCGTGAAGGGGCGAAGGTGGCAATCGCCGACCTCAGCACCGAGGCGGCCGAGGAGGCGGTGGCGCACATCCGCCGCAACGGTGGCGAAGCCATGGCGGTGACCATGGACGTGACCGATGAACAGGCGGTCGACCAGGGCGTTGAGGCCGTCGTGGACAACTGGGGCGGGCTGGACGTGGCCATCGCCAACGCCGGCATCCAGCATATTGATCCGCTGGACAAGCTTGACTTCGCCAACTGGCGCAAGGTCATGGCCGTGCATCTGGACGGCGCCTTCCTGCTCACGCGCGCCAGCCTGCGCCACATGTACCGGGCCGCGAGGGGCGGTTCCATCATCTACATGGGCTCGGTCCACTCGAAAGAGGCTTCCCCTCTAAAAGCGCCCTACGTTGCCGCCAAGCACGGGCTACTGGGACTGTGCCGGGCAGTCGCCAAGGAAGGGGCCAATCACGGGGTGCGCTCCAACATCATCTGCCCGGGTTTCGTGCGGACCCCGCTGGTGGAAAAGCAGATCCCGGAACAGGCAAAGGAGTTCGGAATTTCGGAAGATGAAGTGGTGCGTAATATCATGTTGCGCAACACCGTGGACCAGGAGTTCACCACGCTGGAGGATGTGGCGGAACTCGCCATTCACCTGGCGGCGTTCCCGAGCAATGCCCTTACCGGGCAATCAGTGGTCGTCAGCCACGGCTGGCACATGCAGTAAGCGGAGACACCTGATGAGCGAGAACAGCCCCGTACTCTGGCAACCCGGCCGGCGGGAACTGAACGACAGCCTGATGGCAGGGTATCTGCGCCGGCTGGAACAGCAGGGTCACGGCCCGTTCGGCAATTACCAGGCGCTGCATGACTGGTCGATCGCGGACCTGGAACGCTTCTGGCGTACCGTGTGGGACTTCTGTGGCTTGCACGCGGAGACACCTCCGGACGCCATGCTGGGCAAGCGGGACATGCCCGGCGCACGCTGGCTGCCCGGCGCACGCCTCAACTTCGCCCGCAACCTGCTCCGTCATGCTGTCGAGGGAGACGGTGACCAGGAGGCCGTGGTGGCCTACGCCGAGGGGCGCTCCGTTGTCCGCCGGACCCGGGCCGAACTGCTTGCGGATGTCGGCGCCCTGGAGTCGTTCCTGCGCGGCCAGGGCGTGGAGGCCGGTGACCGCGTCGCGGGACTGGTCAGCAACAGCTATGAAGCACTGGTCGCCATGCTGGCCGCCACCAGCATGGGTGCGGTGTGGAGTTCGGCCTCACCGGACTTCGGCACCAACGCGACGCTGGATCGCTTCGGTCAGATCGAGCCCAAGGTGCTCATTGCCGTCAACGGATACGGATACGGCGGCAAGCAGTTCGAGCGGCAGGAGCAGATTCTGGAACTTGCGCGGCAGCTGCCCGGCCTTGCCCATACGGTGGTCATCCGGCACCTGGCCGACGCCCCCATGCCGGAAGGCGAGCAGATCACCTCCTGGGACGACGCACTTGCCCAGGGCCAGGGCCAACAGCCGTCCTTCACGCCCCTGCCCGCGGACCACCCGGTGTATATCCTCTATTCCTCCGGCACCACCGGGAAACCGAAGTGCATCGTCCACGGCGCCGGCGGCATTCTGCTGAATCACGCCAAGGAACTGATACTCCATGGAGATGTGGGCAAACAGAATGACCGCTTCCTGTACTTCACCACCTGCGGCTGGATGATGTGGAACTGGCAGGCGTCGGTTCTGATGACCGGTGCCACCCTGGTGGTGTACGACGGCTCGCCCGCCCAGCCCGATGCGGGCATGCTATGGCGCCTGTGTGCGGACGAAAAGCTCACCCATTTCGGCACCAGCGCCCGCTTTATTGCAGCCTGCCGCAAGCTGGGGCTGACACCGGGGGCCGACCTGGATCTGTCGCACCTGCGGGTGGTGTTTTCCACAGGCTCACCACTGCTACCTGAGGATTATGACTGGTTTTACGACAACGTGTCCCGCGACATCCTGCTGGGTTCCATCGCCGGCGGGACGGACATCTGTGGCTGCTTCGTCGGCAGCAACCCGATGCTGCCGGTGCGTCGTGGGGAAATCCAGTGTGCGCTGCTTGGCGTGGATGTCGTGGCCTTCGGCGAGGACGGAGAGGCACTGGACGGGGAGCGCGGAGAACTGGTCTGCCGCCAGCCCCTGCCATCCATGCCGGTAGGCTTCTGGAATGATGACAACGGCAGCCGCTATCACGACGCCTATTTCTCCAGCTTCCCCGGTGTCTGGGCGCACGGCGACTTCGTGCGGTTCACTGAACATGGCGGAGCCATCATCTACGGTCGCTCGGACGCCACCCTGAACCCCGGTGGCGTGCGCATCGGCACCGCTGAAATCTATCGCCAGGTGGAAACGATTGACGCCATCAGCGACAGTCTTGTGGTCGGACGCCCCGTGGATGGCGATGTTGAAGTCGTCCTGCTGGTGATGCTCAAGGACCACGATGACCTGGCGCGGGACCTGGTCCGGGAGATCAAGGACCGTATCCGCCGCAACGCCAGCCCGCGTCATGTGCCCGCGCGCATCGTCGCCGTGGACGACATCCCCTACACGCGCAGCGGTAAAAAGGTGGAAATCGCCGTCGCCCGGATGCTGCAGGGCGAAACCCGCCCAGGGAACCTGGGAGCGCTGGCCAACCCGGAATCACTGGACCACATCCGGCGGCGCCTGGGCGACGAGGGCCTGTTGTAGCGCCGGCAAGGCCGGAACCGTTCACGCGGGCCAGATAATGGATTCGAGGCCCGCGTCACAGACCGCAGAGCGGCCTGCTGCTAACGTTTCACGAGCGTTTCGTTCCGGGGCGCCAATCGTTTATAGTGCGTCAGAACCCGCTTTTGACGTGCGCGCTTCCCGGGGTCGGCTGGCGAACCGTCAGGATTTGCGATGGCGGCACGAGGGCCGACGATGAATCGACAGGGATGCGAGACAGAACGAACAATCACAGCAAAGGACGTTTCCATCAAGGGGCATCGCGCGGCATCGGGCTCGATGTCCCTGCCGGGGGCGTCGCAGCAGGCGTTAGCGCATGGCAATTCCTAACCCGAACAGCACGATGAAGCTGACCGGCCTGGCAGGACGCCTGGTGCGGGACGGCCTGATCAACGAAGAAGCGGCCCGAGAGGCCATCGAGGAGGCGCGCAAGGCGCGCCAGCCGCTGGTTGCCTGGCTGGTGGAACAAAAGCTGGTGTCCGGCGCCGATCTGGCCCTGGCCGCTGCCAGTGAATTCGGTGTCCCCCTCGTGGATATCACCGCCATCGACTTCGACCCTTCCGTCACCGGCCTGATCAGCGAACGCCTGGTCCGCCATCATCAGGCCCTCCCCCTGTACAAACGTGGCAAGCGCCTCTTCGTCGGCCTGGCGGACCCCACCAACCTGGACGCCCTGGACGAGTTCAAGTTCCACAGCGGGCTGACCACGGATCCCGTGCTGGTGGAGCAGGACAAGCTGGTGCGGGCGATCGACCGGGCGATGGAAGCCCAGGATACCTCGCTGGACTCCGAGGAGCTGGACGAGGACCTGGACAACCTGTCAATCACCGGTGGCGAGGAGGAGGCCGCCAGCGCGGACGTCAGCGAAAGCGACGCCGACGATGCCCCGGTGGTCCGCTTCGTGAACAAGGTGCTTGTGGATGCCATCAAGAAAGGGGCGTCCGACATCCACTTCGAGCCCTACGAGAAGAAATTCCGGGTCCGGTTCCGGCAGGACGGCATGCTGCGCACCGTCGCCAGCCCGCCGCTGGGGTTGGCGCCGCGGATTGCCGCGCGCGTCAAAGTCATGTCTCGCATGGATATCGCGGAGCGGCGTGTCCCGCAGGACGGCCGCATCAAGATGAATCTCTCCAAGTCGCGAGCCATCGACTTCCGTGTCAACTCCTGCCCGACGCTTTTCGGCGAGAAGATCGTACTACGTATTCTCGACCCCAGCAGCGCCATGCTGGGCATCGATGCGCTCGGCTATGAGGAGGATCAGAAGGAACTCTTCCTGGACGCGATCGCCAAGCCCTACGGCATGGTGCTGGTCACCGGCCCCACCGGCAGCGGTAAGACCGTGTCCCTGTATACGGCGCTCAACATCCTCAACACGGAAGACCGCAACATCTCCACGGTTGAGGACCCGGTGGAAATCAACCTCGGGGGCATCAACCAGGTCAACCTGAACGTCAAGGCCGGGCTGACCTTTGCCGCGGCGCTGCGCGCCTTCCTGCGCCAGGATCCGGACGTGATCATGGTAGGTGAAATCCGGGACCTGGAAACCGCCGAAATCGCGGTGAAAGCCGCCCAGACCGGCCACCTGGTCCTGTCCACGCTGCATACCAACGATGCTCCGCAGACCCTGACGCGACTGGCAAACATGGGGGTTCCTCCCTACAACATCGCCTCGTCGGTACACCTGATCATTGCCCAGCGGCTCGCCCGGCGCCTGTGCAACAACTGCAAGGAGCCGGTGGACGTGCCGCGCGAGGCCCTGCTGGAGGAAGGTTTTACCGAGGCAGACCTGGACGAGAACCCCACGTTCTATGGACCCAAGGGTTGCGACCAGTGCACCCTGGGATACAAGGGCCGGGTCGGCATATACCAGGTCATGCCGGTTTCCGAGGAGATGGGCCGCATCATCATGGAAGGTGGTAACTCGCTCCAACTCGCCGACCAGGCCGAGAAGGAAGGCATACGCGACTTGCGCCGTTCCGGGCTGATGAAGGTCATGCAGGGCGTGACCAGCCTGGACGAGATCAACCGCGTGACCAAGGACTGAACAAGGGACACAAAACATGGCACAGAAGGCGGCCAAGATTCCCACCTTCGTGTGGGAAGGCACGGACAAGCGCGGCGTCAAGGTCAAGGGGGAAACCCAGGCCGAAAACGTGACCCTGATGAAGGCGGAGCTGCGGCGTCAGGGCATTGCCCCGAAGGCGGTCAAGCGCAAATCGTCGCTGTCGCTGGGCAAGCGCGCCAAGAAGATTACCGCTGGGGACATCGCGGTATTCAGCCGGCAGTTGGCCACGATGATGAGTGCCGGTGTCCCGCTGGTCCAGGGGCTGGACATCGTCGGCCGCGGCCACGAGAACCCGTCGATGCAGAAGTTGGTGCTCGAGATCAAGACCGATGTCGAGGGCGGCACCAATCTAAGCGAGGCACTGGCCAAGCATCCGCGGCAGTTCAATGAACTGTTCTGCAACCTGGTGGAGGCCGGCGAATCCGCAGGCGTGCTGGACACGCTGCTGGACAAACTCGCCACCTACCTCGAGAAGACCGAGTCCATCAAGAAGAAGATCCGCAAGGCCCTCTTCTATCCGGCCGCGGTGCTGGTGGTGGCTTTCGTTGTCACGGCCATTCTGCTCTACTTCGTCGTACCGCAGTTCGAGAGCCTGTTCCGTGGTTTCGGCGCCGATCTGCCGGTCTTCACCCAGTTCGTTCTGGGCCTGTCCTATTTCGTACAGGACTACGGACTATTCATCATCATAGGCCTGGTTGCGGCGGTCTTACTTTTCCTTGAGGCGAAAAAACGCTACCCGAAGGTGGTTCAGTTCCTGGATCGCCTGTCGCTGAAGATTCCGGTGATCGGGGTCATCCTGGAGAAGGCGGCCATAGCCCGCTATGCGCGGACCCTGTCCACCATGTTCGCCGCTGGTGTGCCACTAGTGGAAGCGCTGGACTCCGTGGCCGGTGCCACCGGCAACTACGTTTACCAGAAGGGCGTGCAGGAAATGCGGGAGCAAGTTGCCAGCGGTCAGCAGCTGCAGGTTGCCATGAAACTCTCCAACCTGTTCCCCAACATGGTTATCCAGATGACCGCCATCGGTGAGGAATCCGGCTCCCTGGACAGCATGCTGGCCAAGGTGGCTGACTTCTACGAGGAAGAGGTCGACAACATGATCGACAGCCTGAGCAGCCTGCTCGAGCCGATGATCATGGTCATACTCGGCGTGCTGGTGGGTGGCCTGGTCATCGCCATGTATCTGCCGATCTTCCAGATGGGTCAGGTGGTCTGAATCAACTCCATGGAACTCGTCCACTTCCTGTCCACAACGCCGACCGCACTGGTCGGCGTTGTCTTTGTGCTGGGGCTGCTGGTCGGCAGTTTTCTGAACGTGGTCATCCTGCGGCTGCCGCGGATGCTGGAACAGGACTGGCTGCAGCAGGCCCACGAGACGCTCGGCCGGCAGCCGTCGGCCGAACAGGCCCCACGGATCAGCCTGGTGCGCCCGGCATCCCACTGCCCGGCCTGCGGCCACCGCATCCGCCCCTGGGAGAATATCCCGCTCCTCAGCTGGCTGGCGCTGCGCGGCCACTGCAGTGGCTGCGGCACGCGCATCGGCATACGCTATCCGCTGGTGGAGTTGCTGACCGGACTGCTCTCCGCTGTCGTCGCCTGGCAGTTCGGCTGGGGCGTGGAACTGGCCGCAGGGCTGGTCCTCACCTGGGTGCTGATCGCCCTGTCCGGCATCGACTTCGACACGCAATTGCTGCCCGATGCGATCACCCTGCCCGGGCTTTGGCTTGGCCTGGCACTCAGCCTGGTCCCGGTGTTTGCCAACCCGGCTGACGCCATTCTCGGGGCCCTGGCCGGCTACCTGAGCCTGTGGCTGGTCTACCAGGGCTTTCGTCTGGCAACAGGCAAGGAAGGCATGGGCTATGGTGATTTCAAGCTGCTGGCACTGCTCGGGGCCTGGCTGGGCTGGAGCGCGCTGCCCGTGATCATCCTGCTCTCCGCACTGGTGGGGGCCGTGGCGGGCATACTCATGATCGTGACCCTGGGCCGTGACCGCCAGCTTCCCATTCCCTTCGGCCCCTATCTGGCCGGAGCGGGCTGGCTGGCCATGCTCTGGGATGAGGCCCTGATCGACGCCTACCTGCGCTGGTCCGGGCTTGGCTAGCCCGCGGCGCGCCGACGGAGCTTTCGTAATGCGCAATGACAGACAACGGGTTTTCACTGTCGGCTTGACCGGCGGCATCGCCAGCGGCAAGACCACGGTCTCCGATGCCTTCCAGGAACTCGGTGCAGATGTGATCGACGCCGACGTGGCCGCACGGGCGGTGGTGGAAGTGGGACGGCCGGCACTGAAGGAACTGGCCGAGCAGTTCGGCAACGACATCCTGCAGCCGGACGGCCGGCTTGATCGCGCGGCCTTGCGCCAACGGATTTTCTCGGACCCCGGCGCCCGGCAGCAGGTGGAAGCGATTCTGCACCCGCGGATTCGTGACTGGCTGCGGGAGCGCCTGGAGAACTCCCCCGGACCCTATGCGCTGCTGGTGGTCCCCCTGTTGGTGGAGGGCGGGCGCGAGGGTCTCTCCGCGCTGGTGGACCGGATCCTCGTTGTGGATGTACCGGAATCCGTGCAGGTCGAACGCCTGATGGCGCGCGATGGAAGTGATGAAGCGCAGGCGCGGGCCATCCTCGCGGCGCAGGCCTCACGCCAGCAACGCCGGGAGGCGGCCGACGATATCATCGCCAACACCGACACCGAGGAGGCCCTGCGAGCATCCGTGACGGCGCTCCATGACCGGTACCTGGCAATGGCGGGTTTGGAATCCGACGGGTCAGTGGGCGACAATGGCGCCCATGCACACTGAAGGACGATCGATGCAACAGGCAGCCTCATCGAACAGCACCCTCCGGTTTGAGCAGCCGCTGAACGAGCGGGTGCGCACACTGATGCGCCTGGAAATGCTGTTCGATCAGGGCAGTTTCGGCATTGCAGGTGAAACCGAATGGCACAGCCGTCTCGCCGTCGCCACGCTGTCTGACATCCTGGAAGTGCTGTCCCGCGGCGATCTGAAATCCGAACTCATCAAGGAACTGGAGCGGGTGACCGGCACCCTGCAGCCGCTCACGGACAAACCCGGCGTGGACACGGACCGCCTGGACTATGTCATCCACCAATGCGATGACCTGCTGGACCGGCTGCGCAGCCATCCGGGCCAGCTGGGCATTGCACTGCGCCGGGACGAATTCCTGGCAACGATCATGCAGCGCAGCGGCATCGCGGGCGGCACCTGTGCCTTTGACCTGCCGGCCTACCACTTCTGGCTGCATCGCGACGCCGAACATCGCCGTCAGGACCTGGAGGACTGGTACGCGAACCTGGACTCGGTGCGGCAGGCCGTGATCCTGATCCTGCAACTGGTGCGGGACAGCGCCATGCCGCGCAGCCAGACGGCCCACGACGGCATCTTCCAGCGTAACCTGGAGCGCGGTAACAGCTATCAGCTGGTCTGCGTGGAACTGCCGGCCAATAGCCCCTGGTTCGCCGAGATCAGCGGCAGCAAGCACTTCATTACGATCCGCTTCATGGAGCATGGGAGCAGCGTGGAGCGCCCCATGCAAACCCTGCGGGACGTGGATTTCGTCCTGCGCTGCTGCGCCCTCTGACGCCATGACACAGACGATCCATTGCCCCACCTGCCGCGCAGCCGTCGCGTGGAGCCCGGAATCCCGGTGGCGCCCGTTCTGCAGCGAGCGCTGCAAGATGATCGACCTGGGCGCCTGGCTCAACGAGGAAAACACCATTCCCGGTGTCGAGTTGCCCGACGAACTGATCGATGAATTCCGCGAGGAAGACCCTCCTCGGGATTAGCCCTGTCGCTCAAGCATTATCGCGGCGCCCACAGTCCACGGATCGCGGCAATACCCTGCCCCCGAGCCTCCCTCACCGGAACCAACCAGTCCTGATCCATACCGCCCAGCGCGTAGACCGGCAGCGGGCAGTCACGGATCAGTTCAGCGAAACACTCGAGCCCCAGGCCCGGTTTTCCGGGATGGCTCGCGGTCGCCGCGACGGGGCCCAGCACCGCGAAATCGAGGCCCAGGCGGGCCGCAAGGGCCAGCTCCCTGGCGTTATGACAGGAGGCGGCGACGAGGCTGTCTTCGGCAAGAGGTCGCTCGCAGAGGGTGCGCAACCGCGCACTGGTGAGATGCAGTCCGACGCCCAGTTCCCGGGCCAGCGCCGGGCCGGCATTCAGCAGCAGCTGTGCACCGTGCGCCCTTGCCAGCACTGCCGCCTGCTCGACAAGCCGTTGATAGGCCCCTTTTTCCAGCCGGTGCGCGCGCAGTTGCACCAGTTGGATGCCGGCAGCCATGCGACGCTCCAATTGCCGCAGGAAAGCGATTTCCCCGCCAAGCTCGGTGGGATCAGGGGTGATCAGGTAACGGTCCGGCAGAGACACTGCTCGCATGATGGGCCGGTTGGCGACCGGGAAGGAATAGTGGATCAGTTCAGGGGCCGGCACCCAGCGGAACGGCTGGCCCTCCCGGGCCTGCGGCGTGCCACTGAATCGTTCAACGCGCCACACGTCCAGCAGGACCTGCTTGTCCCCGTAATCATGGGGCACCCTGAGGAGGCGGCGGGCGTAATGCGGACGTATCCCCAGTTCCTCGAACAACTCCCGCTCCAGCGCGGCCTGCACCGTTTCTCCCGGCTCCACCTTGCCGCCTGGGAATTCCCACAAGCCACCCTGGTGCACGTGGTCCGGGCGTCTGCTGATCAGTATTCGCCCCCGCCCATCGGCGACGACGCCCACCGCAACCTGGATCACGGCGCTTCGTTCCGTCCCGTCAGCTACGGTACTCGGCATTGATCCGGACGTAGTCGTAGGAGAAATCCGTGGTCCAGACGGTCGCCCCCGCATCGCCACGGCCGAGATCCACCCGGAAGGTGACCTCATCCTGGCTCATGCGGGCCGCGGCCTCGGACTCCTGGTACTGTTCGGCACGACCACCTCGCTCCGCGATCAGGTAATCATCCAGCCAGATGCGGACGCCGTCCACGTCGAGGTCGTCCACGCCCGCGCGGCCGATAGCGGCAAGTATGCGCCCCCAGTTGGGGTCTCCGGCAAACGCGGCCGTCTTCACCAGCGGCGAATGCGCGATGGTATAGGCCACCGCCTCGCACTCGGCCTCCGAGGCACCACCCTGCACGGCAACCGTGATGAACCGGGTAACACCCTCGCCGTCACGGACAACCGCCTGCGCCAAGATGCGACAGAGATCCGTCAAGGCCTCAATAAACCTCCGGTAATCAGCATCGTCTTCCGAGGACAGGCCTACCGCGGAGGCGGCGGTGGACACCAGTACGCAGGCGTCATTGGTCGATGTATCGCCGTCCACGGTAATGCGGTTAAAGGAATAGCGCACGGCTTCGCGCAGCGCCCTATCCAGCAACGGCTGGGAAATGGCCGCATCGGTGGCGATAAAGGCAAGCATGGTGGCCATGTCCGGCCGAATCATGCCCGAGCCCTTGGCAATGCCGGTCAGCGTTACCGTGCCCTGCGCCAGTTCCACGTGCAGGCTCGCGCCCTTGGGCAGGGTGTCGGTGGTCAGAATGCCTTCGGCAGCCTCCGGCCAGCCATCATCCCTCAAGGCGGCCAACGCAGCAGGCAGACCTTCCCGAAGCTTCTCCACTGGCAGCGGCTCGCCAATCACACCGGTGGAAAACGGCAACACCCGCTGCGCATCGACACCGGCGCGGTCGGACAGGGCCGCGCAGCAATCCCGAGCATCCCGCAGACCGCGCTCGCCGGTTCCGGCGTTGGCATTCCCGGTATTCACCAGCAGATAGCGCGGCGCCTGCCGCTCCAGGTGCTGCCGTGCCACCAGCACCGGGGCCGCGCAAAAGCGATTCCGGGTAAACACGGCCGCCACACGGCTGCCTTCCGCCAGTTCCATCACCACCAGGTCTTTACGCCCCGGCGTCTTGATTCCAGCGCTGGCGGTGCCAAGGCGCACACCGGCCACCGGGTGCATCGTCGGAAGTGGCCCCAGCCCGACCGCCATGATCAGTTCAGCTGCCCGTGGCAGTGCTTGTACTTCTTGCCGGAGCCGCACGGGCATGGCTCGTTGCGGCCCACCTTGCGCCCTTCGCGCACATAAGTGCCGTCGCCGGCGGCGGATTCCTGGCGGTTTTCCTGCTCCCCGCTCAGGGCACTGGCCTCGGCGTGCTTGAACTCCAGTTCGCGCTTCTGTCGCTCGGCGTTCTGGCGCTCCAGCTCCTCCACTTCCTCGCGGCTGCGAATGCGGACTTGCTGCACCAGGCGCACCACTTCACGCTGCACCTCACCCAGCATGCCGGTGAACATCTGGAAGGCTTCCTTCTTGAACTCCTGCTTGGGATTCCGTTGGGCATAACCGCGCAGGTGGATGCCCTGCCGCAGGTAGTCCATGGCCGCCAGGTGCTCCTTCCAGTGGCTGTCGAGCACCTGCAGCATCACCGCCTTCTCGAACTGGCGCAGTACTTCGGTGCCGGCCTGTTCCTCTTTTTCCCGGTAAGCCGCATTGGCGGCTTCCATAAGGCGCTCACGCAGCGTTTCCTCATGCAGGCTGCTGTCATCATCCAGCCACTGCTGGATGGGCAACTCCAGGCCGAAATCCTTGCCCAGACGCTCTTCCAGCCCCTTCACGCTCCACTGTTCCTCGATGCTGCCCGGCGAGATGTACTCGCTGATCACACCGTCGATGACATCATGGCGCCAGGTCTCTATGGTGTCCGCCACGTCATCGGTTTCCAGCAGTTCCCGGCGCTGGGCGTAGATGACCTTACGCTGGTCGTTGGCCACATCGTCGAATTCCAGCAGGTGCTTCCGGATATCGAAGTTATGGCCTTCCACCTTGCGCTGGGCGTTTTCGATCACACGCGAGACCAGGCCGGATTCAATCGCCTCGCCCTCCTGCATGCCCAGCCGCTGCATCATGTTGGAGACGCGCTCGGAGGCGAAGATACGCAGCAGCGTATCCTCCAGTGACAGGAAGAAACGACTGGACCCCGGATCGCCCTGACGACCGGCACGGCCGCGAAGCTGATTGTCGATACGGCGGGATTCGTGTCGCTCGGTACCCACCACATGCAGGCCGCCGGCCTGTACCACCTGCTCGTGCCGCTGCTTCCACTCCTCGCGCATCCGCTGCTTGGTGGCCTCGTCCGGATCATCCAGGTGATCGATCTCCACCTCGATGTTGCCGCCCAGCACGATGTCGGTACCGCGGCCCGCCATGTTGGTGGCGATGGTGACGGCTCCCGGCCGCCCGGCCTGGGCGATGATCATGGCCTCCCGCTCGTGCTGCTTGGCGTTGAGCACCTCGTGGTCAAACTTCTCCTGGCGCAACGCCTGCGAGATCAGCTCCGACACCTCGATGGAGGCGGTACCCACCAGCACGGGGCGGCCGGCATCCCGGTTCTCGCGGATGTCCTTGATGATGGCGTCGAATTTTTCCTTCTGCGTCAGGTACACCAGGTCATGGTGGTCGACGCGCGCCATGGGCCGGTTGGGCGGAATCACCACCACTTCCAGGCCGTAGATATGCTGGAACTCGTAGGCCTCGGTGTCCGCGGTGCCGGTCATGCCGGCCAGCTTGCCATACAGACGGAAGAAGTTCTGGAAGGTGATGGAGGCAAGGGTCTGGTTCTCCTGCTGAACCTTCAGCCCCTCCTTGGCCTCCACCGCCTGGTGCAGCCCGTCGGACCAGCGGCGCCCGGCCATCGCACGCCCGGTGAATTCATCCACGATCACCACCTGGCCATCACGCACCATGTAGTGGTCATCCTTGCGAAACAGATGGTGGGCGCGCAGCGCGGCATTGAAGTGGTGCATCAGGGCAATATTGGTGGCGTCGTAAAGCGACTCGCCTTCATCCAGCAGCCCCTCGCGGATCAGCAGTTCCTCCACCTTCTCGTGGCCGGCCTCGGTGAGGTAGACCTGGCGCTGCTTCTCGTCCACCCAGAAATCACCGTCAGTCCCCTCTTCGCCCTCCTGGCGCTTGAGGCCGGGGACGAGCTTGTTGATGCGCAGATACATCTCCGAGCTGTCCTGCGCCGGCCCGGAGATGATGAGCGGGGTCCGGGCCTCATCAATCAGGATCGAGTCCACCTCGTCGACGATGGCGTAATGCAGTTCGCGCTGGACTCGGTCTTCCTTGCGGAACGCCATGTTGTCGCGCAGGTAGTCGAAGCCGAACTCATTATTGGTGCCGTAACTTATGTCGGCCTCGTAGGCTTCCTTCTTTTCTTCATGGGACATGCCGGGCACGACCACGCCGACACTCATGCCCAGGAAGCGGTAGATGCGGCCCATCCAGTCGGCGTCACGACGCGCCAGGTAATCATTCACCGTGACCACGTGCACGCCCTTACCGGTAAGCGCGTTCAGGTACACGGGCAGGGTCGCCACAAGGGTTTTGCCCTCCCCGGTCTTCATCTCGGCGATCTTGCCGCCGTGCAGGACCATGCCGCCGATCAACTGCACGTCGAAGTGACGCATGCCCAGGGTACGGCGGCTGGCCTCGCGCACGGTGGCAAAGGCTTCGTGCAGCAGGCTATCCAGCGTGGCTCCGTCCGCCAAGCGCTTGCGGAATTCCTCGGTTTTCGCCTGCAGTTCGGCATCGGACAGAGCCTCCAGCTCCGACTCGAGCGCGTTGATGCGCTCCACGTCCTTGAACATGCGCCGCACCATGCGATCATTACGGCTGCCGAACACCTTCTTCGCGATTGCACCTAGCATACGAACCTTCTCGGAAATCTCTGCGTGGCCTGGAGCGTTGGCATGATGAGCGCGCGTCACAACGCGCCGCCGGGCACTCCGGAAAGCTAGCCATGATACCTGATCGGCAGCGAAAATATTAGGATACGCGAGCGTCTGTAACGGATTGAGCAAGCATGGGACAACGGGACAAATCACTGGCCTCCGTGGCACAGGCATTGGGGCAGCAGGGTTCGGCGCTGCGTTCCATCACGCAGCGGGCGCGGATGCTGCAGCGCTGGGAGAAGATCATCAGCGACAAGCTGCCGGAGGCGTTCCAGGGCCACTGGGGGCTCGCCCGCCTGGATCGGAAGCAGATGGTGCTGATGGTCGATAGCCCGGCCTGGGCAAGCCGCCTGCGATACATGGGCTCACAGGTCGCGCAATTGGTAGCGGATGCGGGAGGGCCGCACGCCCAACGGGTGATCATCAAGGTGGGGAGCCCGGCGCCGGCACCAAAAGCACAAACGCCTCGCGTACTCTCTGAGCACGCGAGGCGCTGCATTCTATCTGCCGCGGAAGCGCAGCAGGACCCTAAACTCCGCGCGGCCCTGTTTCGACTAGGCCGTCGCGGGTAGACGCGCTCAGCCGGCGGCGGCCGGGACCGGCATGGGCTGATCGAAGGAGATCGGCGCCGGCTCGTCCTGCTCGAAGGTCACCTCTTCCCAGGCAGAGGCATCGCTGAGCAGGGTGCGCAACAACTGGTTGTTCAACGCATGCCCGGACTTGAAGCCGCTGAAGGCACCGATCAGGCTGTGGCCGAGCAGATACAGATCGCCGATGGCGTCCAGTATCTTGTGCTTCACGAATTCGTCGCGATAGCGCAGACCGTCCTCGTTGAGAATGCGGTAGTCGTCCACCACGATCGCGTTATCCAGGCTGCCGCCCAGCGCCAGTTTGCGCTGCTGCAGAGCCTCGATCTCCCGCATGAAGCCGAAGGTCCGGGCCCGGCTCACTTCCTTGACGAAGCAGGTGCTGGAGAAATCCACGCTCGCCTTCTGCTCGCCTTCCTTGAACACCGGATGGTCGAACTCGATGGCAAAGGACACCTTGAAGCCATCGAAGGGCTCGAAATCCACCCAGCGATCTCCGTCCTCGACGCGGATCGGCTTCTTGATGCGGATGAAACGCTTGGGCGCGTCCTGCTCCTGGATGCCCGCGGACTGGATCAGGAACACGAACGGACCGGCGCTACCGTCCATGATCGGCACCTCGGGGGCGCTCAATTCCACAATGGCGTTGTCGATGCCCAGCCCTGCCATGGCCGAGAGCAGATGCTCCACGGTGGAGACACGCACGTCGTCCTTGACGAGACAGGTGGAGAGTTGGGTATCGCCAACATTCTCTGGATGGGCACGGATTTCAACCGGCTCATCCAGATCCACACGGCGGAACACGATCCCCGTATCCGGGGCTGCCGGCAACAGGGTGAGATAGACCTTCTCGCCCGTATGCAGACCGACACCGGTGGCGCGGATCACATTTTTCAGGGTACGTTGCCGAATCATTAGCGTGTATCACTCCTTGCGGGCCCGCCGAGCGTGTCCGCATTTAACCGACTTCCACGTCGCCGATACGGCGACGTATGGAAATAACGCGTCATTTTACCGTAACAAACGCGCTTTGCATACTGCACTGCAACATGCACTGCGGCCGAGGCGCGACCCACCCTGAGACCGGTCCGCTGAAGCGTATCGCAGACGGGCCTTCCAGCGCGCGATGTCTGTCACAAAACCGACACCGCAGTCGCTGTTGCGCTCAGTCCGCCTGGCGGCGCAGGAATGCCGGGATATCCAGGTACTCCATGTCGCCGGTTTCACCATACTTGTCGTTGGCCGCCTTCTTGCGCGTCGCGGCGGGCGTATCCAGCTGACCGTAGTCCACATCCCCGCTGGGTTTGCGCGGAGCTGCCGTGACCGCCTTCAGTTGCGGTTTTTCCTGCACTTCTGCGCGCGGCTGCCCCAATCCGGTGGCCACGACAGTAACCCGCAGCTCATTCTCGAGTTCCGGATCAATCACGGTGCCCACGACAACGGTGGCCTCATCCGATGCGAACTCACGGATGGTCTGGCCGACTTCATCAAACTCGCCAATGGAGAGATTGAGGCCCGCCGTGACGTTTACAAGGATGCCGTTGGCACCGGCCAGGCTGATGTCCTCCAGCAACGGGCTGGCGATGGCTCGCTCGGCGGCTTCGCGGGCGCGACCTTCACCGGAGGCCGCACCGGACCCCATCACCGCCATGCCCATTTCGGACATCACGGTACGCACGTCGGCAAAGTCCACGTTGATCAGGCCCGGACGGGTGATCAGCTCGGCAATGCCACGCACCGCCCCCAGCAGCACATCATTGGCCGACTTGAAGGCGTCCAGCAGGGTCAGGTTCTTGCCCAGCACACTGATCAGCTTCTCGTTGGGAATGGTGATCAGCGAATCCACATGCTGGGACAGTTCCTCCATGCCCTCGAGCGCCACGCGCATGCGCTTGTTGCCCTCGAAGGGAAAGGGCTTGGTCACCACGGCCACGGTGAGAATGCCCAGCTCCCGGGCGATCTGCGCCACAACCGGCGCAGCCCCGGTTCCGGTGCCGCCGCCCATTCCGGCGGTGATGAACACCATGTCGGCACCGTCCAGCACCTCGGCAATGCGGTCCCGGTCCTCCAGCGCGGCATCGCGGCCCACCTCCGGATTGGCGCCGGCACCCAGCCCCTTGGTGATGTTGCTGCCAAGCTGCAGCACGGTCTTGGCCGAGGTGTTCTTCAACGCCTGGGCATCGGTATTGGCGCAGATGAAATCCACGCCCTCAATATCAGCGGCCACCATATGCTGTACGGCATTGCCGCCACCGCCGCCAACGCCGATCACCTTGATCACCGCGTTCTGGCTGTATGAATCCATCAGTTCAAACATGATCGTGTCTCCTCTGGATGCGTCCATCGATCCATTGTCACTACGCTTCAAAGGTTCCCCTGGAACCAGCTCTTCATCCGGGTTAGCACGGCCCGGAAACCGCCTTCCGCCTCGTACTCGGTTATCTGTTGTCCCCGGTTATTGGCACCGAAATAGAGCAACCCGACCCCGGTGGAGTAAATCGGGTTGCGCACCACATCTGACAGGCCGGTCACGTTGTTGGGCACACCCAGGCGCACCGGCACATGAAACACCTCTTCCGCCAGCTCGATTGCCCCTTCCATCTTGGCGCTGCCGCCGGTGATCACGATGCCGGCGGCGATCAGGTCCTCGAAGCCGCTGCGGCGCAGCTCCTGGTGAACCAGTGTCATCAGCTCCTCGTAACGCGGCTCAACCACCTCGGCCAGGGTCTGCCTGGACAGCCTGCGGGCCGGGCGCTCGCCCACCGAGGGCACCTCGATGGTTTCCTCCGCACCGGCCAGCTGGGACAGGGCGCAGGCGTACTTGACCTTGATCTCCTCGGCGTGCTGCGTAGGCGTACGCAGGGCCACGGCGATGTCGTTGGTGACCTGGTCACCGGCGATAGGGATCACCGCCGTGTGGCGGATGGCGCCCTCGGTGAACACGGCAATGTCCGTGGTACCGCCGCCGATATCCACCAGGCACACGCCGAGTTCCTTTTCATCGTCGGTGAGTACCGAATAGCTCGACGCCAGTTGCTCAAGCACGATGTCATCCACCTCCAGGCCACAGCGGCGGATGCACTTAACGATGTTCTGGGCGGCGCTCACCGCCCCGGTAACCATGTGAACCTTGGCCTCCAGGCGCACCCCGGACATGCCGATCGGCTCACGCACCCCTTCCTGGGTGTCGATGATGAATTCCTGCGGCAGGATGTGGAGGATCTTCTGATCCGCCGGGATCGCCACCGCCCGGGCTGCGTCGATCACCCGCTCCACGTCCGCGCGCTGCACCTCCTTGTCACGAATGGCGACGATGCCGTGGGAGTTCAGGCTGCGAATATGCGAGCCGGCGATTCCCGCGTGGACGGAGTGAATCTGGCAGCCCGCCATGAGTTCGGCTTCCTCCACCGCCCGCTGGATGGACTGGACGGTGGATTCGATGTTGACCACCACCCCCTTCTTGAGGCCGCGGGAGGGATGCGACCCAAGCCCGACGATCTCCAGCACACCGTCGTCACCCATCTCCCCAACGATGGCCACAACCTTCGATGTGCCGATATCCAGCCCCACCAGCAGGTCGCGTTCCGTTTTCCTCGTCATCCTCCGTTCCTCTCGCGTCAGGGCCTGTCCGCGCCGGACTGATCGTCCCAGCGCACGGCAAAACCATTCGGGTAGCGCAAATCGGCGGTGGCAAGCTGCCGTTCCTGTTCGCGGGACAGCGCCGGCCAGGCCCGCACGAAACGCCCCACCCGCGCATCCACTTCATGGCGACCCAACTCCACCCGGGCACCGCCATCGAGCGTCACCTTCCACGACTCGCGGGCATCCATCGCTACGCCCACGACCGCCTTGCCCATGCCCCCGAATGCACGGTCCAGTTCCCGGAAGCGGTCGCTGACCTCACGCTCCCGTCCATCCGGGCCGGCAAGCTGAGGCAACCCGGCAGGCCAGGTGTCCGCCTCGGGGGAGAACAGTTCTCCCCGCGCGTTCACCAGCGCCTCGTCGTTCCAGGTGGCCACCGCCTCCTGCTCCTGGATGCTGATCCGCAGCGTGCCGGGCCAGACCCTGCGCACAGAAGCCCGGTCAACCCAGGGCAGGGCTTCGATGGAGGCGCTGATGCGTTCCACGTCCAGCCCCCAGAAGCCACCACCCAGATGCGGTGAGAGCGCATCTCGCAGTTCGCTCTCCC
>LFIK01000665.1_pt1 | contig 26135 bp, 28 predicted proteins | sample 643401 | NCBI WGS metagenome assembly LFIK01 (sample SAMN03777447, study PRJNA286221) | soda lake metagenome | biome: soda lake; feature: Kulunda steppe; material: water; isolation source: sample T5-Br brine of Lake Tanatar-5 | place: Russia: Kulunda steppe | collected 2010-07
GAACGGGGCGCGGCGGGGTTGGCAGGGGGCGGCGCGCCGGGCTCAGGCCCAGGGGCCGCGCGCCAGCCCGCCGCCCGCGCGGCGCGAGCCCTGCTCGGCGGCCATCCGTTCCAGCGCCGCGATCCGGTTGTGCGTGCTGGGGTGGGTCGAGAACAGCTTGTCGCGCTTGTGCACATGCAGCGGGTTGATGATGAACATGTGCGCGGTGGCCGGGTTGCGCTCGGCCTCGTCATTGTCGATGCGGCTGGCGAAGCCCTGGATCTTTTCGAGCGCCGCGGCCAGCCACAGCGGGTTGCCGACGATCTCGGCGCCCACGCGGTCGGCCTCGTATTCGCGCGAGCGCGAGATCGCCATCTGCACCAGGGCCGCGGCGAGCGGCGCAAGGATCATCACCGCCAGCATCGCGATCACGCCGCCCGCGCCCTGGTTACGCCCGCCGCGGAAGAAGAACGCGAAATTCGCCAGCATCGAGATCGCGCCTGCAAAGGTCGCGGTGATCGTCATGATCAGCGTGTCGTAGTTGCGGATATGTGCCAGCTCATGCGCCATCACGGCGGCGATCTCGTCGCGCGACATGCGCTGCAACAGCCCGGTGGTGGCGGCGACGGCGGCGTTTTCGGGGTTGCGTCCGGTGGCGAAGGCATTGGGCTGGTCGTTGTCGATCACATAGACCCGCGGCGGCGGCATGTCCGCATCGGCGGCCAGCCGGTGGACCATGCGCAGCAGGTCGGGGGCCACCTGCGGGCCGCATTCCTGCGCATTGTACATCCGCAGCACCGCCTTGTCCGAGTTCCAGTAGGCCCAGGCATTGGTCGCTGCCGCAAAGCCCAGCGCGATCACCACGCCCGCAGCACCCCCCAGAAGGTAGCCCACCCCCATGAACAGCGCGGTCATGGCGGCCATCAGCATGGCGGTCTTCACATATCCGGTCATCGCACAAAGCCTCTCGAGCAGCAGTCACCGACCGCTGCAATATGGGACAGGTGTGACAGGGCTGCAATCGGTGGCGCGCGCGATCAGCCGCCGAAACTCTCCATGGCGCGGAAGTCCATCTCCTCGAGCACGGGGATCATGAGGTCGGGGTCTGCGCCTTCGGCGGTCACCAGGATGCGGCCCGCGACGATGGCGCGCAGGCTGCGGTCCTCGCGCAGGAAGCGCACGCGGTTGATCCGTTCGATCTGCCCGCCCATCTGGGTGATCATCGCCATGTTGCCCAGCATCATGCCCAGCTGCGCCACCATCGGGTTGTCGGCCATGAGCGAGAGCTCGAACCGGCCATCGGGGCCGGAATAGGTGGCGCTGGCCATCACCCCGCCGCCCATCATGCCCAGCATGCCGCCGCCGGCGGCCTCGTCAAGCTCGCGCGTCCAGCCGTCGGGCGCGTCCGGAAGATAGGCGGCAAGCCCGGCGGTCTTCATCATGCCGAGCACCCGCTGGGCTTCGACAAGCTCGTCCTCGGCCCATTGCAGGTCGCCCTCGGCATAGGCTTCGAGCGCGGTTTCCAGCGCTTCGACAAAGGGGTCCGCCGCGGCGGGGCTGGACAGCAGGGCGGCAAGCGCGGCTGCGGCAAGGGCGCGGTGCATCGGGGGCCTCCATTGGTTGACAGGACGCCCACAGACTGCGCCAGCGCCGCGCGCCGGGCAAGCGGTTTTCGTGCGCGCGGTGGCGGCTGCGTCGTGCGCTCAGACCAGCCCCGCGGCCTGCAACCTTGCGCGCAGATCGGTCTGCGGGCGCGCGCCCAGATGGCTGATGACTTCGGACGCGGCGAGATTGCCGATGCGCACCGCGACCTCCAGATCGCGCCCCTCGACCAGCCCGAACAGGAACCCGGCGGCGAACTGGTCGCCCGCCCCGGTGGCGTCGACCGGGTGCATGCGGTTCACCGGAACCTCCAGCGCTTGCCCCTGCGCGATCACGCGCACCGGGTCGCCCGAGCGCGTGCACACCACCAGCGGGCACACCCGCGACGCCTGCGCGAGCGCATCGTCCAGCTCGTTGGTCTGGTAGAGCGCCACCCACTCGGCCTCGTTGCCCAGCGCCACGTCGACCTCGCCGGCCACCAGCGCCTGGAAATCGGCGCGGTGGCGGTCCACGCAGAACGGATCCGACAGCGCGATGGCGGCGCGCCCGCCGGCGGCGCGGCAGGCGCGCGCGGCCTTGCGAAACGCCTCCTTGCCGCGGTCCTTGTCGTAGAGATACCCTTCGAGGAACACCATCTCGCTGTCGGCCATCACCGCCTCGTCGACATCCTCGGGGCCCAGTTCGGCCGAGATGCCGAGATAGGTGTTCATCGACCGCTCGCCATCCGGCGTGACGAAGATCATGCAGCGCGAGGTCGGCAGCGTCTCGTCGGCCACGGGCGCGTTGGGAAAGGCGGTGCCCTGCGCGGCCATCTCGGCGGCGTAGCCCCGGCCCAGCGCGTCGTCGCGCACGCGGCCCACGAAGGCGGTGCGCAGCCCCAGCCGGCCCAGCCCCGCCAGCGTGTTGGCCACCGACCCCCCCGGCGCGGTGTCGTGCACGGTCATCGCCGCCGACAGCGCCTCGGCGCGGTCGCGTTCGATCAGCTGCATGATGCCCTTGCGGATGTCATGGTCGTGCAGGAATCGCTCGGGCACCGTGCTGATCACGTCGACGATGGCGTTGCCGATCCCGGCCATCTGGTAGGTTTTCACTCGGTTTTCTCCTCATAGGCGCACAGATCGCGGATCAGGCAGGCGGGGCAGGCGGGTTTGCGCGCCTTGCACACGTAGCGCCCGTGCAGGATCATCCAGTGATGCGCGTGGAGCTGGAATTCGGCGGGGACGTGATCCTCGATCGCGCGTTCCACGGCCACCACGTCGCGCCCCGGCGCGATGCCCGACCGGTTGCCGAGCCGAAATATATGCGTGTCCACCGCCTGCGCGGGCAGCCGCCACCACATGTTCAGCACCACGTTCGCGGTCTTGCGCCCCACGCCCGGCAGCGCCTGCAGCGCCGCGCGCGAGGACGGGACCGCGCCGCCATATTGCTCGACCAGGATGCGCGAGAGCTTGATGACGTTCTTCGCCTTGTTGCGGTAAAGCCCGATTGTGCGGATATGCGCGATCAGCCCCTCCTCGCCCAGCGCGAGCATCTTTTCGGGGGTGTCGGCGATCCGGAACAGCGCCGCGGTGGCGCGGTTGACGCCGGCATCGGTGGCCTGCGCGCTCAGCGCGACCGCGACCAGCAGCGTGTAGGCGTTGACATGCGCAAGCTCGCCCTTGGGTTCGGGCTCGGCCGCCTGAAAGCGGGAAAAGATCGCGTGGATCGTGGTATGGTCAAGCTGCGCGGCCATGGCGCGGATATGCACCGCGCCGCCCGCAGCGGCAAGCCCCGCAGGCGGCGGGTCCGCGGCCCCGCCGGGGGGCCGCAGGATGTCGCGGGCCTGCATCTCGAGCCCGATCAGCCACGCGGCCATCGAGAAATACACCAGCAGCCCCGAGAAATCCTTGCGCGTGGTGATGAACGTGTCGATCAGCCCGCCGACGACCAGCTCGCCGGCCAGCGTGACCAGCAGGAACAGGATGCGCACGAGCACCGTGTATCAGATCGGCCCCTGCGTCAGCTTTTCCGCGCGCATGTGGTCGGTGGTGTGGAACATGTCGCCCACGGCCGCCTTGTCGTAGATGTCATCCGAGGTCTCGATCTCGAGAATGTCCATCGCGTCGTCGAAGGTCAGCACGCCGGTCCGCCGCTTGCGCGCGTCCAGGATCGGCAGCAGCGGCACGTCGCGCACCTGCAGTTCGCGCGCCGCCCGTTCCCAGTCGGTGTCGCCGCAGCGGTAGTGGGGCGGGGGTGCGGGGTATCGCCGTCCGGGCTGTCGGGGGTGAGCATGGCCAGCCCGGCCGCGCACGGGTCGCGGGATGCGTCAGGCCGCATCCGGACGAGCTTTCCGTGGGTCTCACTTTCGGCGCGGAAAAATGGTCGGCTTGCCGACGCCGGGAGAGTTCGAGAAGGCCGCGCGCGCTGCCAACCGCAACACGCGCGCGCGCGGCCATGCGCCTGCCGGCGCCAGCTCGCCGTGCCGGGGGGCGGCCCGGCGATGCGCGACGGCCTTCGGCCCTTGCTCCGCGCAGGGTGGCTCGACCGTCCCACGCTGATCGGTGATCACTCTAGTGGCGGACCTCGGTCACGAAGGCCTCGGGCATGTCAAGGTCCTGATCCAGGAACCCGGTCAGCGGCATCGAGAAACGCGCGCTGCGGCCATCCTCGGAAATCTCGCCGTTCGAACTGACGATTTCGGCCCCGCTGACCGAGAAGGCGATCTCGTAGCCTTCGAGCATGGGGCGGAACATGGCCATCATCGACGGGTCCTCGATCATCTCGTCCATGTCGTCGTCGAGATCATCAAGCGGGATGGTCACGCGCACGATTCCGTTGCCCAGCGCCTCGGCGGTGGCGGGGATGGTGTCGTCGTCGTCATCCTGAAACAACTCGGCAAAGGGTCCGGTCTGGTCGATGTGGCAGATGGCATAGGCATCGGTCAGTTCCAGCCGCCCGCCGTCGGCTTCGTCGCAGAAATCGCCGTCGTCGTCGCTCATGTCGAAGAGCGCGCGCTGCATCTGCATGGTTCCTGTCAGCCGCGCCGTCTCGTCGTCGAGGATCTCGATATCCATGTCCACGCCGATGCAGCCCGCCAGCGCGAGCGCCGCTCCTGCCGTTGCCAGCCTGAAATGTCGCATGTCCTACTCCCTCGATCGCGCCGCCGGGTGGGCGGCTGTTTCACGCACGGACAGTTTGGAAGCCATGCCGACGCGCTGCAAGCGCGAATCCGGTCGACGCCCGGACCGGGGGCGCGTTTCGGGACGGTCATGGCAGCCCCGCGGTCGCGGATCACGATCCGCACGGGCACGCCGGGCCGGAGCGGAAAGACACTCCGGCACAGCAGCCAGGGCGAGCGCGCCCCGATCACCCCGAGGCCGATCATCGCCACGAGCGCGACCCCCACCGCGTCCCGGTGAACCGACAGCACAGACCACCAAGAAGACCGGTGATCCCGAGGAGCACCACCCCACCAGGCGCTGCGCGCCTGACGCCCGCCGCCGGGCGCGGGTGCATCAGCGCCGTCCAGGCCAAGGACATGCTCGGTGTCGCTGCAATCGACACGGCGCGAACGGACGCGGTTTCCACGTTTCGTCCCTAGCTCAGGGGTCTTCCGCCATCTCCATGCAGACGGCGATACCCTCTTGCATGTCGTCGGCCGACATCTCGCGGACCATTGGGCGCAGTGCATCGATGCTCGACGCTGCCACGTCCTCGTCCCCCATGAGCATGTCCAGACCCTGTGCCAGCTCCAGCCGTGCAGCCGCGACCGCACCTTGATCCAGGTCGCTCAACGCTCCACCCTGTCCGGCGACATGGTCGAACATCGCGATACACAGTGACATCAACTCGATCGGGTCTATTTCCATTGCGCGCTCCGTTGCTTGTCAGGCCGCGTCCGGCACGCTCGTCGTCATGGACGCGACGTGCCTGCGTCACGGCAAGGACCCTAAGGGGGCGACTTCCCGCATGCCAGACATCCGGTTCTGCAATTATTTCAGCGTTCAACCTCTTTCGCGATCAGGCGCGGCCGGGCTCGCCGCCACGCGCCCGCCGAACCGCCGGACAATCGCTGCACGCTCGATGGCGTGGCGGTCGAAAGCCGATCGGCTCAGCCCGGCGCAGGACGCTCGCCCAGCCATATTTCAGGGTTGGTTTCCGCGATCCGGCGGAAACGTTCTTCGCCCAGCATGACGCGCAGACGGATGCAGACCGCGCGTTCCGACAGCGCCTTCTGCCGCGTCATGTAGTAGTCCGAGCCGAACAGCACGCGGGCTGCAAGCGTCTCGTTCTCCAGGAAGACCTTGAGGAAGGGCGCATAATCCTCGAAATGGAACAGGGTGTAGGAGATGTCCGTCCATATGCCCGGGAATTGGCCGCACGTGATCATGTGGCGGATGGCGACCTGCCAGTTACACGCCGGGTCAGCGAGATCGACCTGCATGCCAGGGGGCGTGCCCTCTTCGACATAACTCCGCCAGTCGGTCTCGCCGCCGAAATGCGCCAGACAGACGCGCAGGGTGGGGAATTCCTGCAAGACGGGCACAAGAGCGCCGGGCGAGCAGTAGCGGTCGCCGCGCGCTGACGAGACGCCGCGCCCGCTGACGCCGCCGCGCGAGCAATGCGTCATCACCGGCAGGTTGCGCTCCACCAGCAGCGGATAGACGTCGCGCATCAGCGCCTCATGGTCGGGCGGGTAGCCGAGGCGGGGATAGAGCTTGAGCCCGTGGAAGCCGAGATCCTCGATGGCGCGGCGTGCCTCGTCCACGGCGCCGGGCTCGCGCGGATCAAGGGTGGCGAAGGGCAGGGCGCGGTTCTTGAAGGCGGGGGACGCAGCAAGCCTTGCAAGCTCGTCGTGCTGTGCCGGCAGGCCGGCGGCGATGCGCCCGATTCCGGTGCTGCGCAAATCCATCGGCAGCAGCACGAAACGCGTGCCGGGGGGATACTGCGGCACGAGCTTGGCCAGAATGCGCTCCTGCCGGATCTCCGACGCTTCCTGCTGGAAGCGGAAGAGCCGGTCGAGGGTCGCAGCGAGCGGGTGCTGACCGATCAGCCGGAACAGAAAGGCGAGCAGCCGGACCAGGTAGGGGATCTTGACGAACGGCCACAGCAGCGGGTGGGGGAACAGGCTGGGCACATGCCGCGAGGTGAAGCAGTGGACGTGGCAGTTGGTGATGCGTAAGCCCGCCATGGCGCGCGCCTTTTCCAGCCCCTCCGCCTCAGAGTGACAGAGCGCGGCGCATGTCGCAACTGCTGTGGTGCTGTGCGCAGCTGCCGACCGGCCCGATCGCGGCGCTCGATGCTCACCTTTGGCCGCTGCCGGTTTCGTGGACAGGTGGTAGGTGGTCAAGCTCGCGTGGCGCGGGGCTGCTATCGCCTTGGGCGACCGCCGGTGCCGGGAGCCCGCGCGCTGCCGGACGCTCGATATGCGCAACCGCACGCAGGTGGTCATTCCGGTGATGCGGCGCGGTCAGGCGATCGGGCGCGACTGCAGCCGGGGCATCGTGCTCGATGCCGACGCGCTGCAAGGCGAAAGGCCATACAAGACGGATACTCGGATGTGGAAGTTGAAGTGCAGGCTTCCGCACCTTTCGGGTTTTCCCGTGCGCGCGCAAGCAGATGCGGTTTTCAGCGACCAGCGGACAGACGCAGAACGGGCGCAGAACGAACCGAGACACTGTAAAACCGATCCGCCGCCCCTTGAAATAGAAACCCCGGCTGCGCTGGCGGGCGCAACCGGGGCAGATCAGAATAACACTGTTCGTCAACTCTACCACCCTCGCACCCGCGCTGCAACTATCCTGGCGCGGCGCTTCGGGCTGACCCGCGCGACCGCTGCGACCGTCGCCGATCTGGCCATGATCGGGGGTGCAGCATGACTGACCTGTCACCCATCGCCCCCAAGCTCGCACGGCTCATTCCAAGACTGGCAACTGATGCAGACGGCGAAGTCGTCGCAACTGTCCGCGCGATCTGGCGCACCCTGGCGAATGCGGGGGCCGATCTGCACGATCTTGCCGAGACCGTTTCGCGTCCGCGCTTGGTCTGTCACGATGCGCGGCAGGCACGATCCCGCCTGACCCCCGCCGAAATGGTGATGAACCTATTCGAGCGGCAAGGCGATCTGTCGAGCAGTGAGGCCGATTTCATTGCGAACCTGCACCGGCATGCGTGGCGCGGCGAAGCAATGCGGCTCACCCCCAAACAGCGCGCATGGCTCTACAAGATTTTCGAGACCGTCACCGGGCAAGAGGTGGCGAATTGAACATGCACAGCGATATCAACTTCGCGCGCATCGCGCCCGATGTGATCCGGCAACTTCTGGGCGATCCAAACCCGGAATGTTCGACGCCGAATGAATGGCGCTATGGCGTGAGAGGATCCTTGTCGATAGATCTTGACCGGGCCTTGTGGCACGATCACGAGAAAGGCGAAGGCGGCGGCATTCTCGAACTGATCAGGCGCGAGACAGGCTTTGCAAATGGTGCGGCGGTGGAATGGCTGCGCGAGCGCGGCTTTGTCGCAGGCGACGCCCGTCGGCCGAAACAGCGACCGCAGATCGCCGCGACCTATGACTACCGCGATGAGGCGGGCAACCTGTTGTTTCAGGTGGTACGGTTTGAGCCAAAAGACTTTCGGCAGCGCGCGCCCAACGGCGACGGCGGCTGGCGCTGGTCCCTGAAAGGTGTTCGGCGCGTTCTGTTCTGCCTGCCTGAACTCGCATCGGCACCAGCTGACGCACTGGTCTACATCACGGAGGGCGAGAAAGACGCGCTCTTGCTCAGATCGAAAGGGCTTGTCGCGACCACCAATCCGGGCGGCGCTGGCAAGTGGTCAGACGACTATGCATTGTCACTCGCTGGTCGCCGCGTCGTGATACTGCCCGACAATGACGACGCAGGCCGCAGGCATGCCGAGACAGTAAAGGGCAGGCTACACGCAGCGGGTATCAGGGCCGCAATCGCGACCCTGCCTGATCTGCCGAGCAAGGGCGACGTGTCGGAGTGGTTCGCGCGCGGTGGCACCCCCGAGCGCCTCGACCAGATCGCTGCCGATGCGCTTGACCGCGATCCGGGCGACAAAGGCGAAGATGGCGCGCAAAGGCAGAGTCAATTCTATACTGCGGCAGCGCTGGACGGGAAGCCGATACCGCCCCGGCAATGGCTGGTGGACGGGCTGATTCCATCCGGCACCGTCACCTTGCTGGGCGGCGATGGGGGGGGCACCGGCAAGAGCCTTCTTGCCCTGCAACTGGCCTGTAGCGTGGCGCTGGGTAGGTCATGGATAGGGACCGCCACAGCAGGCGGCGGCGCGCTCTATATCAGCGCCGAAGATGACGAGGGCGAATTGCACCGGCGCATCGCCGACATATGCCAGTCTGAGGAAGTGGCGCTTGCCGAACTCGACCGGCTGACCCTTCGCAGTCTGGCCGGGGAGGATGCGCTACTCGCAGTCCAGATGCAGGGCAACAGTTCCCTGCATCCTTCCGACCTGTTCCACGAACTCGACCGCAAGGTGAAGGCTGAGGCGCCTGCGCTTCTGGTCCTGGACACGCTGGCCGATCTGTTCCCCGGCAATGAAAACGACCGGGCGCAGGCGCGGCAGTTTGTCGGCATGCTGCGCGGGCTGGCTATCCGCCACGAATGCGCAGTCGTCATGCTGGCGCACCCGTCGCTGTCGGGTCTGAACTCAGGCAGCGGCACCAGCGGTTCGACCGGCTGGAACAACAGCGTTCGGTCGCGCCTGTATCTCGAGCGCGTCAAGGATGAAGGCTACGAGCCTGACGCAGATGCACGCGTGCTGCGCACCATGAAAGCGAACTATGGCCGCACAGGTGGCGAGATAGCCCTCAAGTGGCAGGCTGGTGTTTTCGTGGCGCAGGAGCAGGAACAGGGCCTGGACCGAATGGCGGCAACCGCCAAGGCCGAGCGGGTTTTCCTGAAGCTGCTGGACGCACACATGGCGCAGGGCAGATATGTGTCGGCAAGCCCTGGGCCAACCTATGCCCCGACACAATTCGCCGGTCATCCCGAGTCGGAGGGCTGCAACAAGCGGGCGCTGAAAGGTGCGATGGAGAAGCTGTTCGGGCGCGAAGAGATTGTGATTTCAAGCCATGGAACAGGCTCAAAAGCGCGCTCACATATCGCAAGAAAGGGGTGCGAATGATGCTCAGAAATCAGGGTGCAACCCCCGGTGCAACACTATTTCCAACCCCCGGTGCAACCCCCCGCCAACCCCCCGCCAACGGGGGGGCGACACATACCCCCATACCCCCATGCGTTGCACCCGCCCTTGGCGGCGGGGTGCACGCCATGAAACCGGGCGCGACACATCGCGCGCCGATGCTCTGAGAAGGACACCAGACCATGACCAATGAAGCCGACGACGACCAGATTGAACTGATCGCAGCGACCACCCGCGCAATGGTTGCGCACCTGGCGCGGCTGCACGGCATACCGCCCGGCCTGGTGCTGGCAGGCGTCCATGCAGAAGTGATCAGCATCATCGCCACGGCATACGGCGGCGACGTGGCCGCAGGATGCGCAGAACGGGCCGCTGACCGCGTGCGCAACTTGCCAAGCTATGAACAGTGCGAACTGGCCGCGATGCAGCCCATGGGGCGCGCGTAGGGGCGCACAGGCGGCAACATGCCCTTGCGTCGGCACACCAGTAGCCAGCGGGGCAGGATGGCCGCCCACGGGGCGCTCTAGGTTCTTCCTTGGCGGTTCCCGGCAGGGTAATTCGCGACCCTGACGCATTCCTAGGCACAGACCCGAAAAACACATTTCGTTTCGTGAATGAAAGGGCACTTGATGACCGACGAACTGACCTTCACCACCGCCGATTTTGCCGCCCTGGTGGGCTGCACACCCCGGCACCTGCAACAGCTTGCCCGCGATGGCATCATTCCGAAGGCTGCGCGGGGCCGCTGGTCGGCGGCTTCTGTGACCGCGTATTGCGCATATCTGCAATCGGATGCGCGGCGCGGTCCAGCCGACTTCCAGGCCGAGCGGGCGCGGTTGACGCGGGCGCAGGCCGATCTGGCCGAGGCGAACCTGGCGCAGCGGCAGGGCGAACTTCTGGCGCGTGGTGATGTTGACGCCGCTGTCGTCGGCGCCTTCGCCCGCGTCCGGGCGCGGCTTTTGGCGATCCCGTCCAAGGCTGCGCCGCTGGTGGCCGGGCAGACCACCGCCGAAGCGGGCGAGACGATCCGGCGGGCGATCCATGAGGCGCTGCGCGAACTGTCGGAAACCAGCGTGTCGGACCTGACAAGGGCGGATGCAGGCGGCGATGGCTGATCCGCGCGCGCGTGCGAGGTGCGACCGGCCCGCGATGGCTGGGGGGATGGGTTTCACCGTGGCTGATCCGCGCGCGCGTGCGAGGTGCGACGGGATTGAAAGTTTGTTCGCGGGCAAACTTTCACGGGCTGATCCGCGCGCGCGTGGGGGCTATCGAACCTTTGTTCACGGACAAAGGTTGCAGGTCCGTCCGGGCTGATCCGCGTGCTGGAGGCTGCGGTGGGGCGCGCGCTGGGGGCGAAAGAACAGGGCAAACGAACTGACCTGCAACTTATTGCTCACGAGCAACAAGTTAAAATCCCCGCCCCTGACGCCAGCCGCTTTCGCCGCATGAGCGAATACCGCGACGTGTGGATGCCTGTGCTGGACGAAAAGGCACTCTCTCGCAAGCAAGTCCTGACCATGATTGATGAGGCGTTGCGGCCGGAGGCTGATCCGCGCGCGCGTGGGGCTGCTACGGCTTCGCCAGCCTGACGCCGGGGCCGCCGCCGTTCGGATCGAGGAACTCGACCCCGGCAGCTTCGAGGGCGGCGCGGATGGCCGCAATGGTAGCAGGGCGCAAATCTTCACCACGTTCTAACCGGGCAATCGTATCAGGGGAAACACCGGCTTGTTTTGCCAGATCACGGACACCGAGGCCAAGCGCCGCGCGTGCCATGCGTGACTGCGTCCCGTTCATATCGTAACCCCGTTCTGATTTTTGTTGACGACCTGCGCGTCGCGCTGCTATCGTAACCTTGTTCTGAAATCCGAACAAGGAAAAACCACCATGACGAACAAGAGCCCCGCGCCGGGGAACGATACCGGCTTGTCTGAATACCTGACCGATATGCATTTCAAGGCCACGCGCCTTTCGGGCATAATGAACGCCGTCGCCTTCCTTGAAGGCGAGGAAAGGTGCGACGAAGGCAAGGCCGCGCTGATCTACCTGGCCGAAGAACTGGCGGGCGATCTGAACAATGCGCTGGACGCCGTGAACCTGCCGAAGGGCGGTGCAGCATGAGCGGCAAGGAAATTGACGATCTGGTGCATGCCGCATGGAGGGTCCACTGGATGGCCGAAGCGCTGGACGTTGTGAGCAACGCGCAGCCTGCTGGCATTCCCGAGGGTGTTGATCAAATTCAACGGCAGGCGCTTAATGCACTGCCATTCATGATCGAGCAGATGATCGAGATGACCGAGGCGCTGGCCGAGCGCATCGACAAGTTGAGCCGGGATGGTCGCGCCGATCTTGAGCGCGCCGACATGGCAGCGGGGAAAAAGTGACACCCCGAACCGGCGCTGGCGACGGCGCCGAGTTCCTCACATGCGGGATTGACGGTAGGCGGCGCTCATGCTAATTTTTCCGCAAGTGAGGGAGTTTTCAATGAAGCGCGCAGAAATAGCTTACATCGCCGATATTCGCCCGAAGCGGATGGACCTGCTCAGAGAGCGGGGCCAGATTCCGTTTGAGCCGCCCGAGCGCGACGCCTTCACCCTCGACCATGCTTTTCGCCTGCGCCTGATGCTGGACCTGATCGGCGGCGAAGATGATGGCCTGGGGGGGCTTGCACCTTCGGACGCTGCGCCGCTGGTGGTCGAGGTCATGGGGCGTTTCCCGCGTCACCCGCTGCACCAGATCGAACCATTCGACTGGTGGGCGGGCGTGGCGATTCTGGAAGCCATGCAGGGCGACGAAACCCGCCGCTGGGCCGTGACCTATGCGGGCGAACTTGCGCAGTTCCCGGCCTGGCTGGACGAAGCCCGGACGTTTGAGGCGGGCGGGCCGGATCGCGCCGTTGCTATGCGAGGGCAACACCGCGTCGTTCGCGTGTTCCTGGTGAACGCCACCCGGGCGGCAAATGTCGTTCGCGACCGCGCCGAAGAAATCGGCATTGACCCCTTCGCGACCGAGGCCAGCCAATGACCGCGTATCGGATCGAGGGCATCATCGCGGACACCGGCAACACCGCCGCCGCGCTTTCCGCATATCTGGCGCAGAACCCGAGCGGCGCGAATGTGGTCATCAATTCGCCGGGCGGCTGCGCCTTCGAGGGCAGCGCGATGCTGGCCGAACTGGAACGCCACGGCGCCGCGACCGTCACCATGCAGGGCGTTGTCGCCAGCGCGGCATCACTGATCGCCATGGGCGGGCGCGAGATCGTCATGCACCGCGATTGCGTCCTGATGATCCACGACCCGAGTTCGCTGTCGTTCGGCACGGCAGACCGCCACCGGCAGACTGCCGCAACGCTGGACAAGCTGAGCGACACCTATGCCCGCGCCACCGGCCACCCTGTCGCGCGCGTCAAGGCATGGTTGCAGGCCGAAACATGGCTGGACGCCGACGAGGCGCTGGCCCTGAATTTCTGCGACCGGATCGAGGGCGACGGGCAACCCGTCGCTGTCGCGCAATTCGACTTCACCCGCTTTCAACATGCCCCGGCATCGCTGGTGCGGATGGCGCGGGCCAACGGCTGGGCGACCGCTTCGCCCGATACAGGCAAAAAGGAAACGACCGATGCTTGATCACGAAACCCAACCATCCGCGCGCGCTCTGGCGCAGATGCGGGCCATTACCCGCGCCGCGAAGGCACCCGACGATCTGGCCGACCGGCTGGCCGCGCATCCGAAGATGAACGCCGACGTAGCGGGCGCGCTGGTCAAGGCTCACAAGCGGCTGGCGCCGATCTCTGCGCGGCTGAAAATTTCCGAGGCCGAGACCATCGACGCGGTGATGAATGCTGTTCCCGAGGATGGCGAAGTCACCGACCCGGACGCGCTGTTTCAGACCGGCCTGGAAGCGATTCAGGCTGCATGGGCGGCGAAGGGAGACACGGACGTTGCCATGCTGGGCCCGTCCGAAGCCGAGCGCAGCGCGTATCTTCAGAACAAGCCTGTTGTCGGTTACAGCTGGGATGGTGGCGCGGGCATGCGCGCGAAGATGGTCGAGGGGCTGATCACGCGGCTTGACCCGAAAGGGCAGACCAGCGCCATGGGCCGCGATGCTGCGCAGATGACCATGCCGCAGATCGCGATGGCGGTCTGTCATGCACAGGGGCTTCGCCCGTTCAATGAGGCCGAAGCGGTTCGCATGGCGACGCACAGCACGTCCGACTTTCCGCTGATCCTGGAAAACAGCCTGTCGAATCTGGTCGCGCGCCGCATGGAACAGCGCTTGCCCGATCTGGCACGCGCATCGCATGAGGTCGCGCGCGACGATTACCGCGTCGGGCGTTCGCTCACACTTTCCGCGACCGGCATGCCACAGGAGGTGGCCGAGGGCGGCGAAGTCAAGTTCGTGACTGCCGAGGAAAAGGGCGAGTTCCTGCCCACGGTGCGCGACTTCGCCAGCGGCTTCAATATCAGCAATGTCGCGCTGACAAACGACTCCACCGCGATGCGCCTGCTTGGCGACATTGGCAACCGCATGACGCAGGGCGCCGTCGAACGCCTTCGGCACGTCCTGCTGGAACCGATCGAGGCGAACAGCGGGGCAGGGCAGAACATGGCGGACGGAACCGCGATGTTCCATGCCGATCACGGCAACCTGGCATCCACCGCCGCCGCGATCAGTATCGAGTCGCTGAGCATCGCCCGCACGGCAATGCGCAAACAGCGCGGCCTGAACGGCGAACTGTATGCCAGCGAACCGTGGGGTTTGGTTGTTCCCGCCGAACTGGAAACCGCCGCGCAGAAGGTCCTGGCCGACATCAACGCGACGAAGTCCTCGGACGCGAACCCGTTTCAGAACGCGCTGGAACTGATCGTGGAACCGGGCCTGTCCGATCCCGAGGCCTGGTATCTGATGGCAGACCCGGCGCGCTATGACGGGCTGGCGCATGCGTTCCTCGACGGGCAGCGCGCGCCGCGTGTCGAAACCCGTCCGGGCTGGAACACCCTGGGCATGGAAATGCGGCTGGTCTGGTCGCTGGATGCCCGGTTCATTGAAACCGCGACGTGGTTCAAGAACGCAGGCGCATAAGAATCCGTCCTGGCCCTAACGGGCCGGGCCGAGCGGGGGCCACTCCTTTTGCGATGGCTGCGCATCGTTAGCTCTGTCCGGTGGTCCCCGCCTTTGGCCACCGAGGCCGGACAGGGCACGCAGAACCACTATCAGAGAAGGACGTCGTCACATGATAGTCGGACCGCGACCACCTTCCTACGTTTCCAAGGCGACCTTGGCGGCGGAACTGGATATCAGCGAATCCACTGTTGACGCATGGGTGCAGCGCGGCATCCTTCCCAAGCCGATCAGGATGGGCGGCTCTGTGCGATGGTGCTGGGCGCAGGTCGATGCGTCGTTGGGCGCGCATACGAAGGCGCCCGAGGCCGACCCCTTCATGCAGGGCCTGAACAATGTCTCCTAAGATTTCCCTGCCCCGAAATGTGCATCGCGTCATTTCGCGCGGGCGGGAATACTTCTACTTCCAGACAGGCCGCAATACCGACCACCAAGGGCCGCGCATACGCCTACCCGATGATCCGACTACCCCGGAGTTCTGGAACGCTGTCAGGCAGGCGCAGGGCCTTGTCGGCCCGGTTCCGACCGATACGGTGGGCGCGCTCATCGACGCCTATGTTACTTCATGGCCGGGGCTTCCCCGCAAGCTGTCCAAGGGCACGCAGGACCAGTACAGACGGCACCTGAAACTTGTTCGGGCGGCATGGGGAGATCTTCCATCCGCAAGCCTGCGTCCGTCGCACGTGCTGGCCCTGGTCGAGAAGATCGGCGCCGACCGACCCGGCACCGCCAACAACACGCTGGACGCACTGCGCGCGATGTGTCGCTGGGCCATGGGGCCGCGCGAGTTACTCGAGCGCGACCCGACGCAGGGTGTACCGCATTTCGACAAGGGCGAGGGGCATCGGCCATGGACGCCTGAGCAACTGGCCATTGCTGACCAGCACTTCACCGGCACACTGCGCCGCGCGTACCTTCTTGGACGCTGGACGGGGCAGCGGATCAGCGATGTGGTTCGGCTGGGCTGGACTGATGTTGACGAAGGCGGATTCAACCTGCCTCAGAAGAAAACCGGAGTGCAGCCCTGGTGCCCGATATTCCCCGAGCTGGAAGCCGAGATGAAGGCTTGGGAAAAGCGACCGGGACCGTTCCTGTTGCAGGATGGCGGAAAGAACGCGGGCAAGCCAGTCACCACGAATCAGATGTGGAAGTTGTTCGACAAGGCGCGCGAGGCGCACCCCGAGTTGGAGGGCGCGGTCTGGCATGGCCTGCGCGCCAATGCCGTGATCAGGCTGAGGCAGGCCGGATACAGCGGGCAACAGATTTCCGACATGGTCGGAATGTCGGTCGAGATGATCGAACGCTACAGCCGCTACGCTGATCGGAAAGCGGGCGGGCAAGCGGTCTTGCGAGACCTGCGAGAACGCAAGCAGGACAAAACTGTAAAACACTGGAAAAATGTAAAGTGAAAGGGGCTAAAGATCAGATGCTTACAGGGCAGGAAATGAAGTGCAGGCTTCTGTTGCCAGGTGCCTGCGAACCCCGCCTTGCGCTGCTAGGCGCAAGGGCTTAGTTTTCGGTCCGTGGCAGCTTACGCTGCGACTGCGACCGGAGCACGGTTGTCATTGGCAACTGTACTTGATGCACCGATAACGGTGGTCGCTCACCGGGACAAAGCAAACCCCTTTAGACGTTCGTCGATCCTGTTTCGGCCCCATGTCCCGCCAATGACCGGGTGGTTGGTGGAGCCGCCGGGTACCGCCCCCGGGTCCGATCCGCTTATTACGAGCGCGTTTATGTCCATAGTCCCTTGCGGGACAAGGCTTAGATATGGGGCCGTTGCCGCCGGTTCAAGCCCTCGCATGGGGGCAAGAGGTTTGCGATTGTGCGCGGGCGCGCGGTCTGGCACGCTCTGCGCTGACACTGCACGCGGGGCACGCTCGGTATGGCCGCGCAAAATGGAGGAATATCATGGGCTTCAAGGCGCTTCTTGTCACCAGGGATGAAGACGGCAAGACCGAGGCTCAGGTCACGACGCTCGAAGACGGGCGCCTGCCCGAGGGCGACGTCACTGTCGCGGTCGAGTTTTCGACGCTGAACTACAAGGACGGGCTGTGCATCGGTCCCGGCGGCGGGCTGGTGCGCAGGTATCCGCACGTTCCCGGCATCGACTTCGCCGGCACGGTCGAGGCCAGCGATGATCCGCGTTACGCCCCCGGCGACAAGGTGGTGCTGACCGGCTGGCGCGTGGGCGAGGTGCACTGGGGTGGCTACGCGCAGAAGGCCCGCGTGCGCGCCGACTGGCTGGTCCCGCTGCCCGAGGGGCTGAGCACGCGGCAGGCGATGGCGGTGGGCACCGCCGGGTTCACCGCGATGCTCGCGGTGATGGCGCTCGAAGACCACGGGTTGAAGCCCGGTGCGGGGCCGGTGCTGGTGACGGGGGCGGCGGGGGGCGTCGGCTCGGTCGCCGTGGCGCTGCTGGCCGCGCTGGGCCACGAGGTCGCCGCTGTCACCGGCCGCCCCGAAACGGAAAGCTACCTGCGCGATCTCGGCGCCAGCCGGATCGTGCCGCGCGGAGATCTGGCCGAAACCGTTAAGCGCCCGCTCGAATCGGAAAACTGGGCGGGCTGCGTGGACGCGGTGGGCGGCGCAATGCTCGCCCGCGTGCTGGGGCAGATGCAGTATGGCGCCTCGGTCGCGGCGGTGGGTCTGGCAGGCGGCGCGGCGCTGCCGGCCACGGTGATCCCGTTCCTGCTGCGCGGGGTAAACCTGCTGGGGATCGATTCGGTGATGCAACCCTATGACAACCGCCTGCGCGCCTGGGGCCGGATCGCGCGCGATCTGCCGATGGAGAAGCTCGACGCGATGGTCCGCCCCGCCACGCTGGCCGATCTGCCCCAGCTTGGCGCCGACATCCTGCAAGGCCGGGTGCAGGGCCGCGTCGTGGTTGATGTGAACGCCTGAGCGGAGCACGCGCATGGCCGGGCCGATCAACCTCCGCACCGCCCGCAAGGCCCGCGCGAGGCTGAAGAAACGCCAGCAAGGCGACGAAAACGCGCTGAAACACGGCCGGACAAAAGCGCAGCGCGCCGCAGAGGCGGCGCGGGCTGTGTCGGCGGTGCGGCACCTCGACGGCCATCGCCGCGACCACCCCGACGACACAGAGGCATGAGCGCGCGACCGGTCAAACGCTCGCTCACGCTGCGCGGGCACCGCACCAGCGTGTCGCTCGAAGATGCGTTCTGGACCGAGTTCCGCCGCATCGCCCGCGCCCGCGGCGTGGCGCTCAACGCGCTCGCCGCCGATATCGACGCCGCACGCGGCGATGTCGGGCTCGCCTCGGCGATCCGCGTTTTCGTTCTGAACGAGCTGCGGCGCGTTTCCAAGCCGTGACCCCCGGCCTGCACCCCGCCCGGCGCGGCGCGCGACGGGTGGGTGGGTGGGCGCGCCGGGTCGGGCGGGGTGCAGGCCGGGGCCGGATCAGTCGCGCGCGCGCACCGCTGCACCGTCGCTCACACGTGTACCGGGGAAGGCGACCACCCGGTCGCCCGGCTCCAGCCCGGCCAGCACCTGCGCGGTGACGTCGTGGCGCTGGCCGATCTCGACCGCGCGCAGCTCGGCGCGGCCTTCGGTGACGCGGAACACCGCCCAGCCGCCGCCCGCGCGGAACAGCGCGCTTTGCGGGACCTGCAGCACGTCCTCCTCCTCCCACACCACCACGCGGACGAAGACGCGGAAGCGCTCGCCCAGGCCGGGGCGCGTGTCGGGGCCGTCGTCGAAATCGAGGATCACGCGCACGCGCTGCTCCTCGATCCCCAGCGCCGAGACGCGGGTGAAGCCCGCCGGGTCCACCCGGCGCACGGTCGCGGCGAGTGCGCCGTCGCCGCCCCAGCCATCGATCTCGGCCCGCGCGCCGGGGCGCACGCGCACCGCGTCGGTGGACAGCAGGTCGAGCTCGATTTCCAGCTCGTCCAGATCGCCGATGCTCAGCAGCGCTTCGCCCGGCTGCACCACGCGCGCCGAGGCGCTTTCGAGCGACAGGACCGTGCCGCTCGCGGGCGCGGTGATCTGCACGCAGCACTCGCCCGGCGCGGCGTCGGTCGCGGGCAGGTCGGGGTCGATCAGCTGCGCCTCGGCGCGCGCCAGCGTCGCGCGTTGCAGGTCGCGCTGGGCTTGCGCGGCCTCGAGCGCGGTGCGCGCGGTGCGCGCGGCGGCTTCGGCATCGTCAAGCACGCGCTGCGGGATCACCCCGCGCGCGGCCAGCTCGCGGTTGCGCGCGAGCGCGGTTTCGGCGTGTTCCAGATCACCCTCGGCGCGGTCGAGCTGGAATTCGGCCACGCGCAGCGCGGCTTCGGCCTCGGTCACCGCGGCCTCGGCCTGCCGGCGGGTGCGCGCGTCCAGAAAGGCCGGCGCGGCGGGGCGGATCACCGCGACCACGGTCTCGTCGCGGACCACGCGATCGCCCAGTTCCACCGGCGAGCGCGCGGTGGTCCCGCCCAGCGGCGCGGTGACCAGATACGGGTTGCGGGTGCGCGTCACGCCTTCGGCCGCGACCGTCACCACCATCGGCGCGCGCTCGGCGGTGGCCATGTCCACCGCCACCGGGTCGGGAGTGAAGGCCCACCACAGCGCCGCCCCCAGCGCCGCCACGCCCACCACGCTTGCGATCTTGCCGCCGAGTTTCATGTCGCTTGCTCCCTCATGTCGTCACTCGCGCGCCTTGAGCGCGGTTGCCAGATCGATCCGGTCCAGCCGCCGCCGCACGATCAGCACCGACCCCAGCGCCGCGAGCGCCACCGCCACCGCCGCCATTGCATAGGTTCGGCGCGAGATCGCGAAGGGGATCATCACCATGTCGGTGGACAGCGCCTCGGCGGTGCCTTCGGCGAACCATGTGCCAAGCACCCAGCCCGGCGGGATCGCGATGGCGGTCAGCAGCATCATCTCGCCCACCAGCACGTAGCTGACCTCGCGCCGCGAAAACCCCAGCACGCGCAGGCTGGCGAGTTCATAGGCGCGTTCCGACAGCTGGATCCGCGCGGCGTTGTAGATCACGCCGATGGTGATCAGCACGCCGATGGCGGTGTAGATGGCGACCATGGTCAGCAGCGTCTCGGCGATGGTCTCGTCATACTGGCGGCGGACCTCGGTCCAGTCGGAGAGCCCCGCCAGCGCCGGGGTGCGCTTGACGGCCGCATACAGCGCGCCCGCATGGTCGGTGTCGGCCAACAGGTGGATATGGCTCACGCGCGGCTCGGTCCGCATGGCCTGGAACAGCGCCGGCGCGGCGATATGCGCCTCCTGGCCCAGCCCTTGCGGGATCACACTGACCACCGGCAGTGTCAGCACCTCGCGCGGGGGGGCCATCAATTCCACCGCCAGCCGGTCGCCCGGGGCCGCGCCGAGCGCGTCGGCGAGCATCTGCGGCAGCACCAGCCCCTGCGGAGGCAGCGCGATGGCGCGGCCGTCATCGTCGATCAGCCGGTGCAGGGAGGCGTCCTCGAAATGCCCCTGCAGGCTGGTGAGCCGGTCGCGGTGGCCGTGGATCAGCCGCACGGGCGTGGCGAAGCCGCCTTCGGCCACCATCACGCCGGGCAGCGTTTGCGCGTCCTGAACGGCGCGGGCGGGGGCGGGCTCGGCCAGCGTCAGGGTCAGGTTCTGGCGGTTGGACTGCGAGAACACCGTGTCGGTCATCACATCGAGCGCGTCGAAGAAGAAGTAGGACGACACCAGCACCGCGACCGAGGCCGCGACCCCGAACAGCGTGATCGCCGCGCGCCCGGGCCAGCGCAGGATCGAGCGCAGGATCATCATCGTGGTCTGGCGCAGCCGCAGCCACGCGATCGCGCGGTCGGCGCGCCCGCGGCTGAAGCGCGGCGGCGCGGGGGGGGACATCGCCTCGGCCGGGGGCAGCCGGACAGCGGCCCAGATCGCGCGCGCGGCGCCGAGGATCGCCGTCGCCATTCCCAGCGCCGCGCCCAGCGCCATCGGCCCCGCGCCGGTGTCGCGGATCACGAAGGGAAAGCCGAAGAATTCGACATAGAGCGCCAGCATCGCGTCGGTCAGCAGCCAGCCCACGCCCGCCCCGAGCGCCGCGCCCACCACGCCGATCAGCGCGGCGAGCTTGAGGTAGTGGCCCGCGATCTCGGTCGTGGTGTAGCCCACGGCCTTCAGAAGGCCGATCTGCGTGCGTTCGAGCGCGATCAGCCGCGTCATCACCATGTTGACCAGAAACGCCGCCACCAGCAGGAACACCGGCGGCAGGTAGGTGGCGAGCGCGCCGAGCTGCTGCAATTCGCCGTCCAGAAACGCGTGCGAGGACTGCCGGTCGCGCCCATGCGCCCCGGTGCCGCCATGACGCGCCAGCAGCCGGTCGAGCGCGTCGGTCACCGCGCGCGGGTCGGCGGCGGGGGTCAGCTGGAGCGAGATCTCGTTCACCGCGCCCTGCATCGCCTGCGCCGCCGCGGCGGCGGGTTCCGACATCCAGATGATGCCGTAGCGGCGGTCGTCGGGCATCAGGTTGCCGGGGCCGACGGTGTAGATGAATTCTGGCGAGAGCGCCCAGCCGGTCACGCGCAGGCTGCGCAGCTGTCCGCCGATGATGGCGTCGAACCGGGCGCCGGGGGTCAGCTCGTTGGCGCGCCCGAACGCCTCGTTGACCAGCACCTCGTCGGCGGCCTCGGGGTCGGGCAGGCGGCCGTGTCGCAGCAGGGGGCGGTTGAGCATGGCGTCGATGTCGCGCGGCAACGAGACCACGCGACCCATCGCGGGTTCGCGCATCCCCGCGATGTCGAGCACGGCGTGAAAGCCGATCCGCCCGTCGGCGCGGGCCACACCGTCAAGCGCCGCGATCTCGTCGACCACCGCGCGCGGGGCGCGGGAGACGCTGGCGAAGACGTCGGCGAAGGCGTGGCGCTCGTAATAGGCGGCCTGGCTGTCGATCAGCGTGCGCTGCGTCGCCTGTGCGGCCACCAGCAGCATGATGCCGCAGCCCAGCACCAGCGCGATGGCCAGCGTCTGCGCCCAGATCCGGCGCAGATCGCGCAGCAGCTTGCGGTCGAGCGGGCTCACCACGAGACCTCGGACGGGGCGATGCGCTCGGTGTTGACCTCGTCGCGGACCACGCGGCCATCGGCGAGCACCACCACGCGGTCGGCGATGCGCTGGATGTCGGCGTTGTGGGTGATCAGCACCGTTGCGGTGCCCAGATCGGCGTTCACCTGCGCCAGCGCCTCGAGCACCTGCACGCCGGTTGTCGAGTCGAGCGCGCCGGTGGGTTCGTCGCACAAGAGCACCTCGGGGCGTTTGGCGATGGCGCGGGCGATGGCCACGCGCTGCTGCTCGCCGCCCGACAGCTCGGCCGGGAAGTGGTCCATGCGGTGGTCGATGTTGACCCGCGCGAGCGCCTCTTCGGGGGTCATGGGATCGCGCGCGATCTCGGTGACCAGCGCGACGTTCTCGCGCGCGGTGAGGCTGGGGACGAGGTTGTAGAACTGGAACACGAAGCCGACATGGTCGCGCCGGAACGCGGTGAGCTGGCGGTCGCTGGCGCGGGTCAGGTCGCGGTCGCGGAAGAACACGCGGCCCTCGGTGGGGGTGTCGAGCGCGCCGAGGATGTTCATCAGCGTGGACTTGCCCGACCCCGAGGCGCCGAGCAGGACAACCATCTCGGCCTCGTCGAGCCGCAGATCGACGCCGCGCAGCGCGTGCACCGCGACCGCACCGGTGCGGTAGACGCGGGTGACGCCTTCGGCGCGGAACACCGCCGCGCGGTCGGACTGGGCGGGGTCAGGGTGGGTCATGCGGCGAAGTGTAGCGGGGCGGCGGATGGTTTCCTTGATCTGCCGCAACTGCGGGGGCGACGGGGGCGCTCCCGCCCACATCATGCGGCGCCCGAAGGGCGCCGCACGCTGCGGTTGGGCCCGGCGCCGCGCGGGCACGGCCCGCGCGGCGCAGTCGCGCCTGGCCCCGGCCGGCGGGCTCAGTCGCGCGGCGCGGTGGGCGGTTCCGGCGCGTCCGTGGGCGCGGGATCGGCGGCGCTGTCCTCGCGCGGGCGCAGCGCTGCGGGCGGTGCAGGGTCCGGGCGGGCGAGAGCGGCGTAGTGCGCGATCCGTTCGGCATGCGCGCAGCTGCGCCGCAGCCAGCGCAGGCTGTCGGTCAACGCAAAGAGCCGCGCCGGCGGCAGGCCCGCGCGCATCACCTCGCGGCGCAGGCGGTGTTCGCGCGCGGCCAGGCGCCGGCCGAGGCGTTCGAGCCTTGCATGCACCGGCGCGCCCTCGGCGTGCCGCGCGAGCAGCAGCCCCAGATACCGCGCATGGCGCCGCAGCGCGGGATCGGCGAGCGCCGAGGACAGCCGTGTCTGCTGACCCATCCGATAGAGAAGCCGCGACAGGTGATCCTGCAGATGCCACAGCGCCTCGCTTCGCGACAGTTCGGCGCCGCGGTCGCTGCGCGCCGGGATCCGGGCGTGGTAGTCGTGCATCGCCTCGAGCATGCGCTGCGCGCGCGCGCGCAGCGGCGTCAGATGCGTCAGCGGCTGGCCGGGGGTCAGCGCCTGTGCGAGCCCGCCGAACATCTCGCGCGTCAGCGCAGCGGCCGTGGTGCTGAGCGCATCGAGCGCGCTGGCCGGATCGGCGAGCGATTGCCGGTCCAGTCCCGCGTCGGGGGCGCGGGCCTCGCTGTGCACGACGCGTTCGATCAGCGCCGCGAAGGGGGCCGTCAGCGGCAGCATCACCGCCGCGCCGATCACGTTGAAGCCGGTGTGAAACGCCACCAGCCCCACCTGCGCGGCCTCGCGCGCGGGCGCCTGGCCCAGGATCGCGGCGGCCGCGTCGATGAAGGCGAGCGCGAGCAGTCCGCTGGCGGCGTGGTAGACGATGTTGGCCACCGCCGTGCGCCGCACCGCCACGGTGCCCCCGATCGCGGCCAGAAGCGGGGTGAAGGTGGTCCCGATATGCATGCCGATCACCAGCGCGGCGGCCTGCTCGAAGTTGACCGCGCCTGTCGACAGCAGCACCAGTGTCCCCGCCACCCCGGCGCTCGAGGATTGCGTGACCAGCGTCACCACCAGCCCGATCCCCAGCAGTTGCAGCCGCCCCGTGAGCGTGGGCGCGGGGAAGCTGCCGGGCGTCAGGCGGTCCTCGTAGGCGGCGAGCCCGTCCTGCATCAGGTCGATGCCCAGAAACACCAGGCACAGCCCCGCCACCGCCATCGCCACACGCGCGATCTGCCCGGTGCTGAGCACCCGCAGCAGCGCGGCGATGAACAGCACCGGCAGCGCCGCCGCCGCCAGCGGCAGCCGAATGCCGAGAAACAGCACCATCCAGCCGGTGATCGTGGTCCCGATGCTGGCGCCGAAGATGATCCCCAGCGCCTGCTGGAAGCCCAGGAGCCCCGCGCCCACGAAGCCCACCGTGGTCACCATCGTCGCGGTCGAGGATTGCACCGTCGCGGTGGTCAGCGCACCCGTCACCGCGCCCGAAAACGGCGTGCGCGTGAACCCCGCCAGCACCGCGCGCGCGCCTTCCGACGACAGCGCCCGCAGAGCGTCGGTCATGGTCTGCATCCCGAACAGGAACAGCCCGACACCCCCCAGAAGCACCAGCAGATCGTTTGTCATGACAGTGTCACATACAGCGCCGCGACGGCCTTTCCCAGCCCTTCGGCGGCGCTGCGGGGGACGTCGGGGTGCTTGATCCGCACCCGCCCCCATGCTAGCGCCAACATGACGTGGCAACCGACGGACCGCTCCCATGTCTTCGCAAGCGCGCTCCCTGCGCGGCCCGCTGATCGCACTTGTCGCCTTCGCGCTGTTCTCGGGCCACGACGCGGTGGTGAAATCGCTGGGCGGCACCTATGCCGCGTTCCAGATCGTGTTCTTCAGCGTGCTGCTGGGGCTGCCCTTCGCGATGCTGATGCTGATGCGCGACCGCACCGATGGCACGCTGCTGCCGCGCCATCCGGGTTGGGTGGCGTTGCGCACCGGCGCGGCGGTGGTGACCGGGGTATCGGTGTTCTATGCGTTCTCGGTGCTGCCGCTGACGCAGGTCTACGCGATCCTCTTCGCCGCGCCGCTGCTGATCACGCTGCTGTCGATCCCGATCCTGGGCGAAAGGGTGGGCATCCATCGCGGCGGTGCGGTGCTGGTGGGGCTGGCGGGCGTGCTGATCGTGCTGCGCCCCGGCGGGGCCGAGCTGGGCCTGGGCCACGCCGCGGCGCTGATCGCGGCGGTGGGCAGCGCGCTGGCGTCGATCATCGTGCGCCGGATCGGGCCTGACGAGCGCAACGTGGTGCTGCTGCTCTATCCGATGATGGCCAATCTGGTGGTGATGGCGCTGGCGCTGCCCTTTGTCTATCAGCCCATGCCGCTGACCGATTTCGCCGCGCTGGGCGCCATTGCGGTGCTGGCCTTCATCGGCAGCCTGGGCGTGATTGCGGCCTACAAGGCGTCCGAGGCGGTGCTGATCGCGCCGATGCAGTATTCGCAGATCCTGTGGGCGGCGCTCTTCGGCTGGCTGTTCTTCGCCGAGTTGCCCGATGGCGGCACGGTGCTGGGCGCGGCGGTGATCATCGCCAGCGGGCTCTATATCCTGCTGCGCGAGGGGCGGGCGGATGTCTCGGCCAACCGCCCCGTGCTGCAGACCCGCTCGCGCCCCGATACCGGGACCGTGCCGCGGATCAGCGCCATGGACCGACGCTACACGCCCGACGGCGACGACGCGCCGCCGCGGGATTGACGCCGCGGCGCTTCGGGGTCACCTTGGCGGCGATGCCCGACCAGGGAGCGCCCCTCTCCAAGGAACGCCCGATGCCGCCGCTCGTCCTGCTGATCAACGGCCCCAACCTGAACCTTCTGGGCGCGCGCGAGCCCGCGATCTACGGCGCCGACACGCTCGCCGATGTCGAGGCGCGCGCGGCCGCGCTTGCAGCCGAACTCGGCCTGGGCCTGGAGGCGTTTCAGTCCAACCATGAGGGCGCGCTGATCGATGCGATCCAGTCCGCGCGCGAACGGGCGGCGGGGATCGTGATCAACCCCGGCGCCTACACGCACACATCGGTGGCGATCCTCGATGCGCTCAACGCCTTCGACGGCCCGGTGATCGAGGTTCACGTCTCCAACATCCACCGGCGCGAGGCGTTCCGCCACCGCTCCTATGTCTCGTTGCGCGCCGACGGGGTGATCGCCGGCTGCGGGGTCGAGGGTTATTGCCTGGCGATGCGCCGCCTCGCGTCGCTGCTGGTGCCGGGCGGATAGGCGCAGCGGCACGCCAAGCCAGCGCTTGCGCTCGGGAAAACAGCGCTTGCGCTCGGGAAAACAGCGCTTGCGCTCGGGA
>LFIK01000666.1_pt1 | contig 26106 bp, 29 predicted proteins | sample 643401 | NCBI WGS metagenome assembly LFIK01 (sample SAMN03777447, study PRJNA286221) | soda lake metagenome | biome: soda lake; feature: Kulunda steppe; material: water; isolation source: sample T5-Br brine of Lake Tanatar-5 | place: Russia: Kulunda steppe | collected 2010-07
GGCGCGCACCGCATTCCGGGATTCGGCGGCATTCCGACACAAAGGCGTCCAGCGCCGCTGGGCTGCGTACAACCTCGGCGACTGTCACGCGCGCAAGCACCGGGTCGGTCAGCACGCGGTGGCGCAATCCCTTATCCGGCCAAGCGTCGGCCAGATACCGTGCCACCGTCCAGTCTGCGACATTCTGGTGATTCCAGAGCCGGAGCGTCTGATCTCCGCGCAACGAATTGGCATCCTGTCTGTCGTCTTCATGCATGTTTCGGCCTCGGGGCGCTGGGTGCGGAGTGTCTACACCATTCCGAAGCGGCTCGCACTCGGCATGACGGTGTAGCAAGCAGGGCATGACCCGAAACGGGGCGCAATCTCTTTGAGGCGCCATGACCCTCATCGAAACCGCGAAACTCAATGGCCTCGACCCACAGGCCTATCTCGCCGACGTCCTCGACCGTATCGACGATCACATGATCAACCGGCTCGATGAGTTGCCACCCTGGAACTGGGCGCCACGCACCGCCTCGCAGGTCAAGGCCGCCTGATGGCCTCCGTCACGCGGATCCATACTCTCGACCATGTCGCGCAGGTCCTCGGCGAGGATCTGGAAATGCTGGATGAAATCGTCAGCAACGACGACAACCTCAGCTACGGCAACATCATCACTGTCCATACCGGCGCCGACGAGGCAATCACCGCGATCACCGATCATGGTATCGAGGAACTGCGCGACATGCTCCGTGACGCACGGCGCTCACCCCAGGATTGGCAAAACTTCCTCGAGGACTTCGTCGTGGAACCGACCGTCATCGCCCGCGTCAAGGAAAAAGGGCCGCGGTAGCAATCGGGCCGTTACATCCGGACCATGACGGCAAGCTCTCCTTTCAGCATCAGTGGCGCAAGGCGCGCGGTCCGCGCCTTGCGCATCGGCTTCACGGACCGGCGGTCAGTCCTGCACGCGGTATTCGGGCGCCATGAACAGCAGGTCGTCCGTGTCCATGCCGCCGCCCATGTGACAGGCCGCGCAGAAGGCCATGCCGTCCGAATTCTCGCCCAGCGTCCGACCCATCAACGACCCGTCGGGCATGATCGCCGTGTAGATCCAGTCGTTGGTCTCGGGCGAGGCGCCGTCCCCGGCCTTCTCCATCAGGAACAGGGTTTCCCAGAACGCCTGGCCGTCATCGCCGATGCTGAAGGTCGGCTTCGCGACGACCCCGCCCACGGGCATGGTGTCGATATTCTCGGAGAGCCCGTAGACCTCGGCCGCGATCGCGTTGGCGTGGTTGGTGGCGAAGCGCTCGCCATGCGTGAACGAGAGATAGGGCGTGGACGCGAAATTGGTCCAGCCGGCGCATGCGCTGCCCTCGGGGCGCTCGGACGCGCTCCAGGACGCCATCACCGGACCCGACTCGAGCGCCGCGTCCTGCTGGCCCATGGACTCCATCAGGCAGTCGTAGAGCACCTGAAGTTCCTCGTCGCCGAAGTCGGGCGGCGGAGCGGCGGCGGCGCAGGGATCATCCGCCGCGCAGGGATTGGCGGCAGCGCGGTGGACGAGCGCAGCCCCGCGCGCAGCCCGGTTCGACAGCTTTCGGTGTTCTCCGGCATCAAGGCCTCCCTGACGTGAATTTGTCGTTGTTCCTGTTCCGGGTGGCCGTGTCCGCGCGTCCCGGTGTCAGGGGGTTCGGGGGCGCGTGGCGGCGGGTTACAGAGAATCCGCACCCGGCGTGTAACTTTTCCCGCGCTGGGCGGTAATATCCGAGCAGGGACGCGCGGCAGGGATCGCCGGATGAAGACTGCGCAAGGCCGGACACGCGAGGCGGTGGCGCTGGAGCCGCTGATGACGCGCGCCCAGGCGGGCGACAATGCGGCCTATCGCGCGTTGCTGACCGAGGTCGCCGCGCGGATGCGCCGACTGGTGCGGCGGCGCGCGCCGTGGCTGTCGGCCGAGGATACCGAGGATCTGGTGCAGGACATCCTGCTGTCGCTGCATCAGGCGCGCGGCACCTGGGACCCTGCGCGGCCCTTCCTGCCGTGGATGGTGGCCATCGCCCGCGCCCGGATGGCCGACAACGCCCGCCGCTACGCCCGCCGCGCGGCGATCGACCTCGCCGCCGCCGATCTGGCTGAAACCTTTTTCGACGCGGCCGCGAACACCACCGAGGCAACGGTCGTGAACCTGATGTCGGTGCGCAAGGCGATGGACGAGCTGACCCCGGCCGAGAAACAGGCGGTGGACCTGCTGCGGCTGCGCGAGATGTCGCTGGCCGAAGCGGCGGCGGCCAGCGGGTCCACCGTGGCCGCGTTGAAGGTTGCGATGCACCGTGCCATGCGCAAGATGCGCGGCACATTGTGGAAGGAATGACAGACGCGTGCGAGACCCGGAGCACAGCCAAGGCGACACCGACGCCCTGATCGCGCAACTGGCGCGGGATGCCAGGCTGCGGCGCCCGCTTGCGCACCCATTGCGCCGGGCGCTGGGCTGGGCGCTGCTGGCGCTGGGCTTCGCCGCGGCGATGGTCTGGGCGATCGGGCCGCGCGCCGATCTGGCCGAGCGGCTGGGCGATGCGCGCTTCCTGTTCGAGCAGGGCGCAGCGCTGGCCACGGGGCTGGCAGCCGCCGCGGCGGCGCTGGCACTGACCGTTCCCGGCGCGTCGCCGCTGTGGCGGCTGGCGCCGGTGGTGCCGGGCGCGCTCTGGCTGGTCACGCTGTCGCTGGGGTGTTTGCGCGACTGGTGGGCGATGGGCGCCGAAGGGCTGCGGCTGACGCCGGACCCGGCCTGTTTCCTCCATATCGCGCTGATCGGGTCGCTGCCGGGGCTGGTGCTGTATCTGATGCTGCGCCGCGGGGTCCCGCTGTCGCCGCGCCTGACACTGGCGCTGGCGGCGCTGGCGGCGGCGGGGCTTGGGAATTTCGGGCTGCGCTTCTTTCATGCGCAGGACGCCGCGCTGATGGTGCTGGTGTGGCAGGTCGGCTCGGTGGCGCTGATCGCTGCGCTGGCCGGGCTGGCCGGGCGCGCGCTGCTGCGCTGGCCGGGCGCGCACGCCGCCTGAACCGCCTGGACGATGGAGACGCCGATGCCCCGCGATATCCCCGCCCCCGACCTGGCCGCGCTGCCGCGTGACGAGTTGAAGGCGATGCGAGACGCCGGGGCCGAGCTGCGCGAATGCGTCCGCGTGCTGCGCAAGGCCAGGCTGAACGTCGTGGGCGAGGTGCTGAAGGGGCAAGGCCAGTTCGTGATGCTGACCCACTATCCCAAGGGCGACGTCTACGATCACGAGACCCATTCGCAATACTACTACTACCACGCGCACCGGGGCGGCGAGCGCGGGCATTTCCACCTGTTCCTGCGCGCAGGGGGATGCCCGCGGGCTGCCGCCCCATCCCCGAAGCCGCACGTCGCGACTGGCCGTCGGGGGACAAGGCGCTGTCGCATCTGTCGCAATCTCGATGGACAGGTTCGGCACGCCCACGGGGTTGTTCACCACCAACCGCTGGGTCACGGCGGACACCTGTTACCCGGCGGCGGATGTGATCGCGATGCTGCCGCGTTTCGGCATCGACCACGCCGCGCCAAGCTGGCCGACAAACCGCTGGCTGACCGCGATGGTGACACTGTTCCGCCCGCAGATCGCGGCGCTGGTGCAGGCGCGTGACGCGGCGCTGGAAGCCCGCCGCGCCGCCCATCCCGACCGCGACGTTTTCGAGGACCGCGCTTTCGAGGTGCCCAGCGAGACCGCCATCGACGTCGATGCGCAGATTGACGCGGTGAACCGCGCGCTCGCCCTGTGACGCACGCCACGGCCTGCGCGTTCGCGCGGATCCGCTGTCGTCGGCCACGGTCCTGATACGGCCTTGCCGGAGCCGCCGGGAGGGGTTGGCGCGCCGCGCCCCGTGGCCCGCGTGCCGAGCCACTGTGTCGCGCAGCCACCTCTGGCGATCGAGGCATGCGGCGCTTTTCAGGCACCCCCGGGCACGACCGCTTGCCAAGCCGGGCCCTGTGGCTTACCTCGAAGGGACCTCGGGGTGCCCGGACACGGGCTGAGATGCGGCAGGCGCCGCGAACCCGTCGAACCTGAACCGGTTAGGACCGGCGGAGGGAAGGGTGATCGCTGCCGATCGGACCAGCCTCTGCCGTTGTCGAACAGAAAGGCTGATCGATGCGACACATCCCCCTTGCCTCGGCCACGGTGCTGGCGATCGGTGCCGGCGCGGCGCAGGCCGAAACGCCCACACTGACGGTCTATACCTATGACAGCTTCGTGTCGGACTGGGGCCCCGGCCCCGCGGTGCGCGACGCGTTCGAGGCGGTCTGCGAGTGCCGACTGGATCTGGTGGGCACCGGCGACGGCGCGGCGCTGCTGGCGCGGCTGCAGCTGGAGGGCGCGCGCACGCCCGCAGATGTGGTGCTGGGGCTGGACACCAACCTGACGGCGCGGGCGGCGGAAACCGGGCTGTTTGCCCCGCACGGGATCGACGCCGCGTTCGACCTGCCGATCGACTGGGACGATCCGCTGTTCCTGCCGTTCGACTGGGGCTATTTCGCCTTCGTCTACAACACCGAGGTGGTGAGCGACCCGCCCGGAAGCTTCGCCGAGCTGATCGCATCGGAGCTGAGCATCGCGATCCAGGACCCGCGGTCCTCCACCCCCGGGCTGGGGCTGCTGATGTGGGTCGAGGCCGCGCATGGCGCGGACGCCCCGGAGGTCTGGGAGGGGCTGGCCGAGCGCGTGCTGACCGTCACCCGCGGCTGGTCCGAGGCCTACGGGCTGTTCACCAGCGGCGAGGTCGACATGGTGCTGAGCTATTCGACCTCGCCCGCCTATCACCTGATCGCCGAGGACGACCCCACCGTCGCCGCCGCCGCGTTCGAGGAGGGCCATTACATGCAGATCGAGGTGGCGGGGATGCTGGAGAGCTCGGACCAGCCCGAGCTGGCGCGGGCGTTCCTGGAGTTCATGCTGGGGGATGCGTTCCAGTCGATCATCCCGACGACCAACTGGATGTATCCGGCGGTGATCCCCGAGGGTGGACTGCCCGAGGGGTTCGAGACGCTGATGGTCCCCGAGCGCGCGCTGCTGCTGTCGCCCGAGGACGCCGCCGCGCGGCGCGACGGCGCGCTGGCGACGTGGCTCGAGGCGCTGTCGCGCTGAGGATGGGGGACGGGGGCTCTCCCGCCCGCGGGGCATCGGACCTGCGGTCCGCCGCCGCGCGGTTGGGCCCGGCCGGGGGGCTGCGCCCCCCGGACCCCCCACCGGACCCCCGGGCGCGGCGCTGGCCGGTTGCGCCGGTGGCCGGCGGCGCGGTGGCGGCGCTGCTGGTGGTGCTGTCGCTGGGCTCGCTTGCGGCAGTGGCGTGGCGGGCCGAGGGCTGGGCCGCGCTGGGCCCCGCGGACTGGGCGGCGGTGCGGTTCACGCTGCTGCAGGCGGTGCTCTCGGCCACGCTGTCGGTGCTGCTGGCGGTGCCGGTGGCGCGCGCGCTGGCGCGGCGGACATTCCCGGGGCGTGGGGTGCTGATCACGCTGCTGGGCGCGCCCTTCATCCTGCCCACGCTGGTCGCGGTGCTGGGACTGCTGGCGGTGTTCGGGCGCAACGGGATCGTCAGCCAGGGCCTGGGGCTGCTGGGCCTGCCGCCGCTGCAGATCTACGGGCTCACGGGCGTGGTGCTGGCGCATGTGTTCTTCAACCTGCCTCTGGCGACGCGCCTGCTGTTGCAGGGCTGGCTTGCCATTCCGTCCGAGCGCTTCCGGCTGGCGGGCGCGTTGGGCTTTTCGCGCGGGGCGGTGTTCCGGCATCTGGAATGGCCGATGCTGCGCGAGATGGCGCCGGGGGCGTTCCTGGTGATCTTCCTGCTGTGCCTGACCAGCTTCTCGGTCGCGCTGACACTGGGCGGGGGGCCGCGCGCCACCACGGTGGAGCTGGCGATCTATCAGGCGTTCCGCTTCGATTTCGACCTGTCCAAGGCCGCGCTGCTGGCGCTGGTGCAGTTCGCCCTGTGCGCGGTGGCGGCGGCTCTGGCGCTGGGGGTGGCGCTGCCCTCGGGGACCGGGGCGGGGCTCGACCGCCCGCTGGCGCGCCATGACCTGCGCCCCGGCGGTGCGCTGGCGGGGTGGGATGCGGTGGTGATCGCCCTCGCGGCACTGTTCCTGCTGGTGCCGCTGGCGGTGCTGATCGGGCGCGGCGCGCCGATGGTGGCGGGGTTGCCGGCGGCGGTCTGGGTGGCCGCGGCGCGCTCGGTCGCGGTGGCGCTGGTGTCGGTGGCGCTGTGCATCGGCTTTGCGCTGGCGCTGGCGCTGGCCATCCAGCGCGCGCGCGGTCTGGCCGCGCGGGGGTTGGAGACGGTGGGCATGATCGCGCTCGCCGCATCGCCGCTGGTGATCGGAACGGGGCTGTTCATCCTGGTGTTCCCGTGGGTGGACCCGGCGCGGCTGGCGCTGCCGGTCACCGCGCTGGTCAACGCGGCGATGGCGCTGCCGTTTGCGCTGCGCGCCATCCTGCCCGCGCTACGGCAGGCCGAGGCGACGCAGGGCCGGCTGGCGGATCACCTGGGGCTGACCGGCTCGGCGCGGCTGCGGCTGGTGATCCTGCCCCGGCTGCGCCGCCCGATGGGGTTCGCCGCGGGGCTGACCGGGGCGCTGTCGATGGGCGACCTGGGCGTGATCGTGCTGTTCGCCGAACGCGAGGGCGCGACCCTGCCGCTGCAGCTCTACCGGCTGATGGGGGCGTATCGCTCGGACGACGCCGCGGGCGCCGCGGTGCTGCTGCTGGCGCTGGCGCTGGCGATCTTCTGGGCGTTTGACCGCGGAGGGCGCGCGCATGCTGCGACTTGACGGGCTGCGCGTGCGGCTGGGCGACTTCGCGCTGGCCGCCGATCTGGAGATCGCGCCCGGCGCACGGGTGGCGGTGCTGGGGCCGTCGGGGGCGGGGAAATCGACGCTGCTGGGCGCGATCGCCGGCTTCGTGCCGCTGGCCGGGGGGCGGGTCCTGCTGGACGGGCGCGATCTGAGCGCGACCCTGCCCGGCGCGCGCCCGCTGAGCATGCTGTTTCAGGACCACAACCTGTTCCCGCATCTGAGCGCCGAGGACAACGTCGCGCTGGGCCTGAAGCCGTCGCTGCGGCTGAGCGCGGCCGAGCGCGCCGAGGTTGCCGAGGCGCTCGCCCGCGTGGGGCTGGAAGGCTACGGGACCCGCCGTCCCGCCGATCTGTCGGGCGGACAGCAAAGCCGCGTGGCGCTGGCGCGCGCGCTGCTGCGCCGCAGGCCGCTGCTGCTGCTGGACGAGCCCTTCGCCGCGCTCGGCCCCGCGCTCAAGGCCGACATGCTGGCGCTGGTGCGCGCGATTCTGGACGACACGGGCGCGACGCTCATGATGGTCACCCATGACCCGGCTGACGCGCGCGCGATCGCCGCGCAGGCGCTGGTGGTCGCCGGGGGCCGCGCGCGCGGCCCGATGGCGCTGGGCCCGCTGCTGGACGCTCCGCCCGCGGATCTGGCCGAATATCTGGGGACCGGCGGCTGAGCTATCGCCGCAGGCTGGCGGTGACGTAGTTCACCGACAGATCGCGCGCGGACACCGACCAGCGGTCGCGCAGCGGGTCATAGACGAAGCCCTTGCGGTCCACCGGTTCCAGCCCCGCGCCCGACAGCAGCGCCTCCAGCTCATCAGGGGTGACGAAGCGGCGCCAGTCATGGGTGCCGCGCGGCAGCCAGCGCAGCAGGTGCTCGGCCCCCACGATGGCCAGCGCGTAGCTTTTCGCGGTGCGGTTCAGGGTCGAGCACAGCATCAGCCCGCCGGGGCGCAGCAGCGCCGCGCAGGCGCCCAGCAGCGCGGCGCGGTCGGCGACGTGTTCGATCACCTCCATCGCCATGACCACGTCGAATCGCGCGTCGGTGGCGGCCAGCGCCTCGGCCGTTGTGTGGCGGTAGTCGATGGCAAGCCCCTGCGCCTCGGCGTGCAGTTGCGCCGCCGCGATCACCTCGGACGCGGCGTCGGCGCCGGTGACCGCGGCGCCCAGCCGCGCCATCGGCTCGCACAGCAAGCCCCCGCCGCAGCCGACATCGAGCACGCGCAGCCCCGCGAAGGGGCGCGGCGCGCGCAGGTCGCGGTCGAACTCGGCCGCGATCTGGTCGGTGATGTAGTCCAGCCGGCACGGATTGAGCATGTGCAGCGGCTTGAGCGTGCCCTGCGGGTCCCACCAGTCCGCCGCCATGGCCTCGAACTTGGCAAGCTCGTCGGGATCGATGGTGCTGGCCTGCATGGTGCCTCCGTGGGGATTGATGTAAGCTGTGCTGGACCACGCGATCCTGCCCCGCCATATAGTGTGATCATGGACAAATCCTCGGGCCAGAACAACACCGCCAGCCTGCTTTATCCGCAGATAGATCCGTTCGATCAGCGCATGATCGGGGTGGGCGATGGCCACAAGATCTATGTCGAGCAGAGCGGCGCGCGCGACGGGGTGCCGGTGGTGGTGCTGCATGGCGGGCCCGGCGGCGGGTGCAGCCCGGCGATGCGGCGCTACTTCGACCCGTCCCATTACCGCGTGATCCTGTTCGATCAGCGCGGCTGCGGCCGCTCGCGCCCCCATGCCAGCGTCGAGGCGAACACCACCCGCCACCTGCTGCGCGATATCGAGCAGATCCGCACGCTGCTGGGGATCGACCGCTGGGTGGTGTTCGGCGGCAGCTGGGGCGCGACGCTGGGCGTGGCCTACGCGCAGGCCTACCCCGACCGCGTGGTGCATCTGGTGCTGCGCGGGGTGTTTCTGGGCAGCCAGGCCGAGCTGGCGTGGTTCTACGGTGGCGGCGCGGGGCGGTTCTTTCCGGACCTCTGGGCGCGGTTCACCGATCCCATCCCCGAGGATGAGCGCGACTGCCTGATCAGCGCCTATCACAAGCGGCTGTTCTGCGGCGATCCGGCGACCGAGACGCGCTACGCGCGCAGCTGGTCGGGCTGGGAAAACGCGCTCGCGGCGATCGAAACGCGCGGCTCCGGGCCCGGCGAAGGGCCGGGGGATTACGCGCGCGCCTTTGCGCGGCTCGAGAATCACTATTTCATCAACGGCTGCTTCTTCGACCATGACGGCCAGCTTCTGGCCGACGCGCCCCGCATGGCATCGGTGCCGGGGACGATCGTGCAGGGGCGCTATGACATGATCTGCCCCCCGGCCACGGCGTGGGCGCTGCACAAGGCCTGGCCGCGAAGCACCCTGCACATGGTGCCGATGGCGGGGCACGCGCTGTCCGAACCCGGCATCAGCGCCGAACTGGTCCGCGTGACCAACGGACTGCGCGCCGAGACGATGCGCGACGCCTGAGGCGCGCTGGCCAAGCGCGACGCCTGAGGCGCGCTGTCCAAGCGCGACGGCCGCGCGCTCAGGCCAGCAGCGCGCGGAGCACCCCGTTGAGCACAACCCGCCCCGCCGGGGTGCAGGCCAGCCGGTCGCCGTCGCGCGCGACCAGCCCGTCAGCCTCAAGCGCGGCGATCCGCGCGGGATCAAGCGGCGCGCCCGAAAGCCGCGCGTGGCGGCCCAGGTCCGTGCCTTCGGTCAGGCGCAGGCTCATCATCAGATACTCGGCGGCGTGCTCGTCGGGGCTGACGCCCTCGTCGGGCTGCGCGCCGCTGCCCGCGCGCTCCACCGCGTCGAGCCACGCAGCCGGGGCCAGCGGCGTGGTGGTCGCCCGCCGTTGCCCGTCCAGCGTCAGCCGTCCATGCGCGCCGGGGCCGATTCCCGCCCAGTCGCCCCCGCGCCAGTAAATCAGGTTGTGCCGTGATTCCGCCCCCGGGCGGGCGTGGTTCGACACCTCATACGCCGGCAGACCAGCGGCGTCGCACAGCTCCTGCGTCAGCGCATACATGTCGGCGGCGCAGTCGTCATCAGGCAGCCCGCGCAGCCCACCCGCCGCGTGCCGCGCGCCGAAGGCCGTGCCGGGCTCGATGGTCAGCTGATAGAGCGACAGGTGATCGGGGCCCATCGCCAGCGCCTCGGTCAGCTCGGCGCGCCAGTCGGCAAGGCTCTGGTGCTGGCGGGCGTAGATCAGGTCAAAGCTGACGCGGTCGAACGCCGCCGCCGCCATGTCCCGCGCCCCGCGCGCCTGCGCGGCGCTGTGCAGCCGGCCCAGCGCGCGCAGATCGGTGTCGTTGAGCGCCTGCACCCCCAGCGACAGCCGGCTCACGCCTGCGTCCCGGAACGCCGCGAAGCGCGCCGCCTCGGCCGAGGTCGGGTTGGCCTCGAGCGTCACTTCCAGATCATTCGCCACCGGCCAGCGCGCGCGGATCCGCGCCAGCACCGCGGCCACCAGATCGGGGTCCATCAGGCTGGGCGTGCCGCCACCCAGAAACACCGACCCCAGCACCCGGCCCGGGGTCAGGGCTGCAACGCGGTCGATCTCGGCCAGATAGGCGCGTTCCCAGCGGCGCTGGTCGATGCGGTCGGACACATGGCTGTTGAAATCGCAATAGGGGCATTTCGCCGCGCAGAACGGCCAGTGCAGATACAGCCCGAATCCGGCGGAACGCCAATCCGCACCATCATCCACGCGCGCTGAACGCGCCTGCGCGACGGGGTGGGCGGGTGGGCGGCGCGCAGGCGCGTTCATGCCCCGAAGGCTCCTTCGATCAGCGCCCGGAGCGCACGGCCGCGATGGCTGATCGCGTTCTTCTCCTCCCACGCCATCTCGGCAAAGGTGCGGGCCTCGCCCTCGGGCTGGAACATCGGGTCGTAGCCATGTCCTTCGCGGCCCCTGACCGGCCAGACAAGCTGCCCCTCCGCGGTGCCGGTGAACACGTCGTCGGCCCCGTCGGGCCAGGCCAGAACCAGCGTGCACACAAAGCGCGCGATCCATGGCCGCGGCGCCCCGCGCGCGATCAGAGCGGCGTGCGTCCTTTCCATCGCCTGTCCGAAATCACGCCCCTGCGGTGTTTCGGCCCAGTCCGCGGTGCGCACACCGGGCGCGCCCTCCAGCGCATCCACCTCCAGCCCGCTGTCATCGGCCAGCGCCGGCAGCCCCGTGGCGCGCGCCGCGGCGTGTGCCTTGATGCGGGCATTGCCCAGAAAGCTGTCCTCGGTCTCCTCGGGCTCGGGCAGACCGTGATCGGCGGCCGAGCTCACCTCGACCCCGAAGGGCGCCAGCAGCTTGCGGAACTCCAGCAGCTTGCCGGCGTTGTGGCTGGCGATCAGCAGCCGCGCGGGCGCGCTCACAGCGCCGCCCGCTGCGCTTCGACCAGCGTCGCACAGCCCGCCGCGGCCAGATCCATCAGCTGCCCCATTTCCTCGCGTGAGAAGGTGGCACCCTCGGCCGACATCTGCACCTCCACCAACCGGCCCGACCCCAGCATGATGAAGTTGCCGTCCACCCCCGCCACGCTGTCCTCGGCGTAATCCAGATCGACCACCGGCTGGCCGGCATACATCCCGCAGCTGATCGCGGCGACATGGTCCACGATCGGGTCGGACACCACGTCCCCGGCCTTCAGCAGCTTGTCGACAGCCAGCCGCAGCGCCACCCAGCCGCCGGTGATCGCCGCGCAGCGGGTGCCGCCATCGGCCTGGATCACGTCGCAATCCACGGTGATCTGGCGTTCGCCCAGCGCCGAACGGTCCACGCCCGCGCGCAGGCTGCGCCCGATCAGGCGCTGGATCTCCACCGTGCGGCCGGTCTGCTTGCCCTGTGCGGCCTCGCGCCGGTTGCGGGTGTTGGTGGCGCGCGGCAACATCCCGTATTCCGCCGTCACCCAGCCGAGCCCGGTGTTGCGCAGGAACGGCGGCGTGCGCTCCTCAATTGACGCGGTGCAGATCACCTGCGTGTCTCCCATGCGGATCAGGCACGAGCCCTCGGCGTGCCTGACCACCCCGGGTTCGATTGTAATCGCGCGCAGATCGCTTAAATTCCTGCCCGAAGGGCGCATCGGATGTCCTTTCGCCTTGCGTTTCGGCCAGATACAGGGCGCATGGGCTCCGACGCAACCCCCGTCACCTGCGCCCGGACACGTGGCTTGATCCGCGCCCGCGGCGCGATGCGCAAGGACCCGACGCGATGACGCTGAACACCGACGGTGCACGGCTTCTGGACCAGCTCGACGCGCGCTCGCGCGAGGTGTTTCGCCGCGTGGTCGAAGGCTACCTCGCCAGCGGCGCGCCCATCGGCTCGCGCACGCTGACCCGCGACTTCAGCGAACAGGTCTCGGCCGCGACGGTGCGCAACGTGATGCAGGACCTCGAATATCTGGGCCTGCTGGACAGCCCGCATGTCTCGGCCGGCCGCGTCCCCACCAACATGGGGCTGCGCCTGTTCGTCGACGCGCTGCTCGAGGTCTCGCCCGTCGACACCCGCGACCGCGAGGCGCTCGAGGCCACCTTCGGCAGCAACGAACGCGATGTCGGCACGCTCCTGGACCGCGTCGGCACGGCGCTGTCGGGGGTCACGCAAGGCGCCTCGCTGGTGCTCTCGCCCAAGCACGAGGCACCGATCAGGCATATCGAGTTCGTCTCGCTGGCCGCCGACCGGGCGCTGGTGGTGCTGGTGTTCTCGGACGGGCACGTCGAAAACCGCGTCTTCACCCCGCCGCCCGGCCAGACCGCCAGCTCGATGCGCGAGGCCGCGAATTTCATCAACTCCATGGTCGAGGGGATGACGCTCAGCGATCTGCGCCGCCGCTTCCGCGCCGAGGTCGAGCGCCGCCGCGCCGAGATCGACGACCTCGCCCGCGCCATGATCGAAAGCGGCTTCGCGGTCTGGGAGCACGAGGGCGAGCCCCAGGAGCGCCTGATCGTGCGCGGCCGCGCCAACCTGCTGGCCGAGGACGCGCATGCCGAGGACCTCGACCGCATCCGGCACCTGTTCGACGATCTCGAGCGCAAGCGCGACATCGCCGAGTTCCTGGAACTGACCGAGGACGGCGACGGCGTGCGGATCTTCATCGGCGCCGAGAACAAACTTTTTTCGCTTTCGGGTTCCTCTCTGGTGGTTTCTCCATATATGAACGCCGACCGCAAGATCATCGGCGCGGTGGGCGTGATCGGGCCGACACGGCTCAATTACGGACGTATCGTGCCGATCGTGGATTACACGGCGCAACTGGTGGGCCGGATGCTCACCGACCGCAGCCATGAGTGACGAGAAAGAGGTTCGGATGGCTCACGATCAGGCTAAGGCACGGCAAACGCCGCAGAACGGCCAACACGGTGCAGGCACGCACGAGGACACCCCCCCCGAGGATGCGCACCCCGAAGCCCCCCTCAATGGCGCCGGAGCCGCCCCGGCGGATGGCGCAGCCGATGGCGCGGCCGCCCCGGAACCTGCCGACCCCGAAGCCCGCCTCGCCGAGCTCGAGGCCGAAAACGCCGCCCTGCGCGACCGGCTGATGCGCGCGCTCGCCGACGCCGAGAACACCCGCAAGCGCGCCGAACGCGACCGCCGTGATGCCGCGCTCTACGGCGGCTCGAAGCTGGTGCGCGACATGCTGCCCGTCTACGACAACCTCGCCCGCGCGCTCAACGCCGCCAGCGACGACACCCGCCAGGCCGCACCCGGACTGGTCGAGGGCGTGGACCTCACCCTGCGCGAGCTCACCAACATCCTCGAACGCCACGGCGTCAGCCGCGTCTGCCCCGCCCCCGGCGATGCGTTCGACCCGCATCTGCACCAGGCGATGTTCGAAGCCCCCGTCCCCGGCCACAAGGCCGGCGAGATCATCCAGGTCATGGCCGAAGGCTTCCGCCTGCACGACCAGCTGCTGCGCCCCGCGCATGTCGGCGTCGCCTCCGCCCCGCCCGAAAGCTGACCCGGCATCCCTTCATCCTGACCAAAATATCCTCGGGGGGGCCACCCCGACAGGGGTGGCGGGGGGCAGACAGCCCCCCTGCAACCGCTCAGCCGGGCGCGACGCGATAGTGATATCCCGCGCAACGGACCATCCCCAGCCGGTCATGGAGCGCCCGCGCCGGAGCATTTGCACGCGTCACCGCCAGCGCCAGCCACGCCGCGCCCTGCGCCTGCGCCCACCACGCCGCCCCGGTGACCAGGATCCGCGCCGCGCCGCGGCGGCGCAGGCCCGGCAGCACCTCGATCGCGTGGAGCATCGCCACCGGCCCGTCGCAGGCCACGAACGCAGCGCCCGCCGCGCGGTCCGACACCCGCGCCAGCAGACTGGTGCGCGGCGCGGGCACGCGCGCCATCACCGCCTGCCGCGCCGGGCCGACCCCCCCGGCGGTCCAGATGTCGGCGGTGATCGCCAGCGGCGGCCAGATCGGGAACAGGCTCACCGGCCCCGGCTCCTCCGCCAGCGTCGCCACCGGGGCCGCCACCGGGGCCGCGTAGAACACTGTCGGATCGGACACGCCATATCCGCGCGCCTCCAGCGCAGCGTCGAGTGCTTCCTGCCCCTCGGCCACGCGAAAGCACGGCACCTGCCCCAGCGCGCGCATGCCGTGTTCGGCGGCGGCGAGGTCGGCCGGCGCGAATCCCTCCCCGTCCAGCGTCGCCGCCGACACGCGCTGGCCACCGCCCTGCCCTTCGCGCAGCGTGAACGGCCCCTGCGCGATGCGCCGCGCCGCGGGCCATGTCGCATCGAGCGCGGCGAAGAGGCGCGGCAGGTCCGGCGTGTCGCTCATGCGGCGGGGTCCGGGAACAGCTCGCTCAACCGCACCATCGCCGCGTCGATCGCCGCGCCATCGGCGCCGCGGATCACCACATTCGCCCCATAGCGCCCGTCCAGAAAGAACGGGTAGCAGCCGAAGCTCAGCTGCGGATAGGTCGCGGCCAGCGCGCCCAGCGGCTCGGCGATCTCGCCCTCGCCGCGCTCGATCCGCAGCGTCTGGCTCATCAGCGGCTTGCCGGCCTCCAGCGTCGGCAGAAGCGCCGCCACCATCGCCTGGAACACCGCCGGCACGCCCGCCATCACGTGCACGTTGCCGATGCTGAACCCCGGCGCCGCCGACACCGGATTGTCGATCAACGCCGCGCCCTCGGGGATGCGCGCCATGCGCAGCCGCGCGGCGTTCAGCTCCAGCCCCGTGCGCGCGTAATGCGCGGCCAGAAGCGCGCGCGCATCGTCGCGCACGCCGAGGCCCACGCCGAACGCCGCCGCCACCGCGTCGGCGGTGATGTCGTCATGCGTGGGCCCGATCCCGCCGCTGGTGAAGACGTGGTCATGCCCCTCGCGCAGCGCGATCACCGCGTCGCGGATGCGTTCGTGCACATCCGACACGATCCGCACCTCGCACAGGTCGATCCCGCGGTCGCTCAGCTCGCCCGCCAGATAATGCATGTTGGCGTCGCGCGTGCGCCCCGACAGGATCTCGTCCCCGATCACGAGCATTGCGGCGGTGGGGTTCGACATGGCGCGGCCTCCTTGCGGGCGTGGAGCCTTCGGTATAGGCCGCGCGCCATGCAGTTTCAAACCCCGCTGGTGCCCGCGCGGCTGGTGCGGCGCTACAAGCGCTTCCTCGCCGACATGGTGCTGGAGGACGGCGCCGAGATCACCGCGCATTGCCCCAACCCCGGCGCGATGACGGGGCTGGCCGCGCCCGGCGCGCGCTGCTGGCTGGAGCGCGCCGCGGCGGGGCGCAAGCTGCCCTTCGGCTGGCGGCTGGTGGAACTGCCGGGCAACCACATGGCGTGCATCGACACCACCATTCCCAACCGCATCGCCGCCGAGGCGCTGGCCGGCGCCACCCTGCCTGCGCTGGGGCCGTTGCACGATATCCGCCCCGAAGCCCGGCTTGGCCCCGGCACGCGGATCGACTTCGCCGCGCGCGACGCGCATGGCCGCACCGTGCTGATCGAGGTGAAAAGCGTCACGCTGGCCCGCGGCGGCTGGGCCGAGTTCCCCGACACCGTCACCGCCCGCGGCACCCGGCACCTGCACGAGCTTGCCCGCGCGGCCCGCGAGGGCGCGCGCGCGGTGATGCTCTATGTCGCCAGCCGCTCGGACGCGACCCGCCTGCGCATCGCGGGCGACATCGACCCCGCCTATGCCCGCGCCTTCGCCGATGCCCGCGCCGCGGGGGTCGAGGCGCTGGGGCTTGCCTGCACGATCACTGCGCACGCCATCGCCCCCGCCGGGCCGCTGCCCGTCGATCCATCCCCGCGCGCGCCGTGACCGGGTGGAAAACGCGGCTCAAAGCCGCTATCTCTGGAGTGATCACCCCCGACCGTGCGGAGCAGACCTTGGACAGCGTGCAACCCCAGCGAGTGACCAAAGACGGCATCCATCTGCACGCCGCCGAGGATTTCGCCGGCATGCACAAGGCAGGCCGCGTGGCAGCCGACATCCTGGACCGGATCGCGCCTCAGATCGTGCCGGGGGTGACAACCGCGGCGCTGGACCGCGCGATCCATGCCATGGTGCTGGAGGCCGGCGCGACCTCGGCGACCATCGGCTATCGCGGCTACCAGCACGCCAGCTGCATCTCGGTCAACCATGTGGTCTGCCACGGCATCCCCGGCAGCCCGATCCCCGCCAGCAAATACGAGAAGCGCCCGCGCGGCGACGATGTGCTGGTGGATGGCGACATCCTGAACATCGACGTGACGGTGGTGGTGGATGGCTGGTATGGCGACACCAGCCGCATGTTCGTCGCCGGCACGCCGAAGCCCTATGCACAGCGGCTGATCCAGGTCACGCATGACGCGCTGATGATCGGGATCGATACCGTTCGCCCCGGCAACACCTTCGGCGATGTGGGTCGCGCCATCCAGGCCTATGCCGAAGGGCAGCGGATGTCGGTGGTGCGCGATTTCTGCGGCCACGGGCTGGGCCGCGTGTTCCACGCACCGCCCAACGTGCTGCATTACGGCCGCGCGGGCACCGGCCCGGTGCTGGAAGAAGGCATGTTCTTCACCATCGAGCCGATGATCAACCTCGGCCGCCCCGAGACCAGGGTGCTGGCCGATGAATGGACCGCGATCACGCGTGACCGTGCCCTGTCGGCGCAGTTCGAGCACTCGGTGGGCGTGACCGCCACGGGGGTGGAGATCTTCACCCACTCCCCCGCCGGGCGGTTTCATCCGACCTGGGGCTAGCGTGATCGTCGACCGTCTTGGGGCATTCGGGCCTTCACGCGCGGAACAAAGGCCGAAGGCCGCCGCGCATCGCCGGGCCGCCCCCCGGCCCGCCGCTGCGCTCCCGCGCTGCCTCACCCTGATCGATAATCAAGCCAGAGCTCAGCCGCGCGCCTCGGCCAGCGCTTCGGCGAAAGCCTCGGCGAAGATGTCCAGATCTTCCGGTCGGCCGGCGCTGACGCGGATGCAACGGTCGAGCGGCGCCACGCCGGGCATCCGCACGAACACGTCGCGCGCCATCAGGCCTTCGAGCACCTTGCGCGCCAGCGCCCCGTCGCCGCCGCAGTCGATGGCGGTGAAGTTGGTGGCCGAGGGCAGCGCGAAAGCGCCTTGCGCCTCGGCAATCGCGGCGATCCGGTCGTGGGCGTCGGAGACCTGAGCGCAGACCTGCGCCAGCCAGTCCTGATCGGCCAGCGCCGCCAGCGCGCCCGCCTGCCCGGTCAGTGTCATGCCGAAATGGTTGCGGATGCGGTCGAACAGCGCGATCAGCGGTGACGCCCCGATGGCGTAGCCCACCCGAACACCTGCCAGCCCATAGGCCTTTGAAAAGGTGCGCATTCGAATCACGCGCGGGTCGTCGGGGTCGATGGCGGGCGCGGTGCCCTCGGGGGCGAAGTCGATATAGGCCTCATCGAGCAACAGCAGCGTGTCCTCGGGGAGCGCATCCAGCAGCCCTGTCACCACGCGCGCGCTGTGCCAGCTTCCCATCGGGTTGTCGGGGTTGGACAGGTAGACAAGCTTCGCGCCCAGCTCGGCCGTGCGTTCGGCCAGCGCGGCGGGGTCTTCGCGGTCGTCGCGGTAGGGGACCTTGTGCAGCACGCCGCCGAAGCCCGTGACGTGGTAGTTGAAGGTCGGATACGCCCCGTCCGAGGTTACCACCGCATCGCCGGGCGCGATCATGATCCGCACCAGAAGGCCCAGCAGCCCGTCGATACCTTCGCCGATCGCGATATTGGCCATCGGCACGCCGTGATGCGCGGCGAGCGCCGCGCGCAGGGCGTGGCTCTCGGAATCGCCATAGACCCAGACGTCGCGCGCAGCGCGCTCCATTGCCTCGATCGCGCGCGGCGAGGGGCCGAAAACGGACTCGTTCGCCCCCAGCCGCGCGCGGAATGGCCGGCCCGAGGCGCGCATATGCGCATCAGGCCCGACAAAGGGCACGGTGGCGGGCAGGCTGGCGACAAGCGGGGTGATGCGGGGTCCGGTCATGCGCCTTGGCATACCGCGTCACCCGCAGCCGGGCAAGCGGGCGTCACACGCGCGCGCCCTTGCTCAGCCGGTCCAGAAACGCCTCGGCCTCGGCCAGCACGGTGGCGCGGCGCTCGGGCTTCATGCGGTCCCAGGTGCGATACATCTGCGCCATGCGGGGGTTGCCTTCGAACCGGTCGCGGTGGCGCATCAGGAAATGCCAGTAGAGCAGATTGAACGGGCACGCCCGCGGGCCGGTCTTGTCGCGCACGCGGTAGCGGCAGTCGCCGCAATAATCCGACATCCGGTCGATATACGCCCCCGACGACACGTAGGGCTTGGACGCCACCACGCCGCCATCGGCGAATTGCGACATTCCCACGGTGTTGGGCGATTCGACCCATTCATAGGCGTCGGCATAGACCGACAGATACCATTCATGCACTTCGGACGGGTTCACCCCGGCCAGCAGCGCGAAATTGCCGGTCACCATCAGCCGCTGGATATGGTGGGCGTAGGCATCCTCGCGCGTCTGGCCGACCGCGTGGGCGATGCAGTTCATGTCGGTGGGCGCGCCCCAGTAGAAGCCGGGCAGCTTGCGCTGGTGGTTGAGCGCGTTGCGGCGCGGGTAGTCGGGGCCTTCCAGGAAATAGACCCCGCGAATGAATTCGCGCCAGCCGAGGATCTGGCGAATGAACCCCTCGGCCGAGTTGATGGGAACGTCGCCCGCCGCCCACGCCTGTTCGGCGGCGCGGCAGACCTCGGCGGGGCTGAGCAGCCCGGCGTTCAGGTAAACGGCGATCACCGCGTGGTGCAGGAAGCGGTCGCCGCGCAGCATCGCATCCTGATAGGCGCCGAAATCGGGCAGCGAATGCGTGATGAAATGCTCCAGCGCCCGGAGCGCACCCTCGCGGTCGGTGGCGAACCAGAACGGGCGCAGCGCGCCGAAATTGTTGCCGAAGCGGCGCTCGACCAGCGTCAGGACCTCCTCGGTCACCGCGTCAGGCGCGAATTGCGGCGGCGGGCGGCGGAACATGTCGGCATCGGCGGGCTTGCGGTTGTCATGGTCGAAGTTCCACTTGCCGCCCGCGGGCTTGTCGCCGTCCATCAGAAGGCCGGTCTTGCGGCGCATCTGGCGATAGAAATACTCCATCCGCAGCGCCTTGCGCCCCTCGGCCCATCCGGCGAAATCAGATGTGGCGCAGAAGAAGCGGTCATCGGGCAGCACGGTCACATCCAGCGGCAGCTCGTCCAGCGCCGCGTGCAGCCGCCATTCGCCCGGCTCGGTGGCGAGCACCTGCGTCGCGCCTTCGGCATCGGCGCGGCGCATGAGTTCGCCCGTGATCGAGCCCGCATTGTCCGGGTCATCGAGCCGCGTGTAGGCCACGCGCCAGCCGTCGGCCTCCAGCCGGGCCGCGAATTTGCGCATCGCGGCGAACAGGAAGGCGATCTTCTTGGGGTGGTGGGGGACGTAGGAGGCCTCGTCCGCGACCTCGGCCATCACCACCAGATCGCGGTCGCGGTCCGCGGCGTTGAGCGCGCTCAGACCGTCGCTCAGCTGATCGCCCAGCACAAGAACCAGCCTCACCACGGGATCGGCTTTCCGGCCCAGTCGAAGAACTGGCCCGTATGCTCGGCGCTCAGCCCGTCGATGACGCTCAGCAGGTTCTCGGCGGCCTCGGCCGGCGGCACCGCCGGGTGACGGCCCAGATACTTGCGCGTCAGATCGGTCTGCACCGTGCCGGGATGCAGCGCCACGCAGGCCAGTTGCCTGTGCGAGCGGCCAAGCTCGATCGCCGCCCCGCGCAGGATCTGGTTCAGCGCGGCCTTCGACGCGCGGTAGCCATACCAGCCGCCCGCGCGGTTGTCGCCGATCGAGCCCACCCGCGCCGACAGCGCCGCCAGCACCGCCGGACCGTCCCGCGGCAGCAGCCGCGCGGCGTGGCGCAGCACCAGCGCCGGGCCCAGCGCGTTCAGCCGGTATTGCGCCAGCATCGCGTCGGGGGCGATGTCGCGCAGCGCCTTTTCGGGGCCGTGGCCGTCGATTTCCAGCCCGCCGGTGACGATCAGCAGCCGGTCGAACGGGCCGTCGAGCGCGCCAAGATGCGCATCGACCGAGGCCGGGTCGGTCACGTCCAGCCTGTCGCCGCTGCGCGACAGCGCCGTGACCTCGGCCCCGCGGTCGCGCAGCGCCGACGCCAGCGCCGCGCCGATCCCGCCCGATGCGCCGATCACCAATGCCCGCATGTGCCCTCCGCTGTTTGCATGCAGCGGCTAGCTAGAGCCTCGCGAAGCGCCGTCCAGCGGCCCGGTCAGGCGATGATGTCGGGGGTCAGCTCATCCTCGATCCGCGCGATGCGGTCCTTGAGCGCGAGCTTCTGCTTCTTCAGCCGCTGCAACGCCAGCGCGTCGCCGGTGCCGCGCTCCTGCAGCGCGGTGATCGCGTCGTCCAGATCGCGATGCTCGCGCCGCAACACCTCGAGCTTGATGCGCAGCACGTCCTCGTGGCTCATTTCCTCGGGCGGGTTCATGCGATGTCCCTGCTGGGGTGTCGTGGCAGTCATACTGCATCGCGCGGGGGTGGCAAAGAGGCGCGCGCACTTGCGGCAGGACGGAAACACCCCATATCGGAGGCGGGTCGCCGAAACGGGGCCCGCTGCAACGTCGCTTTCTGAAAAGGGCTTGCCGGATGAGCAGAGTATCCTTTCCGTCGCACCCGCTGCTGCTGGGGTTCGACCAGCTTGAACGACTGGTAGAGCGCACCGCGCGCGCCGGCGCCGACGGCTATCCGCCGTTCAACATCGAACACCGCGGCCCGCACGCGTTCCGCATCACGCTGGCGGTGGCCGGCTTTTGCGAGGACGATCTGTCGATCACCGTGGAGAACCGGCAATTGCTGGTCCGCGGTGCCCAGACCGAGGCCGAGGACGAGCGCGTGTTCCTGCATCGCGGTATCGCCGCGCGCCAGTTCCAGCGCGTCTTTGCGTTGGCCGAAGGGGTGGAGGTCTCCGCCGCACGGCTGGAAAACGGGTTGCTGCATATCGACCTGCAGCGCCCCGAGCCCGAACCGCATGTGCAATCCATCCCGATTCTGCGCGGCTGATGCGCGCAAGAGCCCAGACAGGAGGATCAAAGGATGAACACCCGCCACCCGCTGCCCGAAACAACCACCCCCGACGCCCGGCCGATCGTCTATGTGCGCCCGGTGAACGTGTCCGAGCTGCCCGACGAGGTGCGCCGCGAACTGTCGGGGACCAGCCGCGTCTACGCCATCCACCACGAGGAGGGCGAGCGCATGGCGCTGGTCACCGACCGCTCGCTGGCCTTCGTGCTGGCGCGCCAGCATGATTTCGAACCGGTGAGCGTGCACTGACCACCGCGCCCGGCGCGGCGCTCAGGCATCGCCCCAGCCGCCGCCCCCGGCGGTGCGCACCACCACCGTATCGCCTGGCCCGAGCGACAGCCCGCTGACGAAGGCATGACGCTCGACCGCGCCATCCGCGCGCCGCACCTCGAGCGTGTTGGTGTCGCCCGCAGCACCGCCCGCAAGCCCCCAGACCGGGACCGTCGCGCGGCTGTAGCCCGCCGACAGCACCGCCGGCGCGCGCAGGCCATAGTGCAGCTCCACCCCGCGGCCGCCGCGGTGGCGCCCCGCCCCGCCGGTGCCTTCGCGCAGCCGGCGGCAACCGATGTGCAGCCCGTAACGGGCCTCGGCGATCTCGACCGGGCAGTTGAAGGTTTCGCCGTGGCTGGCGGAATACATCGCGTCCAGCCCGTCGCGGTCGCAGGTCGCGCCCCAACCGCCCATCTGCGGTTCCACCATGGTAAACCCGCGCCCTGTGTCGGGGTGGACACCCGCCAGCACGGTGCCGCAGATCGACCCGAAATGCCCCGCGGGCAGCTGCTCGGGCAGCGCCTGCGCCATGCACCGCCACAGCATGTCGTAAAGCCGGATGCGGGTCTCGAAGTAGTAGCCATGCGGCGCGGTGCCGGTGGCGTGGAACACCGAGCCGGGGTCGGTCAGCACCTCGAGCGCGGCGAAGGACCCGGCATTGGTGAACAACTCCGGATCGGTCAGCGCCTTGAAGATCATCTGCGCCGAAATCACCGCCCCGTCGCGGCTGGTGTTGTAGGGCGCGGCGCGCTGGGCGGGGTTGCCGCGCAGATCGACACGGAAGCGGTCGGCGCTGACCTCGATCACCGCGCGCCAGAGCGCGCCGTCGTCCTGCGGTTCCTCGATGCTGTAGCGCCCCGGCGGCAGCGCGCGCAGCCCGGCGGCGGCGCGCGCGGCGCCTTCGGCCATCAGCGCGGCAAGCGCGGCGTCCCAGGTGGCAGCACCATAGGCGCGCACCAGCGCGGCGATGCGCGCCTCGGCCCGGCGGGCGGCGGCGATCTGCGCCCAGAGATCGCCGCGCGCGACATCGGGCTGGCGCGAATTGGCGGCGATGATGTCGAAGACCGACACCACCGGCCGGCCAGCCTCGAACAGCCGCACCGCGGGCAGCCGCAGCCCTTCGTGAAAGATCTCGGTCGCGTCCACCGACATCGACCCCGGCGTGCGCCCGCCGATGTCGTTCCAATGCGCGATCGAGGCCGCGAAGGCCACCAGCCGACCCTCCGCGAAAACCGGCTGGATCACCACCACATCGCTCAGATGCGTGACCCCGCCGAACGCGGGGTCGTTGGTGATGAACATGTCACCGGGGCGGATGGAGCCGGCCCCGTGCAGCCCCAGAATGCGCTGCACCGCCTTGTCGAGCACGCCCACGAAGGTGGGAATCCCCGCGCCCGAACTCAGCAGCCGGCCCTCGGCATCGGTGATCCCGGTGCCGACATCCAGAACCTCGTAGATGATCGGGCTCATGGCGGTTCGTCGCAGCACGGCGAACATCTCGTCGGCGGCGGCGACCAGACCGGCCTGAATCACCGCCACCGAGAACGGATCAGCCATCCACCACCACCAGATCGCGCGGCAGCGACGACAGCACCTCGGGGCCGTCGGCGCGCAGCACGACGATTTCCTCCAGCCGGATGCCGAAGCGGCCGGGCAGGTAGATCCCCGGTTCGATGGAGAAGGTCATGCCCTCTTCCAGAACTGTGTCCGAGGTCGAGGTGATCCAGGGCGGCTCATGCCCCTCGATGCCGATGCCGTGGCCGGTGCGGTGCACGAAATACTGTCCATAGCCGGCATCCGCGATCACCCCGCGCGCGGCGGCGTCCACGTCGCGCGCACGCACGCCGGGGCGGGCGGCCTGCATGGCGGCCTGCACCGCGGCCTCGGCCACGGCGTGCACCTCGGCATAGCCATCGGGCGGGGTGCCCACGGCGAACATGCGGGTGATGTCGCTGGGAAACCCGTCCTTGACCGCGCCGATATCGACCACCACCGCGTCGCCGCGCTCCAGCAGGCGTTGACCCGCCTGATGGTGCGGGAACGCGCCATTCCCGCCCGCGCCCACGATCCAGAAGGACGGCGCGGCGCCTGCGTCGATGAAATGGCTGCGCGCGACCTCGGCCAGCGCGGCCTCGGAGATGCCGGGGCGCGCGGCGGCAAGCAGCGCCTGCATCGCCGCATCCGCCAGCGCCGCGCTGTCGCGCAGGGCGGCGATCTCGGCGTCGTCCTTGACCATGCGCAGCGCGCCCAGCGTGGGCGCGGTGAAGCTGTGGCGCGCACCGGGCAGCGCATCCAGCAGCAACAGCGCGAAATCGGCGCGCATCGCCTCGTCCAGCGCCACATGCCGCGCGTCAGCGGCACCGACCGCGCCCAGCGCCGCGGCAAGCGCCGCATCCGGGCCGTCGGCATCCGACCAGGGGTGGAAGGGCAGATCGGTCTTCTCGCGCATGCCTTCGGCGTTGAGCGCGGGCATCAGCCACGCCGCGGCCGCGTCGGTGATCAGCAACAGGCAGGGGCGTTCGTCGGGGTGCGGATGAAACCCCAGCAGCCAATCCATGTGCGGGCCGGGCGCCAGCGCCAGAAGCCCGGTGCCGGTGGCCTTCATGCGCGCGCGCAGCGCCGCCATGCGCCGGTCGGTGGGATGCGATGTCATGTGCTCTCCTTGGTGGTGTGGGTCGCTGCCATCCGGCCCTGCGGACGATCCGTCATGCGCCATGGACCTCGGCCGCGCGTTCGGGGGTGATGAAGCCGTTGCGGATATCCTCGGCCACCGCGTCGGGGTCGCGCCTGGCGGGATCGCCGACACCGCCGCCGACGCCGGTGACGATGCGGATCACGTCGTCGCGGTCCACCGTCAGCCCCGAGACGAAGGAATAGCGGTCGCGCGTGCCGTCCTTGCGGATCACCTCGACATAGTTGGGCGAGCCCTCGTTGCCGCCATCGAGCGCCCAGGGCAGGATACGCGCGCGGGTGTAGCCGGCGGTCAGGAACGATCCGTCCTGCCGGATGCGGTATTCCAGCACGATCCCGCGCCCGCCGCACCACTGCCCTTCGCCGCCCGGCTCGGTGTTCAGCTCCAGCCGGTCCACCATCAGCCCGTTGCGCGCCTCGGAGATCTCGGCGGGGCAGTTGTAGGTCTCGCCATGAAAGCCCGAGAAGATGCCGCTGTTGCCATCGCGCCCGCGCCCGGCGCCCCAGCCGCCGATCTGCGGCTCGATGATGGTGTATTGCCGCCCCGTATCGGGGTGGATGCCGCCGATGAAGGTCCCGCAGATCGAACTGAAATGCCCCGCCGCAAGCCGGTCGGGCACCACCTGCGCCAGACAGCGCCACATCAGGTCATACACGCGCACCTCGGTTTCGAAGTAGAACCCGATCGAGGCCGGTTCGCGCGCATGAAACACCGAGCCTTCGCGCGTCAGCAGCCGGATCGGTCGGAACGAACCCTCGTTGCAGGGGGAATAGGGATCGGTCAGCGACTTGAAGATCATCTGCGCGCAGACCATCACCCCGTCGCGGCTGGTGTTGGTGGGGCCGGTGTCCTGATCGGGGTTGTCGCGCAGATCGACGATGAAGTCGCGCTCGGATATGGTGATCCTGACGTTGTAGAAGCGCCCGTCATCCTGCTCTTCGGTCAGCTCCCACGTGCCGTGGGGCAGCGCGGCCAGTTCGCGGCGCGACACCTCCTCGCCATAGGTCATGAAGCGCTCCATCGCGGTCTCGAAGGTGTCGACGCCGTATTTCGCGGCCAGCCCCTCCAGCCGCTTCGCACCGATGCGGACCGACGCGATCGCCGCCCAGATGTCGCCTTCCAGGAAGTCGGGCATCCGCGAATTGACCTTCAGGATCTCGAACACCGGCGCGATGGGCGTGCCTTCGGACACCAGCTTGATCGCGGGCAGGCGCAGCCCTTCCTGGAAGATCTCGGTCGCGTCCGCCGACAGCGAGCCGGGCGCCTTGCCGCCCACATCCGAATTGTGCGCGATGTTGGCAGTCCAGGCGATCAGCCGGTCGCCGGCGAAGACCGGCATCGCCACCACGATGTCGTTGAGATGCGTCACCCCGCCGTAATAGGGGTCGTTGGTGGTGAACACGTCGCCGGGCCGGATGTCACCGGGCTTGTCGAACTTGGCGACGATCACCTGCACCGCCTTGTCCAGAACCCCGATGAACGCGGGGATACCCGCGCCCGAGCTTGCCAACTGGCCACGGGCGTTCATGATGCCGGTGCCCATGTCGAGCACTTCGTAGATGATCGAGCTCATCGCCGTCTTGCGCATGGCGGCGAACATCTCGTCGGCGGTGGATTGCAGCGAATTCTGGATGATTTCGAGCGTGATGGGGTCATGCGCGTGGTCGGTCATGGGTCTGCCCTTCCGTCTGGACGCTCAGAGGCGGATGTGAATGTTGCCGTAGCCATCGACATGGGCCGCGTTTCCGGGGTGGATCACCACCGTGGTGCCGGGGTCCTCGA
>LFIK01000667.1_pt1 | contig 26100 bp, 29 predicted proteins | sample 643401 | NCBI WGS metagenome assembly LFIK01 (sample SAMN03777447, study PRJNA286221) | soda lake metagenome | biome: soda lake; feature: Kulunda steppe; material: water; isolation source: sample T5-Br brine of Lake Tanatar-5 | place: Russia: Kulunda steppe | collected 2010-07
CAGACGCCAGACCATTGCCCGGTTGTCGGTCGGCTCAGGACTGGGCACGGCGACGAGCGAGGCAGGTGGTAACGCGGGTCGAGTTCATCATGGACAACAGCATGCCGACTGCAGCGTGTCTTGCCAACAGCCTGGTGGCGTCGATGCCGTCGTCAAAGCATCCATGTGTGTTGCTGCTCCCCAGACAGAGCGCCACCAACGCCGAGAGGAGCAGATGCATTGCTCAAGATCAGAATGCAGCAAACACCTTTAGCGACACACTGCCGATCGCCACGCCGATCAACGCGCCGGCGAGCACGTCACTCGGGTAGTGCAGGCCGAGTATCGGACGTGACAACGCGATCAGCACACAAAGCGGCACCAGAAGGATTGCCCAGACCGGAAACCAGCCGATCAGTACCGTTGTAAACGCGACTGCGTGGAGGGTGTGACCGGAGGGAAAGCTGAATTGATCGAGTGCGGCGCTGCGCTGCTTGATTCCCGGCACGACGTTGCACGGTCGTGGCCGGCTGGTGCCGGTTTTCAACCAGCGATAGATGACGAGAGCGACCGCGCCTGTCACACCCATGTGCAACGCAGCAACCAGTCCCGCCGCGCCATGAATCAGCGGCAGTATGACCATTAACGTATACCAGCAGATGCCATCACCGATCCGGCTGACTGCGGCAAAGAACGCGCCCACCGCCGGATGGTGATGCAGGCTTGCATTTAGCGAGCGGCACAGACCGAGATCGAGTGTCTGCATACGTAACAGGACGGACGGGCGATCACTGAGCATGGACTCCTCCGGCATGCAGCTGATCGTTGATGAATCGCTCGTAGCGGACGCGAATCCGCTGCCAATCGACAGGCTCGACCGCTTGCCGTGCGGCGACACCGAGTTGCTGCCTGGCTGAGGGGTCCATGCCGAGCGCCATCGTTGCTGCAACGAATGCATCGGGTTGTGTTGTCGGAACTCGCCAGCCATTGGCCCGATGGCTGATGTGTTCATGCGCTGCAGCGAGGTCGAATGCCACCACGGCAAGACCGCTCGCCATGGCTTCAAGAACAACATTGCCGAAGGTGTCGGTCAGGCTCGGAAACAGAAAAAGATCGGCCGACGCATACGCGTCGGCGAGTTCACCCCCGCGCAGCATGCCGGTGAAGATCACGTCGGGGTGGTTTGCCTGCAGGCGCCGCCGCTCCGGGCCGTCACCGACGATGACCAACCGCGCATCAGGAAGCCGCTGCCGGAGTCGCTGCCATGACTCGATGGCGAGTGGCAGATTCTTTTCGGCTGCAACGCGACCGACACACAACAACACGGGATCGTCTGCGCCAACACCCCAGCTACTGCGAAGCGTCGCGTTGCGTCTGCGCGGATGGTAGAGGTCACTGTCGACGCCGCGCGGCAAGATGTCGAGATCGTGAAAACCGTCCCTCTGCAGCGCTTCGGCGAGCGCTTGCGTCGGGACCAGCGTCAGTGAGGCACGGTTATGAATGGCACGCAGCCAAGTGCGCGCGACCGACCGAAACATCGGCAATCCGTAATGACCAAGATACAGGTCGAAATGCGTGTGCAGGTCGCTGATGACCGGAATTCCCAGCTGGCGTGCCGCCTGAACCGCAGACCAGCCGAGTGGCCCTTCGGTAATGACATGCACGATGTCCGGGGGCGTTGCTCGCCACTCGGCGATCAGTCTGCGCCGTGCAGGCAGCCCGAACCGCAAACCGGGGTATCCTGGAAGCGGCAGGCCCGGGACAAGAACGGTCCGCGTGTCCGGAAGTTGCTCGCCGCGATCCGGTTTGCCCTGCGCGGGCCGAATCACGGTCAAGGCATGCCGCTCGTTGAACCGTTCCAGCAATCGCCAGAGCGTCAGCGAAACTCCGTTGACTTCGGGCAGCCAGGTTTCGGTCACGATCGCGACATGGCGGCCAGCGAAGCGTCCACGGGCGGCGATGGGTGCAGGTATGAAGTGATTGGCAGCGGCGGTGTCCATGGCAAGCAGCCTGCCATGGATTCCCGACAACACGATGACGGTTCAACGACAGAATGATGACATGCGAAACGGCCGGGGGAGATCGGCGATGCGATGAATTCGTGGATGTCTGGAATAAAACAGGAGTGATGGTGCCCAGGAGAGGACTTGAACCTCCACGGGGTTTCCCCCACTAGCACCTGAAGCTAGCGCGTCTACCAATTCCGCCACCTGGGCACTGCACTGCGCTTTCACGCGCTGCGTACAGTACGCCGCGGCGGTGATGCTGTCAACGCCTTTTGCAGCGGTGTGGCGAGGTTTTCGCACCGTCGTGCGGCAAAGCGGTTACACTAGCACCATGACCAGAGAGACGACACCGTTTGATCCTTCTCGCGATCCCTGCCATGACAGGGAGCGGGCGCTGTATGACAACCCGATTCCGAGTCGCGAGTGCATTCTTGACTATATCGCCGAGCAGTCGGCGCCGCTGACGCGCAATGCCTTGACCGCTGCGCTCGGCCTTGACGACCCTGAGCGGGTCGAGGCGTTGCGCCGTCGCCTCGCGGCGATGGAGCGTGATGGTCAGTTGGTGACCAACCGCCGTGGTGGTTATGTGCCGGTCGATCAGCTCGAACTGGTGCGCGGCCGCGTGATCGGTCACCGAGACGGTCATGGCTGGTTGGCGCCAGACGATCGCAGCGAGCGCATCGCATTGTCGCCGCGCGACATGCGCGGGTTGATGCACGGTGATCGCGCCGTGGTGCGGATTGTCGGTCTGGATCCGCAGGGCAAGCCAGAAGGCCGACTTGCCGACGTGCTGAGCCGCGCCAACAAGACCATGGTCGGTCGGCTGCGCAGCGACAGTGGCGTCTTTTTCGTTGCTCCGCAGAACCGCCGTCTGCACCTTGACCTCATCGTGCCCCCGGAGTGGGTGGGTGATGCCGAGGATGGCCAGCTGGTTGTGGTCGTGATCGAACAACAGCCGACGCGCCATTCGCTGCCGATCGGCCGGGTGATCCAGGTGCTCGGTGAACAGATCGAGCCGGGTCGCGAGGTCGAGACTGCCATACTCGAGTTCGGTATCCCCTGCGAGTGGCCGTCCGAGGCGGCGGCCGAGAGCGACGCACTGGCGGAGGAGGTGGCCGAATCCGACAAGGCTGGACGCACCGATCTGCGCAGCCTGCCGCTGGTGACCATCGACGGGCCTGATGCGCGTGACTTTGATGACGCTGTTTATTGTGCGCCGAAGCCGAGCGGCTGGCGGCTGGTCGTGGCGATTGCCGATGTCTCGCACTATGTCAGGCCGGGGTCAGCGCTCGACGAGGAGGCGCTCGAGCGTGGCAACTCGGTCTATTTCCCGGGCAGGGTGGTGCCGATGCTGCCCGAACGGCTGTCAAACGGGCTCTGCTCGCTGAATCCCGATGTCGATCGCTTGTGCATGGTCTGCGACATGCTGATCGACAAGTCGGGCAAGATTGCGCGTTCGCGCTTCTACCGCGGTGTCATGCGCTCGCACGCACGGCTGTTTTATGACGATGTCGCAGCAATGGTGGTTGATCGCGATGCGGCGCTGCGCGAACGCCACGCGCCGATCGTCGAGCATCTGGATCACTTGTATGCGCTCTATCAGGTGCTGCGCAAAGCGCGCGAGCATCGCGGTGCCATCGATTTCGAGACCACCGAGACGCAGATCGTCTTCACCGGTGGCGGCGGGATCGACGCGGTGGTGCCGGTCTGGCGTAACGATGCGCACAAGCTGATCGAGGAGTGCATGCTGGCAGCGAACCGTGCTACCGCCAGGTATCTGCGCAAGCACCGTGTTCCGGCGCTGTTTCGAAACCACGAAGGCCCGGATAACGACCGGCTGGATCGTTTGCGTGGTTTTCTGGCCGGTCTCGGGCTGACACTTGGCGGCGGCGATGATCCGCAGCCTGCCGACTACGCTGCGCTGATGGAGCAGGTCGATGCACGCACCGACCGGACGATGATTCAGACCGTGATGCTCCGTTCGTTGCAGCAGGCTGTCTATCACCCCGAGAACGCCGGCCATTTCGGGCTGGCGATGGACGAGTATGCGCATTTCACCTCGCCGATTCGTCGCTATCCGGATCTGCTGGTGCATCGCGGGATCGGCCATGTCATCGATGGCGGCAAGGGGTCGAACTTCCCGTTGAACCGTGATCGGCTGCTGCTCTTCGGTGAGCACTGTTCGATGACCGAGCGCCGCGCCGACGAGGCGACGCGCGATGTGGTGATGATCCTGAAGTGCCGTTACATGCGTGACCGGGTCGGTGAGGAGTTTGACGGCGTCATCACTGCGGTGACCGGTTTCGGGCTGTTTGTCGAGCTCGACGAGATTCGTGTCGACGGCCTGGTTCATGTCACGCAGCTCGAGAACGATTTCTTCCGTTTCGACCCCACTGCGCATCAGTTGTGCGGCGAGCGCAGCGGGCGAGTCTACGGCCTGACCGATCGTGTTCGGGTGCGTCTCGATCGGGTCGACCCCGATACGCGCAAGATCGACCTCAGCATGGTCGGGCCGTTGCGCAAGGATGGTCGTGTGGTTCGCGGCGCCGCCGCTGCACCGACAACACGGGCGCCGCGCAAGCCCGCACCATCACGCGGTCCGCGGGGTCGGGCCGGACCACGCAAGGGTCGCCGTGGCCGCTGATGGACGTTCGGGCGACCAGCCCGGCCAGACAGTCGCTGGTCTGCATGCCGTGCGTGCCGTCCTGCGTTACGACCCGTCGCAGGTCAGTGTGTTGCATGTCGAGCGCGGTCGGCGCGATGGCCGCATGCAACGGCTGCTTGACGAAGCACGACGCGCCGGCATCAAGGTGGTGATGGCGGAACGGCGGTCGCTCGATGCGCTGGCCGACGGCGCGGTTCATCAGGGGGTGGTTGCCGAGTGCCGGCAGGCAGCCACCGCGCTCGGTCTCGACGCGCTGACCGGTCTGGTGTCATCGCTGACGCATCCGCCACTGCTGCTCGTGCTCGACCAGGTTCAGGATCCACACAATCTCGGCGCCTGTCTGCGTACCGCCGATGCTGTCGGTGCCGATGGCGTGATTGCGCCGCGCGATCGTGCAGTCGGCTTGACGCCGGTTGTTCATAAGGTTGCATCCGGTGCGGTCGGGCATGTGCCATTCTTTCAGGTCAGCAATCTGGCGCGCGCGCTTCGTGCTCTTCAGGATCTCGGCGTCACCCTGATCGGTTGCTGCGATACAGCCGAGCAGGGCGTCCACGACGCCGATTTTCGAGGCCCGCTGGCATTGGTGCTCGGTGCCGAGGGCAGCGGCATGCGCCGACTGACGCGCGAGCACTGCGATGGACTGGTTGCGATTCCCATGCTGGGGCGCGTTGAAAGCCTCAATGTTTCGGTTGCCGCCGGCGTCGTCCTTTACGAGGCGTTGCGTCAGCGGCGTGTTGTTTCTGGCGTCGGGTCACGGTAGGCGCGGCGAGCGCTTTTCGGTATACTCGCGCGTCACTCGGGCTCCCCGGAGCCTGTGCCCCTGCCTCACGGCGCGTGCGTCCGGAGGCTTTTCGGGAGTTTGTCCCGACCATCCGCAGGGTTAAGAGGTTAGTCAATGAGGCATTACGAAGTGGTGTTTCTGGTCCATCCGGATCAGAGTGAGCAGGTTCCGGCCATGATCGAGCGTTACCGTGCCACCGTTGAAGGCAGCGGCGGCCAGATTCATCGTCTCGAGGATTGGGGGCGTCGTCAGCTTGCCTACCCGATCAAGAAGCTGATCAAGGCGCATTACGTGCTGATGAACATCGAGTGCGGGCAGGAAGCGCTCGATGAGCTGACGTCTGCATTTCGTTTCAACGATGCGGTCATCAGAAACATGGTGCTGCAGCGCAACGAAGCGGTAACGGAACCGTCGCCGATGACGCGGGAAGAGACGCGTGAGCGTCCACGCCGCGATGATCGCAGCCGTGACGATCGTGGTCGCGATGATCGCCGTGGCGAAAGTCGCGGGCGTCGTGAAGAAGGTGGTTCCGGTTCGAACCGCGACTGATCCCCGTTGTCGGAAACGTGTACCCCGGCCACCGGGGCTTGTCAGGAGATGCTCGAATGGCTCGTTTTTTCAGACGCCGCAAGTACTGCCGCTTCACCGCCGAGGGCGTGAAGGAAATCGATTACAAGGATCTGGCGACCTTGCGCAACTACATTACCGAAACCGGCAAGATCGTGCCTAACCGGATCACCGGCACCAGCGCACGCTACCAGCGCCAGCTCGCCACGGCGGTCAAGCGCGCTCGGTATCTGGCGTTGCTGCCGTACACGGATCGGCACTAGGGGCTGATCCACATGCTCGGCGGGCTTGCGCAATTTGTCATGAAAAGCCGCGTCAGCGGCATGCTGTTCATGCTGTTGGCGACGCTGGTCCCGCTGTTCGTGTGGTTTGCCAATGCGGCGCTGGCGTTGTGGGCGCTGCGCCGTGGTCCTCGGGACGCTCTGATTGTCGGTGGTGGGGCGCTGGCGGGCTATGTTGCCTTTGAAGTCCTGCTGACCGGCAATCTGCTTGGCGCATCGTTGCTTGCCGTTGGCCTGTGGGCGCCGGTGTTTCTGGCGGCGCTGGTGTTGCGCTCGACGGTCTCACTGCAGCAGGCGATCAATGTCATTACCATGGCGGCGATCGTGGTGCTGGGCATCACGCTGGCGTTGTTTGATGCCGGTGATATCGCCTGGACGGCGGTGTTCGGCATCGATACCAGTCAGCTGTCGGGTGACGCGCAGACCGAGCTCGGGCGTTTCTTTGCCATGTTGCCGGTCGGGCTGGCGCTCAGTGTCTGGATCAACAGTGTGATCGGCCTGCTGCTGGCCCGACACTGGCAGGCGTTGCTCTACAACCCCGGCGGTTTTCGTCGCGAGTTTCATCAGTTTCGCGTTGGTACCGTGATGACGGTTGTTGCTGCGCTGGTCTGGGCAGCGTCGTTCGTCGCCGGGCCGCCCGCGGTGTCGTATCTGTCGATGGTGCTTGGCGCCGGGCTGGTGTTGCAGGCGTTTGCGCTGGTGCATGCATATAGTTACGCGAAGGGGTGGGGCTGGTTTGTTCCGGCCATTGCGTACATTCTGCTGCCACTCGCCTGGCCGTTGTTCATCGCCCTCGGCATACTGGACAGCTTCATGAACTATCGAAAGTCCCTGCCGGTGCCCGAACAGCCGGAATCGCCCCGCGGGGAATGAGCGCCATGCTGGCGCTGGCCATCAGGCTCGTTGCCGGCATGCATTTGATCAATGGCGGTCGCATCAGTCGTTTCCGCCTGCTTGGAGTCCTTACCCATGGAAGTCATTCTGCTTGAGAAAATCCCGCATCTGGGCGGTCTTGGTGACAAGGTCACTGTGCGTCCCGGCTACGGACGCAATTATCTGGTCCCCCAGGGCAAGGCGAAGCCGGCAACGGCCGAGAACCTGCGTTTGTTCGAGGAGCGTCGCGCTGAACTCGAAGCGCAGGCCGCGGCTGTTCTCGACGAGGCGCAGACGCGCAAGGAACAGCTCGAAGCGATGACGGTCACTGTCACGGCGCGCGCAGGCGACGAAGGCAAGCTGTTCGGCTCGGTCGGTTCCGCCGATATCGCCGACGCCGTGGTTGCTGCTGGCGGCAGCCTGACCCGGCAGGAAGTGCGCATGCCCGACGGGCCGATCCGCGCAACCGGCACCTACGAGATCGCGCTGCATCTGCACGCCGATGTTGATGGTGTGCTGACTGTCGTGGTGGCGTCCGAAACCGGCGCCTGATCGCGGCGTATGATTGCCGATCGAGCCTTTTCCTGACATGGTGGCGGCGGGTATGGATTTCCACGCTGGCAGCGATGAAGCGCTTTCCTCGCTCAAGGTGCCGCCACACTCGATGGAAGCCGAGCAGGCGGTGCTCGGAGGCTTGCTGGTCGACAACAATGCCTGGGAGCGGGTCGGTGATCGGCTTGCCGAGGGCGATTTTTACCGCAACGATCATCGCCTGATCTTCCGCTGTCTTGCCACGCTTGCTGAACGGCAGCAGCCGCTTGATCTCGTCACCGTGTCGGACTGGCTGAAAGCGGCTGGTCTGCTTGAGGATGCCGGTGGCATCAGCTATCTGGCCGTGCTCGCCAGCGATACGCCGAGTGCGGCCAATATCGTTGCCTACGCTGAGATCGTCCGCGATCGAGCGGTGATGCGGGCGCTGATCGACGCCGGCACGTCGGTGGTCAGCAGCGCGTTTCATCCGGAAGGGCGCAGCAGTGCTGAGCTGATCGAAAGCGCCGAGCGGGTCATCTTCGACATTGCCGAGTCGAGCGGTCGCTTTCGCAAGGGCTTCGTTGACGTCAGCGATGTCCTGCCCGGTGTTGTTCGCCGTATTGACTACCTCTGTCAGCAGGACGGCAACATCACCGGGCTGGCAACCGGTTTCTCCGATCTCGACGAAATGACGTCCGGATTGCAGAACGGCGATCTGGTCATCGTCGCCGCGCGTCCGTCGATGGGAAAAACCACGTTCGCCATGAACATTGCCGAAAATGCGGCGATGCGCTCTGGCCTGCCGGTCGCCGTCTTCAGCATGGAAATGCCGTCTGAGTCACTGGCAATGCGCCTCATGTCGTCGCTGGGGCGGATTCCCCTGCAAAAGTTGCGCTCGGGAAAGCTCGCTGACGAGGACTGGCCACGCTTGACGTCGACCATCAGCCTGCTCTCAGACGCGCAGCTGTTCATCGATGACTCGCCTGGCTTGTCGCCGCAGGAAATGCGTTCGCGTGCGCGTCGATTGAAGCGTGAAAAGGGCCTTGGCCTGATCGTTGTCGACTACCTGCAATTGATGCAGGTCCCGGGCTCGAAGGAAAACCGCACCGGCGAGATTTCCGAGATCTCGCGTGGGTTGAAGTCGATGGCCAAGGAGCTGGAAGTGCCGGTGGTTGCGCTCTCACAGCTGAACCGCAGTCTCGAGCAACGTCCCAACAAACGGCCGGTGATGTCCGACCTGCGTGAATCTGGCGCGATCGAGCAGGACGCCGATGTGATCCTCTTCATCTACCGCGACGAGGTCTACAACGAGGAAAGCCCGGAGAAGGGGACGGCCGAGATCATCATCAGCAAGCAACGCAACGGGCCGATCGGTACCTGCCGGTTGACCTTCCTTGGTCAGTTCACGCGTTTCGAGAACCTCATCCGCCATCTTCCCAGCGGCCCGTACTGATGGCGCGCGGGGCGCAGCTCAGCATCAACCCCGATGCCATGGTTCACAACCTGCGGGTCGCTCGTGCCTACGCCGGGTCTGCGCGTATCGTTGCGCCGGTCAAGGCGGATGCGTACGGCCACGGGTTGCTGCTCGCAGCAGCCGCCTTGCGCGGCGCCGACGCCTTTGCAGTCGCCTGCCTCGAAGAGGCATTGCCGCTGCGGGAGGCCGGTTATGCCCACCCGATCCTCTTGCTCGAGGGCGTGTTCGACGGCACAGAGCTGTTGCCGGTATGCCGCTATCGCCTCGATATCGTGGTCCATGCCGATTGGCAGATTCGCCTGCTCGAGCTCGAGCGGTTGCCGCGGCCGGTCAATGTCTGGATCAAGATCGACACCGGCATGCATCGGCTCGGTTTTGCTCCGGGTCAGGTGGCGGACGCTTTCCACCGCCTCTCCCGGTGCCGCAATGTGGCGTCACATATCCGGTTCATGACGCATTTTGCCTGTGCCGACAACCGTGCCGATGCCATGACACTGCGCCAGTTGGCGACCTTTGATGCCGCCACTGCCGACCTCGACGGCGAGCACTCGCTGGCCAATTCGGCGGCGCTGCTTGGCTGGCCGCAGACCCACCGTCAATGGGTGCGGCCCGGAATCATGCTCTACGGTGCGAGCCCGTTTGTCGACCAGCGTGACGCGCCACGTCTGCGGCCGGCGATGACGCTCAGCAGCCGGTTGATCGCCATCCGTCAGGTCGGTGCCGGTGAAGCAGTCGGCTATGGGCACACCTGGGTGGCTTCTGAGTCGTCGACAGTCGGTACCGTGGCGCTCGGATACGGCGATGGGTATCCGCGCCACGCGCCGTCCGGCACCCCGGTACTGGTCAATGGTGTGCGGACGCAGCTGATCGGTCGGGTATCGATGGACATGCTGACTGTTGATCTCGAGCCATTGGATGGCCGGGTCGAGGTGGGCGATGAGGTCGTGCTGTGGGGGGGTGGTCTGCCGGCCGAAGAAGTGGCCAGGCACGTCGGGACCATTGCCTACGAGCTCTATTGTGGTGTCGGGGCCCGGGTTCCGCGGGTCACCATGCCGATGCCATCAACGTCGGCACCGGGTGGGTAAGCAGCATGGCCAGACGCCGAAGTCAGTTTGCCTGTACTGCTTGCGGCAGCGTGTTTCCGAAGTGGGCGGGGCGTTGTGGTGATTGTGGCGCATGGAACGCACTGGAAGAAGTGCCGGCCGCGGCGCAGGGCGGCGGTGCCCGGCGGGCTGCCGGTGGTCAGTACGCCGGAGACAGCGGAGTTCAGCGCCTGTCAGAGGTTGGTCTGCTTGCCGAGGTGCGCCGGCCAACCGGGATTGGCGAGCTCGATCGGGTGCTGGGTGGCGGGCTGGTCGAGGGAGGCGCCGTGCTGATCGGCGGTGAGCCCGGGATCGGTAAATCGACCCTCTTGCTGCAAACCACCGCGAGTCTGGCGAAGACCGGGCAGGTGCTGTATGTCACCGGTGAGGAGTCGCTGCGACAGGTGGCGTTGCGTGCAGCGCGGCTCGAGCTTGACGCGCCGAGTCTGGATATTCTGGCAGAGACCAGCGTCGAGTCGATCCTCGACGCTGCCACCGCACGCCGCCCGGCGGTCATCGTCATCGATTCGATCCAGACGGTGTTTACCGAGCAGTTGCAATCCGCACAGGGGTCTGTGTCGCAGGTGCGCGAAAGCGCTGCACTGCTGGTGCGGCATGCCAAACAGTCTGGAGCCGCGCTGTTCCTGGTCGGCCATGTCACCAAGGAAGGGCAGATCGCCGGGCCGCGGGTGCTCGAGCACATGGTCGATACCGTGCTGTACTTCGAAAGCGATGGCGGCAGCCGGTTTCGGTTGTTGCGAGCGGTCAAGAACCGTTTTGGTGCCGCCAATGAACTCGGCGTGTTCGCAATGGATGATGGCGGCCTGAAAGAGGTGCGCAACCCGTCGGCGATTTTCCTCTCCAGGCATGACACCGATGTGGCTGGCAGTGTGGTGACAGTGGCGCGCGAGGGGAGTCGTCCGATGTTGGTCGAACTCCAGTCGTTGGTCGCCGAAACGCCACTCGCCAATCCGCGCCGCGTGGCGGTGGGGATGGATCAGAACCGGCTTGCAATGTTGCTTGCCGTCCTTCACCGACACGGCGGCGCATTCACCGCCGATCAGGATGTGTTCATCAACCTGGTTGGTGGTGTCCGGATCAGCGAGACTGCCAGCGATCTCGCGGTGGTGCTGGCGATCCTGTCCAGCCTCCGCGATCGCAGTCTCGATGGTGGCACGGTGGTGTTCGGCGAGCTTGGGCTGGCGGGCGAGGTCAGGCCGGTGCCGGGTGGTGAAGAGCGTCTGCGCGAGGCCGCCAAGCACGGTTTTCGTCGCGCCATTGTGCCGACCAAGAACGCACCACGTCGCAGCCATCCGATCGATGGTATGGACGTTGTTGGCGTGCAGCGCCTAGGCGACGCCATTGACGCCGCCTTCGGCTGAGCGAGGCTTCGTCTGCGGGTTGGCAGTCCGGCGGCTGGATCGGCGCGTCAATCGTGCGCGGTTGCTGCCTCGAGGGTGTTCTCGAGCAGCGAGGCAACGGTCATCGGCCCGACGCCACCAGGTACGGGTGTGATCCATGACGCCACCTGCCGGGCGCCGGCAAGATCGACATCGCCGACCAGGCCGCCGGAGGCGGCGCGATGGATGCCGACATCGACAACGATCGCGCCTGGGCGTATCCAGCTGGCCGGCACAAACAGTGGTTTGCCGACCGCAACAACCAGCAGTTGCGCTGAACGGACCTTCTCCTCGAGATTGCGTGTGCGCGAATGGCAGGTGGTGACCGTGCAGCGTGCGTTCAGGAGTTCCAGGCTCATTGGCCGCCCGACAATGCTGGACTGACCCAGCACCACCGCATCGAGGCCTTCCAGCGCGATCTCGGCGTTGCGCAGGAGGGTCATGACCCCTTTTGGCGTACAAGGGCGCAGCCCGGGCAGGCGCAGAGCGAGCTTGCCGACATTGATCGGATGAAAGCCGTCGACATCCTTGTCCGGGCGAATCCGGGCGATAACCGTTTCGCTGTCGATATGCGACGGCAACGGTAGTTGGACAAGAATGCCGTCGATCTCCGGGTCGTCATTGAGTTGATCGATCCGGTCGATCAGCGCCTGTTGTGAACAGTTTTCCGGCATGTCATAACCGCGCGACAGGAATCCGAGCTGTTCGCAGGTGCGCCGCTTCTTGCCGACATAGACTTGTGAGGCAGGGTCGTTTCCGACCAGAATCACGGCAAGCCCTGGTGGGCGCAGGCCGGATGCGCGTCGGGCACTGACGGCGTTGCCGATGCGGTCATGCAGCGACGCTGCGACAGCACGGCCGTCGAGCAGGTTGGCGGTCATGATGGTGTTCATCTCCCGGAGAGCGTGTCAGTGAGGCGTATGACTGTTGTTGCATGCGGATTGTCCCACGGTCGATTGCTGGGCGACAAGACATTCCGGCCAGCGTGTGCTGTTCTCGATTGACCACAATCGGCTTCGCGGGTAGAATTCAGCGCTTGGCGTTGAACCGATCGGGGCTGTCATCCTGGAATGCCAATCATGGCCTTGTCAGGTGGCAAGCCTCTTCTGTGAAGTGCCGGCAGGTCTGTCGTTGCGGGGTGTAGCGCAGTCTGGTAGCGCGCCAGCTTTGGGAGCTGGATGTCGGGGGTTCGAATCCCTCCACCCCGACCATTGGCTTGGTCAGGGCCCGCAGAAAGCGTATCATTGCGCCTGTAGCTCAATTGGATAGAGCATCGGCCTTCTAAGCCGACGGTTGCAGGTTCGAGTCCTGCCGGGCGCGCCATGACTGCTGGCGAATGCCTGGCGGTTCATGTCTTGGAGTTTTGTTGTGTGTTGTCAGTGGTGGGCGTAGCTCAGTTGGTAGAGCCCCGGATTGTGATTCCGGTCGTCGTGGGTTCGAGTCCCATCGTCCACCCCATTATTCGGGCCGCTAGCTCAATGGTAGAGCAGCTGACTCTTAATCAGTAGGTTCGGGGTTCGAGTCCCTGGCGGCCCACCACTTTATTCCAGGTCAGATCCTTGACCACCGGCATGTCGGCTTCGCTCCGCTGCATGCCTCGCAACCTCTCGATCTCTGCACGCTTGCTGTATCGACACGAGGTGTTGCCCCCATGATCACCTCACTGATCTGGATCACCATTGCACTGCTGCTGGGGCTGGTTGCTGTCCTGGTCGGCACCAACCTGCTGCTGGTCGAGCTCATTGTGGTTGCCGTGATGATGGCAGTGATCACCGCTGTCTGGCCGGAGCTCTCATTGGTTGGCCAGCTGGGGCTTTGTCTCGCAGGCCTGTTGCTGTTGACGCCGTTGCTGTCGTGGTTCGCCGCCAGAGCGTCGACAGTGCGTCGGCAGCAGTTGATCGGGGCTGCCGGAGACTATGCAGGCCGCTCCGGTGTCATCCTCGGCGGATCGCGCGGGGTGCGAGTGCAGGTGGGCGGCGAGGTGTTTCCGGTGCGCGCCGACGATCATCGCGTGTTGCATCCCGGTGTCGAAGTTTCGATCGTGCGGCTCGAAGGCATCACCGCGATTGTCCGTCCGCGTCACGATTGATCAGGAGCCGTTGTCATGTCTGCTGGCAAACGCCGTCTCGACAGCTATGACCTCAAGATACTGGCCATGCTGCAGAAGGACGCAAACATCCCGATCAGTGCACTGGCCGACGCGGTCAATCTCTCGACCACACCCTGCTGGCGTCGGGTCAAGGCGCTGAGGGAGTCCGGCGTGATTTCCGGCGAGGTTGCGCTGCTTGACCCGGTCAGCGTCAACCTGGGCATGACGGTCTTTGTTGCCGTCCGGACGCGAAACCATACCGCCGAGTGGTTCGACCACTTTCGCGGCGCCATCGAGGCGATCCCGGAAGTCATCGAGCTGCATCGACTGAGCGGTGATATCGATTATCTCTTGCGCGTCGTCGTCCCCGACATCAAAGCGTACGACGACGTGTACAAGCGATTGATCCGTGCCGTTGAGCTGGAAGACGTCAGTTCGAGTTTCGTCATGGAGACGGTCAAGACCAGCACGGCGCTGCCGCTCGACTATGTGCAGTCGATTCCACAGTCCTCGTGAGTTCAGCAATAAAAATCCACATAATCCCGATAATTTGAAAAATAATTTTAATTGTTATGCTGCAATTCGTGGTTATTTGCCATGTTTTTCCAGCCATGCGGGCCTATCATGAACAGGTTGGATTGTTCTGGAAACCATGTGGAGATCAGCAGCATGATTGAGCCGAACGCAGCTTCCCGCAACGCGCCCTGCACCCCGTTCTCCATGTCTGGTCGCCCCGTTCTTCGCGATCTGGTGGCTGATCTCGAGCTGGCCTGCATGGCGGCAGCCGAGGCTGTGCCGGAGCGTGTTCAGGCAGCCGTTGCCCGGCACTGCGCTGGCGTTGACTGGCTGCTGCCTGATGAACGTGCAGGATCGTCCGATGGATACTGCCGACACATTCTCCATGCTGATCCGCACGGGCGTTTTACGGTCGTCGCGCTGGTCTGGCTGGCTGGCCAGGTCACTCCGGTACATGCCCATTACACGTGGTGTGTGTATCGCGTACTCAGCGGGGTTCTGATGGAGGATCGCTACGACTGGACAGGCGGTGCAACCGGACAGGCATGCTGGCGAGCATCCGTCGAACGTGGAGTCGGTACGTCAGGGCATGGTCATGGCGGCCTGGAGCAGGTTCATCGCTTGCGCCACCTTGCCGGCTCACCCGCGATTTCGCTGCATGTCTATGGAATTGACGTCGGGCGCGTGGCGTCGCATGTCAATCGCCGCCCGGCACGCGTCGTGCATGAGGCCATGGCCTGAAGCGGTTGTGCGCTGGTTGTACCGATCTGATTGCATCGATCTCTACGCTGGCGAAACATCCCTGCGGATCAGATGCCGAGCTGGCGTCGGCGCAGTTCGGCGTCAGCGCGCAGCGCGGGTGAATCACCGGACCAGACGACCCGCCCCTTGTTGAGCATGTAGTGTCGATCGCACAATTGGCACAGCGCGTCGATATTGCGATCAATGATCAGCAACGACAGCCCCAGTCGGCGCAGTTCGTTCAGACACTGCCAGATTTCGCCGCGAATGACCGGCGCCAGGCCTTCGGTGGCCTCGTCGAGGATCAGCAGCCTTGGGTTGGTCATCAGCCCGCGGGCAATGGCGAGCATTTGCTGCTCGCCGCCGGACAGCGCATTGCCGCCGTGATCCAGCCGTTGTTGCAGGCGTGGAAACAAGCCGAACACACGCTCCAGATCCCAGCCGGTGCCGCGCCCGGCAACCAGCAGATTTTCACGCACGGTCAGGTTCGGGAAGATCTGCCGTCCTTCGGGAACCAGGCCGATACCGGCCCGCGCGATGTCGTGCGAGGCATGTCTGGTCATGTCGCGGCCGGCGAAGCGGATGTGTCCGCCGGATGGCCTGACCAGTCCCATGATGCTGCGGATCGTGGTGGTTTTGCCCATGCCGTTGCGGCCGAGCAGGGCAACTGCCTCACCCTCGGCGATTGTGAACGACACGCCGAACAGCACTTGACTGCTGCCGTACGCGGTTTCGAGCGCGTCGACTTCAAGCAGCATCACCGCCCCCTCGGTTGGTCAGCCGTCGTCTCTGCGGTCGCAGACTCATCAAGATACGCTGCCTGCACGGCCGGGTCGTTGCGCACGGTGATCGGGTCGCCCGAAGCGATGGTGGCGCCATCGACCAGCACCGTGATCCGGTCTGCGAGCCGGAACACCATGTCCATATCGTGCTCGACCAGTAGAATCGCGTAGCGGTGACGGAGGTCCTCCAGCAGACTGCCCAGCGCGTCGGCTTCGGCGGCACCCATGCCCGCCATCGGCTCGTCGAGCAGCAAAACGCGCGGCTCGGTGGCCAGCACCATGGCGATTTCGAGTTGCCGACGTTGACCGTGTGCGAGGTCAGCCGCCGGGACGCGTGCCTTGTCGATGAGGCCGGTCTGCTCGAGCAGCGGCCAGACCCGGGCGTTGAGATCGGCGCTACGGTTGGCAACACCGAAAAAACGGAAGTGGTGACCGGCGCGCGCCTGTGCCGCGACCGACACATTTTCGAACACGGTGAATTCCAGAAACGTCGCACTGATCTGATACGAACGGACGATGCCGTGCCGTGCCCGATCAGGCAGCGACAACCGGGTGACGTCGGCCCCGTCGAGCAGGATGCGTCCGCTGTCGGGTCGCAGCGCACCACAAAGCTGGCCGAGCGCAGTGGTCTTGCCGGCACCGTTTGGCCCGATCAGTGCGTGCAGTTCACCATGCCGGAGGCAGAGGTCGAGATGATCGGTCGCGAGCAACCCGCCGTAGCGCTTGACCAGACCGGACGCCTCGAGAACCGCTGGGGCGCGGTTGCTGTCAGTCATGACGGCGGGCACCGCGCAATCCACTCAACATCCCGAATACGCCACCGCGGAAGAACAGCACCGCCAGGATCAGGATCGGCCCGAGGACGATCTGCCAGTGTGGTGTGTAGGCGACAAGAATTTCCTCGAGCATCAGCAGGATCAGCGCGCCATAGATCGGCCCGACCAGGCTGGACAGCCCGCCGAGCAGCACAATCACCATCAACATTCCCGAGCGTGACCAGTGCATCAGCTCGGGGCTGACGAACTCGGTGTGATTGGCAAGCAGCGCGCCGGCGAGTCCGACCAGTGCGCCGGACACGACAAACGCTGTCAGTTTGTAAACATACGGCTTGTAACCCAGCGCCCGCATCCGCTCTTCGTTCTGTCGAGAACCTTCCAGCACCCGACCAAAGCGCGATCGAACCATGCGAATCAGCACCCATGTGCTGATAACCAACAGCGTCAGGCAGACGTAGTAGAAGAGCGTGCGGTCATGCAGGTCGACACCGAGGAGGGTGTTGCGTGCCCACATCGACAACCCATCCTCGCCTCCGTATTTCTGCAGCGAAATGAAAAAGTAATAGACCAGCTGACCGAAGGCGAGCGTCACCATGATGAAGTACACACCGGTGGTGCGCAGCGACAGCGCGCCGACCAGCAGCGCATAGCTCGCCGCGACCAGCATCGCCAGCGGCCAGACCACCAGTGCCTCGTTGCTGCCGACCCAACCGAAGGCAAATGGCTCGACGAGCATGCTGTGTGTGCTGAGAATTCCCACCGTGTAGGCACCGATCCCCAGAAATGCGCCATGACCAAAGCTCACCATTCGCCCGTACCCCATCACCAGATCGAGCGCCATGGCGGCCAGCGCGTAAATCACCGCGCGGTTGATCAGCGTGATCAGATAGGGTTTGTCGAGCGCCATGGCGACCGGTGGAACCAGTGCCAGCGCAACGAGGATGAACAACGTGGCCAGTCGCACGCGCAGCAGCGTCTGACGGCCACGTTCGGTGGGGCCAGGGCCGGTCAGTGGCCAGTTGCCGACATGCGGCTGGCCGGGTGTGGGGGCGGGACGGGCAGCGGGTGAGTCAGCCATGAGCCTTGAACAATCCTTGCGGGCGCAGAATCAGCACGATGGCCATCAACAGGTAGATGGTCATGGCCGAGAGCGACGAGCCGACCGCATCAGCGGTTGCAGGCGTCGTCCAGAGACGCATCAGTGCGGGCAGATAGACGCGCCCCAGCGTATCGGCGATACCGATCAGCAGAGCACCGACCACCGCACCCCGAATCGAGCCGATACCGCCGATCACGATGACAACAAAGGTCAGAATGAGAATGTTTTCGCCCATTCCCGACTGCACCGCCATGAACGGCGCAGCCATTACACCGGCCAGCCCGGCGAGACAGGCACCAATGCCGAACACCAGTGTGTAGAGCAGCTTGATGTTGATCCCGAGCGCGCCAATCATCTCGCGGTTGGACGCCCCGGCGCGTATCCACATGCCGAGGCGGGTGCGCATCACCAACCACCACAGACCGACCGTGACCAGCAGACCAACCACAATGACCGCGATACGGAATGCCGGGTAGTCGAGTCCGCCGCCAAGATCGACCGTCCCCGACAGCCAACCCGGCATGTCGAGTCCGAGCGGTCGTCGTCCCCAGATGATCTGCACCAGTTCGTTGAAGAACAGAATCAGCCCGAACGTCGCCAGCACTTGATCGAGATGGTCGCGCGCGTAGAGGTGGCGCAGGATCAGCAGTTCGATGATCATACCGGCAATGCCGGCTGCGGCAACACCGGCGAGCAGTGCGGTCAGGAAGTTGCCGGTGATTGCCATCACCGACGCAGCAACGAACGCCCCGACCATGAACAGCGAGCCATGGGCGAGGTTGATCAGGTGCATGATGCCGAACACCAGCGTCAGCCCCGATGCCATCAGCACCAGGGTGACGCCGAGTTGAAACCCGTTCAGCAGTTGTTCCAGGAACAGAGACACGTGCGTTGCCGCTCCGGAGTGTCAGTGGATGATCGTGACGTCGAAGCAGCTCAGGGCAGACGGCAGTCTGCAGCAAAGGCGTCCTGGTGCGCTTCGAAGACGCGGCCGACCAGTCGGTTGGTCAGGTTGCCGTTGTCGTCTCTAACCACCTCACGGACGTGGATGTCCTGAATCGGATGCTGATTGTTGCCGAAGCGGAACGCGCCGCGAACCGACTCGAAATCGGCAGCCTGCAGCGCGGCACGCAGACCGTCGCGGTTGTCGATATCGCCGTCGACGGCGGCAAGCGCGCTTGCCAGCAGCCGGGCGGTATCATACCCCTGACTTGCGTACAGCGTTGGCATGCGGTCATGGCGCTCGACGAATGCCGCAACAAAGGCGTTGTTGGCTGGTACGTCGAGGTCTGCACTCCACTGCGAGGTGTTGAACACACCCTCGGCCGCTTCACCAACTGCCGAAACCAGAATGTTGTCGAACGAGAACGCGGGGCCGAACAGCGGCACCCGCGCCGACATGCCGGCCTGATGGTACTGGCGGGTGAAGTTCACCCCCATGCCGCCAGGCAGGAAAAAGAACACGGCATCCGGGCTGGCAGCACGGATCGACGAGATTTCCGCGGCGAAATCGGTCTGCCCCAGCTGCGTGTACGTCTCGCCAGCGAGCGGGCCAGTGTAGTAGCGCTTGAAACCGGCCATGGCGTCACGTCCGGCGGGGTAGTTCGGCGCCAGAATGAAGACATTGCTGTAGCCGCTGTCGAGCACGAACTGACCCATCGCCTCGTGGAGATTGTCGTTCTGCCAGGCAACGTTGAAGTAGTTTTCATGACACATCGACCCGGCGAGCTGACTGGGGCCAGCGTTGGGACTGAGGACGATCACGTCATCACGCACCAGCCGCGGAACCAGCGCCATCGCGACGTTGGAGAAGATCGTTCCGGTGACGATCGACACGCCGTCGCCTTCGACCATGCGGGTGGCGATCTGTCGGGCCTGCTCAGGGCTGAGGGCGTCGTCCTCGATCAGCACCTCGACCGGCACACCGCCGAGCTGCCCACCTTCCTGTTCGACTGCGAGCAGAAAGCCGTCGCGCACCTCTTCGCCGAGATAGCCGCCAGCCGTCGATAGCGTCGTGATCATGCCGATCTTCACCGGCGTCTGCGCGTGGACAGCACCGAGCGTGCCGGCCATGATCAGCACCGCCGTCAATTGCATCGCCTGTTTGATTGCGAACTTGCACTGCATGATTCATCCCCCCCATGAATGGCGTCGTTGTGATGTCGGCAGCCTCCAGCATTGATGCAATGAGACATCCTGCCGATCTTTACTCCAATCTTAACCTGATCGCGGCAGTGACGTGCACTCAGAATTCGATCAATCAAGGCAGCTCGAAAACCACCGGCAACACAAGATCATCAATTGCTTGCTCGGGACGGCGTGACAACGGTGTGTCGGTATGGCGCTGCAGCAGCCGCAGCGCGGCGCGATCAAGCAACGCGTGTCCCGACGATTGATCAATGCGCAGGTCGTGAATCAACCCATCCGAGCTGATCGAAAAGATCACGATCACCGTCCCCTCCAGTCGTCGGCGTTGCGCCTGTGGTGGGTAGCGTCGATGGCGTTCCAGTTCGTTGCGCAACCAGCCAAGATAGCCGGAGTCGACGCTGCTCGCTCGCGTCCCGGCGTGCGCTGCATCGGCTGCATCGGCTTCGGTATCGGTCTCGGCGTTTTCATGGGCATCGCGCGACAGGACAGCGTCGCCGGCAGGATTGAAATGCTCTGTCGCATCGAGATCCGATTCCTGTGTTGGCGGGGTTTTGGACGGTGCATCGGGATGAATAGGAGCGGACGCCACTGGTGACGTTGTCTCCGCGTCGATGGCGGTGTCGGCTTCGCGCGTTGACTGGTGGTCCGTTGCCGATTCGGGGGCGGGTTCAGGCGCAGGCTCGGGCTCGGGCTCGGGCTCGGGCTCGGGTTCAGGTGTCGCTTCGGTCTCCGGTTCGGGTTCAGGTTCGGTTTCAGCCTCAGGTTCCGGTTCGAGTTCGGGAGAGACGCTCTGGGCGTGCACCGGTTCAGGCTCCGGCTCAGGTCGTGCCGCAGCGGTGGTCGTCGGCTCCGGGTCGTCGTGTTGCTCCGATTCAACTGCTTCTGTTGTGCCACCGTGCGTCGGCATGTTGCGCAGATCGATCACCATACCGGTCTGCTGATCGACCGAAGCAGTCGCGTGTGGCGTGGATGCCTGACTCTGCCATGCGGCAATCACCAGCGCATGCAGCGCCGCAGCTGCAATCAGTCCGGTTATCCAGTGTCCGGCGTGCAGCCCAGTCATTCCGCGCCTCCGGCAGCGCGCGTCAGCACCGTGACACTGGCAAAGTCGGCATCTCGGAGCGCATCGAACAGATTGAGCAAGGTCTCTGCAGAGACATCGCGATCGGCGATGAGTGTGATGCTGTCGGATTCCATGCGGCGTTGTTCAAGCGCAGGAATGCGATCGTCTTCGCTCAGCATCACCCCGGCGAGCAGCAGAGATCCATCAGCGCGGAGTTCGAGTCGTTCGCCCTTTTCGTTGACAGCAGCGTCGGTGGATTGCGCCGATGGCGGATCGATGTCCGGGTGACGTTGGATCTCACCGGCGAGCATGAAGAAGATCAGCAGCAGGAAAACAATGTTGATCAACGGAATGACCGGTTCGGCAGTTTCCCGACGCTGTGTTGTCGGCAATCGGATCATGGCGAAATGCGCCGGATGCTCAGCGTGTCGAATCCGGCCAGCCGCGCTGCGTCGACAGCGATGAGGATTGCTTGCAGCGACGTTTCTGGATCTGGCGCCACCTCGATCGGTTGCGCGTGCCCTCCATCGCTGCGACGCTGTTCGAGGCGTTGGCGTAACAACTCGGGCGCTACCGGGCTGCCGTCGAGCCGCAGCGTACCGTCGTTGTCGATTGCAATGCGGATGCTGTCATGTGGGCTGGTGGATGTATTGGTCGCCGCGTCGCTGCCAAGCTGCAACGGCAGCGGTTGCCATTGTTCCAGGCTGGTGACCAACATGAAGAACACCAGGAGGATGAACACCACATCGATCAGTGGCGTCAATCCGATGATGCGGCGTGGCCGCGGTTGCGCATCCGCTCCGGTCCAGTTCATCGGGGCTGTGCAGTCTCGGCTGCCGCCGAGCCGTCGGCGCGCAGGTGCTCCGGGCTTGCCTGGGTGAACAGTCGCGTCAGCGCGTCCTCCATCAGCAATCGGAAACGCTCGACCCGTTGTTCAAGCCAGGCATGCGCTGCGAGGGTTGGTATGGCGACGGCAATGCCGACCGCCGTGGTGGTCAACGCCTCCCAGATGCCACCGGAGAGGATGGCTGGATCGACGCGGCTTCCGGCTGCTTCAAGCTGCCGGAATGCCTCGATCATGCCGAGCACCGTTCCGAGCAGACCGAGCAGTGGAGACAACCCGGCAATCAGTTCCAGACTGCGCAGCTGTGTGCGGAGCAAGGCAAGTTGACCGATCGCAACGCGCGTGACCTCATCGCGGATATTGTCAATACGCACAGCGTCTTGCCGCGCCGTCTGCAGCCCGGCGTGCATGGCGCGCGCGATCGGGTTGCGCTCCGCTGCGAGCAGGCGGTCGGCGTTCTGCAAGTCTCCGGCGCGCAGGTGCATAATCACAGCGTCGACGAAACCGACGCGCGCGAGTCGCAGCCGCATGAACTGCCAGCTTTTGACCAGCACGATGGTCACGGCGATCAGCGACAGACCGAGGAGGATGGCTGCGACAGGACCACCGGCGTCAATCAGCGCATGTAGCGGGTCTGGAAATCCGTCTGCCAACGGATGGTCGGGCATGACCAAAACACTCCTTCACGCGGGGCAGCAACGTTGAATGGTGAAGGATATCAGGAAACCCGCGCAGATCACGAAGCAAGGACCGGGTTGTGCTCCGCGCGGGCAGCGTGTCAGTCAATCCTCAAAACTCGGGCAGCGTGACGCTGATCTGGATCGACGAGTACCAGGCGGCCAGGTGACGAATGCTTTCGTCGTCCAGTGTGGCCGCCACGACTGACATCTGGGCGTTTTCGCGACGGCCGGCGCGGAAGTCCTGAAGTTGCTTGATCAGGTACATTTCGCTCTCACCGGCAATGTGCGGAACGGTCGGGTTGGTGCCGATCCCGTCGATGCCGTGACAGACGCGGCAGCTGCTCGCAGCAATTTCACGCCCCCGCTGTGGGTCGGCTCCGGCACTGGAGGCGGCGACGTCCAGTGTCAGCACGGCGAGCGCACTAGCAACGCCGACAGCGCTGTATAACAGATGCTTGTACATGGGTGCAGTCCTGTGGTTGGCTCGATTCGCAGCACGGGTGTCGATGAAGCAAGCGCCACACGCCTGCACCGCAAAACGCTGCGGTGCAGGCGAATCGAGTCGAGTCGGCCAGCAAGTCACGAGTGGGGATGTCGCGAGGAATCCCCGGCGCGGAACTTACTGCTCTTCAGCAACGCCCACGTAGGCGATACGCCAGATGGCGCCGGCAAAGTCGTCGGAGACCAGCATTGACCCATCATGCAGGAAGGCGATGTCCATCGGGCGGCCCCGATACTCGCCGGTTTCCTCGTTGAGCCAGCCATCCGCAAACACCTCGGTGTAGGCGGCATCACCGTTCTCGTCGAGTGCGGTAAACATCACTCGCGCGCCGATTGGCGTGGTGCGGTTCCACGAGCCATGCTGCGCCGAGAAGATGCCCCCATGATACTTCTCCGGGAATGAGGAGCGGGTATAGAAGCTCATGCCCAGATCGGCGGCATGTGCTTCCATCAGGACCTGCGCCGGGACGAACTCGACACCCTCGGGTCGCGGCACGTCGGCGTACATGGGGATCTCCATGTCGCCATTGACCCACGGGAAGCCGAAGTGCTGGCCGGCGGCGGTCTGACGGTGAATCATGCCAGGCGGGATGTCATCACCCATGCCGTCAACCTGATTGTCGGTGAACCAGAGATCACCATTGGCAGGGTTGAAGTCATGGCCAACCGAGTTGCGCACACCACGGGTGAAGACCTCACGGCCTGTTCCGTCAGTGTTGATGCGGATGATGCCGCCAATGCCGATCTCGTCATACAGCTCGAGCTTCTCGACAGGCTGGACGTTGAACGGCTGCCCGAGCGAGATGTAGAGCTTGCCATCCGGCCCGACCCGGCACACCCGTGCCGTGTGGTTGAAGCTTTCTTCTTCAACCGGGATCAGCTCGCCCTTCGGCACGACGACGCCAACGGCCGGATCCGGGCCTTCGAAGAAGAACTCGGCGGCCGGGAAGACCAGCACGCGATTGCGCTCGGCGATGTAGAGGAACCCGTCACGTGAGAAGCAGGGACCGTTCGGGATGTCAAACGGGATCCCGGGTGCAAAGTCCATGACCTGGTCCGCCACGCGGTTACGCGTCCGATCGACGACCGACCACACCTTGTCTTTACGGGTGCCGACAAAGGTGACGGTTCCTTGTGGTGCAACGGCCATCGACCGCGCATCCGGAACCACTGCATAGAGGCTGATTTCAAAACCTTCAGGCATGTTGATATGCGGCAGAATGGCATTCAGCGCATCCGCCGTCGGACCAGTTTGCGGGATCTGCGTATGCGAAGCGCCAGTGACCTGGAAATCCATCAACGTCTGCAGATTGTCCTGCGCGAGTGCCGGTTCCGCCATCACCGTCGCGATGGCGCCAGCCAGCAGGGCAGGCACACGTCATGTTGTTGCTTTCATTATTATTTACTCCTCCGGAATGAACCCTGACAATCAGGGTCTTGGCATGCTAACGCCGGAATCCGATTCAGCGCAATCAATTTTTCTCCGGCCATCGAACCGTTACTGGTGTCCGTGTCGTCTGACTGTCACCGCGATGACATCCTGCCGTCACCCGTGACATTGATACTCACTCACTGACTTGTCCCCGTGCCGAGCCAGCCAGTTGGCTGTCAGGCAATCAGCCAGTGAGGAGTTTGTATGAATGCGATGAAACAGTACCTGGGCGTTGGTCTGCTTGCCGCCGGTGCAGCAGTGCTGAGCGTGGCAGTCCCGACGCAGGCGCAAGCCGTGCCACTTTTCCAGAGTGATGACACCCGGGTGGATCTCCATGGCCGCCTTCGCCTCGGGCTGGTCTCCGACGACGGCAACGCCGAGTTTGCCAACATCGGTTCGCGCTTCGGGTTTCGCGGAACACACACGGTCGATCCTTCCTTGTCGGTGTTTTACAACACCGAGTTCCGTTTCGATGGCTCAGAGGTGAATCGCGACGCGATGCAGATTCGCAACACCTTTTTCGGTGCCGATGTGGATGGTGTCGGGCGCTTTCGTGCTGGTAATTTTGACAGCCTCTATTATGGTGCGATCTCCAGTCTGAGCGATTTGCCTGAAAACGCCGGGTTTCGGGCGCTGAATTCGGGTGGTCAGCGTGCGCGTGGTAACACGGTCGCGTACGAGTCGGCGTTCGGCGGCCCGGTGCGCGTTGGTGTTTCGGCCAAGCTGCAGAGCGACAATCCTGACCGCAAGGAAGCGATCAGCACGCAGGCGTATCTCGGATTTTCGCAAGCCGGGTTGAATCTGGCGATTGCCTATGATCAGGCCAACAGCGATTTCACTGATGGGGCGGATGATGCACTGATTGGTGTGCGCGCTGATTATCGGCTGACCAGTGATCTGCTGGTTGGCGCCTACTATGAAGATCAGGGAGACGCCAGCCACTTTGCCGCTGCGATGCGTTATGGCTATGGCAGTGGCAACCTGTTTGCCACCGTCAGCCAGCTCGATCCGGCAGTTGGCGACAGCACCACGGTCTACACCGCTGGCGCGTCGTATCGCTTCAGTCAGCCGATGTATGTGTTTGCGGAATTGGCCGACGGCGATCGTGACGGTGTGGTCACGGTGGGTGCCCGCTACAATTTCTAACCGATGTCTCCGGAGCGGTCAGTTCAGACTGATCGCTCCGGGTCTTCGCTTCGATCAGGTTGTTTTTCTCCGACATTCGACTCCGTCTCGGTCAGTTGCCTGACTGCGTAATCGGCGGCGTCGTCGAATGGTTTCAGGATGGCACTGGCACCTTGCTGGATTAACGTGTCTGCGTCGATGCTCTGTTGCACCGACAGGAAAATCCGCCCCGAAAAATTCGCGACCTGCAACCCGTGCAGCAAAGCCTGCTGCGGATCGGCTTCGGTGAGTGCGCCGCGATCGCGTGGAACCGCCGACACCACCGCCCGGACCCCCTCCAGCTGCATGTGTGCGACAAACTCCGGATCGGTGGCGTCCCCATAGCTTGCGTCCATGCCCAGTCGCCGCCAATTGCCGAGTGCTTCGGGGTCGAAGTCCACACCGAGAACGCGGTAGCCGAGGTCGTTCAGTCTGGAGCCGATCCGGCAGCCGTAACGTCCCAGCCCGAAAATGACAAAGTCGTAGCCTGGCGAGTCGATGACGCTGCGGGTGTCGTCGCTCTCGCGGTGCGCATGGCGACGTTCGAACAGACCGAGCCAGGGCTCGCAGATGTCATACAGCTTGTGCGACCAGGTGATCATGTAGACCGAGATGGCAATGGTGAC
>LFIK01000668.1_pt1 | contig 26092 bp, 27 predicted proteins | sample 643401 | NCBI WGS metagenome assembly LFIK01 (sample SAMN03777447, study PRJNA286221) | soda lake metagenome | biome: soda lake; feature: Kulunda steppe; material: water; isolation source: sample T5-Br brine of Lake Tanatar-5 | place: Russia: Kulunda steppe | collected 2010-07
ATTCGCCCGCCAGCATCCGCACCCGCAGCGCCGGGCCGCGATCCCAGCGCCCCGGACCGGCGGCGAAAAGCGGCGTCTCGGTCAGCCCCAGCCGCGCGGGCGCCTGCACCAGCGCGTCGAGCACGAAATCGCCGGGGCCCCGCTTGTGATGCACGGCGACCAGCCCCGGCCAGGCGCGCGCACCGACCGCGACCCACGGCGCCTGCGGCACCTCCTCGCCAGTGATCAGCGGCAGGTCGAGCACCACGGCCTGCACTGGCGCGGGCGGGCGGAAGGCGGCGGGCGGAAGGCCTGCGCGATCGGTCTCGCCACGCGCATAGATCTCGGGCTCCACCCGCGTCGCCTCGACCTCGCGCGCGGGCCCCAGCGTGGCGCGGTCGATGCGCCACAGCGCGGGCGTGCCGCCCTCGGACAGTGCGACCACATCGCCCGCGCCCAGATCGCGCGAGGGCGGAAGCGCAAAGCGCGCCACGTCGCGGGCGATGCGCGCCTCGGACAGCCAGCGCTCGGCGGTCAGCCGCGCCTCGCCCTCGGTCAGCACCAGCGGCAGATCGGTGCCCGCGCTGCGCAGCGCACTCTCATCGGGAAAGATCGCCTCGGCCACGCGCTGATCGAATTCGCCGCCCTCGGTGACATAGCCCAGCCGCACGCGCCCGCTGAGTTCGGCCTCGGGCGCACGAATCAGAGTCAGATCGCCCCCATCGCGGCGCACCAGATCGTCGCGGGAAAGCATGGCATGCGCCTTGCCCGCCCGCATGGCAAAGACAACGGCGCCGTCACGCTCCACCGCCTCGACCCCGTAGGCCACCATCAGCGCCTGCAACATCGCGCGCGGCGTCTCGCCCGAGGCCATGGCAAAGCCGCGCACCACGCCATGGACGCCCGACACATCGACCGGCCCCGCCCCGGCGCGCGCGCACAGCGCGGCGATCAGCGCATCGAGCGGCAGCGCGCTCGCGCGCCCGGTGATCCAGTGCCCGCGCGCCCAGTTCTCGCCATCCGACCACAGCTCCAGATTGGCCGGAAACCACGGCCAGGGCCGCGCGTCCCAGGCCCAGAGATGCGCGCGCGCCATATCGACCATCGGCCCGCCATAGAGCTCCGACACCGGATTGTGCGCCGGATCCGCCCAGTAGCTGGTCAGCGCACGGATGTATTGCATCTGGATCGTGTCGTCCCGCCAGCCGCGCGAGAAATGGGGCGCGAAACTTTCCGAGGATTTCGGGTCCAGAAACACATTCGGCTGGTTGGTGCCCCGGTCGATGGCCGGGCAGCCGTATTCGGTGAACCAGAAGGGCTTCGAGCGCGGCTCCCACGCTGTGGACTCTTCAGCGCGCACGCCGCCGACACGCTCGTGATGGTCATTCTCCCACCAGCTGCGCAGGTCCTTGATGCGCCAGATCCAGTCCTCCTGCCAGGGGCTCGCATCGACAATCGGCGTGCGGATCTGGTCGCGCCGGTCGCGGTCAGAGGCGTAGAACCAGTCATACCCCTCGCCCCCCGCTACATTGGCGCGCAGATAATCGAGGTTATAGATCGACCCCCAATGCGCATCGGCATGGTCCGTCCCGTCGCGCCAGTCCGAGATCGGCATGTAATTGTCGATGCCGATCACGTCGATATTCGGGTCCGCCCAGAGCGGGTCGAGGTGGAAGAAACGGTCGCCCTCGGCCGTGATGTAGCCGAAATATTCCGACCAGTCGGCGGCATAGGTGATCTTGGTGTCAGGGCCGAGGAGCGCGCGCACCTCGGCCGCCAGCGCGCGCAGGGCGGCGACCGCCGGGAAACTGTTGGCGGGCCCGCGGATCTGCGTGAGGCTGCGCATTTCCGAGCCGATGCAGAACGCGTCCACCCCGCCCGCCGCCTTGCAGAGCGCCGCCTGGTGCAGGATGAAGCGGTTGTAGCGCCACTCCTCCGGGCCGGAATAGGTGATGTTCGTGCCCGCAACGCTGAAATGGCTGGCCTGCGCGGTGCCGAAGAAGGCCGCGACCTCGGCCTGGGCGTGGGCCGTGCCGTCGGTGCTGTCGGGCTGGCCGGGGGCCTTCGCGGTGGTGATCCGCCCGCGCCAGGGCAGAGCGGGCTGGCTGTCGGCATCCGACCACGGGTCGGGCAGGGTGTTGCCGGGCAGGACCTGCATCAGGATGAAGGGGTAATAGACCACCCCCTGCCCGCGCGCCTTCATCGCGGTGATGGCCTGCAGCACCGACGCGTCCGAGGGCGTGCCGCCATAGACTGGGCGCCCGTCGAGCTTTGCAATCTCGGGCGTCTGCGCAGCGCTACGGCCCGCCACGGACCACGGCTGGTCAGGGGCGGTGCGGGCGGCGTCCTCGACATGCGGCTCGATTCGGCATTCACCCGCGCGCAGATCCGAGCCGAACCACGAGACGATCATCAGCGTGGACGCGCAGCGCGGCAATTCGCGCCCCAGCGCGTCCAGCGACGCCTCCAGATCGCTGACACCCAGCGGCGTGTTGCGGTTCATCACAGTGTCCGGGCCCGAGAAGAGTTGTGCGAAACCGGGGGCGAGCAGATTGGTGCTGTTGTCGAACGGCGTGGGTCGTCGGACGGTCAAGACATCGCTTGCAAGCGTAAAGTCGCCCGAGCCTGGCATCAGCGCCACGGCCCGTACGTCAGTGGCCATGCCCGCGCCGGGGGCCGCGCGGATCACCTCGAAGCTCAGCTGCGGGACGCGGTTGCCGAAGGCGCCAAGCTCCAGATCCTCGATCACCACATAGGCGATGCCGCGATAGGCGGGCACGCGGCCCGGCCCCTCGATGGCCTCGATCAGCGGGTCGGGCAGTTGCTCGGCATCGCCGGGATAGACGCGCAGGTTCAGATCGGCGGGCGCCATCTCCTGCCCGTCGGCCCAGATGCGCCCCACCCCCAGCACCGGCCCCTCGCACAGCGCCACGGCAAGCGAGATGGAATAGCTGTATTCGGTCACGCGCGGCGTGCGGCGCATCTTGCCGCCGCCGCCAGTGGTGGTGGCCCTCTCGCGAAAGCTCGAGGACCAGATCACCTGCCCGCCCAGCCGCACCCGGCCATAGGCGAGTGTCACCGGGCTGCCCTCGGTCGCGCCGGTCAGGCGCAACCGCTCGATCCGGCCACGCTCGACCGCCTGGCTGCCGCCGCCCATCAGGCGCTGGTCGATGGCCTGCCCCAGCGTCGCGCCAACGGCGCGGCCGATGACCATGCCCGACAGCCCCAGCACCGCGCCGCCGAAATTCGCGCCGACGGCCGCGCCCACGGCCGAGAGAACCAGTGTTGCCATGCCAGATCACTCCATTCCGGGGGCGGGGGGAAAGACGAAGCGCGCCACGATGCGCCGCGCCCAGGGCTGCGAGAGCGGGGCCTCGACCACGCCCGCGCGCGGGCAGGCATGGATGAAGCCGCGCCCGGCTTGCGTGGCGATGCCCAGATGCTTGGCCAGCGCGCGCGGTTGCAGGCGGAACAGCAGCACATCGCCATCCGCCGGGCACGAGACGGGGCGCAGATGCCGCGCCAGGGCCTCGCCTAGCACCTCCTGCGTGCCCTCTTCATCCCAGCGCGGGGTGTAGGGCGGCAGCGCCTCGGGCTCGGTGCCGAAACGCGCGCGCCACAGGCCCCGGATCAGGCCCAGACAGTCCACCCCTGCACCGGGCTGCGCCGCGCGGTGGTGGTAGGGCGTCCCGATCCAGGCGCGGGCCAGTGTGACAATCTCGCTCATCCGCGCCACCGCCCGCCCGTATTGGCCTGGCCCGTGCGCGGATAGGCGGTCAGCCAGTCCTCGCCGGGGATATGCGGGAAGCCCTGAAAGTTCAGCATGTTGTCGAATTTCTGCCGACAGGTCGCAGCCTGCCGGTCGCATCCGGCCTCGACCCGCAGCATGTCGCCCGGGGCCAGCGCCGCGCGCAGCCCGTCCCACAGCGTCAGCACCCGCACATCGCCCTGCGTCCGGTCCTCGCGGATCAGCCCCACCAGCCCCTGCGCCGCGCCGGTCTGCACGATCACCCGGCCATGCGCCAGCGTCCCCTCGGCCAGCGTGGCGATCGGCGCCACTGTCAGCCGCACCCCGTCGCTGTCGCCCATCAGCGGCACCTCGGCCGACAGCCCCGGCGCGTCGAGATCGACCCGGCAACGCTCATCCCCCAACACCGCAGAACAGGCAGCGTGATAGACCCGCCCGCCGGGCTGGTTCAGGGCCTCGGACAGGCCGCGCAATTCGGCCTTGAAGGCACCGCCCTCGCGCGTGATCTCGCCAAGGGTGCCGCGAAAGATCAGGCGGCGCTGGGTGGGGTCGGCCCAGTTGACTTGCCATATCCGCAAGCCCGCGCCGTCATAGCGGCCCGCCATGATATCGGCCTCGGTCAGCCCGGCATCGCGCAGCGCGCCCACGGCCTCGGAATTGTCCACCGCCAGCCCCGTCACCTGTTCGAGCGCGCGGGCGGTCAGCCCGGCCTCGGCGCGGAACACCAGGCCGTCAAAGGCCAGATCGCGGTCATGATCGGTAAAGCCCAGCACCACCCCGTCACGCCGGGTCAGCGCCCAGGCGCGCGCGACCGTGGTGTGGCCGCTGGCCAGATGCTCCTGCAAACTCACAGCCGCACCTCGATCACCGGGACTTTCGGCACCTCGCCCGCGCGGAAACTGGCGACCGAGGTCTGGATCAGATCCGTGTCGAAGCGCACCGGCACGTCGAATTCGAACCCGGCCAGCACCTCGGCCCCGGTCTCGGGCGCGCGGCGGAAGGTGAGGATGCCGGTCGACGCATCCACGGTGTAATCCTCGCCCAGCGTCAGCACCTCTTGCCCGACCGCCGCCAGCACGCTGCCCGCCACGGGCTTGAGGATCGCGCGGGTGTAGCTCTGCGCGCCCGAGGCATAGGTCTTGCCCAGCGCAAAGGCGCGCGTCTCGCCATCGCCATGGCCCAGAAGCTGGTCGAGCGCGGTGATCGGTTTCGCGGCCGGGGCGGAGCGGTAATCGCCCCAATCCTTCCAGCGGAAGCCATGCAGCATGCCATGGCGCGCCTCGAAGAACGCGACCAGCGCCTCGAGATCGTCGAGCGCGCGCAAGCCAGTGCCCGCGTCATAGCGCCGGCGCGAGGCCGCCCAGGGGGTGTTGCGTTCCTCATGGCCATTGGCCAACTCGACGATTTCGGTGCGCCGCTCGGGGCCACCCAGCGCGCCGAAGCTCAGCGCGGGCGGAAAGCGGATTTCGTGAAAGGCCATGCGGCGCCCCCCTCAGCGGTTGCGGTTGCCCTGCGCCAAGAGCCGCGACATCTGCGCGGCGATCTGGCTTTGCGAGCGCGAGAAGCCCGCGACATCGGGCGTGGTGATGTTGAAGGTCACATTCACGGGTGCGCCGCCCCCGCCCGCGCGCACGCCAAGGCTGCCATCGGCCCCGCGCGCCAGCGGCAGGATCGCCTCGGGCCCGGCCTCGCCCATCAGGCCAGTGTTGCCGCCGCGCATGGGAAAAGCCGTGGCCTGGCTGATGACACCGCCCTTGGCGAAGGGCATCACCCGGCCCGCCCCGAACGCGCCGCCCTGCGCGAAAGGCAGGATCGAGCCCATCGCGCCCGCCACCCCTTGCGCGAGAAGCCCGCCAAAGGCGTTCTGCACCGGGCGCATCGCGGTGTTGTAGACGCTGGACGAGATGGTCTGCGCGATGCCGCGCAGCGCGTCCTGCATCCGCACGCCGTCGAAGATCACCCCGTCAAAGGCGCGCCGCAGCCCGGTCGAGAAGCTGCGCGAGAGGCTTTCGACCTCGCGCCCGGTAAAGGTCAGGCTGCGCGAGAGCCCCGCCAGTTCGCTGTCGAATTCGGCCACCAGACCGCTGGTCTGGCCCAGCCGCGCCTCGAGTGCCGTGATCTGTTCCTCAAGCTCGTTCAGCCGTGTCATCGGGTCGGTCCTTCCGGTCGGGGTAGCGCGCGGCCAGGTCTTCCAGCCGCGCCCGGGTCAGCGCGAGGGGGGCGGCATCGAGCCCCGCCATGATCATCAGCTCGGCGGGCGTCAGCGCCCAGAACTCGCGCGGGGTCAGGCGCAGCTCGCGCAGGCCCAGCCGCATCAGCGCGGGCCAATCGAGGGCGGGCCTGCGGTCATCGGGGCGGCTCATTCCGGCGGCGAGAAGGCGCGCGCCAGCAGCAGCGCGGCGGCGCGCGCCGCGCCTTGCAGGCCGCCCGCGATCTCGGCATGGGCCAGATCGCTGGCCTGCCCGTCCCATCCGCCGCCGCGCAGCCCGGCCACGATCAGCGCCAGCACGTCGCGCGCGGCAAAACGCCCGCTCTCGAAGCGCGCGACCAGATCGAGGATCGTCTCCGCGCCAAGGCTCTCTTCCAGCTCGGCCAGCGCGCCGAGGCTCAGCCGCAGCCGGTGCGAGACACCGTCGATGGTCAGCCGCACCTCGCCGGCATGGGGGTTGGTCATCGGCGCGCTCATTCGGCCACGAAGTCCAAGGCGCCCGCCGAGGCGAGCGACAACTCGAACGTGGCCTCGCCATTATGGGTGCCCGCGTAATCGAGGCCGGTGATCTGGAACGGCCCCTCGACCACACCGAAATCGGGGATGATGATCTGAAAGCCCGGCGTCTCGCCATTGAAGAAGATGGCGCGCGCGCGCTCGTCCGTGCCCGCGTCGCGGAACACGCCCGAGCCCGAGATGGCGGCCGATTTCACGCCCGCCCCGCCCAGCAGCTCGCGCCATCCCCCGGCGCTGGAAAGTGACGTGACATCAACCGTTTCCGCGTTGAAGCTCAAGCGCGTGGCGCGCAGCCCCGCGACTGTCTCGAACTGCCCGTCGCCTGTCATGTCGACCTTGATCAGCAGGTCCTTGCCGTTCTGTGCACCCATCGGGTCCCCCTCCAGTGCGTGAAATCAGTCGTCTTCGAGACGCGCGCGAAAGCGCAGGTCGATGCGGCGGGTCTGGGCGCCTTCGATCTTGCGGGCCTGGGCGCGGTCGAACCACAGCCCCACCAGCCGCCCGCGCGCGAGCGTCAGCGCAGGCGCGTCGAGAAGCTCGCAGACCCGCGCTGCGATCTCCTTGGCGGCGAGGAAGCCCGTGGCGTTGGTGACAACGCTCAGCGTCAGGCGGTGCTCGATCCCGTGGCCGCTCTTGTCGGACCGGTCGAAGGCCTCTTCACTGCCCAGCAGCAGATAGGTCGCGGGCGGTTGCGCGGGCGGGATCGCGTCATAGATCGCACCGCCCAGCGCCGCGCTGAGCGTCGCGTCGTCGCTGAGATGTTGAAAGATCGCGGCCTGTAACGCCGGGGCCAGAGTGTAGCTCATGCCGGGACCTCCTCGCGCGCGGTGCAGACCAGATAGCGGCCCTGTGTGTCGGCCTCGGCCACGGCCAGAATGGTGAACAGCCGCGCGCCTTCGCGAAAGCGCTGGTCGGGGCGCGGGCGACGGTCGCTGCCCTGCGGCGCGGCGCGCACGGTGATGCGCAGGCCGACCTCGCCCAGCGGCCCCAGCGCACCGCGCCGTTCGCGCCCGGCGCGGGCGGTGATCTCGGCCCAATGCGTGCCCAGCGCGGTCCATTCGGTCGCGAACCCGCCCGCGCCATCGGGCACCGTCACCGGGGTTTCCAGCACCAGCGCGCGCGAGAGGTTGGGCGCGGCACTCATGCCCCGCCCCCCAGCCGCAGGTCGCGCCAGCGCGCAAGCAGTGCCGCAACGCCGTGGTCAAGGCCCGCCGCAGTGCCGGTATCGCGCCCCTCGTAGAATTGTGCGGCCAAGAGCAGCACTGCCTGGCGCAGATCGGCGGGGCTATCCTGCCAGTCCGGGCCGAACCCGGCGGTAAAGGCGATCTCGACCACCCCGCCGGTGGGGATGGCCGGCAACAGGCTGCCCCGCGCCCGGATATGCGGGCGCGCCCCGTCCGCGTGCAGCGTGTAGCGCGCGGGCGCGATCACCTGCGACGTGCCCTCGCGGTCGATCATCGTCACGCCGGTAATCGCCTGGACCGGGGCGATGGGCAGCCGTTCGGCCTGCCCGTCGCGCCAGCGCGACAGCCGCAGCAGGTAGCCACGCTGCAGCAGCGCGCGCCCCACGCGCCCTTCGACCAGGGCGACGGCCGCCCGCAGATACTGCAGCAGCAACGCATCCTGCGTCGTGTCATCGGCAAACCCCGAGGACAGGCGCAGATGGTCGCGAAACGCGGCGACAGGCAGCGCGGCGTCAGGGATGGGGCTGGTCTCGGTCAGGTCCATGGGGGCCTCGCGGATGGAGAGGGGCAGCAAGCGGGCGCGCGCGGAGCGCGCCCGCAGAGGGTCAGCTGGTGCCGAATTTCAAGAGCTTGATGGCCTTGAAGTCCGACACGTCGCCGCCTACCCGCTTGGTGGCATAGAACAGCACATGCGGCTTGGCGCTGAACGGGTCGCGCAGCACGCGCATGTCAGGGCGCTCGGCAATGGTATAACCGGCGGCGAAATCGCCAAAGGCCACGGCGTAGCTGTCGGTCGCGATGTCGGGCATGTCCTCGGCCACCAGCACCGGGTAGCCCATCAGGCGCGCGGGCTCGCCCGCGGCCAGGCCATCGGACCACAGGAAGCGGCCATCCGTGTCCTTCATCTTGCGCACGGCACCGGCAGTTTTCGAGTTCATGACGAACACCGCATTGGCCCGGTAGGTCGCATCCAGCGCATAGACCAGATCGACGATCGCATCGGCGGGGTTGGAGGATGCGAAATCCCCGGCCTCGCCCGTCGCGATATAGCCGATCTCGCCCCAGTCCCAGTCGGCCTCGGCAACCGTGTCGTGGTCGAGGAAGCCGCGCGGCTTGTCCACCCCGTCGCCCGAGATGAAGGCCGCTGCCTCGGCGCGGGCGAATTTCGCCGCGATCCGGCCCGCGAGCCAGCCCTCGATGTCGAACGCGCTGTCGTCGAGCAGCCGCTGGCTGGCCTTGGGCATCGCCGACAGCTCGTGCAGGCGGATCGGGATGCGGTCGATCTTCGGCGTGTCGGATTCCGCGACCGTGCCGGTCTCGGTCGCCCAGCCGGTCGAGACATCCGTATGATCGACCAGCACGTCGAACGAGGTCGCCTCGACCGTCACCACGCTGGCAATCGCCCGGATCGAGGCGGTCGAGGTCAGCACCGAGCGGATCGCAGCGGCCGTCTCGGGGTCCACCAGATAGCCGCCATCGACGGGCTGCATGGTGTTCAGGCCCTTGGTCTCGATCTCCAGCCCGCGCATCGGGGCCTCGTCGCCATGGCGCAGATAGGCGTCGAACGCCTTGTGATGCAGCATGTCGGAACCGTCAGCCTGGGACAGCACGGGCCGGGCGGGGGTGTGGGTCTTGCTCTCCAGCATGGTCAGTCGCTCTTCTGTTTGGGAAAGTTTCTGCGAAAGATCCGCGGCATAGCCCGCGAAATCCTGTGCGACGCCCTGCATCGCGGTCTTGAGTTCCAGTTCCAGGCCCTCGGGTGCGCCCGCACCGGTCGGACCCGCGGCCATGGGCACGGGGGTTGTCATCTCGCTCTCCTGCATCTGCGAAAGCCGGGGGAAGATCAGGGGCCAGACTGACACGCCGGGCCCAAGATCGCGTTTAGGGACCGCGCGCTACCCCTGGGGCGGCGCAACGGCGGCACGGGCGGCGCGCACCTGCGCGCGCAGTGCGCCAAGCTCGGCCAGCAGCGCCGATTTGCGGTCGATCCGCGCCTCGATCTGCATGGGAAAGGTGACAAGCGACACTTCCCACAGATCCAGCTCGATCAGCCGCCGCCCGCCGCCGGGCAGCGCCTCGGCGCGTACGGTGCGGTAGCCGATGGACAACCCGTCCACCGCGCCGGCCTCGAGCAGCGCCTGCGCCTCGCGGGCGCGGGCGACATCGGGCAGCAGACGACCGCGCACGAACAGGCCATGGGCATCCTCGAACACCTCGTCCCAGATGCCGATGGGCGCGCCGGGGTCGTGCTGCCAGAGCATCCGCACCTTGTCGCCCCGCCGCCGCAGCGCCTTCAGCGCCACGGCATAGGCGCCGGGCATCACCACATCGCCGCTCTTGTCGGCCACTCCGAAGACCGACGCATAGCCCTCGATCCGGTGCGCCTCGGTCAGGCGCAGCGTGGTCTCCGACCGCATGAACTTGGTTTCCATTCCCGCCCCTTTCATTGCACGACGCTCAGCAGCGCAATCGCGCCATGGATCAGCACCCCGGCCGCGACCCCGTAGACCGAGACCCACAGCCGCTTCTCGACCCGCTCCAGCGCGCTCTCGAGCCGCCGGATGCGGAATTCCATCGCCTCCTTTCGGGCCTCGGCGACCGCCTCCTGCGCGTCGATGCGCAGCTGCGCGGCCTCGAAACTGTCGTAGAGATACCGCGAACCGCCGACATGGGCGCGCGCACTCATGCGCCCTCGACATGCGCGGGCAGGCCCAGCAGGACACGCTTCTCGGCATCGCTGAGGAAGGACGCCTCGCCCACCCGCCGCCATTGCTGTTCGCGTTCCACGGCAAGCGCTGGCACCTGGTCGAGATCGGGCTTCAGCTCCACATCACCGGGGACAAAGCCCGCCAGCCAATGCGCGAGCGCCGCCGTCACCCGCATCGCCATGGGCAGCACGGTCAACCGGTAGAAGGCGCGGTTGGCCTCCTGGTAATTGGCGTAGGTGGCGTCGCCCGGAATGCCCAGCAGCATCGGCGGGACGCCGAAGGCAATGGCGATCTCGCGCGCGGCGGCCTCCTTGGTCTTCTGGAACTCCATATCCGAGGGCGAGAAGCCCATCGGCTTCCAGTCCAGCCCGCCCTCCAGCAGCATCGGGCGGCCCGCATTACGCGCGCCCTGATGATGCGCCTCCATCTCGGCCTGCAGCCGGGCGAACTGCTCGGTGCTCATCGAGCCCTGCCCGCCCTCGCCGCGATAGACGATCGCGCCCGAGGGCCGCGCGGCATTGTCAAGAAGCGCCTTCGACCAGTTCGAGGCGGCATTGTGCACATCCACTGCCCGCTGCGCGGCTTCCAGGGGCGAGAGGCCGTAATGATCATCCTGCGGATGAAAGGCGCGGATATGACAGACGGGCGAGCGCCCCTCGCGGACATGAAAGCGATGCTTGGCCGCGCCCACCGTGTAGTCATAGGCCACGGGCCAGCCATCCGCCCCCGGCACGACCCGCATCCGGTCCGAGCGCAGCACATGCATTTCGCGCGCCGCCCCGTCGGCATCGCGCACCATCTCGACATAGGCATTGCCCGACAGCAGAAGCTGCGCATAAAGCGCCTCGAACAGCTCCGCCCGCCCCTGCGCGGGGTTGGGCCGGGCGATCAGCGCCAGCACCGGATGCGCCTCGTAGCGGCGCTCGCAATCCTGGACCACCAGCGGCAACGCGGCCGCCGCCTCGGAGATCAGCCGCACGGCGCGAAAGCCCACCGGGTTGCCCAGAAACCCGGCGCGGGCCAGCGACACGCGGTCGCGCGCCGCCCAGCCACGCCCGGCCACGCCATACGCCACACCCTTGCCGGTAATCGTACCGGCTGTCAGCGGCCCTACTGCCGAGGCCTTCGCCTCTGCCGCCCCGTCCGCATCCGCTGCCGCTTCCGGCGCGCGCGCCTTGCGCAAGAAATCAAACATCCTCGCCCCTCTTCATCCGTTCAGACCCATTGCCCGCCGCTGCGCAGCACCCGCGCCCCCGTTCGGACCCGACGCCGCGGCGCCCGCGAAAACCGGGGACACATGGCACCCGGACCGCGCTCCCCGGAAGGACGACACGACACCCCAACTCCACCCCTCATTCATCTTTGCCGTAATATCCTCGGGGGGTGTGGGGGAGGCAGACAGCCCCCACCTTTCGCGATCTCGAGCACCACATTAGCGCGCGCCGCTGAACACCGCCCTATCACAGCGTACGCAGTCCCGGCCGCGACCAGGCTGCCGCGGGCCCCAGGACCAGATCCTGCACCGCCCAGACCAGCGCATCCACCCGGTCGGGGCTGCCGCTGCCGCGATAACCCTGCGCCGTCATTTGCATCATCTGATCCTCCAGCGCCCCAAGACGGGCGGCGTGAAACACCCGCCCCTGCTCGTAAAGCGCGGCCACCGGCTCGGCCCGGGCGGCCTTGCCACGTGTTGCATGCACGCTGCGGACCGGCACCAGCGGATCGATCTGACGCAACACCTCGGCCACCAGATCGCCGCCCTGATTGACCTCGGCCACGACGCGCTCGGCGCCGTGCCGCGCCTGCGCCGCCAGCACCGCCGCCGCCCAGGCCGAGGGCGAGCTGGCGCGGACCGACGCATCCTCCAGCACATAGGCGCGCCAGTCCGCCGGCGGCCCCTGCGTCACTGCGCCCACCACCACGATCCCGCACAGATCCGAGCCCGCACCCGCGCTGACGGCCGGGTCGACCGCCACCACCACCCGGTCGAGGGCGGGCACATGGTCCACCCGCGCGCGGGCGAGGAGCGCCATCGGCCAGAGCGCGCCCTCGGTATCCTCGACCAGCGTGCCGTCCAGTTCCTGCCGTTCCAGATGCGTGCCCCGGTAGCGGCTGCGGATCTCTTCCAGGAAGGACGGTGCCAGCCAGGCACGATTGGCCTCGGTCGCGGCATGGGTGGTGACAGTCGAGGGCGCGGCGAGGATCGTCTTGAGCGTCGCCTGCGCGCGCGGCGTGGTGGTGACAAGCTGGCGCGGATGCGTGCCCAGCCGCAGGGCGAATTGCAGCATGTCCCAGGCCTCGCCCGCGCGCGGCCACTTGGCCAGCTCATCGCACCAGGCGGCATCGAATTGCGGCCCGCGCAAGGCCTCCGGGTCGCTGGCCGAGACGCATTGCGCGACCGCGCCATTGGGCCAGACCAGCCGCCGCCGCGTCGCCTCCCATTGCGGGCGGCGGTCGGGCGGCGCGCAAGCCATCAGCCCGCTGTCGCCGAACACCATCACGTCGCGCACCTGGTCATAGGTCTCGCCCAGCAGCGCCACCCGGCGCGCGCGACCCGGCGCGCGCGGCCCCGACCCCTCGACCTCGGCGCGCACCCATTCGGCCCCGGCGCGCGTCTTGCCCGCGCCGCGCCCGCCCAGGCACACCCATGTCCGCCAGTCGCCTGGCGGCGGCAACTGGTGCGGCTGCGCCCAGAACTCGAACAGCCAGGGCAGCGCGGCCAGCGCGTTCTCACTCAGCCCGGCCAGAAACTCCGCTGCCACCCCCGGCGGCGCGGAGGCGAGCCAGCCTGCGCTGCACTTCATCGCGGGCCGCGTCGAGGTCGAGCCCGGCCGCAACGCCCGGCCCCTCTCCCTTGAGCTTTTGAAGATTGGCACGTTCATTGTAAGCGATCTCCAGGGCTTTGCGCAGCGCGCGGAACTCTTCGCCGAATTCGCGCCCCACGGCAGGTGTGAAGTCGTCAGCGCAGGCCAGAAGCTGCGTCAGCCGCGCGATGCTGCAGTTCAGCAGATGCTCGGAATAGGACACCATGTTTTCCGGTGTCGGCCCGTCGCGGGGCGGCCTGTCGTCGTGCATAGGTGATTTGCCTGTCCTCGATGCCCTCATGCCATCCTGGCGGAGCGCCGCCATGGCGCGGCGGCGGCACCCGTGTCAGGCGGCAGCAGACACTCTAGACCGCAAGGCTGAAGGAAACCGCATCACAGCGCGCGCTTTCGCTGCCACGCGCGACCGCTTGCCACGGCCTGCGCCGCGCGGCGCAATGCGTGCGCGCCGCGCGCCCCGAGGTTGACAGCGCCGCACGACCTGCGTCCGAATGTCGTGACATCGCCGGACCCCGGCACCATCCGCGAGAGAGAGGCCAAGGGAATGAGGCGCCCGATCCTTCGCAAGGCCCTGCTCGCTATGTGGATCGTGTTCGCGACACTCGCGCTCGGGCGCGTCTGGATCGTCTTTCCCGACAGCTTCATGCCGCTGCCGCAGCCCGTCTGGGCTGCCCTAGAGCGCTGGTTTCAGCCGGGATGCTGCGAGGCGCAGGCAGAGTTCGAGGCGCTGGTGATCCTGATCGCATCCTTTCTGGTCATGCTCGCGGCGACGGGGCTTGGTTGGCTGGTCTGGCGTCGCCTCGGTCAGCGCTGAGCGCGGCCCCGTGCCCCGCTGTCGCGGCTCTTTGACAGAGGCTGCGGCCCGCAACGCCACCACGTCACCAACAAAGCGCCCTCGGGGCGTGCGGGGTGGGTGGGCACGGCCCGAGGGCGCTTTCGCACGGGCGCCGATCCGGCCCGCACCCCGCGCACAGCGCCTCACAGGGGCCAGAAGAGCGGGATGAACACTGCGGCAACCAGCCCAAGCAGCAGGTTCATCGGGATGCCGACACGCAGGAAATCGGTGAAGCGATACCCGCCCGGACCGTAGACCAGCGTGTTGGTCTGGTAGCCGATGGGCGTGGCAAAAGCCGCCGAGGCCCCCATCATCACGGCCACCACCAGCCCACGCGGATCCAGGCCCAGCGCCGTTGCCAGCGCGATCACCAGCGGCGTCAGGATCACCGCGACCGCGTTGTTGGTCACCAGTTCGGTCAGCAACGAGGTCAACGCATAGACCGCCAGCACCAGCAGCACCGGCGAGAGCTGCGCCATCCCCGGCGTAACCGCCTCGACGACCATCGCGACAGCGCCGGAATTCTCAAGCCCCTCGCCCACCGCCAGCATCGCGAAGATCAGCGCCAGCAGCCGCCCGTCGATGAAGCCCAACGCCTCGTCCGCGTCGATACAGCGCGTCAGCAGTACCACCGCCACCCCGATGAAGCTCATCAGCGCGATCGGTGCCAGCCCCAGTGCCGAGACCACGACGATCATCGCCAGCACCGCCATGACGATGGGTGCGTGGCGGCGGCGAAAGGCGCGCTCGGTCGGGCGCGCAATATCGGCGAGGTTCATGTCCAGCGCCAGCCGCTGGATATCTGCGGGCGCACCTTCCAGCAGCAGCGTGTCGCCGACCCGCACCACGAGGTTTTCGATATTGGTTCCGATACTCTGGTTGCGGCGATGCACGGCCAGCGGATAGACGCCGTAACGCCGTCGCAGCCGCATGCCCCCCAGTCGCCGCCCGACCATCCGGCAATCGGGCGAGATCAGCACTTCCACTGTCGTCGTCTCGACCGAGGACAGCCGGTCCACTTCGGGTTCGGGCTCGGCCTCGGCCGGTTGGGCGTCGCGTTCGGGGGCGTCCTTGTGGGCAACCTGCTCGACATCGCGGTTTTTCCTCAGCCCCAGCACCTCGGACATCTGCGTGCGCAGCACCACCCGGTCGCCCGCGCGCAGCGTCACTGCGCTCATGTCCCCCCAGCGCAGCGAGGCATCGCCGCGCAGGACATCGATCACACGCGCCCCCTCGCGCTGGAAGATATCAACCTCGGACAGCTTGCGCCCGATCAGCCGCGAGCGTTCGGGGATTGCCACTTCGGTGAAATACTTGCTGCGCGCGCGGTCCGAGAGAAGGTCGCTCATCGACGACCGGTCGGGCAGCAGGTGGCGGCCGATCAATCCCAGATAAAGCACCCCGGCCACGGCCATCAGCGCGCCGAGCTTGGTGATCTCGAACACGGTGAAGGGCGCCATCCCGTGCGATTGCGCCACACCATCGACCAGCAGGTTCGTCGAGGTGCCGATCAGCGTCAGCGTGCCGCCCATGATCGCGAGGTACGAGAGCGGGATCAGGAATTTCGACGCAGGTCGTCCCATCTGCCGCGCCAGCTGCACGAAGATCGGGATCATCACCACGACGATCGGCGTGTTGTTGACAAAGGCCGACAGCCCCAGAACGGCGATCGTCAGCATGATCAGCGTCAGCACCGGCTGGCGCTCGACATTGCGCGCGGCAAGCTGCGAGATCCAGTCCAGCGCACCAGTGCGCACCAGCGCGCCGACGATGACGAAGAGCGCCGCGATGGTCCAGGGCGCATGGTTGGAAAAGGCACGGAACGCCGCGTCCTGGGGCAGGATCCCCAGCAGCAGCATCAGCACGGCGCCGCCAATCGCCGTCACTTCGACCGGGTAGACCTCGCGCAGGAAGGCCAGGAACATCGCGACAACGATGCCCAGCGCCAGAACCGCCTGAACCGTCTCGCCCAATTCGATGCCGAACATCGCCGTTCCCTTTGCGCCCGCCCAGCGTGGAATCTGCGCCCAACGCGCGGCGGATGCAAGCCGCGCCGCGCGGGATCAGCCGATGGCGCGGGGCAGGCGCGGGCGCGGCTGCACAAGAAACAGGCCCGCAAACAGCGCCAGCATCGCCAGCCACACCCAACCCGAGGGGCGCTCGCCCAGAAACAGGATCGCCCAGGCCATCGACCAGCCCGTGACCAGATAGGCGACCTGGGTGGTGAACACGCTGCCGGCATGGCGCAAGAGCGCCACGTAGCCCGCATAGGCAAAGGCCGACGCCGCGCCCGCCACCGCCACGGCCCACAGCCCCGGCGAGGGGCCCGCGGGCAGCAGTGGCACGCCCATCGCGGCGCAGAGCGGCAGCATCACCCCCAGCGCCACCACCGAGCCGCCGACCAGCGCCTGCAACGCGCCCGCCCGCGCGCGCGAGACATGCGCGACAAAGGCGCTCTCCAGCGCGTAGCACAGCGGCGCCAGCGCCGCGACAAGCACGAAGATCCAGGGCACCGCATCGGGCAGGCTGCCCTGCGGGATGATCAACAGCGCCACACCCAGCGCGCCGAAGACAATGCCCAGCGCGCGCAGCGGCGCGAACCGCTCGATGCGCAGCGCCAGCGCGAGGCCGAGCGCGAAGATCGGCACCAGCGAGATGATCAGCGCATAGGCGAAGGCCGGGATATGCCCCAACGCCCAGAACGCGGCCAGATGCGGCAGCACGATGCCCAGCATCCCAACGACGAGGTAGAGCGCCAGCGACGCCCGGTCGCGGGGCAGCGCCAGTCGGCCGCGCACCGTCTGCACACCCAGCAGGATCGCCAGCCCGATGGCGGTCTGCCACAAGACGATGCTGAGCGCGCCCATCCCTTCAAGCCGCGCCAACCGCACCATCGGCCCACCCAGGCCCCACATCGCCCCGATCCCGACCAGCGCCGCCACAGGTAACCAGCGCGCGCCCCCGCCGCCTGCTGTCCCGGCCCGTGTCATGGCCCGCCCCGTCGCAGGGCGCCCGGTGATATCCGGCCTCGACCCGCCAGCGCAGTCATCAAGGCGCCCTCGGGGCGTGCGGGGTGGGTGGGTGCGCACTGCCCGAGGGCGCTTTCGCGCGGCCGCGCCGCGCGAGCGCAAGCCCGTCCCGCCCCGGCGCGGCACCATCGCCCGGATAGGGCAGAAGACGCACAGCCCTACCCCGCGCCATCGGCCGCCCCGATCACCACCGGACCGGGCCCCGCCGGGGCCAGCCGTCCGCCCTGGCGGACCATCTCGACCCGCGTGGCCCGGCCCGTGGCGTCATCGGTCTCGACATAGACGCCCGACAGCGTCGCGGCGCCCAGCGCGGGCTCGAATCGTGCCTGCGACATGCCGGTGATGAAACGGCGCATCGGCTCGTCCTTCTGCATGCCGATCACACTGTCGTAATCGCCGCACATGCCCGCATCGGTCAGATAGGCCGTGCCGCCGCCCAGGATCTGCGCGTCGGCCGTGGGCACATGTGTGTGCGTGCCCACCAGCAGCGAGGCGCGCCCGTCGCACCAATGCCCCATCGCGGTCTTCTCCGAGGTCGCCTCGCAATGCATGTCGACCACCAGCGCATGGACCTGCCCGCCGCGGGGATGCGCGCGCAGCACTGGCTCGATGGCCGAGAACGGGTCGCCATAGGGCTGCTTCATGAACACCTGCCCCAGCACCTGCGCGACCAGCACCCGCCGCCCGCAGGGCAGGTCGAACACCCGCGCGCCAAGCCCCGGCGCACCGGATTTGGCGATGTTCAGCGGGCGGATGATGCGCGGCTCGGAACTGGCAAAGGCACGCATGCTGCGCTGGTCGAAGGCATGATCGCCCAGCGTGATGCAATCCGCCCCCGCGCTCAGCAGCCCTTCGGCATGTTCGGGCGACAACCCCATGCCGCCGGTGGCATTCTCGCCATTGACGATGATGAAATCGAGCCGCCAGTCGCACCGCAGCGCGGGCAGCGCGGCGACAACCGCCTGTCGCCCCGCGCGCCCCATCACATCGCCCAGAAAGAGGATCCGCATGCCCAAGCAGTAGGCGTCGCGCCCGCGCATCACAAGCGCAATCCGCGTCAGCATGGCGCGCGAGAACCAGCCGGGAAACAATAAAATGCGTCGCGCCCAAAAATTGCCATATTGAGTTGCGCATACTAGCGTCAGCACACGTCAAGAGAGAGTTGTGCACATGATACAACAACCGCCCGTATCCGTGTGGGCCAACGCGATCGCGGCGCCGTCCCAGGGCGCGGGGCAGGCTTTGCAGCTGCCTGCGATCCGCGACCCCTTCCGCAACGCCGTACCGGTCGCCCGGCTCGACGTGACATTCCTCTATCAGACCGCGCCGCGAACCGACGCGACCGAAAGGTTGCAGGCGCTGCTGCGGGTCTTTGCCTCGATGGACCAGCCGGTCACCCGCGCCACGCTGGTCGAGACACGCATTGAAATGCAGCTCGCCTCCGCCCAGCTCGCGATCGGCGAAACGGTCCCCGCAGCTGGCGTTGACGCCGCGCATGCGCGCCCGGCCGGGCAGGAGAGCTGCAGCAATGTCGCGCGCCTTGCCTATGTGGTCCAGCGTCACGCGCTTGCCCTGCGGCTGCGAATCGACGGGTCCGCATCGCAGGCGCTGATCGCTGAATTATGCGCCCTGCTTGTCGCGCTCGACCGGCCCCAGGCGGTGATCGTGAACGACACACGCGTGGTGCTGACACTCGCCGAATTCGAGCAGATGGAATGCGACGCGCTGGCCGCGTTGCAACCGGGCGAGGGTCTGCCCTCCATCCCGCGCCGCTATACGCGCCCCCCGGGCACTGTCGCAGTGTCGAGCCCGTCGCCCTTTGCGGGCCAGTCATCGCAATCGCGGTCCGAATGGCTGAAGCGTCGTGAACGGCTGGTCATGTCGCTGAGCAGTCGGCGCCATGACCGGGCGCTTAACAAGGCCTTCCGCATCGGGCACGCCAACGAGCCCGGTGAGCCCTATCGCTCGCCGCTCCGGCGGGCGGCGATGCTGGTGCTGATCGCGACGATGGTCATCCCCGTCGCGTCGGACCCGTCGATCATCGGCGACATCGCCATGCACATGTAGGCGGTGGTCTGACCGCCGGTCAGCACAACGCCGCGCTCGGCACGGCGCATGGGGCAGCCACTCACGGCGTGCGACCGCAAGGCCGTCCGGTCCGGATGTTGCAGCTGAAAGGACAGAAAAGCGCTTCAGCGCGTCGCGACCCGCAGCCGGACAAGTTGCGTCAGGGGCAGGTCGAGCGCCCGGAAAGCCGCCAGCGACAACTGGCTGCCCGCCCCCGGCGCGGCCCCGGACGGGCGCAACTCGACCTGCAATGTCGCCGATCCGTCGCGCAGCGTCACCTGCCCCAGCGTCACTTCGCGCACGAGCCCGGTGCGCAGCCACATGCCCGCCTCGCTTACCCCGCCCAGGCTTGCCAGCGTCTCGCCCAGTTCGCGTCCCCCGGCCGCTGCGGGCACAAGCGCCGCGATGCGTTCCGCTTCGGTACTGCGGTCGAGGGCGTCGGCACTCTGCCCTGTCGCACCCAGCCCCCCGGCCCCACCCGGACGCGGCGCGGGGCGCGGCGTGTCGGAGCCGGGGTGCATCACCTCCGGCGCCGGCCCGCCCGGCGCGGGGGCGCGCTGGAACCCGGGCAAGACCCCACAACCGCTAAGCGCGAGAACGAGGCAGACAAGGACAGGGGAAACGCGGCATCTCATCCTGCAAGTCGTAGCGGCCATCGGCGCGCCGGGCAATGCCGTTGGCCCTTGCCCAGCGTAAAGGTGATGACTACTCTTCCCGCCATGACAGCGCCGCTCATCGACCCGTTCGCCCGCCCCATCTCTTACCTGCGCGTCTCGGTGACGGATCGCTGCGATTTCCGCTGCACCTACTGCATGGCCGAGAACATGACCTTCCTGCCGAAGCGCGAATTGCTGACGCTGGAAGAGCTTGACCGCCTGTGTTCGGCCTTCATCGGGCTGGGGGTCGAGAAGCTGCGCATCACGGGCGGCGAGCCGCTGGTGCGGCGCGAGATCATGACCTTCTTCGCGGCGATGGCGCGGCATCTCGACAGCGGTGCGCTGCGCGAGCTGACCCTGACCACCAATGGCAGCCAGCTGCGCAAGCATGCCCGCGCGCTGGCCGATTGCGGGGTGCGGCGGGTCAATGTCTCGCTCGACACGCTGGATGATGCGAAATTCGCCCGCGTCACCCGCTGGGGACGGCTGGCGCAGGTCCGCGACGGGATCGCCGCCGCGCAGGGGGCCGGGCTGCGCGTCAAGATCAACGCCGTCGCGCTGAAGGGCGTGAATGACGACGAGCTGTTCGACCTGGTGGGCTGGTGCGCGCGTGAGGATATGGACCTGACCTTCATCGAGGTCATGCCGATGGGCGACATGGGCGAAGAAGACCGCCTGGCGCAGTTCTGGTCGCTGCGCGATGTCCGCACCGAGCTTGCCACCCGCTACACGCTGACCGATCTGGCCGAGCGTACGGGCGGCCCCGCGCGCTATGTGCGGCTGGAGGAGACGGGCCAGAAGATCGGCTTCATCACGCCGCTGAGCCATAATTTCTGCGAAAGCTGCAACCGCGTGCGGCTCACCTGCACGGGCGAGCTTTACATGTGCCTCGGGCAAGAGGACATGGCCGATCTGCGCGCGCCGCTGCGGGCGTCAGACGATGATGCCGCCCTCGAGGCCGCGATCCGCGCGGCCATCGCGCGCAAGCCGAAGGGCCATGATTTCGACTATTCCCGCCAGCAGGTCGGCGGGCAGGTCAGCCGCCATATGAGCCACACGGGCGGGTGACGCGCCCTCACTTCGGGATATTCTCGCGAAAGATCAGGCGCGGTTCGATATGGTGCTCGGGCAGGAAACTGCCCGCCGATGCGATGGCGCTCAACAGGCGCGTGACCGCCTGTTCCCCCACCAGCCGCGCATTCTGGTCGATCACCAGATCGACGAGCCCTTCGCGCAGCGACTGGCGCGTGGTCTCGGACAGGTCGTGCATGATGACGAAGGGGCGCGGCGCGGGCGCGCAGGCGGCAATGGCAGCGGCGATGCCATTGCGCCCGCCACCCATGGAGTAGATGCCGGCAAGGTCCGGGTGCCGGGCGAGCAGGTCGCGGGTCGCGCGCGCGCTGATGGCGTTGTCGTTGCGCGCATCCAGCGTCGGCAGGACATGCAGCGCCGGAAACTCCTGCGCGAGGATCGCGCGGAAGCCCGCCTCGCGCGCGGTCTGCCCGTGCAGGTCGCGCTGCCCGGCGAAGACCGCGACCGGCCCGCTGCGGCCCCCGCTCATCCGGCCCAGGACCAACCCCGCCGTGCGCCCCGCGATGCGGTCATCGACGCCGACATAGGCGGCGCGCGGCGCAGCGTCGATATCCGAGCAGATCGTCACGACCTTGACGCCCGCCTCGGCCAGATCGCGCACGGCGCGTCGGGTGCGCGGGTCATCCACCGCCAGCAGCCCGACCCCGCGCGTCGCCAGATCGATCCGCCCCAGCGCCGTGACCAGCGTTTCAGGCCGCAGGTCTGGCAGATCGTGCAGGCGCACCTCCGAGACGAGCGGCAGGTTGCTGGCGAAGCCCATGATCCGGTCCGCGACCGCGCGCAGGAAGCTGTGCACGCCACCGGGGAAGAAGAATTCCAGCTTGACGGGCCGCGCGGGCAGCCAGGTCTCGCCCTCGGTCGGCAGGTAGTTCAGCGCGCGCGCCGCCTGCAGCACGCGCTGGCGGTTGGCGGGGCTGACCCCGGCGCGGCCATGCAGCACGCGGTCCACTGTGGCCGTGGACACCCGCGCCGCCGCTGCCACATCCGCGATTGTCGCGCGTGTCATCACCATTCCCTGCCGTTCCGTTCGCCTGCGGCCACGATGCCGAAAGGCGGCCATCGGATGCAATCGGCATTCGACCGGGGGGCCGCAAAACATCTCCCGGCCTTGCGGTTTTGATGTGATCTGATGTGATCGCGGTTTGCGCGGCTGTCGCCCTGCGTGGCATCTTAACCGTCGGGCGGCCGCCTTTTGGGCCGGCGCGCCGGGGAGGATACCGCCAATGGCAATGACCGCGGAGCATGACCGCGACTATGCGCTGACAGGACGTGATACGGCGCGCGCGTTTGAGGCCGGTCTGGTCAATGCCGAGTGGTATCGCACCGAAATTCCGCGCAAGACGCTCAAGGCGCTGATGCGGCGGCGCGACGGCCCGGCGATCCGCGACACCCTGATCTGGTTCGCGGCTCTGGGACTGTCGGCCTGGGGCGGGATCGCGTTCTGGGGGACGTGGTGGGCAGTGCCGTTCTGGCTGGTTTACGGCGTGCTCTACGGCTCGGCCTGCGATTCGCGCTGGCATGAGGCCGGGCATGGCACGGCCTTCCGCACGGACTGGATGAATGACGTGGTCTATCAGATCGCGTCCTTCATGGTGATGCGCAACCCGGTCTCGTGGCGCTGGAGCCATGCGCGCCACCACACAGACACGATCATCGTTGGCCGCGACCCGGAAATCGCCTGCATGCGCCCGCCGAACCTCGGGCGGCTGCTGCTGGCCTATGGCGGCATTCTGGACATGATCCACTCGGCCCGCGTGCTGGTGCTGAACGCCGCCGGGCATCTGTCGGCGGCCGAGAAGGACTATATCCCCGAAAGCGAATGGCCCCGCGCGATACGGGCGGCGCGGGTGCATATGGCGATCTATGCCGCGACGCTGCTGGCGGCGATAGGCTGGCAAAGCTGGATCCCGCTGATGCTGATCGGTCTGCCGCGCCTCTACGGGTGCTGGCACATGGTGATGACCGGGCTGATCCAGCATTGCGGGCTGGCCGAGAATGTCATCGACCACCGGCTGAACTCTCGCACGCTCTACATGAACCCGGTGTCGCGCTGGATCTACTGGAACATGAATTACCACATCGAACATCACATGTTCCCGATGGTCCCTTACCATGCTCTGCCCGCACTGCACGAGGCGCTCAAGCACGACCTGCCACCCGCCAACACCTCGATCTGGGATGCTTATGCCGAGGCGGTTCCGGCAGTGCTGCGCCAGGCGCGCGACCCCGATTACGCGATCCGCAAGCCGCTGCCGCCCACGGCGCGTCCCTACAAGGAGGTTTCCGAAAATGCGTGATTGGGTCCGCGTCTGCCCGCTGGACGAGATCGAGCCCGAGGATGTGATCCGCTTCGATCACGCCGGTCGCACCTATGCCGTCTATCGCGCCGAGGATGGCACGCCCTTTGCCACCGACGGGCTGTGCACGCATGAGCAGGTGCATCTGGCCGACGGGCTGGTTCTGGGGAACGCGATCGAATGCCCCAAGCATAATGGGCGCTTCGACATCCGCACCGGTACCGCCCTGCGCGCCCCGGTCTGTGTCGATCTGCAGACATGGCCCGCACGGGTCGCGGACGGGCATATCGAGATCGAGATCCCGACATGAGCGCGCGGCCCCCTGCCCCGGCGCTACGGCGCCTCGGGCGGTGGCGCGGTGCTGGCGCGGATCTGCAGTTCCACGCCGATCACCTCGACCGGGGCGGGGCCGCTCGCGGGCGCGTCATCCTCGAGCCGCGCGCGCAAGAGCGCTGCCGCGCGCTCGCCCATCCGCACGCGGTCCTGCCAGATCGTCGTCAGCGCGGGCAGGTAGAATTCCGACATCTCGATCCCGTCGAAGCCCACCACCGAGATATCTCCCGGCACAGACAGCCCCTGCGCCTGCAGCCCTGCGATCAGCCCGAAGGCCACCATGTCGGCGGCGCAGAACACCGCCGTGGGGCGCTGTTTCATGGCGGCGATGGCCAGCGCCGCCTGATATCCCGATTCGGGCGAGAAATCGCCCCGGATGATCCATTCGGGCCGCGCGGGCAGGTCCAGCCGCGCGCGCTCGCTCACCATCCCTTCGCGCCGCGCAGTGGTCAGCACGTTGCCCGCAGGCCCGGTGACATGGGCGATCCGGCGGTGGCCCAGATCGTGCAGATGCCCGATGGCCTGCCGAGCGCCGCCGCTGTTGTCGCATTGCACGGACGGAAAGCCCGCCTCATCGACCCATTCGCACAGGAACACGAAACGTCCCGTGGCGCCGATGGCGTGGCACTCTTCCAGCGCCTGCCGGGGCAGCCCGGCATCGAGGCAGATCACCCCGTCGATGAACCGGTCGCGAAACAGACCTGCCAACTCTCCCGCGTGCAGCGGACGGCTTTCCGTGTCGGCGATCAGCACGGCGGTATCGCTGTCGGCAAACCCCTTGCTGACGCCCGCCAGCACCTGCGAATAGAACGGCTTGCCCAGATTCGGCACCAGCACCAGCACCGCCCCGGCGCGCTGCATCCGCAGGTTCCGCGCCGCCCGGTTGACTCTGTAGCCCGTGGCGCGAATGGCCTCGAACACTGCCTGTCGCGCCGCCTCGGACAGCATGTCGGGATTGCTGAGCGCGCGGCTGACCGTCGCGGTCGAGACCTGCGCCACGCGGGCGACATCCTGAATGGTGGTGGCTTTGTGCTTCATGCCGCCCGGATAAATTCTGGCCGACCCGTCTTGACAGACTTGCGGCTGCATGGGAACAATGTAATCGATTACATAAGCTGAGTCTACATGCCGCACGGCGCGCTTTTGGGAGGGAGCCTTGCCAGCAGTTCAGGACAGAATCGCGCCCGGACCGGCCGCAGCAGCGCTTGCGCAGGGCTTTGACGGCAAGCGCATCGCCGTGATCGGCGCCAGCCGGGGCGGGATCGGCGCGGCCATTGCCCACGCATTTGCCGATGCGGGTGCCGAAGTGCATATCACCGGCGCCGAAGAGGCCCCCGGCCCGCTGGAGGCCGCGCGCTTCGCCTACACGGCGATGGACGTGACCAGCGACGACGCGGTGGCCGCGTTCGCGCAGGCGGCGGGCGCGCTCGATGTGCTGGTCAACTGCGCCGCCATCACCGTGCGCGGCGAGGAGATGGCCCCCGCCTTCTTCAACCATGTGCTGGACGTGAACCTGACCGGCAGCCTGCGCTGCGCCATGGCGGTGCAGCCGGGGCTGGCCGCGCGCCAGGGCTGCGTCATCAACATCGCGTCGATGTATGCGCGCTTCGGCAGCCCTCGCAACCCGGCCTATGGCGCCAGCAAGGCAGGGGTCGAGCAGATGACCAAGTCGCTGGCCATCGCCTGGGCCGGCGACGGCATCCGCGTCAACGCCATCGCGCCGGGGTTCATCGTCACCGCGCAGTCGGCGCGCGCGCGCACCGATCCGGCGTTCGAGGCAGGCGTGACCGCGCGCACGCCGCTGGGCCGCTGGGGCCAGCCCGCCGACATCGCCGGGGCGGCGCTGTTTCTCGCCTCGCCCGCGGCGGCGTTCATCACCGGCGCGTGTCTGGCCGTGGATGGCGGCTATTCGATTGTCTGAGGGAGGGAACATGAGCGGTCTTGGTGCAGCGGTCATCGGAACAGGGTTCATCGGGTCGGTGCATATCGGCGCGCTGCGGCGGCTGGGGGTCACGGTGCACGGGGTGCTGGGATCCACCGCCGAGCGCGGCGCCGAACGCGCCGTCGCGCTGGGGGTGGGCCATGCCTATCCGGACATGGACGCGCTGCTGGCGGATGCGCGGGTGGATGTGGTGCATGTCACCTCGCCCAACCATCTGCATTACCCTCAGGTCAAGGCGATCCTTGCCGCCGGAAAGCATGTCGTCTGCGAAAAGCCTCTGGCCATGACCTCGGCGGAGTCGGCCGAGATGCGCGCGCTCGCCGCCGCCTCGGGCAAGGTCTGCGCGGTGTGCTACAATATCCGCTTCTATCCGCTGAACCAGCAGGCGCGCGGCATGGTCACCGCCGGAGAGCTGGGCGATATCCGTTTCGTCTCGGGCAGCTATCATCAGGACTGGATGTCGAAGGCGACCGACTGGAACTGGCGGCTGGAAAGCGACAAGGGCGGCGCGCTGCGCTCGGTCGGCGATATCGGCACGCATTGGCTGGACCTGACGAGCTTCATCACCGGGCTGCGCGCGCAGTCGGTCTTCGCCGACCTCGCCACGCTGATCCCCGAGCGCGAGAGACCCACCGGCCCGGTCGAGACCTTTTCCGCCGCCGCCGGGGCCACCGA
>LFIK01000669.1_pt1 | contig 26073 bp, 13 predicted proteins | sample 643401 | NCBI WGS metagenome assembly LFIK01 (sample SAMN03777447, study PRJNA286221) | soda lake metagenome | biome: soda lake; feature: Kulunda steppe; material: water; isolation source: sample T5-Br brine of Lake Tanatar-5 | place: Russia: Kulunda steppe | collected 2010-07
AAAGCGTTGCCAGACTCTCACCGAAGAACGAACAGGCAGCTTTGAACAGTTTGCGCCATCTCATGGATCAAAATAGTGCAGGACTGTGCATGATGTTTGGCTGTGCACCAGAGGTCTGGCAGAATGTCATGAGCGAATATCACGCATTTTCAGAGCGAATCGGACGAGAAGTATCGTTACGCCCAATGACAGAAGAGGATTTGAGACAGCTTATTTCATCGTACATTGATCTCGCAGCGATCGGTCAGAAAGTTACAGTAGGAGAGATATTCTCTGAACAAAGTCTTGAATTAGTTCTACAAGGATCTCAAGGAAATGTTCGACAAGCACTCTCTATTTGTAGCTATGCTGTTGACAATGCATCAAAACAAAAACTGGATAGTATCAATCATGAAACCGTGAGAAGAGTAATAAATTAAATACGAGCTATCAAAAAACATAATTTATTAACGTTCGTTATAAAACCAATCTGGTCGACTATTTAGATAAAAATGTTATATTAAACTCGGTGACTGTAGTTTGTGGCAAAGACGTCGTTTCTACGCTTTGTTTCTTCCTTAGAAAGTGATAAGAATGGTTTTATACACGTATCATCTTCCGTCTCGTTTTCGGTCTCCTCAGTTGACTCCCCAACACTCTCGAATTCGAATTCATCATCACTGAATTTAATTGATTCACAGAGTGCTTTTATAATATTCGCACGCATCACGGTGACTTCCTTATAGGTCCACCTACTGTTGACCGTTATGAAGCTGTCACTATGCTCAATAATGACCGATTCTAAATGTGATTTAAGTTCCTCACGTGATTCAAATTCATCATCGAACCGTGTCTCAACTTTTTCCCAACTTTTCTTACCTAAATCCGATAAGCCACTTTTCGCAGACACATACGTTTGTACTGATTCGAGTTGATCACTCTCATTAAATTCCTCACATAGATACTCGTTGGTGCGGAGTTTGCAGAACTCTTCGGTATCAAAATATGTCGCTAGTTTTGTCCCAAAGAGAGAGTTCCCGATGCTCAGATTCTCTCGTGATCGTAATAAAATCTGATTTCCGAGATCGTTAATATACTCTTCAGAAATTTCATTAAGTAGATCATTCATCTCACCATCATCTTCACTTATATCATCATCCTCTTCACTTTTGTTTACTAACTTTGAGACTAATTGATTTATTTTGTCGCTCTCATCGGTTCTGAAAAATATGTTAAGCCACTCATATGGATTGGCAGAGTCCGATCGAACCGGAGTCTGAGGAAATATGTGTTCGAGATGTACAAGCCCATCGTCAATGTTGAGCTGGCGAAGGACAATTTCGTCCTCTCCCGTATCAAACTCTTCTGAACTAATTTTTCTAAGAACCTGCTTTCCCCACGGTGCCCGCCATTTTGTTCTGTACAATGCCCGAACTAATTCTTCGCCAACAGCCTGTGGATTTTCTGTTTCAATATCAGTGAGTGTGTCTACGAGATCTTCACTACTGTCATCACTGGCATACTCTTTCATCAAATTTGCATATGCCTGATCCCTCACGTTGATGTCCATCGCCACATAACTTCGAATTGCCATCGATTCTGCTGCTTTCAGTATGGAGAGTAGCATCACTTGGTACTCAACTTCTTCTCGTGTATCATGATAAAGTCCTAAAACAATCGGTTCCCAGATGCTCGTATTCGTGTTATGTAATCTAGTTATAATTTGATTACACTCGTTTTCGATTTTTTCATCAGCATTATCACCAAAATCTACCCCGTAATTATTTGGATCTATTATATGATGATAGTATACAGAGTATTTTCGAAGGTTATCGATGAAATCTTTTGCCTCATCTATGTCCGTCATTTGTGCGTCTAAGACTGCTTCACTCCCATTCTCTGTTAGACTAAAAGCTTCTAGTATTCGATCTTTAATTTTTCCTCTGCTATCCACTTCACCAGTCGTAACAAAATAAGTTTGAAGAAAGTCAATTACTCTTGAATGTTTATTACCAAACTCACCAACAATACTTTCCCATTTATCTAAATATTCTTCCTCAGTTGACTCTCCACGAAACCTCCCGACAACCCGAGTTCGAATGACGTCTGTTATTTTTAATTCAACACCTCTATCATTCAATATTTCAAAAATTTTCATCAAGAGTCGGGGATGGTCGTCGTCCACCTTGAAATAGCCAGTATGAAATGAATATAGTATGAAATTTTTCATATTTGTGAGTGCGTAAGCACGATCTTGGGCGGAATCTAAATCTTCAAGTGTCTCATCGAGTCGTTTTCGGAAGAATTCATAACAGTCGAGCAGTAGTTGGTTTGTCTCCTCTATTTCTACCTTATTCGATAGTATTTGTGTCTTCAGTCGATCAGGAATTTCCTGATTGGAATCGTCTGGCAGATCCAATTTTTGTCTGTCGGTCAGATTCGGACGGATAGTTGAATCTGACTTCTCTTCGTATGTCTCATTCTTATTGAGACTATCAAAATAGTTATCCTGATCAATATCTGTCTTATTAAGATATGATTGTATAGTAATTGCGTTATCTTTTGTATTTCCGTGGACTTTCTTCCTATTTGCAAGATATATTATAAGATATTCATCACCCTTGATAAGGGCTTCAAAAAATTCACTGTTGTGCCGGTCTAGATCAAGAACAGGACTGCTCGATGCACCTGCTGACGGATCTTTGTATACAAGCGATTGAATATTTCCGATTTCTGCTCCGAGGCTTCGGATTAGTTCGGAATCTTCTTGTATTGCACTCTCTACGCGATCTGACATCAATTTAAACAAAATAGTCAGCGTAGTAATTCTCTGTTGCCCATCGATTACGTCTAGAACAATCTCGTCTCCTTGCTCTCGCTCAGAAAAGAAAACTGAGCCAAAAAATACATCCGGTACCTCTGGGTCTGTAGATATCGTTTTAGCTTCGGTGAGCGGTTTTATTTCACTCCATAGTTCGGTCCACTGTTCCGCACGCCACTCATAACCCCGCTGATAGTCTGGGATATTAAAATTGTGTCCTAAAAAATCACTTAACGTTCGCTTTTTTATCGTAATCGCCTTGTCTGCTAATAACTGTATAACTTTGAGTCGTGATACCTGCTCCTCACTCTCAGCTTCCCCATCAAATTTGATAATCTTATCTGAAAATATCAATTTATCTGACATTATAATGTATTTATACACTCCTGTTAAAAATCTATCTTATTTTGGTTGATAAGTGTATAAGAGTGTACGTTCCATTACGGAGTGTATGCGCAAGGTAAGCTTCGATGTGAGCAATACCGACAGTGTCTCTCGCTGGCGTATTCGTCAAATGAACTGTTTTCTGCGGTACTAATCAACTCTTCCAGCCTTGGAACAAAGTTATCAATCGTTGCTGTGTCAAACTGTTTCGTCTCAAGTAGAGGCCCAACCTCTCCAACATAGACGTATCCCGCTTCAACCACAGGTTCGTCGATTATCTCCGAACACGCCAGTAAATAGATCGGTAGCTGATAGTTACCATCTAAAGAGCGTTTGCTACTGGTAGCTTTGTAATCTAGTACAACCAGATCACCATCTGGCTTTCGACAGATTGCATCAATGAATCCAGTAACTTCCTTCTCATTAATTTCGATACTGAACTCTCGCTCTGCAGCGATCACGCTCCACTCAGCGACTGGTGTCTTGAAGAACCGATCGATACATGCTTTGACTTCATCAGTAACCCGCTCAAGGTTGTTGTGAGTAGCCAGTTTGTCACAGAGGTCGTACCATTGCTCTATTGATGTATACCCTAATTTCGAAGCATGCTCTGCAGTATCGTGAAATAGCACCCCACGTTCACGAATCGTACCTGACGATTTCTCTTGGTTATTTTGCTTAACCATCCGTGGTTGGTCATCGAAAGCTCGTACCACATAATCAAGATAATGCTGACGCTGACACGTTTCGGCACTTTCTAGCGAAGTATAGCTGTGGGTACGTTTGATTCTCTCTGAATTTTTAATATCAAGTGAATCGACGTGAATTCCAAATGACGCGGGGTCAGATTCTCTAAGTTTTCCGTTGGCCATCTTTCTCGCAAGTTCGAAGATACGTCTTCTCACCACATTTTGTCGCATCTCTCCCTCAGAAGTGTTGATCATAACATTCCCACGTGGAGATGGAAGAGCTGAGACTCGTTCAGTCCAATTCTCTGCTGCATCTGGGAGCGACTCGACCACATCATCCCAAATAGGAAATTCAACCGCACCGATCGCATATGGGACTGACTCAGGTAGAATAGACTCGTATACCTCCAAAGGTAACTCCCCATCATCATCGTCAGATGTTCGATCATGTCCAAACAAGACCAATTGCTCTTCGGCCCGAGTCATTGCCACATGTAGTACACGTCGGCTTTCTTGTAGATCCTGAGCAAGCAAGTCAGTTGTTAGAGGGCTTTCATCACCTCGTGCATATGACGCCAATGCGTCGAACGATTGGCGCTTTCGGGTTGGTCTCCATTCAGTTGCAGAGAGGTTTGGTATAAAAACGACCGGGAAGTCCAATCCCTTGCTTTTGTGTATCGTCATAATATTAACCGCAGCACTGGATGTATCTGACTGATCCGTAGGCGAGGTGAGGCTGCCTGCCGAAGCTACATAACGTTCGACATCCCTAATAAAATCAGTAGTGAGATCCGGTTGTATTGTCCCATCTGCAATACTTTTGATTGCACTATCAACTGTCGATAGATTTCTTCTATCTTGTTGGGAGAGATACCAGCTAATATTTGTAATCTGTTTTAATTCGGCGTATATTCTTCTCGCAGAATAAATATCTTTGTTATTCCATAATTGCGAAAAGTCTTGTTGTGCCTCACTAACACGCTCTGGCTCAAAGGATTGATCTTTGTCTGCTTGTAATAGTGACTCTGCGAGGGATTTATTAGTTGAATTAAGTTGACGAAGATCACGGTCGTGTAGACGATAACGCATTGTAAGGACCCTGTTGATGCTTACCTCATCTGTCGGATCTGCCACTGCTCGTAAATAAGCTAATACCGTTTCTACTCCAACTGTGATGTCCGGCCCTGCGTCAGTGAATTCGTATGGTACTCCTGCGGCTTCCAATTGTGATGCTATTTCTTTTGCGTGTTTCTTTTTTCGAACCAAAATTGCAGTCTCACTAAAATCATAGGTCCTGTCGGAGAGTTGTGGGCTCTCGCTAGTTATATCTAATATTATCCGTGTGAGTTGTTCTGCCTCTTCTTCATCGTTTTCAATCCCAGAGACTGTAGCAACCCCATCTGTTGCATCTTTGAACTCATCGACTGCCTGTAGGACTTTTGTACTTCCTCGTCCCTCAAGGTGTTCAAGTGCGTTATTTGCAAGGTCTAGAATCGGTTGTTTGGACCGAAAGTTCTCTTCTAACGATTTGTCTGTGATGTCTGGAAATTTTTGTGTAAGCCGCCCGCCGATATTTTCAATATTTGCTCCTCTCCACTCGTAGATCGCTTGATCGTCGTCGCCAACAACGAATAGATTCCCTACCTTCGATAGTCGTTCTACGAGTTCAAATTGGACCGTATCTGTATCTTGATACTCATCACAAAAGATGTAGTCCCACTGAGATGCAATTTCTTCGGTGTAATCGCCATTACGTAGAAGAGTGATTGTTTCAAGAACCAAATCATCGAAATCCAAGAGTTGCTGTTCTCGGAGCTTTCTTTCGTAGATCTCATACGCTTGGGTTAAGTCATATCCCTGTTGCACGATCTGGATGAATCCATCAAACTCTTCAGTCAATGTGAAACCTAACTCAGGGATTCCAGTTGGCGCAGAAGAGTAGGCACCAAACAGATATCCCGGTAATTTGAATGCAGGTGTTAGTTCTCCATCTATAATGTCATTTTTATTCTCAATGAGATATACTTGAATCCTTTCAGCGGTTTCGACAAACAGCTCAAGAAAATCCGTTACTTGGTTCTCTATTTGTGTATCTCCGAGAGAATCAATATGATCCTCTACGGCAGATCTGAACTCTTCCAATCCATCATAGACCTGTGAAATTCGATCGCTTGTTATTTTTCTCCAATTAAATCGGAGGTGGTTTTCTGCCTCATTTTGGAGTTTTTCAGAAATTAATTGCAGGTTCAACAATACCTTTGGATCTCCTGCATACTCCTGCAAATCTTGTGGAGTTGTACCACTACTTTTCATCGAAGAAATAAAATTCGCCAATTGTGTTTCAGCACCAGTTCCATCAGAGTTTAGCCCATACACTTCTGGAGAAATAAAGTGATAATCAACCTCATCAAGGACATCAAGGACTAGTTCAAATTTGTCGACTTCAGATGCAATCTCTGCATCCGGATCAATACCGGTGTGGTATGCATACTCGTTTAGTAAACTATGGCAGATTGAGTGGTACGTGTATGCGTCAATATCATATCCTTTTGAGCCTATTTTTTCACCAAGTTTGGTCTGCATCGAATCCGCCGCTTTATTGGTGAATGTTAGTGCAAGGATACGATCGGGGTCTACATTTTTCTCACCAAGGAGCCTCTCGATCTTTCGAACTAAAGTGAATGTTTTTCCCGTGCCTGCACCCGCTAAAACACGCATTGGATACTGATCCGATTTGATGATCTCTTTTTGTGCTGGAGAGGGCGTGACTGTGTCTGACTCTGTGTTAGTCATCGAACGCGAACCTCCTCAGACAGATACTCAGGGCACATCTTCTGATATTCACAGTTGCCGCACGTCCGATTATATATCGCTGGCCAGTGGCTTGGATCGTAACTCATTGTAAGAATTCCTTGGTATGCTTCACGAATTAATTGCCAAATTGTACCATGATGGTCTAAACAGAGATTTGTGACATTCCGGTCCTTTCCCGTTGCAATAGGTGAGATCCCATCAAGACTAGGTTGCATATCACGATTATGTAGAACACCATAGAATAGGAATTCAATATCCATCCCATCCTCGTAAAAATCAGTCTCTTCTATTCCCTTTAGATAGACTGCTGCTTGGATGGCACTTTGAACTAATTTCGGTCTATATTTATCTCCCGATAAATGTTTAGAGAGATTATCTACAGTCCGTGAACTGACTATATTTTTAATATTCGATTTATAATCAATAAGCTGCAATCCAGTGTCTGTTCTAACGATATTATCTACCCTCCCACGGAGGTGTACCCGCTTATATTCTGTCTCAATTGGATACTCTGTAGCCACTGAACTCTGTGCATGCTCGAAACCACCACCCTCTAAAAAATAGGAGACTATCCCCGAAACAGTCAATTTTTTATCATGCTGATAGTGCGGTCGTGTGTCATAATTCTGTAACGTTGTCTGCTTGCTCCAAATTTGCTCGAAATTAGTCTTTGCAGTATCGATCACTGTAGTTTTTGTGTCGGTTGGCTCAGTTTCATCACAAGTCTTTGCGATCGTTTCATGATATACGATTCCTCGGTGCTTGTAGCGGTCATTTTCCTGTGAGTTAGATACACACTGGTCATATTGATAATCATACTTCCGTGGACAACTGATGTATGTCGAAAGTTGGGATGGTGACACCGCCATATTTGATTTATTCACGCCGAACCACCCCCTCAGCTAAATCAATTCTTGCTTCAACAGCAGCACCGATCTTATCACCTCGACTGCTGTTCTCCAAGAGATACTGTATAGCACCAAACTCAGATTCGATTGAATCAATCTGAAGCGGAATCTCGGTTGTAGGTGCCCTTCGAACCTCTGATAATGCCTTATCAATACTGTTTAAAGTTCGATCGATTGCTTGATCTTCTGTACGAATCTCTCTATTTTCCTTTTTTTCAATGTTCGGAAACTGTTCCATTAACTCAAGTAAGAATCTTGATGGACGGCGGTATTTCCCCGGATCAGAGCTATGCTCCCTGTACGTTGTGAAATATAACCGATCCGTCGCCGCACGTGCTGCAACAGCAAGCAGACGACGGCTATAGTGGTTATAATATGCACGAAATGGTTGGGTACTAATATCATCTGCCGTTGGAAATGTCGATTCAACTTCTGCCTTAGTCGGAGCAGAAACCATTGGATATTCTGGAATCTTGTCTAAGTGTGAACGAGGAAACAGACGATTTATTCTTGGCTCAGAAGGAAACTCTTGGTCAGTGCAATTTGCAATAAATACCGTATTCCAGTTCCCAGTTTTTATTCGTTGGACAGAGTCAACTAATACTCCTCCTTCAACGGAATCAATGTTGTCATCATAGTCGTCTGGTGCGGAGTGCTCAAAACTAAACTCAAGAAGATCTAGCAACTGATCCCATGTGTTGTTTAGTGATGGATGATTTTCCACAAAACTGGCCATCTCGATGATGTCAATTACATGTCTAAATTGAGATCGTGCTTCAATTTCTGACTCACTTTCTGCAATACGTCTCTTTAGATTGGTATCAGAGATCCACATCCAAAGCCCTTCAACGATCGACTCTTTACTTTTGATATGGTCAAAAGTAATTTCGGAGCCAACACGACTATTTAGTATCCGTCTATCATTCTCATGACTATCATCTATCTCTGATAACAGTCTAATTACAGTATACAACTCACGTACAGATGGATCATCCGACAAACCACTCACAGTAGTTGATGAAGTTGGGATACCTACATCGTTTAGAGTTTTAATAACACCTCTAATCGGAGAACGACTATCTTTCAGAACAACGGCAATATCATCATATCTCAATCCTTCTTTTGTTCGGAGACGTTCGATCTCACGAGAGATTTCCTGTATCTGATCGTCAAAGGTTTGCGATTGAAACACGACTGCAGACGTTCCTCCTGACGCGTTGTCTATTTTTGCCCCTGAAGCTAGAAAGTGAGAAATGTTATCAAGCAAATTCTCCACATTCTCATCCGGATATGTTACCAATTCTGTATCCTTACCAAAATCGTTTTTTGATAGGTTTCCAGTCTCATTGCGTATACGCTGTACGCTGCTTAGTTGTGATATAACCCAATGGATTGGAGCATCGAATACAGACTGAACGTAATCCCTTTCAGCAGTAGTAAAATCTTCAGTCTCCAGAACAACGACTGCAGAGAGCGTGGCAGTTGGTTCACAGACTTGTTTTGCCTTATGAATGACTCGAGCATGCTCAAGATAATTTAAATCATCAAGCTCTTGTGTAAATGCTGTATGGGCACTGATCAACCCATCAAGTACGGGATCTCGGGTAACCGGGACACCCTGCCATGTAGCAACAATTGAGAACTGTTCTGCATCTCTAGCGAATGAATCGTGTGCTGATGCTTTTTGTAGATAGTTGTCATCCCACGTATATTGGTCTAAAAATAGGTCGAACAAATAGCTACGTTCATAAGATGAAAGCCTTTTAGGTGGATTCGGTCCACCGTCGATCGTTTGATGGGCATGTTGTACCAGTGTTTTCACTACTGGTCGTGCTGTAGAGTCCACAGATCTTTGTAATCGAGAACGAATCTGAGCGAGACCGGTATCAAACCGTTTCAACACTAACACGCTCTCCAGTCCGTGCTCAGATACAAGATCCGCATACAAATCAGCGATTTCGTCAGAAAGAGTTCCATCAGTGAAATTTGTAGTATATATTGTATGGTCTGCACACGAAGACTCAGTTGCCATGCACAGTTGACGGTCTGACGACACTATAAGGATTGTGACATGGTTTAACGTGGTACACCCAAACATATTAATTAACCTGTCGGTAATATAGGAAATGTGTCTGACGGGATCTCATCATTAACACAGTCATTGCATGTTTCATTTGTAGTACTAGTTGACCAGTGTGTTGGCGAACATATCTATGAAAATCGAGCACAACTTCGAAGTATACCATATTTAAAGAATTTTGGAATAAAACAGGTTATTCATACAGATCTGTGGGATAATGATTTTAGGCTTGTTGATTATGAGCATATCAATCCTAAAAATTTTGATATAGGTTCCCTTGAATACCCTCTTGTCCATGTGACCAATCAGCGGCGACTTGTCGAAGAAGATGAGCAACATATCGTGCGGAAGATATTACGAAATAGAAATCGGGACGAACCTTACATTCTGGTAGTCGATACTGGGTCACCTACAACTCCAGCATATACTGTTGGAAAGTCAATACGTGATGAATTTGTCCCGAATACGGTGATCCCGTTTGAAGATAGTATTGATAATTATATACAAGAAAATCTAGATTCTGCGTTACCAACTGCAAATACACGAAATATATTTTTCCACCAGATTTCACACCATAATAAGAAAGTCGGAGCGCCTGCAGATTCACTGCCTGATCTATTCGATTATGACAAAGCACCTGCAGACAGCCCTGCATGGGAACCCCTCTACTATTTTGTACGCCATGATCTTGACCAGATCCTTGAAAAATATACTGAACGAATTCGTGAAGCGCTGCGTTCATGGGTTGAACGAGGCGACGTGATGCGAATTGCAAACAATATGGATTCTATGCTGACCCGATGCCAATTCAGCGAAGAACAACTCGATGAACAACGAAAACGGAACAAACAATTATACTAATATGTCGAAAATACAGCGAGCTACAGGAACGCCTGATAAGATACTTACAGGGTACGGTACGGTGAGGAGTGCAGAACTCAAGGCGATATACACATTCTTAGAGAGGCTTCCAGATTCTGAGGCAGAGATCCCGCTCTCAGGGATTGAATCCCGATTTGGTAAGCCGATCCAAGATGGAGGACACGATTCGTCACACATTGTTGACTGTATCAAATTCATGCATTCCCTTGATTTGATAGAAAGGACTGCACAGGATGTTATCAAGCCGATTAACAGAACACTATATCCGAGTCTCTCTTTCGAAACACGATTGCTGTATCATATCAGGTCTCAGTCAGAGGATGATAAATACCAACTTGCAGAGGTACATGACCTTTTGATGTCGCTTACGGACACAGATCATACCAATGGTTTTAGACGTGTTTCAGAGGATCAGATGCTTGAACGAACCCGAGATAAAAGCCGATTCGATATTCGGTGGACTCCTGAAAAAGTCTCAATGTGGGCAAATTTGTTAGCCCCGATTGGTGCGATTTCATATTCTTCTGAACATGATGAAATCCTATCATCACCTACCAGAGTATTGCTTCACGAATTGCTATCTTATCACCAAATCAATGCAGACGATCCTGAGGGGATTCTGCCTGCTCTTGAGTGGATTCATAACGAATTTATCCCCATTTTTTACGATGTCAAAGGAGCTCCACGACTACATATTGGTGTTGCAGATACGCTTGAATCGATGGTTGAAGATGACGTGCTAGAATTAATCGGAATGACTGACGTGACCCAGACCGTTAGGTTACCCAAACGGATTGACAAGACCGCAGAACCTGCAAGATTTGTTATTTCAGATGCCCCAGATGAGCCAGCTTATTGGCATCCACTTGACCGCAGTGAACGGAGAGTGATTGCATGAGCACTATGATGAAAAACTGGGACCCAGAAGCGGTTGAAAAATTCATAAAACCAGAGTCGCAACAAAAATCCCCTACGGTCTTCAGAGAAACCCATGTCCCGATTGATAAAATAAAAGCGGATATTCTTAGACCCTATGATGGTCAGTCTGCGTTCGTATCTGAAGAGGAGTTCCGTAATGCTGTTCTTGATTCTGAGATTGATGACGATAATCGTATCTTTATAATCAAAGGTGAAGTTGGAAGTGGGAAAAGCCACCTCTGTCAGTGGCTAGAGTACGAAATTAATGGATATGGGGATGATGGTGGATACGACGATACACATGTTGCAATTCATATCTCTAGAAGTAACACAAAACTGAGCGATATCCTCAAGATATTGCATGACCCAATTAACAAAGAGTATGATGAAGTTGGAGACATTGGGGAACTGGATCCTGAAGAGGTTGCAGATTTCATTATACAGGGATTGAAAACATTTCATAAAAACCGTGGGAAATTTAAAGAATTTGATTTGGATAAATTTCTTAAAGAACACGGTAGTAAAAAATCATTCCGAGACGTTCTCGTTGAGAATTTGACCGATTATCAAGAAGCAGTTGAACAAGAAAACAAAGAACAGCAAATTGATTTAATCACAAGAAAAGATTACGGGCGGGTATGTCTGAATTCGTTTGGGACTGCAAAATATAAAGAGGGTGTATATCCGACAGTTCGTCGTGCTGTGCATGATTTATTAACTCGAAACTTAGGTATTGAGGACTTCAAACGCCAACTCGTAGAATTATCAACTGCGTACAAAGAAGCTGGGAAACGTCCAGTACTGATCTGTGAAGATCTGACTACATTCAATGTATTAAAAGATGATCTACTAGACCACATCTTTGAACTATCTAGTAGTCACTATGATATTGTATTGGGTTGGACTTCTGGTTGGGAGCGAGAAAATATTGATGATGCACTCTCAACGAGCGAAGATTCGTTATCCTACATGCAGCAACGTTGTCAAGGCTATCTAAGTATGACCGATGATCAGGGTCGTGCATATTTCCTTGAGGATACATCTGCTAGCATTCTGCTTGTCAAAGAATATTTGAACGCAATCAAACGCCACTCTGAAAACACTGCAAACGTTCCTGACGAGGCATTCGATAAGATGTATCCATTCTCCGAAGCGTTTGTATACCATGTGTACCAGAATTTGGTACAAGATGGGAATAGACAGCAAACCCCACGTGTTCTCCTCGTGCACGTTATTTCAGATTGCCTACTATCTACAGTCCCGCCGTTCAAAAAGATTGAAACAAATGCGTTCGTAGAAAAACGGCCATCACTTGTGTCACTTGAGGAATCAGACGAATGCCAACAGTTGACGAAATGGTACGGGTGTAAAAATGATGGTGGTGATTCACTATGGGTTCCTAAGGCTATTTTTGAAGCATTCAATGTGGAGTACATCAATGGTGTTGATGAAGATGGAAAAGTGATTTTCCCGCCAGAATATGCTACAAAGAGTGAGGATATTTATGTCCCAAATAGCACCTCTACTGATTCAAGAGGAAGTCGGGAACCTCGTAAAGTAACTTCGACTGATGCGAGCATAGACGAACCCAGTACGGAAGGAGACACAACTGAACAAGAGACGTCAGAACCATCCAGACAGACATCAGCATCAGGTGGTGCCATTCCCGGTGACAAACAAGCCCAGTTTCAGGATTGGATTCAAAATGGGTCTGAGTATCCAAGTTCTAATTCTCTCAAAAAAGGCGTCCAGATGACGCTCGAACGCTGGTATGAACCTACAAGACTTGCGAACGAAAATGCAACGACGCGTTCAGCTATCGGTATCTATTGTGCGCGTGGAAGCGATATTCCAGTTGAAATAAAAGGTCCTGATTCACCGTCATCATTGAGCTATACAATCGACCATGGTGTTCAGAATTACAAATTGTATATTGGAATGCTCTATGCTGGCGTTAATGATGGATTTGACCCAGACACTAATTTCGATCGGTTGCGAGGGTGGGCCGATAATCAAGTTGTAAAATACAGGCACCACATGCGAGATACGATTGAAGATGCGCTTCCAAAGTCGATGGGCATTGAAGAATTCATTGTCTTTTCAAAATTCATTATGATGAACACTGGGACAGGCACAAATACAATAACTCCAGAGACGATATTTAGTGAATACGAGATGGAAACGTCGTCCCCTCTCCATCAGAAATCAGATTTGGATTTGGAGCTCCCTCTTGGGGCAAGAGACGCATTCAATGACATTACACGGAAGAGTAATGCGTATAGTGGACTGGCAGAGGGTTTCTTTTTGCTCAAAAGTAGCGTTGTTGATTATCAACGTTTGAATAGTGCAATTAGTACTGTTGAGGATAATTTAGAGCAATTCATTACAGAACTATCATCTACAGATGTAGATAATATCCCGAAAGCATACAAGGTAGGTACCACACGAAACAACGCTAAAACAACAGTAAGAGGACTTGTTGAGTCTGTTTCGGATTATTGTAATGAACTCTTGAAGATGGAACAGTCGATCTCGTTTGATGTCATTGAGTCAGAAATAGAGGAGTATAGATCTCTCCACAGTTCGACTCACACACAGGATCAGCTATCAAATATATATGAGCAATTAGAGAACAGTATCGCACCGCTCCACGTTACAAAAGAGTCGGAGTGGGCTACTGTTGGAGACGATCTGCATAACTCGGATTTGAACCTCAAACTTGGAGAATTTGGAGAGACACTAGATAAGTTTGAAAATATTGACGTACAGAATTCGATCGAAATCATAGCTATACTACATGATTATCAGTCTGCAAAGCAGGATCAGCGAGCATGGAAAATATATAGTATATTATCGGACATTATTCAAAGTCTGGACGCTGCTAAAGGTGCTGGAGAAACGGACTTTAAGAACCAAGTTCGTGATTCCAGTGAATTTACTTCATTTACTAAAAAGAGAGATCAACTATTGAAAACACTTGAGGGTAACTAATAATGAGTTCAATCACAATTAACAACTCACTTGCAGAAAAGGCGGCAGAGCTGGAAGAGAAAGCACAAAAAGCAGAGCGAGCAACAAACATTGAAAATCGGGTTGAGAATGCACGTAGTGATATACAACGTGTTACCCAAGAGCTTGCAGATTTGGAGCAGTCAATAAACCAGATTCAGTATTATTCTGGGATATTAACGGACGTTTTTGCTGACTCTCAACCAATGGCGGTCAACGATGTGTCTTCACTCGCAACAGAGGCAGTCAATATCTCTGACGAAGAATTGCTCGTGGCTGCTGATGAAGACAAATTAATGGATATTAAAGCTCAACTTGACAATGTCGAAGATAAAGTCGATAAGACAACGGTCTCAATACAAACCCAAATACGTACCCACGTCGATCGATGGAAGTCTGACATCCAATCTGCCCGTGAATTAGACCGAATCATTAGTGGTGGAAACTCAAACTTCTCTGAGATATTATATAAAATGGAGAATTTTTTGACTTCGGAGATTGATAATCCTGCAAATAACCCTTCAGCTCTGGCAAATCGTTGGGAACGTCTCAAATCATCTTGGGAAAAGGAAGGTGACAAGCATGGATGGGACTCGTTCCAATCAGAGTACAATATCCGTGACTCCACAGTCAAAAAGTTACGAAAGTTCACAAATCAGAAGTCAGTTAGCTTATCTGAATTTGATGTTGAGAATATTGAAGATATCAAAAAGATTGACGAACTTGAATCAGCAGTTAATCTACGGATTGGATCAAGATGAAAGAACCTGCCAAGCGTGCCGAGGAAATCCAGCAGGCATACACAAATCATCTGCTGGGAGATCTCGGCCCATCTGCTCGTGATGTCTATCATCGCATCGAAAATACAGCTAGCGATGAACAATTCCTTGGATCTCGTGGGCCGTACATACAGGCCCTAGATATTCCAAATTGGAGCGACCAATCATGGACTGAGTTTGCAGCGGATGCAAATATTCATCCGCAAATTAAGTCAGCATTCTCAGAGCTCGGATTCGAGCAACTATACGACTTTCAGGAGAGAAGCACCCGTAAAATAAAGAACGGGGATAATACACTAATTACGGCTGCAACGGGACGTGGAAAAACCGAAGCATGGCTTATTCCGATACTCGATTATATACTTAGAGCTCGTGAGGGTGAAATCGAAGACTGTGACCGAGATAGTGTCAAAGCGCTTTTAATTTATCCAACAAAAGCACTGGCCCAAGATCAATTAAAACGTCTAATCAAATACCTCTACAAAATAAACTCCGAGCTACCACGAAGAAAATCGATTACGGTTGGAATATACGATGGAGACACGCCCACAAATGAGGGTGAAAAGGGGGCAGAAGGATATCTCCGATCGTCATTCAAATACTTCGAATGTCCGGGCTATAGTGAGGACTTAGACAAGTGCAAGACTTGTGGAAAAGGTATCAGGGTCATCCAAGATTCAGGTCGTTTCGTTGCAAAGCCTGAAAAGCCACAATGCGAAGATGATATTCCATTAGAATTTATCCACCTAACAAAAAAGGATGTCCTTCAGAAAGATGTCGATATTGTTCTGACAAACCCAGATACAATCAACCTGAAAGCACTAAACGTCAATGCACCAGATGAACATGATACTTTTATTTATGAACCTGATTTCATTGTGTTTGATGAAGTTCACACGTATACGGGACTCTTTGGAAGCTATACATCTTGGTTAGTGAAACGTATGCGGGCAATGCGGAGGGATCGATTTGGTGAAGACAACCTCCAAGTCATTGCCAGCAGTGCAACGGTAGGTAACCATACGGAACTATTTCGTAAGGTAAGTGGTGTAAAAACAATCTCACATGTTGATGAGGACCCTCGGAAACTTTCTTTTATTCCCCCGGATTCAATCCCGGAATCATTATTCACTACGGATATCAGCACTGCTGACCTCATGGGGATGGCGAGAAAAGCCTCTCAAACTCCTGTTGCACTCCAATCAAAAACATTCGTTGTTGATGAACATAAAAACTTGAGTGATGGAGAACTCGAAGACATAGTTTCCAAGAGACTATTTAATTACTTAGCAACTGAATCACCAGATGATCCAGTCGTACGAACGATTCAACAACTCCATACCGAATTAAATGAAAAACCAAAAACACGGTCTGAGCTCATAACAAAATTCAAATCTGAATATGGACTGAATAGTACGCAATCCGAACAGCTACTCAGTAATTTCCGTACATTGGGTGAGTTTTCTGGACTATTAGAAAACCGTAGCCATCTGTTTTCATGGCCCGTCGACGGATTTTATGCATGCGGTACGTGTGATGCAGTGTATCGATCGCCCCGCGATATTTGTGTCGAATGTGATGGATCTTTTATAACCAGATCTGCCTATTGTAATCATAGCGGTGAAGAAGCTCTTGTTGCATGGTACTGTCCCGAGTGTAACCAACTAGATCCGTATATGCCTACCGAGCATGGTGGTGGAAAATTTGAGAATGAACATTCTTGTCAACACTGCGTGTCGGCAAGAGACAAAGATGTTCGATCGATGCGTGTCACATTCTCACCGCTGCTGGAGTGTTCATCGTGTGGAGAGAGACGCGATCGAGTCGTCAGTCAGGACTGCGGCTCGTGTGGTTCACGAACTGTTCGTACTGGGCCATCGACAGCCACGTGTGTCAATCCAGTCTGTGAGGACACAATTGACGTGTCGTTTGAATGTAATACGTGCAACAAATCTACATTTGAGATGGTTGCGACTCAGACATCAATTGATTGTCTCTCTTGTGGAGAAAGACATCTCAACGTAGGAACTGGGGAAACCACCTGTTCATGTGGCCAAGTTACTACAAATACCCATGTGATCCCGTGGGTATGTAGTAAGGACAAACACGACTGTGGACGTAGGTACTATGCCCAAAACCCTCCGGAGACATGTGACTGTGGGTCTCGAACGTTTGTCCGAAAGGGGCTTTTCGAAATTTACTCACAAAATAATTGTGATGAGTGTGGCTTTGAAGGAGTTCCTGAGAGTAACTGCGATTGTTCAAGTCCATCACAAGAATTGAGTGAGGTGGAGCCACAAAGTTACAAAACATTCGACAGTAACGGAAAAATACGCACCCCGACTAATTTCCGGTTTGCAGCGCCATGCTATCACAGTCGAACTAGCTATCGTATCTCTGGTAGAGGCGCTCGTTACTCAGAACTCCGACGAAGTCCAAACAATCTTGCGGTTACCACAGCACAGTATCTTCTGCGCGGTGTCGCTGATGATGAAGGTTTTGAATCATCGAAGATGCTCTCATTCTCGGATTCACACCGTGATATGAATGAACTCGGGAGAGATTTCAACGATCCAGAACGAGATACTGCGGTTGACCAACTCCTCGTTGATGCGGTGCTGACGAACCAGAGTCAGTCACGGAAATGGATCTCGCTTGAAGAAGTGCTGGATACCGCTAATAAAAAGATCGATGAAATCGAAAACAGCCTTTCGACGATCCGTGATGTCAAAGAAGGGAATACCAGTCTTAGAGAACGATTCAAAGATCGATCACGATATTATTGGGATTCAGATGAGGCAGTCGAAGACCGAATGATTAGACGAGCAATACCACACACATACGGTGGTCGATTTGCCGAACGTGGAGATTCTTTGGTTCGTACGGGTATATTTGATGTGAGACTATCTCCAAATCTTGATTTGTCTGGTGGTGCACATGATATACTTAGCGAATTCGCTGACAGTGGTAATAACATCCATATTGACAAACTCCGTGAAGAAATCGACAGAACTGATGTAAGCCAAGTAGTACTAAACTTGGAAGATGAGGGAGTAGTCCGGTATGATCAAGATAGTAAGTACGTATCTCTCAGTCCTAGAGCGGTTGAGGTGACCGTCGCTGGTTCTGATGACAAATTATTATATTCGACTGATAAAGGTACAACATACAGTACTTTTGAGACAGAATATGATGCAACACCAGAAGAAGCCGTTCTGTTCAACACGACATTTGATGAGCAACAAAAACTTGAGCATCCCCGATACAACCACCGTGCATTCTTGATCGGCTACTCCTCGCCGATGATTCTGTGGAGCGAAGTCTATCTTGGAACAACTCCAAAACAAAAACGGAGAAATATAGAGTATCTGTTCAAGGAAGGTAATTTCCCTCACTTCCTATCATCGGGTCCAACGATGGAGGTTGGTGTAGACATTGGTGCTCTTGACTCATTGTTATTATTTGGCACACCACCAAATATGAATGCATATCTCCAGCGAATTGGACGTGCTGGAAGGAGTTCTAAATCAGCTCTTGTACATAGTGTGAGTCAGCGCAATCCTATTGATTATTATTACTATGAACAACCAACAGATCTAATCAAAACAACTCCGAAAGACGTTCCGCTTAGTGAGCATAACGAAGAAGTTCTTCGAGTGTCACTTAGTTGGGCGGTTTTTGATTATATGGCTGCTCACTTTGCGATCGATTGGGAGGTTGAACGAAAAGGAAGGCAGATACGTGTTCTTGGTGGTGACGATTATAACACAGACGCATCAGAAGGCGAGCGATACAGCAAACTTACTCAGTTGATGCTCCTTTCGAACGAGGCCTTGCAAATGGAGACTGGGAGTCCAAAGCTAGCCATTCTTGAAACAGTGGTGCATGATTATGAAAAGAAAATTGAAGAATATCTTCACTCACTACTCAATTATGCGTACTGCCGTTCATGTGGGATGAAATTCGACAGTGAAGATGCCCCTAGTCAATGTAGTGAATCTGACTGTGATGGGGCGATTTATATTGCAGAAGAAGAGTTTGGTTCACTTGTCGGAGAAGTTGTTAGCAATTTCAGCACAAGATTTATTCAGCAATTTTCGCAGTACGTCGATCAGGTTGAAGACTCTGTTGAAGAGTTAGTATTGAAAGAATTAGAATTAAATAAAGAACTCAGAAAAGCGACTGATGATGAAGAAATCAGTCAGATACGCTCAGAACAATCTTACATAACACAGCGTAAGTCAGTCCTCAATGATCACTTGCAAGATATGCGATCACAAGATTATGTCGAATTTTTGCGTAACTCACGTGAGAGCAAATTTGCATTCAATATGCGGAGTATCTCAACATCAGCTGGGTTAACCTTGGTACGAGATGGGTACAAGAGGGACCGACTTGCAGGAGCAAGCCGTGGACGCGACATGCGTATGGCAATAAACGAACTACATCCGGGTGCTGCGTACTTACACAACGGAAATACGTATATAACCACCAAAGTCACGTATGACAATTATGACTCAGCAGAGCTTTATGATAGATTAATATCGACTGGTAATACAGAACTTGCAGAAGATTATATTTGTACTACTTGTGGTGCGGTTTCGTCTGAACCAACTGATGTCTGTGATAGTTGTGGTTCAGAATCGTCACCAAAACGAAGACGTGTGAAAGTTATGGAATCCGTCGAATCCTATCTGGAGAGTCTTTCAATTGGGAGTGCAGGTGACTTTACTGCCCGGGATATATACGAAGAAAAGAATGCGCAAATCCAGTCTACATTCACTGATCGGGATACGGATGTACTTTCATTTAGTCCAGAAGTAGAGTTTGAGATCATTGATAATAACGGCGACAAACTCGGAGAACTATCCTATGGGCCACTAGATGTGTTAATCCATGCAACCTCATTCCGGGCAAAATATGATAATGGGGGCGTAGATGGAACACCAACTCATTTCGAAAGTTGTGGTATTGAGGGTTGTTCAGGCATAATTGTCCGAACGGATGAGAATGCCCGCTGCACAGAAGACCCACAACATGATCCGGATGGGTTTGACGATCCATCAGAATTTGTTCGACTAGGTTATAGCTACACGACCGAAGGGCTCCGGATTTCTATGAGAGACAACGTACAAACTCATACGTTTGCTCATGGCTTACGTGTAAGTCTGCAATATCTTGGCGGAGTAGATATCCGTGAAATAACAGAGAGTGTTGAAGATGATAGTGTATTCTTGTTTGACTCACAGGAAGGTGGTGCGGAGATCACTCGAACAATCACAGAAGAGATAGATGGATCATTCGCTAATTTCGATGATTCTATGCAGTTGGTAGAGAAGCATTTTGACTGCAACTGCGATAGTGGTTGCCCACTATGTGTCTACCAGTATGGGTGTGATGTATACAATGACCCAGAGACTCTTGATAGACAGACTGTAACCAAATTATTTGATAGTGGCTCTGGACCTCAACTACGTGATTTGAGCTAATCTGTTAGCAACCAAATTAATGATCGGCCCGCTTTTTTACTGGACACATCTCCATTAGATTCCAGCTCTTTGAGACGATTAAGAGCTTGTCGACGGCTACACCCAACTCTATCTGCAATTTCCCCCGTCCCTGCCACCCCGTCTTCTGCAGCGATTGCTGTAATAAAGTCGTCGTCACTGTATGCATCTGTGTACATACCGCTATCATCATCCCGATCCCGTGGCATTACTGTCTCTTGTGGCCCCAATCATTAAGTAAATAGTGTTGCCCCATCCATTTCTTTCTTGAGAAATGGAAAGGTTTAATCCATTTCGCATATGAGCTATGGTTACCAACTGTTCAAAATATGCTTGTGTGTTCCAGCACACAAGCGAACGGTTGGTTCTGGACTGAACCATGTCAAAGAATACATTAGAGAGGAGAAAAGGTGGCGAATCGACTATTAAACAATCTTCAGAAGAACAAACTACGTTGTCGCAATTTTTCGAAAAACAAATTATGACGGATGGAGGAGCAGATATTAATTCGCTCACACCAAGTGTTCGAAAATTTTTGCGATCCGATCGGGGCAACGAATGCGAAGAATGTGGTGCTCAAGAGGAAGATGATCTAAAATTGGAAATCCATCATATAAAGCCACAATCAGAGGGCGGATCTCACAATCCAGATAATTTGCAACTACTATGCATGGATTGTCACGATGATGTCCACGGCAAGAGACGTCGGAGCGAACGAGATCCAAAACCCCTACCACCGCATACGAAGCCAAATGATACAGATAAGCAAGTGATCGAGGTTGTTGAGAGATTAGGACCTGTTGAGACGACAGAGGTCGCAGAACTAACCGACTACACATACGAGCATATGCGTAGAACTCTCTGGAAATTGGCGGGTGAGAGCCTCATCCAGCGGACTATCGATAATGAATGGGATACCACAGATTCAGATTCTGAGAGCATTTCCGGAATTCCGGACACAACCAGTAGTGCGCGCAAAGCTGGCCGCGATGAAGTCATCAGACAAATGGCTGCTCACGGCCTCTCACGGTCAGAGATCAGCGATATCACCGGTTTATACAGTTCAACTGTTGACCTTGCGATTCATCGCGCTAGAGCACGACGTTTAATAACTGATGATAATGAAGAGATTGATATCCCTAAAATCGTGAGTCAGTTGATGTCGATTGTACGTATGTTGGATAATTCTGATGGTGATTATCAGTCAGCATAGTAGGCGATACAGAGTCATTTGTTGAATACGATCATTGTTTTAGGCTAATTTGTCTTTGATTTCAGATATTTTGTTGTACTAAGTACTGTCTGCCAGAGTAGAGTAAATCTGTTAAAATTCATTTTATAATTTATCTAATTGAACAAACCTATGATATAAATCCAAATTTGGATTGCCTTTTTAAACTTGTGTTAAATAGAAATACTATCTGAAGAACTTAAGGAGACAATATCGTCGGTCGATCTCAGGAAATAATCAGATACAGCTGCCGGGCATACTTGTCAATGAAATAGGCCGTTTACGCTTGAAGTTGCACTAAGCCGCCCGCAACCACTCAGTGACTGGATCATGAAAAATAGTAGTAATAATCGCTTCTAGCAACTCATCCGCATCTACATTTAGATCGATACCGACTGGTGTGATGCCATTATTGATTATTTGATGTAGATTATAAAATAATCCACTAATCATCATCATGTAATAACGAACCTCTGCATATGATGACTCGGTTTTCGGGGCAAAATCATGCTTCACCTGATTTATAATTGTCTCAATCTGTCCTCGGTTTCGATATTTGATATATAATTCGTGCATCTCCTCTTCTGTCAGTTTATTATCAACCATCAATTTAATATGGGATTGGTGGGGGCTTGGGTCTGAGATGACTGGACTCCGTGATTGTTGCTGATCTGGTTTTTGTTTGGCGTCTGAATCTGTCAAAAAATCCCGAACATCTAACTGTTCACTTTTTTCTTTGCTGTCAGATTCACTCGGCTCATCATTGACCAGTGGATAAAGTACGACGTAAGTTGGCTCACTTAGATCCCCAAAATTGTGTGGTACACAGATTGGTTTAGTTTTTGGAGCTTCTTTAACGCTATCCGAGAGAGAATCACTTGATTTGGCTGCAACAATCCAATCCCAATCGCCAACTGAATCATTATCACTTCTTTTATAATAACGGAGTTTTTTAATCAAGCGATTGAGAAAATATCCACGATCAGCATAAAATCGATGGACGTCACACTCTGGAATGGACATAAGATGTGCTAGTTGATCAATCGTTATTGACTCTCGAAAACCAGAATGGTAAAGAATAGGTCTAACACTCGATATTAGATTCGATTCATGATTTATGATTGACATAATGTTGTACTCCCAGCCAGAGTTAGCATCATAGTTTGCATTCTGCCAGCCGCCATAGTCAACCCGGGGGTCGTCCGGATCGCCGGGGAAATAATCACCTGAGCTCGGTATTATAGTCCCATCACACGCAAAATCATACACGCCAGAAGACCCTAATGCACCATGTTTTGCTGCAAAATTAAATGACTGTCTGTAAGCATCATTGCCTTGTCTAATGATTTCCGCGGGATACAGCTCCTTGATCGGTATATCAGTGATAGTCTCTTGTTGGTCATCTATTGTGGCCGATCCCAAGTTAAGGGATTTGATTAATTTGATTATTTGGCCCCCAGTCGGAATTTTTGATCGTTCAAACCGATGCTGCATTTTATTGGCGGCATTGTCCGGCGAACTGTCTGTTAAAGCACAGTAGGCAAGGCATCCCACAATGTTTTTGATCGGATAAGATAAATTATTTCCCCGGTGGAAAGTGAGTGATTCTTTAACCACATCGTCAAAATAATCAAATATAGTTTTATAAAGAGCTGCTTTTTTGATCGAATAGTCAATGTTCGTTAAGTCTATTTGGTCAGAATTAGGTAAATTATGACAATCGATGAGTAGCTGATCTGCAAAGCCTTGACGATAAACTGCATATACGCAATGTTTTGCTGCATACTTAATTTGACAGTGAGTATTACTATTATTGTCTATTAGTTTGTTCAGTTGTCTGGATAAGGACGAGTGACTAGGTGACCGATCAAATCCTAATAACTTAGACAGATCATCCGTAAGATATCTAGTTGTTTTTCGTTGTGAATTAAATCCACGTGCATAGTGATAATATATCAAATTTATGTATTTCTCATCAATTGAGCGCGGAATGTGAAGGTTTAAACTATCAAAAAGATAATTTTTATACTCAATAATTTTTTTGTCTGTAGCTAACGCGTCTTTTGTTATATCTTGTTTATTATTTCCAGCCATTATTTCAAAAATCTTGACATATAACTCGGGGTATCTTATAGTATGTGGATCAGTATCGAAATAAATGTCAACGCTGGCTGTGATGTCATCACCTGTTTTATGAGTATATGTTGATATATTGTTATTTACTCCATGTTCTTCCCCAATCGGTTTTGATACGTTTAGATGGTTAAGAGTAATTTTTTTGCTCATATGAGAAATTATTTGTTGTATACTTATAATACCTATTCATATACTCGATTTTTTGCTATATTCGGATATTAGAATTTTTCTTGTAGTATATGATGAATAAATTAAGAATCTATGACAATAGTCTTTTAATTAATGACCAAACGAAAAAATAAATATTAAGTTGTTACCCCCAGTTTCGAGTCTGGTTGACGATCCAGCCCTCCTACGAGAAACAAGATATATTTCAGACAGGTAGATTCATTTGCAACAAATTGTACAAATTCATGACTAACACTGTTGAAATCAACTTTGTTAAGCCGACCGTGTCAGGATGACAAAAATTTTCAGCTCTAACAGGCTATCACTTTTTTTATTCTGCGTATCTGTGACTGACATTTCAGTCAAAAACAAGTATATATATCTTATGCTCAATCCCCCCACCCAACTTTTACGAAATGTAGTCTACAAAATTAGCTTCTTTTGCATGAGAAATAAGACGAAGACAGAATTTCCATATATCACAGAGCCGAGTGCAGAAATGCTCAACCATCGCCAGCTTGTTGATTACAACGACCATCGACAAAAATTGATTAACTGGCTTGCTAATAGAGGCAAAGACCCCGAGAAACAAGAAGGGTATGCTAGTACCACAGTCAGTAACTACGCATCTCGGATCGATAAATTCTACCGGTGGGCGTGGGAACAAAACGGACAGTATATTTTGTTGATAGACCCGTACCTTGCAGATAATTACATTGATCAATTGTACCTAAATAAAATGACGAAGAAAGACGGAAAACCGTATTCTGGTAACCACAAAAGAAAAACGGCCAATGCAATTGAGTCACTTTACCGGTGGAGATCAATCGAACAAAATGGTCCAGAGTGGACCTGTAATCGTCAATTTCGTCGCCAATCCGGGTCATCTGTAGATGCATTCACAAAAGAGGAGCGTGAGATATTGCGGAGTGTCGCGTTAGAGTACGACTCTATCCCGAGATACAATGACTTGACTCCAGCAGAGAGGGATCGATGGAAAGCCCACTTGGCACAAAAACTAGGCAAAAAAAAGGGAAACGTGTCCCCCGATGACTGGAAACGGATCAACACTAGTTGGGAAATCCCATCACTAGTCTTTGTGAGCCTCGATACCGGTCTTAGACCTATTGGAGTCGAGCGGATGAAAACAAGTTGGTACGATGAAAATAAGGGTGTATTAATCATTCCAAACGATGATCTAATAAAAGACGGAAAATCGTGCGAAATTGCATTAACTGAGCGAACACAACAGATATTGTCAAGATGGCTTGTGGAACGGGAGAACTACGAAAAGTATGATGACACAGACATCGTTTGGCTCAACAGGAAGAGAAATCCGTACGGATCGGCAACGCTCAAGTATTTATTAATGAATCTTTGTGACGAAGGTGGAATTAATACTGATAACAGAAAAATAACTTGGTATTCTATTCGACACTCAGTTGGAACACTGCTAGCGTCAAAAAAGAACCTTGCATTTGTCAAGGAACAACTTCGTCACAAAAGTTACACATCATCACTGCAGTATGCAAATCCAACCGCTGAAGAGCGCCAATCGGTACTCGAAGACCTGTAGCTAAGGGTCTGTTGAGATATCCTTAGGAATAACCCTTCTCAAATTCGAGGAAATTTTGGAGTATATGGCACTGTCTAGATAAGCCAATTTGAGAAGCGAGCAGTTCGTGGTTTGAGTTGTCTATGCTGTCACCAGAACTGCTCACGGAGACGTTGGATACGACAAATCTTGAATGTTGGGAGCGTGAGCGGA
>LFIK01000670.1_pt1 | contig 26058 bp, 20 predicted proteins | sample 643401 | NCBI WGS metagenome assembly LFIK01 (sample SAMN03777447, study PRJNA286221) | soda lake metagenome | biome: soda lake; feature: Kulunda steppe; material: water; isolation source: sample T5-Br brine of Lake Tanatar-5 | place: Russia: Kulunda steppe | collected 2010-07
CGTTGAGCTTGCCGCCCTTGGTCATGCGGAAGATCTTGGGCAGCGGCCAGGGGGGCGTGTAATTCTCCAGCCGCGCGACGGCGCGGGGCGACAGGATCAGCACGCCATGCGCCGCCTCGCCGCCCATCACCTTCTGCCAGGAGAAGGTCACCACGTCGAGCTTGTCCCAGGGCAGCTCCATCGCGAAGGCCGCCGAGGTCGCGTCGCACAGCGTCAGCCCCTTGCGACCCGCCGGGATCACGGCGCCGTCGGCCACACGCACGCCCGAGGTCGTGCCGTTCCACGTGAAACAGACATCGCGATCATAATCGAGCGCCGCCATATCCACGATCTCGCCGTAATCCGCCTCATGGACCCGCGCATCGAGCTTGAGCTGCTTGACCGCGTCGGTCACCCAGCCCGCGCCGAAGCTCTCCCAGGCGACCATCTCGACGGGACGCTCGCCCAGCATTGACCACATCGCCATCTCGAAGGCGCCGGTATCGGAGGCGGGCACGATGCCGATGCGGTAGTCGTCGGGCACGCCAAGGATCTCGCGCGTGCCGTCGATCGCGGCCTTGAGCTTGGCCTTGCCCGGCTTGGAGCGATGCGAGCGCCCGAGCGGGGCGTCGGCGAGCCTGTCGAGCGCGAATGTGGGGATCTTGGCACAGGGGCCGGACGAAAAATTGGGGTTCGCCGGCCGGATGGCCGGTTTCGTCGCGTCTGTCATGTCTATCCTTCCAGATAATCGCCCCTCGTTGGGGAGGGGTGTCCCGCTGATGTGCATACGCAGCGCGCATCTCTGGTGCAAGCGTAAAAATTGCCTTATGGCGGCATTTGAAGTTCCAGAACCGACATGAGTCCCGGATGTATATCGCCACATTGGTCACCAATCCCGACGAACCGCGGCTCGACGACACGATGCTGCAGCAGTCTCAGCGCGAACTCGGCGGCGAGACGCCGCGCTGGCTCGCGCCCGGCACCGCCGCCGAAATCGCGCTGCCCACGCCGCCGGAGGCGTTCGAAGAATTATGGGCGGCCTATCAGGCGCGCGGCATCGACCTTGCGGTCCAATCGGCCGAGGGGCGGCGCAAACGGCTGCTGCTGGCCGATATGGACTCGACCATGATCAGGCAGGAATGCATCGATGAGCTCGCCGATGCGGCGGGGGTGGGCGCGGCGGTGTCGGCCGTGACCCGACGCGCGATGAATGGCGAGATCGAGTTCGAAGACGCCCTGCGCGAACGTGTCGCGGCGCTCAGGGGTCTGGATGCCGGGGTGATCGCGCGGGTTCTGGCCGAACGGATCACCCTGGCGCCGGGCGGACGCACGCTGGTGACGACGATGCGCGCGAACGGGGCCTACACGCTGCTGGTTTCGGGCGGTTTCACTGCGTTTACGGATGCGGTGGCAGCCCGGCTCGGCTTTGACGCGCATCAGGCCAATACCCTGCAGATCGAACAGGGGCGCCTTACCGGGGCGGTTGCGGAACCGATTCTGGGCCGCCAGGCCAAGCTCGAGGCACTCGAGCGCACGGCCGAATGGCTGGGCCTGACCCCGCAGGATGCGATGGCCGTGGGCGACGGGGCCAATGACCTGGCAATGCTTCACCGTGCGGGCGCCGGGGTGGCGCTGCACGCCAAGCCTGCAGTGGCCGCCCAATGCGATCTGCGCATCAATCACGGCGATCTTACCGCGCTGCTCTACCTGCAGGGCTATGTGCGCGACGAGTTCGCCACCTTTTCCTGAGCCCGCGGAGCGGTCAGCCAGTTGAGCGCGATCACCCCGAACAGAATCGCCGCGCCGACCAGCTCGAACAGGAACTCGGGATAGAAGGTCGCGATCACGCCGGGAATCACCAGCACACGCGAAACCGGGTTCATCCAGGTGAAAAGGTATCCCTCGATCGCCGCCGCGAAACCGACAAGTGAGATGATCGCCAGGAAACCGGTCCAGAGCACCACCTCCAGGTCGCCGCCGAGGATGATCTCGGGGTTGAACACCATGAAGGCCGGGATCAGATACAGCCCCTTGGCGAACTTCCAGGCCTGAACGGAGGTTTCCATCGGCTTCGACCCGGCCACCGCCGAGGCCGCGAAGCCCGCGAGCGCGATGGGCGGAGTCACGTTGCTGTCCTGACTGTACCAGAACACCACCAGATGCGCGATCAGCAGCGGAATGCCGAACTCCTGATGCAGCGCAGGCCCCACCAGAACGATAAGCACGATATAGGCTGCGGTCACCGGCAGCCCCATGCCCAGAATCAGGCTGGCCAGCAGCACCATGATCAGCGCCAGCACCATGTTCCCCCCCGAGAAGGCCACCATCATCGAGGAGAATTTCAGCCCCAGCCCCGTCAGCCCCACGACACCGACGATGATCCCGGCAACGGCGCAGGCCATGCTGACCGCGACCGCGTTGCGCGCACCGAGCTCCAGCGCGCGGGCGAGTCCGCGCAGACCGCCCCAGAGCGCGATCCCGATGCGCTCCATCGTCAGCTGATTGCCGCGGCGCGGCTCGATGATCGCCATCACCACCGCGGCACGCAGCACCGTCACCGCCACGACCGAAACGATCGCCCAGAAGCCGACACGCATCGGCGACAGGTTGTTGACGAGCAGCACGACCAGCAGCACCAGCGGCACGATGAATTGCCACCCGGACGCCATGATGCTGCGCACCAGCGGCAGCTCGTCGGCGGACATGCCCTTCATCCCCGCCTTCATCGCCACGATATGCACGAACAGATAGACAGTTCCGAGATAGAGGATCGCCGGAAAGATGGAGACGCCCACGATCTCGATGTAGGGGATGTTGGTGTATTCCGAGATCAGGAACGCCCCGGCCCCCATCAGGGGTGGCGTGATCTGCCCGCCGGTGGAGGCCGCCGCCTCGATGCCGCCGGCCTGCTTGGGCTTGTAGCCGAGCCGCTTCATCAACGGGATCGTGAAGGCGCCGGTGGTGACCACATTCGCGATGGCCGAGCCCGAGATCGAGCCCATCCCCGCCGAGGCGATGACCGACGCCTTGGCCGGCCCGCCGGGCCGCCGCCCCGTCGCGGCAAAGGCCAGATCGATGAAGAAGCGGCCCGCGCCGGTCACCTCCAGGAAGGCGCCGAAAAGGACGAACATGAACACATAGGTTGCCGCAACGCCAAGCGGCAGGCCGAAGATGCCCTCCTGCCCGAGATAGAGCTGCCCGACAAGGCGGTCGAGATTGGCACCGCGATGCGACAGCACGCCCGGCATCCACTCGCCGAGGGTCGGCAACGCGCCGCGCGGCCCGGCGAGCGCATACATGATCGCCGCCACCCCGATCAGTGTCATGCCCAGCCCGACCGCCCGGCGGCTGGCCTCCAGCACCGTAATTGTGGCGATCACGCCCATGGCGATATCGGTCTGCGTCCACCACCCGGCACGGTCGATGATGTCATCCAGGAACCAGACGATGTAGAAGCCCGAGCTGAACGCCGCGGACAGGAACAGCAGGTCGACCACCCAGCCCATCGGGCCCCGCGCGCGGCGCTGCCCGGTGACCGGGAAGATCAGGAAGGCCAGCACCATGACAAAGGCCAGATGGATGGTGCGTTGATAAAACAGCCCGAGCGGCTGCACCCCTGCCCCGTAGAGCTGAAACATCGACATGGACACCGCAACGACGGCAATCAGGACCAGCACGAAGCCGGGCTGATAGGCGTCCGCGGATCTCATGTTGTCGGGCAGATCGGGTTGCGTCATCGGGCTCCTCACCGGGGGGTCAGCAGGCGCAGCGTCACACGGGTATCTGCGGCGAAGGCTGTCAGGTCAATGACCGCGTCCTGCGTGCGGACAGTATGGCCAACCGAGGGTCCCCCGACACGCAGCCTCAAGGCGTTGCCCGGCACCGGCTCGTCGATCCCCTCGATCCAGTAGCCGCCGCCCACGGCGCTGCGCTGCTTGCCGCGGCCCGGAACATGTCCCAGCCCGGCCGCCGCATCGTGCAGATAGGACCGTGCGAGGATCAGTTGCCCGTCGCGGGTCGCAAAGCAGTCACGGACATCGCCGCCGGTCACCGAATGCTGCCAGCTCAGGCACCATTCACCGCTGTCGGGCAGTGCCAGCTCGGCCAGAGCCACGCCATCCGCAGCGATCACCTCAAGCCGTTCGGCATCGGCAGCCCCGGCGGCGGTCGTGCACAGAAACAGGGCGGCCCCGAGGGACCGCCCCATGCCCCGTGAACTCACGGGCGCAGATGATCGGGCACCTCAGCGCCCGCTTCCTCGTAATAGCGGATGGCCCCGGGATGCATCGGGATCGGCGTCGCGCCCAGCGAGAATTCGACCGTCGTGTCGTTCGCCGCCGGGTGGATGGCGATCAGCTCATCCGTGTGCTCGAACAGCACGCGGGTGATCTGATAGGCCAGTTCCTCGTCCATCTCGGCATGCGCGATCAGCACGTTGGGGGTGGAAATGGTCTGCACCGGCTCGGCGATGCCCTCATAGATCCCCTCGCGCAGGGTATAGGCCGCGAACACCGGCTGAACATCGATCGCGTTCTGGATTTCCTCGTCCGAGATGGGAACGATCGCGATGTCACGTGTCGCCGCGAGGTTCATGATCGAGCTGGTCGGAGGCCCGACGCTCCAGAACCCGGCATCTATGTCGCCGTCACGCAGCGCGTCGGCGGTCTCGTTGAAGTTGAGCCGCTGCTCGTTGATATCGTCATAGGTGATGCCATTGGCATTGAGCAGCGTCTGCGCGCTGACCTCGGTGCCCGAGCCGGGCGCCCCGACCGATACCCGCTTGCCGACGAGATCCGAAAGGCTCTCGATACCGCTGCCCTGCAGGGTGACGATCTGCACCGCATTCGGATAGACCGAGGCAATGGCCCGCGTATCGGCAAGCTGTCGATCCTCGAACCGTCCAAGGCCCATGTAGCCGTCATAAACCGTGTCGGCGAGCGCAAGCGCCAGATCGCTGTCGAAACGCGACACCAGTGCCATGTTCTCGACAGACGCGCCGGTGACCTCGGCGCTGCCGGTGGCGCCGTCGATATGGTTGTTGATCAGCTCGGCAAGGCCGCCGCCATAGGGATAATAGACACCGCCGGTGCCGCCCGTCGCGATGGATAGCTCCTGTGCCGACGCCGCGGTGCCCAACGTCATCGCCGCGGCAAGTGCATAGCAAACATGTTTCATGAGTTTCGCTCCCTGGATCCTTGTCCGCACCCGGCGCCGTGACGGCGCGGTGCAACGTGGCGCCATTGACACTGAAAAGGGGGCCGTCTGTCAACAGATCGGCGCGGCAATCCCGTCGCTGCGGCGGATCACGCTTTGGAACGGCTTTCGCCCCAATCTCATCACATCGTCCCTCCACAAACCGCGCCGAGGCATATAATCCGGAACCTGCAGGAGCAGCACTCAATGACACATGACGTCGGCATCATCGGGCTTGGCTATGTCGGTCTGACCTTCGCGACAGCGCTGGCGGATGCAGGGTTCTCGGTGCTCGGTGTCGAAAAGCGGCCCGAAATCGTCGATATGACCAATGCCGGAAAACCGCATTTTAACGAGGCCGGCCTTGCCGGAGCGATGCAGCACGTGCTGCGCGAAGGCCGGTTCCGCGCCGTCACCACGCTGCCATCCGATACCTCCTGCGAGATCTATGTGATCACCGTCGGCACCCCGCTCGACGCGCAGGGCAACAGCCGGCTGGACTTCATCCGCGCCGCCGCCGGCGAGGTCGCCGCACACATGCAGGACGGCGCGCTGGTGATCCTGCGCTCGACGGTGCGAATCGGCACCGCGCGCAATGTCGTCGCCCCCATCCTCGAACAGACCGGCAAGAGGTTCAGCATCGCGATGTGCCCGGAGCGCACGCTGGAGGGCCGCGCCATGCAGGAGCTGCGCCACCTGCCCCAGATCGTCGGCGCCGATGACGAGGTCACCCGCGAGCGGGCCGCGCATTTCTTCTACAAGCTGACCCATACGGTAGTGCAGGTGACCTCGCTGGAAGCGGCGGAGATCGTCAAGCTCGTGGACAACACCTTTCGCGATGTGCAGTTCGGTTTCGCCAACGAGGTTGCGCGCATCTGCGACGCCTACGGCGTGAACGCGCACGAGGTGATCAATGGCGGCAAGCTCGGCTATCCGCGCACCAATGTGGCGCTGCCCGGCCTTGTCGGCGGGCCCTGCCTGGAAAAGGACCCGCATATCCTGGCACAGTCGACGCTCGATGTGGGGCTAGAGCTGGATATCACCCGGGCGGCGCGCGCGGTGAATGAGCGACAGCCCGAGGAAACCGCCGACTTCATCGTCGCGCAGCTTCGCGCGCGCGGCGCCGGTGACAGGCCTGTCATCGCCCTGCTCGGCATCGCCTTCAAGGGGATTCCGGCAACCGACGATCTGCGCGGCGCGATGTCGCTGCGCGTGCTCGACGCGTTGCGCACGCATCTGCCGGACGCGTCGATCCGGCTTTTCGATCCGGTCTGCAGCGCCGAGCAGCTCGCCACGATCGGACAGGGCACCGAGGTGTTTCCATCCATGCAAGAGGCCATTGCCGGCGCGGATGCCGCGATCATCGCCAACAACCATCCGGCGCTCAGCGTGACGCCGCCGGCGCGGCTGACCGAGCTTCTGGCGCCCGCCGGCTTCGTTTATGACTACTGGAACCATTTTTCCGATCTGCGTCCGCATGAGATCGGAAACAGCTATTTCGCGGTCGGCAATACCGGCCGCAACCACAACCGGAGGCTCTGAGCATGGCGCGATGCGTGGTGACCGGCGGCGGCGGCTTCATCGGGGCCTATCTGGTGCGCCGGCTGGTGCGGGACGGCCACGATGTCGTCGTGGTGGACAACATGACGCGGGGCGACGAATCGCGCTTTGCCGATGTCGCCGATGAGGTCCGGCTGGTCACCTGCGACGTGCGCGACGAGGATGCGCTGACCGCCGCCTGCGCAGGGGCCGAGGTGGTCTTTCACCTGGCCGCGATCAACGGGACCGAAAACTTCTATAACCATCCCGATCTGGTGCTCGATGTCGGGCTGCGCGGCGCGCTTGCGGCGGTGAATGCGTGCGCGCGCGCCGATGTGCCGGATCTGGTGGTCGCCTCCTCGGCCGAGGTCTACCAGACACCGGCCCATGTGCCGACGGATGAGGATGTCGCGCTGATGCTGCCCGACAGCCTGAACCCGCGCTATTCCTATGGCGGCTCAAAGATCGTGTCGGAGCTGATCGCCTTCAACTACCACCGCGCCCATTTCCGCAAGGTGCAGTGCTTTCGCCCCCACAATGTCTATGGCCCCGACATGGGCTGGAAACATGTGGTGCCGCAGTTCCTGTTGCGGGCGATGGACGCGCGCGAGGCGGGCGATCCGCGCTTCGAGATTCAGGGCGACGGCTGTGAAACCCGCGCCTTCGCCTATGTCGATGACGTCGTGGACGGCATCCTGCTGATGCAGCGGCACGGCAGCCACCGGGCGGTCTATCACATCGGCAACGACACCGAGACATCGATCCGCGATCTGGCAGCCCTGACCGGCGAGGTGGTCGGAACGCCGCTCGAGATTGTGCCCACCCCGGCCGCCGAGGGCGCCACGCCGCGGCGCTGCCCCGAAATCGGCCGCATGCGCCGCCTCGGCTACGCACCCGCCGTGGATCTGCGCGAGGGGCTGCGCCGCACGGCGGAATGGTACGCGCGCCACCGCGCCGACCGTCCCGAAAACGCCCTCATGTGACTTTAAGCGAAAGGGTCCCGCCATATGGACAGGAATGCGCGAATCTACGTCGCCGGACATCGCGGCATGGTTGGTTCGGCGATCTGCCGCGCGCTGCGCGCACATGGCCATGCCAACCTGCTGCAGCGCACCAGCGCCGAGCTCGACCTGACCGACCCCGCGCAAGTCGAGGCCTTCTTCGCGACGGAACGGCCCGAATACGTCTTCCTCGCGGCGGCCCGCGTCGGCGGCATTCTCGCCAATGACCAGCGCGGCGGCGACTTCATCCGCGAAAACCTGATGATCCAGACCAACGTGATCGACGCGGCGCACCGCCACGGCGCGCGCAAGCTGCTGTTTCTCGGCTCCTCGTGCATCTACCCCAGGCATGCCGAGCAGCCGATCCCCGAGGATGCGCTTCTGACCGGCCCGCTCGAGGAAACGAACAAGCCCTATGCCGTCGCCAAGATCGCCGGCAAGGTGATGTGCGACGCCTATCGGCGGCAGTTCGGCTTCGACGCCTTTACCGTGATGCCATCCAACGTGTTCGGTGTGGGCGACAATTTCGACCCGGAATCGAGCCATGTCGTGGCCGGGCTCATGCGCCGCTTTCACGAGGCGCGCCTGGCAGGGGTGCCGGAGGTCACGGCCTGGGGCGACGGGTCACCGCTGCGCGAGCTGGTCGATGCCGACGATCTGGGCGATGCCTGCGTCTTCCTGATGGACACCTACGAAGAGGGCGGCATGATCAATGCCGGCAGCAGCGAGGAAATCTCGATCCGCGAGCTGACGGTTATGATCGCCGAGATCACGGGCTATGAAGGGCGGATCGTGTGGGACACGTCGAAGCCCAATGGCACCCCGCGCAAGATCATGGACAACAGCCGCCTGCACGCGCTGGGCTGGCAACCGAAATCGTCGATCCGCACCGGGCTCGAGAAGATGTATGACTGGTATTGCCGCACCGGCGGCGACCGCGCGCGGAGCTGACCCGCCCAACCCGAAGGGAGCGCCCGATGGCCAACGACGCCTCACCCCGCAATGAGAACCGCATCAACAGGGCGATGCGCGAGCTGGGCATCGACAACAAGGATGCGAAGATCGCGTCCGCGATGCTGACCATCCTGACGCGCAATCGCAAGGCGCAGCGTCAGCGCGACTATGACCCCGAGGCCGCCACGCTCGACCATTTCTTCGCCTTCGCCTTGCCGCGGGTCAAGCACGCGCAGGGGCAGCTCATGCAGGATCTCTGGGTCCAGTACGAGCTGGGCGAAATCCGCGACGGCTATTTCGTGGAGTTCGGCGCGACCAACGGCATCACCATGTCGAACAGTCACATCCTGGAAACGCAGTATGGCTGGCGCGGCATCGTTGCCGAACCCAACCCCGAATATCATGAACGCCTGGCGCGCGAACGCGGCTGCGCGATCAGCCACAAATGCGTCTATTCGCGGTCAGGCGAGACGCTGAACTTCCTGATGACCGAAAAGGCGATGTTCTCGCGGCTGGAGGCCATCGACCCGCAGGATCACAACGAAGACAGCATGCGCGCCAACGCCCGAAGCGTGCCGGTCGAGACGATTTCGCTCGACGATCTTCTCGATGAGCACGGCGCCCCTGCCGAGATCGATTACATCTCGGTCGATACCGAAGGCTCGGAGCTGGAGATCCTGTCGCATTTCGATTTCTCGAAACGCTTCGTCAAGGCCTTCACCGTCGAGCACAATTTCACGCCGCTGCGCGAGGGCATTCATGAGTTGCTGACCCGGCACGGGTATGTGCGCCGCTTCCCGGAATACACCCGCTTCGACGACTGGTACATCCATCGCGATGCGGGACGGGCCGCGACGCCATGACCCCGGGTCGGCTGGTCGCCTTTCGCAATGACCGTCTTGGCGCGCGCCTGCTGTCGCTGGTCAACGCCTGGCGGCTGGCACGGGACCTGGGGGCGCCGCTGCGGATGCACTGGCCGGTGACCACGGGCGTCGGCGCGGAGTTCAACGACCCCACGGCGCTTTTCGATGAGCGGTTCGTGGCAGAGCATTTCATCGACGCCGATGCCTGGCGCGCCCTGCGGCCCGGTGCGGAACGGCTGGGACGCTTCGAGGGCAGGCCGCCGGAAGACCTGGCCGCGCATCTGCAGGCCGGCGGCGATGTCGAGGTGGGCATGGCCTTCGGCATCACGGCGCTGCGCGGCGAGGACGCAGCCGAAGTTGCGGCGCAATGTCGCGCCATCTTTCAGGCCCTGCCCTTCGCGGCACCGCTGGACCCGCTTGTCAAGAAGTTGAAGACAGCGCTGGATGGCGCCGTCGCCTACCACATCCGACGCGGCGATCTGAGCGACGACATCAAGGCGCGCAACCGCGCCTGGCCGCACAAATACGTGCCTTTGGAATACTACCACGCCCATATCGACGCCGAGGTCGCGCATGCGCGTCGGGTCATCCTGTTTTCGGACAACCCAGAGATCATCGCGCGGCTGCAGGCGGATCATCCGCAGCTGTGCACGATCTCCGATTTCGTCGATGTATCGCAGCTCGATCAAGGCGCGCGCGACTTTGCCGAGCTTATGGCCATGTCCTGCTGTGACCGGATCATCGCCCCCGAAGCCTCGGCATTTTCGACGACGGCAGCCGATCTCGGCGGCGCGGTGAAGCTCGACGTCAAGGACGATCTCGCCCCCGACGCGCTCAAGGCGGCAAACGAAGTATTGCTGGACCGGTTGCGCCGCGACCCGGGCAGCTTTGCCGGCGATGGCGATCTCGGGCAGTCCCTGCCGCATATGCGCCAGTATCTCGAGGCCGAGGGACGCGGAGCGGACGCGATGCGTCTCTACCGCGACTGCATCGAGCGGGGGCTGGAGGTGTCCTTCATCTTTGCGCAAGCGATGAGCATCGCCCTCGCGCAGGAAGACCCCGATGGCGCACTCGCCATTGCCGGGATCGCGCGGCAGCGCACCATCTATCACGATATCGATCTGGCGATGTGCCGCGTGCTTGAAGCCGTTGCGCAGTGCAGGATCGGGCAGCACGAGGCCGCGCGTCGCGCACTCGCCGGTGCCGTCTGGATCAAGGGCGATGCGGTGGGCCTGCGACGGATTCTGCCCGCGCTGATCCTGCGCGGCGCGCTGGACGCCGACAACTTCCTGCCCGCGCAGCCCGAGGTGATCGCGATCGCCGGGCGCCGTCTGAGTCCGGCGCTGCTGCGAAGTGAACGGATCGACGGCGTTCGGCTGGCGCCGTTGCTGACTCTGGGCGGCGGGGACGCGGCGACCGGAACCGCGCTGCATGCCGGGTCAAGCGAGCCGCTCTGGTGGGACTGGGAGCCGCTTCTGGGCACCAAGCTTGTGGGGGCCTCGCTGGAAAAGGGCCTGGCCGATCGCTACGCGCGACGCTTCGAGAAGGCCCTGTCGCAGGCGGAAGGTACACCCGCCATACGCGGTGGCCTCGCGATGATCGAGGCCCATCGCGGCGATACCGATGCCGCGCTGGCGCGGCTCCGCCCCCTGGCGGAGGCAGGCACCGGCGATGCGATGACATGGCAACGGATCAGTCATGTTCACATGCTGCGCCGGGATCATGCTGCAGCCGCCGAGGCGGCGACCGAGGCGGCGAAGATCAGCGAGGCGCCCGCCTTCCGGGCCTGGGCCGGCCTGTGCCTTCAACGCGATCCGCGCCGCGCCAGCGAGGCGATCGTCCATCTGCGTGCGGCGCGCGATGCGCGGCTGGGTTTTGCCAGCATCCCCGCGCTTCTCGCGACCGAGTTGCAGCGCGCGGGTGAGCTCGACGGCGCGCGCGACGCGATCGACGAGGCGCTGCGCCTTGCACCGAACAGTGCGCGTTTTGCGATGACCCGCTGTCGCATCCTTGTCGATCTGGGCGAAACGGCAACCGCAAAGGCCGCGCTTTCTGAGCTGATCGCGCTCGAGCGGGCGCCGATGCCCGCCTATCCGCTGCTTGCGAAGCTGCATATCGACACCGGCGAAACCGCCGAGGCGCGTGCCACGCTTGAGCGTGGTCTTGCGCGCAAACCGGGTCATGCACAGATCACGGAGCTGCTGGGCAGGGTCGCCTGATCGCGCTGCGCAGACGTCTGGGTCTGGCAAGGATGCCGAGCCTTACCCGAACAGGCTGCGCCAGCATGGCAGCGTATCACCCTCGGCCGGCGCTGCGGCCCACACCCCGCGCGCCGTCGCGCGTGCGAGGCAGACGGCGGCGGCGTGGCCGAGACGCAGCGCATCCTGTGCCGGATCGTCCAGTGTACGCGCGCCCGTTGCTGCGGCGAATACAAGATCCCCGTCGAAGGGCGTGTGGCTGGGCACGAGCGCGCGCGCCAGCCCGTCATGGGCGTTCACCGCAAGGCGGGTGGCCTGCGCCTGGGTGAGCGCGGCATCCGTGGCCACGATCGCGATCGTGGTGTTGCGGCCCTGATCCGCAAAGGGGCAAGGCATCTGCAGCGGGTCATGGTTCCGGGCCGGGCCGACGCCGCCAAACTCGGCCTCGACCTCGAATGGCGCAGCCCAGAAATGCGGCCCGCCCTGCACCACTGCCGAGCCGACGGCATTCACCGCCACCAGCGCGCCGACCGTCAGGCCGTCCTCAAGAACAAGCGAGGCAGAGCCGAGCCCGCCCTTCAGGTCCATCGCGGTGGCACCGGTTCCCGCGCCGACCGAGCCCAGCGCGAATGTCGGACCCGCCGTGGCGAGCGCCTGCGCACCCAGCGCCTTGTAAGGGTTCATCGCCCAGCCCTTGTCGCCCCCATTGAGCAGATCGAACAGGATCGCACCCGGGACGATGGGCACACGCTGCCCGCCGACATCGAAGCCGCGCCCCTGCGCACGCAACGCATCGGCCACGCCCGAGGCCGCATCCAGCCCGAAGGCCGAACCGCCCGAAAGCACCAGCGCATCGACCTCCTGCACCAGCTTGTCCGGGGCCAGCAGCTCGGTCTCGCGCGTGCCCGGGGCCCCGCCCATGACATGCACCGCCGCGGTGAAGGGCGCATCCCCGGTCAGGACCGTTGCCCCGGTCTTGATGCGCGCATCCTCGGCGTTGCCCACGCGCAACCCGGCGATATCGGTGATCAGGTTCCGGGCGCCCGGCCTCATGCGCGCCCCACATCGCAGGCGGCCATCAGGGCCATGTTGAGGATATCGTTGACCGTCGATCCGATGGAGCAGATCTGAATCGGCCGTGTCACGCCGGTCAGGATCGGGCCGATGACCGTGGCGCCTGCCATTTCCTGCATCAGCTTGACCGAGATCGACGCCGAATGCCGGGCCGGAACCACCAGAATATTCGCCGGACCGGTGAGCCGGCTGAACGGATAATGCGCCATGCTGCGCATGCTGAGCGCGACATCCACGGTCATCTCGCCCTCATACTCGAAATCGACACCGCGCCGGTCCAGCACCTCGGGGGCACGGTGCATCTTTTCGGCGCGCTCCGACACCGGATACCCGAAGGTCGAGAAGCTCACGAAGGCCACGCGCGGCTCGAAACCGAGATGCCGGGCCACATTCGCCGCCTTGACCGCAATATCCGCCAGATCGTGCTCGTCGGGCCATTCATGCACCAGCGTGTCGGCGATCAGGACGATCCGCCCGTGATGCAACAGCGCGGTCACCCCCACGGCCCCGTCGCGCGCCTGCGCGTCAAAGACGTGATTGAGCAAGCCCATCACATGCGCCGATTTTCGCGTCGCCCCGGTGACCAGCCCGTCGCCATGCCCATGTGCCAGCATCAGCGCCGAAAACACGTGCCGGTCGCGCGCGGCCAGGCGGTGAATGTCCTGCCGGTCGTGCCCGCGCCGCTGCAGCCGCTCATACAGAAACGACTTGTAGGTCTCCAGATGTGGCGTGTTGGCGGCGTTGATCACCTGAAGCTCTTCGGCGGCATCGCGCAGGCCGGTCGCCGCCAGCTTCTCGGCGACATCGTCCTGTCGTCCGACGACAAGCGCCTCGCCGAGTCCCGCACGCCGGTAGGCCACGGCCGCGCGGAGGACGCGGATATCGTCGCCCTCGGCGAAGATCATGCGCGCCTGCGCCGCACGGGCCCGGGCGTGCACGCCCTGCAGGATGGTGGCGGTGGGGTCCATGCGGGCCTTCAGATCCAGCTCGTAGCGCGCGATATCCACGATCGGCCGTCGTGCCGCACCGCTGTCCATGCCGGCACGCGCCACCGCGGGCGGCACACGATGGATCAGCCGGGGATCGAAAGGCGTGGGGATGATGTAATCGCGCCCGAAGGTCAGCTTGCGACCATAGGCCAGCGCGACCTCGTCGGGCACGTCCTCGCGTGCGAGCGCGGCGAGCGCCTCGGCACAGGCGATCTTCATCGGGTCGTTTATGGCGCGCGCATTGATGTCGAGCGCCCCGCGAAACAGATAGGGAAACCCCAGAACATTGTTGACCTGATTGGGGTAATCCGACCGCCCGGTCGCCACGATGGCATCCGAACGGACGGCGCGCGCCTCTTCGGGGGTGATCTCGGGATCGGGGTTCGCCATTGCGAAGATGACGGGGTCATCGGCCATCGCGGCCAGCATCTCGGCGGTAACCGCCCCCTTGACCGACACCCCCAGAAAGACATCCGCGCCTTGCATCGCCTCGTGCAGGGTGCGCAGCCCGGTGTCGACGGCATGGGCCGATTTCCACTGGTTCATGCCGGCCTCTCGGCCCTTGTAGATCACGCCCTTGGTGTCACAGGCGATGCAGTTCTCGGCGCGCGCACCCATTGCCTTGATCAGTTCGAGACAGGCGATGCCGGCCGCGCCGGCCCCGTTGAGCACGATGCGACAATCAGCCAGCCGCTTGCCGGTCAGGTGCAGCGCATTGATCAGCCCGGCAGCACAGATCACCGCGGTTCCATGCTGGTCGTCATGGAACACCGGAATATCCATTTCCTCTTTCAGGCGGCTTTCGATGATGAAGCAGTCCGGGGCCTTGATATCCTCCAGATTGATGCCCCCGAAGCCGGGGCCCATCAGCCGAACGGCCTGGATGATGGCCTCGGGGTCGTCGCTGTCGAGCTCGATATCCACGGCGTTGACATCGGCGAAGCGCTTGAACAGCACCGCCTTGCCCTCCATCACCGGCTTGGACGCCAGCGCGCCGAGGTTGCCCAGCCCCAGGATCGCCGACCCGTTGGACACCACCGCGACCATATTGCCCTTGGTGGTGTAGTCATACGCGCTTTCGGGGCGCGCGGCGATCGCCTCGACCGGCACGGCGACGCCCGGCGAATAGGCCAGGCTGAGGTCGCGCTGCGTCGCCATCGGCGTGGAGGCGCTGATCTCCAGCTTCCCCGGCCGCGGCTCCAGATGGTAGCTCAGGGCATCTTCGGGCGTGATCCGGGTGCGGTCGGTCATGGCGCGGCTCCTGCTGACGAGACCTTGATAGCGCCCCGCTGCGAACCCGACAACCGCGCGGCTTTCGCGCTTTCACCCCGCTGGCCGCTTTTGTAGGGTCTGCCCGATCTGAAGAGGGGGGTGCCGTGAGCGCCGACAACGCAGCCGCCACGCCCATGATGGCGCAGTATCTGGAAATCAAGGCGCAGCATGCGGATGCGTTGCTGTTCTACCGCATGGGCGATTTCTACGAGCTGTTCTTCGACGACGCGCGCGCCGCGGCGGCGGCGCTCGACATCGCGCTGACCCAGCGCGGCCAGCACAAGGGCGCGGACATCCCGATGTGCGGTGTCCCGGTTCACGCGGCGGAGAACTATCTGCTCACCCTGATACGCAAGGGATTCCGCGTCGCTGTCTGTGAGCAGATGGAAGATCCGGCCGAGGCGCGGAAACGCGGCGCGAAGGCCGTGGTGCGGCGCGAGGTGGTGCGGCTGGTCACGCCCGGCACACTGACCGAAGACAGCCTTCTGGATGCGCGGCGGCACAATTTCCTCGCCGCCTTTGCGCAGATCCGCGAGGAGGGCGCGCTGGCCTGGGTGGACATCTCGACCGGCGCGTTCCGGGTCATCCCGTGCGCACCCGCCCGTGTCGCGCCGGAGTTGGCCCGGCTGACACCGCGCGAGCTGCTGGTGCCGGACACCGAGGAGGACCGCTGGCGCGACAGCGCTCAGGAAAATGGTGCGGCGCTGACCGGACTGGCGCGCAGCAGCTTCGACAGCAGCGCGGCGCAGCGCAGGCTCTGCGCCCTGTATGGCGTGGAAACGCTCGAGGGCTATGGCCAGTTCACCCGCCCCGAGCTGTCCGCGATGGGTGCCATCGCCGACTACCTCGAACTGACGCAGCGCGGGAATCTGCCGCTGCTGCGACCGCCCGTGCGCGAGATCGGCGATGAGGTCATGCAGATCGACGCGGCGACGCGGCGCAACCTGGAGTTGACCGCGAGCCTGAGCGGCGGCCGCAAGGGGTCCTTGCTGGATGCGATCGACCATACCGTGACCGCAGCCGGGGCGCGGCTGCTGGAGCGGCGTCTGTCCAGCCCGTCCTGTTCGATCGACGAGATCCGGGCCCGCCATGCCGCCATCGGCTGCCTGCTCGACGATACCGGGCTGCGGGACGGGATCCGGGGCGCGCTCAGGCAGGTGCCGGACATGGATCGCGCATTGTCGCGCCTCGCAATGGATCGCAGCGGCCCGCGCGATCTCGCCGCGATTCGCGACGGGCTGGCACAGGCGGCGCAGATCCGGGCACTGATCCCGGCCGACGCCGCGCCGCGCGTGATCGAGGCCGGGGCCGCATTGCGCGGGCATGAGGCGCTCATCGATCTTCTGGAACGCGCGCTGGTCGCCTCGCCGCCGGCCCTGGCACGCGAGGGCGGCTTCATCGCTGCCGGTTATGACGAGGAACTCGACGCGGCGCGCAAGTTGCGCGATGAGGGCCGGGGCGTGATCGCCGGAATGCAGGCCCGCTACGCGGAGCAGACCGGCATCGCCGCGCTCAAGATCAAGCACAACAACGTGCTGGGCTATTTCATCGAGACCACCGCGACACATGCCGAGCGCATGCTGGCGCCCCCGCTGTCGGAAACCTTCATCCACCGGCAGACGACGGCGAATCAGCTGCGCTTCACGACCACCGAACTGTCCGAGCTGGAGACACGGATCCTGAATGCGGGCAACCACGCGCTTGAGCTGGAAAAGCGCTGTCACGCAGAGCTCAAGCAGGCGGTTCTGGAGGCGGCCGCGGCAGTTTCGCAGGCAGCTGCGGCGCTGGCCGAGCTCGATGTCATGGGATGCTTCGCCACGCTCGCCGCGCGTGAGGACTGGTGCGCGCCGATCGTGGATGACAGCCATGCGCTGCATGTCGAGGGCGGCCGGCATCCCGTGGTCGAGGCCGCGCTGCGCGCCGAAGGTGCCGCCTTTGTCGCGAATGACTGCAGTCTGTCATCGGCGCCGGACAGTGCGGCGATATGGCTGGTCACAGGGCCGAACATGGCCGGAAAGTCGACTTTCCTGCGCCAGAACGCGCTTATCGCATTGCTGGCGCAGGCTGGCGCCTATGTGCCGGCGCGGTCGGCACATGTCGGGCTTGTCAGTCAGCTCTTCAGCCGTGTCGGCGCGGCGGACGACCTGGCGCGGGGGCGGTCCACCTTCATGGTGGAGATGGTCGAGACCGCGGCGATTCTGAACCGGGCCGATGCGCGCGCGCTGGTCATCCTCGACGAGATCGGACGCGGCACGGCAACATATGACGGGCTGTCCATCGCCTGGGCAACACTTGAACATCTGCACGAGGTGAATCGCTGCCGCGCGCTGTTTGCCACCCATTACCACGAACTCACCGCATTGGCGGGCAAGCTTGATGGGGTCGAGAACGCCACGGTGTCAGTAAAGGAATGGGAAGGCGAGGTCATCTTCCTGCACACGCTGAAAAAGGGGGCGGCGGATCGATCCTACGGGGTGCAGGTGGCGCGGCTGGCGGGTTTGCCCGATTCGGTCGTCGAGCGAGCGCGGGTGGTTCTGGAAGCGCTGGAAACGGGCGAACGATCCCACAGCCGTCGAACCCTGGTGGACGACCTGCCGCTTTTCTCGGTACCGGCCAGGACCGCGCCGCCATCGACGGATGGTGACGCGCCGCTGCGCGCGCGGCTGGCCGAGGTTCGGCCCGACGAGTTGAGCCCGCGCGCCGCGCTCGATCTGATCTATGAACTCAAGGACCGCGCGCGCGATCACTCCTGATCCGCGAATTTTTCGGTGAGCATGGTCTTGAGCCGGTCGATGTCGCTGTCGCTCCAGTTCTCCGGTTCGGTGACACCGTCCCAGCCGTCGATATAATGTGCCGGTGCGAATACATGTCCGTAGCCCATCGGCGTGGATGTCGCCGTCATCATGTCGAGGACAAGCTGCAGAAAGGTCACCACCGGATACCATTCGAGCCGCGGCGACACGTCTGGGCCCCGCTCTCCGGTCATCCATTCGGGCGGACGGTAGAGGCTTTGCGGCTCGAAAAAGGTGATCGGGTCCGATGCGTATTGCAGGAAGGCAATGCGCGGCGGTCCCCACGCGGTTTCGAAACGGTCGAGCTTGTTTTCCTGCGACGTGAAGCGCACCACGCCACCGTCGCGAAACCGCGGCAACCAGGCCGGCGAGTCGGGCGTACGCCGCGCGGTGATCTGAGACCAGCTGCGGGCCGTGAACGGTGGTCCGGCCCAGAAGGCGCCATCGAAAGGGTCGCGAATGACCTGGAAGAGATCCGCAGAGAGGTCGGAATTCATCGCCCCGAGGCTGAGCCCGTGCAGATAGAGCTCGGGCCGGTCCTGCGGCGGCAACGATCGCCACCGGTCATAGACCGCATCGAACAGCGCACGCGCCGACTCCGCGCCGTAATCGGGATCCACCAGCAGCGCGAGCCAGCTCGCGAGATAGGAATACTGGACCGAGACTGTCGCGATATCGCCGCGATGGAGATACTCGACGGGCATCTGCGCCTTCGGGTCGACCCATCCCGTGCCGGTGGGAATGTTGACGAGCAGCACGGAGCGGTCGAAGGCGTCGATGCGCTCCAGCTCGGCGAGCGCGAGTTCGGCGCGTTCCTGCGGGGTGTCGGCCGAATTGAGGCCGACATAGACGCGCAACGGCTCCAGGGCCGGCTCACCGGTGAAGGCTTCGATATCCTCGGCAGTGGGGCCGGCTGCGACCATGTCCCGCCCGGTGCGACCGAGATCGTCCCAGGCGAGATGTGAGTCGGCGCTGCCGCTCTTGCGCGGGTCTTCAGGGGCGGCCATGTCATCCGGCAACAGCCGGTCAAGCTGGCGATAGGTGGAATCGAGCGCGCGAAACCCGGCCTCGACCAATATGCCGTTGCCGACAGACCAGAACAGCGCCGCCACGAGCGCGACCGCCGAAAGATTGGCCACCCGAGGCGGCACGCGGCGGCGCAGACGGCGCGCCGTGTAGCTGGTGAGCAGGACGAACAGCCGCCCGATGAGCATGAGCGTCAGGAACACCGCGGCCGCGATGGCGGCGACGCTGAAGGGCCGGGCCGTCTCGACATCGGGCATGTCCATCAGGCGGCGAATGGAGTTCTGCGCCTCGGACGCCTGCCACAAGGCAAGCGCGAGAAGGCCGGCGCAGACAATGGCCGCGACCAGCTTGGCCAGCATGATCCCGCGCGACTGCGCGGCTCGGACGAAGCCCAGATAGGCCCACAAGGCCCGCAAGCCGACGCCGATACCGTAGCCCGCCGCGAGCGACAGCCCGGACAGCACACCCTGCACCACCAGGTCGCGCGGTATCAGGCTGGGCGTGAGCGAGGCCGCGAAGAACAGCGTCCCCAGGATCAGCCCGACCGGCGAGAGCGAGCGCAGAAAACGATAGCCGGGACGCAGGAGCGCGAGAGTCTGCCGCCTCAGTGGCATGGCAGCGCCGGCGTTTGCGTCGGCCGTGGCACGGTGTCAGCTCGCGGGGGTTGAAGACACTCCGACCTGCGCGGGCCGCAACAGCCGGTCATGGAGCAGGAACCCATCGGCCATGACCTGAATGATCCCGCCGGCGGGAATATCGGGCACCGCAGCTTCGAACATCGCTTCGTGCAACTGCGGATCGAAGGTGTCGCCCGGCGACGGCGAAACGCGGGTCACGCCGTGTCGCTCGAATATGTTGAGCAGCTCGCGCAGCGTGAGCTCGACCCCTTCGCTCACGGCATCATTGCCGCTCTCGGCGGCGGAACGGGACGCGTCGAGCGCGCGCTGCAAGCTGTCATACACCGGCAGCATGTCGCGCACGAACCGCGAGCCGCCGAATTGCTGCGCCTCGCGCCGGTCCTTCTCGGCGCGTTTCCGGGCATTCTCGGCATCTGCCAGTGCGCGCATCATCCGGTCATGCAGCTCGTCGCGCTCGGCACGAAGCGCCGTGATTTCTGCTTCCAGGGCGGATTGCTCGGGCTCATCGCCGAATGATGCGTGTTCCGCCTGGGTCTGCTGCGGTTGCTCGGCCATGTCTTGCATGTGGTGCTTCTTGGCTTCGTTCATGTCTACCCCTTGCCTCGATCGGACAGGATTCTCCCGACCAACTGCGCCGTGTAATCCACTATTGGCACGATGCGACCGTAATTGAGCCGCGTGGGCCCGATCACGCCGACCGCGCCGACGATTCTTCGATCCGCGTTCATATACGGAGACACCACCAAAGATGAACCCGTAAGCGAAAAAAGCTTGTTCTCGGAGCCGATGAAAATGCGCACGCCCTCGCCGTCCTCGGCGAGCTGGAGGAATTCGGCGATATCGCGTTTGCGTTCCAGATCCTCGAACAGAAGGCGGATGCGTTCGAGCTGCTCGCCCTCGTGGCCATCTTCGAGCAGCTTGGCACGGCCGCGCACGATCAGGCGCTCCTGCGGCTCGCCGTCGTTGGACCAGGCGGCCAATCCGCTTTCGACCAGTTCGCGGGACAGCTCGTCGATCTCCTGGCGTCGACGCGAAACCTCGGTCTTCATGCGGTGACGCAGATCCGACAGGGTCAGCCCTTCCGCCATCGCGTTGAGAAAATTCGCCGCCTCGCGCATGGATGAGGGCGTCTGCCCCTTGGGCGGCACGAAGACTCGGTTTTCCACATGGCCATCAGCGAAGACGAGCACCACCAGCGCCCGATCCGGCGCAAGGCTGACGAACTCGATATGCCGGATCGGCGCCTCATGTTTGGGCGAGAGTACAAGGCTCGCCCCCTGCGTGACCCCGGAGAGCGCCGCCCCGACCTGATCGAGCAGGCTTGTAACATCGCTTTCGTTGCTGCCCATCGTGGCGTTGAGCGCCTCGCGGTCGTCATCCGCGACCGGGGAGACTTCGAGCAGACTGTCCACGAACAGGCGCAAGCCGAGATTCGTGGGGACGCGACCGGCCGAAACATGCGGGCTGTCGAGCAGGCCGAGATACTCGAGATCCTGCATAACGTTGCGGATCGTCGCTGCGGAGAGCTTCTCGCTCATGTTGCGGGTGAGGGTGCGGGAGCCGACCGGGTCGCCGGTATCGAGATACCCCTCGACGACCCGGCGGAACACTTCGCGCGAGCGATCGTTGAGATCAGACAAGAGCTGCTGACGTTCCGACATTTCCTGCACGGTTCCGGGAGACCGAGCCATTTGACATCCTTGTCCACAACGGTCAATCCGGGCTGCATTGCCGCGGATGACGACGACACCCGCTCCCGCAACATGACAGGAGATACAATGCGCCCTTCTGGCCGAAACGTAAGCGATCTGCGTCCGATTTCAATCGACACCGGAGTGATGCGGCATGCGGAAGGATCGTGCCGGCTCAGGATCGGGGAAACCGAGGTGTTTTGCTCGGCCTCCGTGGAGGAGAGGATACCGCCCTTCCTGAGAAACACCGGGCTGGGATGGGTTACGGCGGAGTACGGCATGCTGCCGCGCGCCACCACGACACGAAACCGGCGCGAGGCGAGTAATGGCAAGCAGACAGGGCGAACCATCGAGATCCAGCGGCTGATCGGGCGGTCCCTGCGCGCCGGAATCGACCGATCGGCGCTGGGAGAACGGCAGATCACGATCGATTGCGATGTCATGAATGCCGATGGCGGCACGCGTTGCGCAGCGATCACCGGTGGATGGATCGCGCTGCGCCTGGCGGTCAACACGCTGCTGAAGTCCGGTACCCTGGTCTCCGACCCGATCATCGACCATGTCGCGGCGGTGAGTTGCGGCATCTATGCCGGGCAACCGGTGCTCGATCTGGACTACATGGAGGACAGCGAAGCGGGAATGGACGGGAATTTCGTCCTGACCGGTTCCGGTACCTTGATCGAGGTGCAGATGTCTGCGGAGGGTGCGGCGTTTTCACGTCAGCAGATGAACGAACTGCTCGACATGGCCGAGGTCGGGACACGCCGTCTCGTCGAGGCACAGCGCGAGGCAACGGGCTGATGCGGCAGTTCCGGGACGACCGTCTTCTGATCGCCACGCATAATCCAGGCAAGCTGGAGGAGATCCGGCATCTGATCGAACCCTTCGGAGTGAGGCTGGAGTCCGCGGCGGCGATGGGGCTCAGCATACCGGAGGAGACCGGGACCACCTTCGTGGAGAATGCCACCCTGAAGGCGCGTCATGCCGCCGCGACCTCGGGCATCCCGGCATTGGCGGATGACAGCGGGCTCGAAGTCGCGGCGTTGAATGACGCGCCTGGCGTGTATACCGCCGACTGGGCCGAGACCCCGTCGGGTCGCGACTTCGGAATGGCGATGCGCCGGGTGCACGATGCCTTGGAGGCGACGGGCGCGGAAGAACCGTGGCGGGCGCGGTTTTGCTGTACGTTGGTCTTGAGTTGGCCGGATGGACATGACGAGGTGTTCGAGGGCTGCGCGCGGGGCCGGATCGTGTGGCCGGCGCGGGGAAGGCAGGGGCATGGGTATGATCCGATATTCCTGCCGGACGGGTACGAGGTAACCTATGGCGAGATGGATCGTTGGGCAAAGAACCGCATCAGCCACCGTGCGGATGCGTTCAGCAAACTCCTGATGGGCTGTTTCGGGGGCGACGGGCGCGGGTTGAGGTGAAGGTGGAGGCGGATGACGGACGATCGGTCGGCTGAAGCGGAATTCGGTGTTTATGTTCACTGGCCATACTGCGAATCGAAGTGTCCGTATTGCGACTTCAATTCGCACGTCACGGCAGCGGTGGATCATGATCGATGGCGCCGGGCATATGTCTCGGAGATCGAGCGGCTTGCGGCTGAAGCCCCGGATCGCAGGGTGAGTTCGATCTATTTTGGGGGCGGAACGCCCAGCCTGATGCACCCGGCCGTGGTGGCCGACATCATCGATGCGTTGCAACGGCGCTGGAGGTTCGCGAACGCGGTCGAGATTACGCTCGAAGCGAATCCCGGTTCGGTGGAGGCAGGACGATTCCGGGCGTTTCATGCGGCCGGCGTGGACCGTGTATCGCTCGGTGTCCAGGCGTTGGACGACATGTCATTGAGACGACTCGGGCGGCTGCACAGCGCACGGGACGCACAGATCGCGCTGGATATCGCGCATTCCGAGTTCTCACGCGTGAGCTTCGATCTCATCTATGCCCGTCAGCATCAGGCGCTGGAGGATTGGCGTCTGGAGCTGGAGCGGGCGCTGTCATGGGCCGGCGAGCACATCTCGCTCTATCAACTGACGGTCGAGCCCGGAACGGCGTTCGCCGCCCGCCATCGGGCCGGTGGCCTGGGCGGTCTGCCGGATGACGACCTGGCGGCCGACTTCTACACGATGACGCAGTCGCTGTGCGAGGCAGCGGGATTGCCGGCTTACGAGGTGTCAAACCATGCGCGCCCCGGCTGCGAATCGCGGCACAACCTGACTTACTGGCGCGGTGGCGACTATGCGGGGATCGGCCCTGGTGCGCATGGCCGCCTGACTCTTGCAGGCACACGCGTCGCAACCGACTCGATTCATGCGCCGGGCGCCTGGCTGGACGCTGTGGAAAGCCGAAAGAACGGCGAGCGGCACCGGTACGCGCTGGGGCGGACGGACCGGATGGCCGAGTGTCTCATGATGGGGTTGCGCATGTCGGAGGGTGTCGACCTCGGACATGCGCCGGACCTGCTACAGCGTCTGAAAACGCATGGGGCGCTCAGTGAACTGATCGATGCAGGTTTTCTTCGGCTGGATGAGACACGGTTGGCAACCACGACTCAGGGGCGTCTGCTCCTGAACTCAGTCACCGGCAAACTGTTTGATGCGATTGATCAATAATATTATATAAATCATTGACTATTAAGAGATTTTACTTGGGTTCCATATCCCGCTGGGTCGGATCACCTCGAGGAGGACAGGACCTGACAGAGCTGATCGAGCTGCTCCAGCGTCGCGTACTTTATGGACATGCGGCCCTCGCCCGTGGTTTCGCTATGTTCGATCACAACAGACATCCCGAGATTCGCGGACAGATCCTGCTCCAGGGCACGAGTGTCGGCATCCTTCGCGGTGCTTGATCCGCCAGATGCCTTGCCGGACGCCTTTCGGGAGCGGGCGGACTTCTGCAAGCCTTCGACCTGTCTGACAGAAAGCCCTTTTCGCATGATTTCCCTCGCGAGATCCGCCGGGTTGTCAGCGGTCACCAACGCGCGGGCATGTCCTGACGACAACTCTCCGCTTCGGATATGTGCCTGTACCTCTTCGGGGAGCGTCAGGAGGCGCAGAAGGTTCGCGATATGACTTCGGCTCTTGCCCAGGGCCGTCGCAAGCCTTTCCTGTGTGTGTCCGTAGTGTTCCATCAACTCTCTGTATCCCATCGCTTCCTCGACGGGATTGAGGTTGGCACGCTGAATGTTTTCGATAATCGCGACTTCGAGAGTCTCCGCGTCCGTAAGCTCCCGGATGATGACGGGGACGTCATGTAGCTGCGCCAGCTGTGCGGCGCGCCATCTGCGTTCACCGGCCACGATTTCGTAGCGCCCGCTCCCATCATTTGAGGGTCGTATGATGAGTGGCTGCAGGATGCCGCGCGCCTGAATGGATCTGGCAAGCTCCTCGAGCGACTCCGTCGAGAAATCACGTCGGGGCTGCGCGGGATTGGGGCTGAGCTTGTCGATATCGATGGTCGCATCGGCGCGGGACAGCGTGGCATCAACCGTCGTATCGGATGAGTCTGCCGGCACGTCGCCCATCAGTGCCGACAATCCACGGCCCAACCCTCGCTTTTCCGACTTCGAAGCGCTCACATTTCTTCTCCAACTGACTGACGCGAAAACTCGTGAAGGTCCGCAAGTTCGCTTGCAAGCGCTCGGTACGCCTGGCTGCCTTTCGAGCTCGTATCATACTGGAGCACAGGGCGGGCATAAGATGGTGCCTCGCTCAACCTGACATTGCGCGGGATCACTGTACGGAAGACGAGTTCGCCCAGTGTGTCCCTTGCGTCAGTCTCGACGAGCTGCGCCAGATTGTTGCGACGATCAAACATGGTGAGAAGAACTCCCTCGATCCGCAGGTCCGGATTGGCGCTACCACGGATCTGCTTGACGGTGCGCATGAGCTGGGACAGGCCTTCGAGTGCGAAGAACTCGGTTTGCAAGGGGACCAGCACCGAATCCGCGGCGACCATTGCGTTGATCGTCAGGAGGTTAAGGGATGGTGGACAATCGATGAGAACATAGTCGTAGCCGCTATTGCCGAGCTGGGGTGCCAGTGCCTTCTGCAACATACGACTGCGGTCCTTGTTCGACACGAGTTGTATATCTGTAGAGGCCAGATCCGTGGTGGCGGGACAAAGCCAGAGGCGCGGGACACCTGTCTCCTGTGCGACAGACGCCAGGACTGCTCCGCCATGCAAAAGGTCATAGGTGTTGGCGTCCCTCTCGGCGCCTGCGATCCCGAGGCCGGTGGAGGCATTGCCCTGCGGATCGAGGTCGATGAGAAGCACTTTTCTTCCCGTTTCCGCAAGCGCCGCAGCAAGATTGATGGCCGTGGTCGTTTTTCCGACTCCGCCCTTCTGGTTCGCGACCGCGATGATACGGGGTCGCCTGTCCAGCGTTTCAGCTTTCACGTGAGAGATCTCCAATCTTGAGGATGACGCCTGTGGGGTCAGTGCGGCTTGCTACCGTTTCGAGATTGAATTTCCACATTCCCTCGATCTGCCCCAATTCGGCATCGACTGAGCGACCTTTAGGGAACAATCCTATACTGGAACCATGTCCGTGTGTATAGAGAAGCTTCACAAGAGTTCCGAGTTCGGCGAGGGCGCGGGCCGACACGACATCGGCGTGCAACGGAGGGAGGTGTTCAGCGCGTGAAGCAAGGACCTTCGAAGTTATACCTGTCTCGCGAATTACCGTCTCCAGGAAGACGGCCTTCCGGCGATCGCTTTCCACCAAGGTAAGATGCAGATGCGGGATCTTCTCAGTTGCAACTATAGCGATCGGGAGGGCTGGTAGGCCGCCACCTGACCCAAGGTCGACCCAAGTCTCTGCGGTGTCAGGAATCAACTGCAG
>LFIK01000671.1_pt1 | contig 26011 bp, 20 predicted proteins | sample 643401 | NCBI WGS metagenome assembly LFIK01 (sample SAMN03777447, study PRJNA286221) | soda lake metagenome | biome: soda lake; feature: Kulunda steppe; material: water; isolation source: sample T5-Br brine of Lake Tanatar-5 | place: Russia: Kulunda steppe | collected 2010-07
ATCGCCCTCCAGCACCAGGTGCAGGCCTCCGGCGTTCCAGGCGCCGAAACTCTGCCCGGCACTGCCGGTCAGCCGCAGGGTGATCGGAGCGCCGGCCATACCCTGGTTACCGTACCGGCGGGCGATCTCACCGGAGAGTCGTGCACCGATGGAGCGGTTCATATTCTTCACCGTGTAGCGGAACTCGCCGCCCGACTGTGCCTGGATGGCGGGCATGCAATCCTCGACCATCTGTTCCGCCAGTTCGCCCTTGTCGAACGGCGTATTGGACGGGGTCATGCAGTGGCGGGGTGCGTCCGTGGGCACGCCGCCGTCGGAAAGCAGCGGGCGCAGGTCCAGCCCTTGCTGCTTCGCCGTCTCCCCGGGCAGGATCTCCAGCAGATCGGTCCGACCGATCAGATCCTGCAGCCGCCGCACACCGAGCAGGGCCAGCCAATCACGGGTTTCCATGGCCACCAGGCGGAAATAATTCGCCACCCGCTCCGGTGTGCCGATGAAGTGCCTTAGCCTCAAGACCTTGTCCTGGGTGGCCACGCCGGTGGCACAGTTGTTCAGGTGGCAGATCCGCAGGTACTTGCAGCCCATGGCGATCATCGGCGCGGTGCCGAAGCCGAAGCTCTCGGCGCCCAGGATGGCGGCCTTGATCACATCCAGCCCGGTCTTGAAACCGCCGTCGGCCTGCACCCGTACCTTGTCCCGTAGCTGGTTGGCGCGCAGCGCGTAATGGGTTTCCACCAAGCCCAGTTCCCAGGGGCCGCCGGCGTACTTCACCGAGGTCAGCGGGCTGGCGCCGGTGCCGCCGTCGTAGCCGGCGATGGTGATCAGGTCTGCGTAGGCCTTGGCCACGCCGGCCGCAATGGTACCCACGCCGGCCGAGGAGACGAGCTTGACCGACACCAGCGCCTGCGGGTTGACCTGTTTCAGGTCAAAAATGAGCTGTGCCAGATCCTCGATGGAATAGATGTCGTGATGTGGTGGTGGCGAGATCAGCGCCACGCCGGGGCTCGCATGGCGCAGGCGCGCGATCATGGCGTTGACCTTGTGCCCCGGCAGTTGCCCGCCCTCGCCCGGTTTCGCGCCTTGGGCGATCTTGATCTGCAACACCTCGGCATTGACCAGATAATGCGGGGTGACACCGAAGCGTCCAGAGGCCACCTGCTTGATCTTCGACATGCGCTCCGTGCCGTAGCGGGCCTCATCCTCGCCGCCCTCCCCGGAGTTGGAGCGACCGCCGAGCCGGTTCATGGCGAGTGCCAGGGCCTCGTGCGCCTCGGGCGACAGGGCGCCGAGCGACATGCCGGCGGAATCGAAGCGGGGAAGAATATCCTCGATGGGCTCCACCTGATCCAATGGCAGCGGCACTTTCGCCGGCTTGAGCCGCAGCAGATCCCGCAGCATCGCCGCTTGGCGCCCGTTCACTGTTTCCGCAAACGCCTGCCAGTCGGCGTACTCACCAGTCTCCGCTGCCAACAGCAGGGTGCGGACCACCTCCGGATGGTAGGCGTGGTATTCGCTATCCTGGACGAATTTCAGTAGCCCGCCCTTGGGTACCGGGTCGCGTCGACGCCAGGCCCGCCGGACAAGGCGGGCCTGGTCAGCTTCCAGTTCGGCGAATCCGCTGCCCTGAATCCGGCTGACACTGCCCCGCAGGCACAGGTCCACCACTTCGTCTGCTAACCCAACTACCTCGAACAACTGGGCGCCCCGATAGCTCGCCACCGTGGAAATGCCCATTTTCGACAGGATCTTGTAGAGACCCTTGCTGATGCCTTTGCGGTAGTTGCGCCGCAGCTGGTCCGCGGGCAGTGCCTCAATGGTTCCGCTGCGGATCATGCCGCGGATGGTTGCGTAGGCCAGGTACGGGTAGACGGCGGTGGCACCGTAGCCGATCAGCACGGCGAAATGATGGGGATCGCGTGCCGTGGCGGTCTCCACGACGAGATTGGCGTCGCAGCGCAGGCCTCGCTCGGTCAGGCGGTGATGGACCGCGCCGGTGGCCAGCAGGGCGTGCACCGGCAGTCTGTCCGCCTGGATGCGGCGATCGCTGAGGACAATGATGGTGGTGCCGGTACGCACCGCCTGCTCGGCCTCGTCCGCGATGCGCAGGATGGCGTTGCGCAGACCCTCCACAGGCGGGTAGTGCAGGTCGATGAGGTGGTGCGCGTAGTCCGGCTCTTCCCGGTTCAGCAGTAGCAGGAACTTGGTGCGGGACAGGATGGGGGATTCCACCACGAGGCGCCGCGCGTGATCCTCGGTTTCCTCGAAGATATTGCGCTCGCGCCCGAAGCAGGTCTCCAGGGACATGACGATCTGCTCGCGCAGCGGATCGATGGGCGGATTGGTGACCTGGGCGAACTGCTGTCGGAAGTAATCGTACAGCGCACGCTCCAGGCGCGAGAGCACCGGCAGCGGGGTGTCGTCGCCCATGGAGCCGACGGCTTCCTGGCCGGCCTCGGCAAGCACGCGCACCACCTGATCGCTTTCCTCAAGGCTGAGATTGAACAGCTTCTGGTAGACGGGCAGTTCGTCCGCCGAGATGGTCGCGGCGTCATCCTCCAGTTCGGTCTCCTCCAGAGTGGACTCCAGGCGTCGCTGGTGTCGCGCAAGCCATTGCTTGTAGGGCTGCCGCCCCTTCAGGCGCTGATTCACGTCCGGCGGCAGGAGCAATTCCCCGGTTTCCGTGTCCACGGCCAGCATCTCGCCGGGCCTCAGGCGCCCCTTGCTGACCACCTCGTCCGGCACGTAATCGTAGACGCCGATCTCCGAGGCCAGCGTGATATGCCGATCGCGGGTGATCACGTAGCGCGCCGGCCGCAGGCCGTTGCGGTCCAGCACGCAGGCGGCATGGCGCCCGTCGGTGAGCACGATGCCAGCCGGGCCATCCCAGGGTTCGGCGTGCATGGAGTGGTATTCGTAGAACGCGTGCAGGTCGGTGTCCATGTCGTCCACGTTCTGCCACGCGGGGGGCACCAGCAGACGCATGGCGCGGAACACATCCATGCCGCCGGCGAGCAGCACGTCCAGCATGTTGTCCAGGCTGGAGGAGTCCGACCCCTCGGTGCTCACCAGGGGGGCAATGGCTTCCATGTCGGGAATCAGCGGTGTGCGCAGGATTCCCGCCCGGGCGTTGGCCCAGTTTCGGTTGCCCTGGATCGTGTTGATTTCGCCGTTGTGGGCCAGGAAGCGGAACGGCTGGGCCAGGCGCCACTGGGGCCAGGTGTTCGTGGAAAAGCGCTGGTGGAAGACGCAGATGGCGGTTTCCATGCGCGGATCGCGCAGGTCCGGGTAGAACACGGGCAGGTTCTCCGGCATCACCAGCCCCTTGTAAGACAGCACATGCGAGGACAGGCTCGGCATGTAAAAGGCGGGATCGACTTCGGCGAGCTGCTTTTCCGCCTGGCGTCGGGCGATGAACAGCCGGCGCTCGAAATCCTCGCTGGAACCTTTCTCCGGCCCGTTGACGAAAATCTGCTCGATGCGCGGTAGCGTGTTCAGGGCCTCCGCGCCGCAGGCCTGCGGGTCCGTGGGCACCGGGCGCCAGCCAACCACTTCGAGCCCTTGCTGTTCCAGCAGCGTGGCCAGCGTGCCACGGGCAGAGTCGGCTAGGCGCGAATCCTGGCTCAGAAAAGCCACGCCGACCGCGAAGGCATCATTCAGCGTCCAGCCCGCATGGTCGGCCACGCCGCGCAGGAATGCCGTCGGCTGCTTGAGCAGCAGGCCGCAGCCGTCGCCGGTCTTGCCGTCGGCCGCGACGGCACCGCGGTGGGTGAGCCGGGCCAGGGCGTGGATGGCGGTCTCCAGCACCCAGTGGCTGGGCAGTCCGTCCATGTGTGCGATGAGGCCGAAGCCGCAGCTGTCCCGCTCAAATGCGGCCCGGTACAGGGAGGGCTGTTGGTTGGTTCCGGTACGCACGCAAAATGCCTCTGCCGACACTGTTGTACCGTGTGGACGTGCCTGGCGTACCTTTCAGGCTGGCAGCAACGGCAGACGGCAAACGCGCAGGCCGACCACGTCTGTCTCCTTTAGGGTGCCCAAGCGGGATACCGGCCGCTGCTCAGGCGCTAACCTAATCGGAAACACTCAGAGTCTAGACCAAGCGGGAGAGGCGTACAGGGGGTGACGCCGTCCCGCTCAGGGCGGGACGGCGACATGGGATTGTTCAGAAGCGGTAGCCGATGCCGAGTTGAAGCGCAGAGGCCTGCGGTTCGGCCCGGACCGTAAACGTATCCACGCCGTCTGAGAACCGCAAACGCTCGCTACCGTAGAACGTCATGGTGTATTCCATTCGTGTGAAGACACGGTTATCGGTGACATACTCAACGCCGAAGCCGCCGCGCACGCCGCCGAAGGTGTCATCGTCCGTCAGTGAGCCAAGCCCGGTCGCAGACAGGCGTCCGTCAACTTTTGTGAACTGATACCCCAACAGACCGTAGAACAGGACATTGTCCGCGACGCGACGCCCGAGCCGGGCATCCAGTCCATAGCTTTCCTCCACATCAAGATCCACGCTGGTCTGAAGGCCGGGTTCCGAGGCGCTGAATCTGAAATCCGCATCGTTCATCTGAACGTTGGCCTGCAAACCCAGGTACCATCCATTCTGAATCACGCTCGTGCCAATGAAGAAACCGGCGCTCGGCCCGGACGCAGCAAAGCCGTCGTTGCTGACACGCTCATCGCCCGCGCGCTCAGAGGTTTCAATGTCATAACTTGCCCAGCCGAGCTGCGCCCCAAGCCAGACGCCCTGGAAACGGCTGTCGGCGGCGGCCTGTCCGGAAACTGCGATGCCTGCTGCCACACCCAGTGCAAGCAAAGCCTTGCGGGAACCGCGTGAAACACGTGAGTTACTGGAAACCATGTTGTTTTTTCTCCTTTCCTGAGGCGGGTGCCGCACACCGATCCGATGGGGCGATCACTTGTCCGATATTACTAGAGGGCTGTTGTGGTTTCGAGCGGAGCGTGCCTTCATGTCAAGCGACGGGGATTGAACAGCCGTTCATGCTCGTCGATGGCGTAACGGTCGGTCATGCCGGCAATGTAGTCAGCCACACCGCGGGCACGGCCTGCCTCGCCTTGGCCAGCCTGCAGTCGCTCGGTGCGCTGGTGTTGTTGGGGCGGCATCAGGGCGATGTCTTCCATGAAGGCCTGAAAAAGGGCGTTGACCGTGCGTTTGGCCTTCTCTGCCATGCGGTAGACCCGGTGGTGCCGGTAGAGCGAGCGGAACAGAAACCGTTTTAGCTCAATGTGTTCGGCCTGCATGCGTTCGCTGAACCGGATCAAGGGGCCGGGGTGTTGGCGGACGGCGATGTCATCGGTCGGGGTCGCCGAGTCCAGGGCGGCGGACGCGGTTTCAATGACATCGGCCACTTGGTCGCCGATCATGTGGCGTACGGCTTCATACACCATCCGGCGGTGGGGGAGCCCGGGGTGTGTGCGCCGCACCTGGCCGAACAGGCGCCCCATCAGGCCCAGTTCCTCGAGCTGTTCAACGGTGATCAGGCCCGCGCGCAGGCCGTCATCCACGTCGTGACTGTTGTAGGCAAGCTCATCGGCCAGGTTGGCCAGTTGCGCCTCAAGGCTGGGCTGGGTGCGCTCCAGGAAGCGGCGGCCCAGGTCGCCCAGCGTGCGGGCGTTGGCGGCCGAGCAATGCTTGAGAATTCCCTCGCGGGTCTCGAAGGTGAGGTTCAGCCCGTCGAAGTCCGCGTAGCGCTGCTCCAGTTCATCCACGACCCGCAGTGACTGCAGGTTGTGTTCAAAGCCACCGTAATCCCGCATGCAGCTGTTCAGGGCATCCTGCCCGGCATGGCCGAAGGGGGTGTGGCCCAGGTCGTGGGCCAGCGTGATGGCTTCGGTCAGATCTTCGTTCAAGTCCAGCGCCCGGGCGATGGTGCGGGCAATCTGGCAGACTTCCAGTGTGTGGGTGAGGCGGGTGCGGAACAGATCCCCCTCGTGGTTGACGAATACCTGGGTCTTGTACTCCAGGCGCCGGAAGGCGGAGCTGTGGATGATGCGGTCACGGTCCCTTTGGAACTCGCTGCGCCAGGTGGGGGCCGGCTCGGGGCGCTGCCGGCCGCGGCTGCGTTCCGGGTCCTGTGCGTAGGGGGCCAGAGGCCGGGGTCGTGTGCTGACCGCCATGAATGAACTCCGCTTCAGCCGGTGAAGTGGTCCAGGGTGCGTGTCAGGGCGTCCGGGTCGAAGTCAGACGTGACCACCGCATGGCCCATGCCCTGCTGTAGCACCAGGCGCAGGCGGCCTGCCTCGGCCTTCTTGTCCACCGCCATCAGTTGCCGGAACTGCGTCGGCGTCATCTCCGCCGGTGGACGCAGGGGCAAGCCCGCGCGATGGATCAGGCGTTCCACCCGGTCGTAGTCATCGGTGCTCAGCCAGCCCAGGTCACGACTCATCCAGGCCGCCATCAGCATGCCCGTGCCCACGGCCTCGCCGTGAAGCCAGTGGCTATAGCCCGTCGCTGTCTCGATGGCATGGCCGAAGGTGTGGCCAAGATTGAGAATGGCGCGCACGCCCTGCTCGGTCTCGTCCTCGGCCACCACATTCGCCTTGACGCGACAGGAAACGTGGATTGCCTGCGTCAGTGCATCGGTATCGCGATGGGTGAGCGCGTCCATATGCTCTTCCAGCCACGCAAAGAAGGCGGCGTCCCGAATCAGGCCATACTTGATGACTTCGGCGATGCCGGCCGCCAGTTCGCGTTCCGGCAGCGTCAGGAGGGTGTCGGTATCCGCAAGCACGAGGCGTGGCTGGTGGAAGGCCCCGATCATATTCTTGCCTAGCGGGTGATTGACACCGGTCTTGCCGCCCACCGAGGAATCCACTTGGGCCAGTAGAGTGGTCGGGATCTGGATGAAATCCACGCCGCGCTGGTAGGTGGCAGCGACAAACCCGGTGAGATCACCAACCACGCCGCCGCCCAGGGCGATCAGCGTGGTCTTGCGGTCATGACGGGCTTCAAGCAGGCGGTCATAAACCCGCATGCAGGTTAATAGCTGCTTGTGCTGCTCGCCGTCCGGCAGAACGACCACATCCTGCCGGATTGAGCCGCCGAATCCTGTCTGCAATGTGTCCAGGTACAGTGGGGCGATGGTCTCGTTGGTGACAATCAGTACGGAATCGGATCGGAGTAATGGACGGAGCAACTCGCCCCGATTCAACAGTCCGGATCCGATGTGGATGGCGTAGCTGCGGGGGCCCAGCGCCACATCAAGCGTTTGCATCGGATCGGTTCTCCATCTGTTCCAGGCCGTCCATGATGGCTTTGACCACCGCCGGGATCGAGCCGCCGGCGGTGCTGACCACCAGGTGCGCGGTTTGCCGGTAAAGCGGTTCACGTTGCTGCATCAGTTCCTCCAGCCGCGCTCGCGGATCGTCTGTTTGCAGCAAGGGGCGGTTACGATCATGGCGGGTTCGCCGCAGTTGCTCGCCTACCGGCGTTTCCAGGTAAACCACGCAGCTACGCTCGCGCATGCGCTGGCGGTTGATCTCACTCAGAATCGCGCCGCCGCCGGTGGCGAGGACGATGTCATCCTCGGTGGTCAGCCGGTCGAGCGCCGCCTGTTCCCGTTTGCGGAAACCCGCTTCGCCCTCAAGCTCAAAAATCAGCGGAATATCGGCACCGGTCTGACGCTCGATTTCCTGATCGCTGTCGATAAATCGTAGGCCAAGGGCTCGGGCAAGTCGCCGGCCGATGGTGGACTTGCCGGCCCCCATGGGGCCAATCAGCACGATTCGTGTGGGTGTATTCATGGTCATCCCAAAGCTCGAACGGGGATGATACCGCACCGTCAGCGGCGAGTGCGACGCAAACACGAAGGGCCCGCGAGCGGGCCCTTCGTCTCAAGGCTTAATGCCAGTGCTGCTTAGCGAGCGCTACCTGCACTCAGGCTTTCGCTAAGAATCCTGGGCGTGACGAAGATCAGCAATTCGCTGTTTTCGTCGATGTTGCGGGTGGTACGGAACAGCCAACCCACACCGGGCAGCGAGCCGAAGAACGGCACGCGGCTGATTTCCTGCCCGCGCTCGCGCTCGTAGATTCCGCCCAGGACCACGGTCTCGCCGTTGTCCACCAGAACCTGTGTGGTGACAGACTGGGTGTCGATGCTGGGCACGCCCTGGAAGATCTGACCCACCGTGTCCTTGCTGACCTCCAGGTCCATGATAATACGGTCATCCGGCGTGATCTGCGGTGTCACGTCCAGCGCCAGTACGGCTTCCTGGAAGGAGACGCTGGTCGCCCCGCTGGCCGTGGCCTCCTGGTAGGGGATCTCCACACCCTGACGGATGCGGGCGGTGCCCTGGTTGGCGGTGATGACCCGCGGGCTCGAGACCACTTCGCCACGACCTTCGGTTTCCATGGCGGAGAGCTCCAGCTGCAGCATGCGGTCGCCAATCCGGCCCACGGCCAGGCCCACGGCGCCGGCGGGGCTGCTGACCGGCAGATCCACCAGCATGCCTTCGTTGCCGCCGGCGCCAGCAAATCCGGCGGCTCCAGGAGCAAGCCCTCCGCCGCGTGTCCCCCCAATGCGGCCGGTACGATCCCCTGGCCCGGGGTCCCGAGGCGCCCCACGATCACGGGCGCTTGCGCCAAACCGGACGCCCAGTTCCCGGCTGAAATCATCGTTTGCCAGCACGATGCGGGATTCAATGAGTACCTGCCGTACTGGAATATCCAGCCGGTTCAGTAGGTTGCGGATGTCCGACAGGTTCTGTTCCGTGTCGCGCACGATCAGCGTGTTGGTGCGCTCGTCGATGGTCACCGTCCCCCGTTCGGACAGCAGGGAGGCATCCTCCGAGCGTAGTAGGCTGGCCACGTCGCCGGCCTTGGCATAGTTCACCTGGAAAAACTCGGAACGCACCGGCGCCAGTTCCTCGGTCTGGCGGCGAGCTTCCATTTCGCGCCGCTCGCGGGCGGCGATTTCCTCGGCCGGGGCCACCAACATGACGTTGTCGCGGATCCGCTTATCCAGGTCCTTGGTCTGCAGAATGATGTCCAGTGCGTGATCCCAGGGCACATTCTGCAGGCGCAGTGTGATGTTGCCGGTCACAGAGTCACTGACCACGACGTTCAAGCCGGTGAAATCCGCGATCAGCTGCAGGACGGAGCGGATTTCGATGTCCTGGAAGTTCAGCGAGAGCCGGTCGCCGGTGTATTCCTGCTCCTCCCGCTCGGCCACTTCCTCCTCGGTGAGCGGCTGGAACTCGATGACGAAACGGTTTCCGGTCTGGTAGCCCAGGTAATCGTACTCCCCGATGGGGGCAATGCTCATGCGGACGTCACGGCCGTCCTGCCGGGTTTCGATGGTCTCCACCGGCGTGGCGAAATCCACGACATTCAGTCGCCGCTGCAGCCGTTCCGGCACCTGGGTGCCCTGGATGCGGGCGATGATGCGGCCGCCTTCGCGTCGCAGGCTGACCGGGGCGTCCGGCGCGGACAACTCGATGATCACCTGGCCGGAGCCGTCGGTGCCGCGGCGGAAATCCACGTCCCGCACTTCGTTTGCCGCCGTGGGCGCGTCGTCCCGAGGCGTTTCCTCGGTGCGGCGCGTTGTGGCTGCGGTTTCCCGCGGTTCCGGCGCCCTTGCCGTGGACGGGGCATCCCGGTCGCGCAGGAAGATATGCAGCGTGTTGCCGTCGATCTCGGTCTCATACGCCATCATCTGCGACAGGCGCAACACAACCCGGGTGCGCCCGGCTGCTTCGGCGGTGGAAACGCCTTCCACCAGGCCGATCCCGATAGGCAGGGACCGCTCGGAGAGCTGGTTGCGTGTCTCCGGGAAGTCGAAGGTGATCCGCGCCGGGTCGTCAACCGTAAAACTGCTGGGCGTCGACGGCGGGTTCTCCATTTCCAGCGACACCTGGACCTGGTTGCCCGGCAACGTGGAGTAGCTGATATCGCGCAGTGCATTCTCGGCCATGGCGGATGCGGCCCAGGCCGAGCTGGTGACTGCCACGGCGACGGCCGACAGCAGACGCCAGGCGGCTCTCCGGGCCGGGGTCCGGCTGCGTGTGCCGTTGGATGCGAGCATGGTCATTGTTCTTGGCTCCCTTTCTCTACTCCCTCGATGCCAGGGTGGCGGCCCGATGTTCCCATCGGTTCTCACCCGTGCGTACGAGTTCCTCAAGTTCGACTGATCGTTCCGTAATCGTGACGACGCGACCGTGATTCTGTCCCAGGTAATTCCCTTCGCTGACCCGGTGGATGGTGCCATTCGGGTCACGGACCAGTGCCCAGCGCTGGTCGTCCTGCTCCAGTGTGCCGGACATGCGCAGCGCATCCAGCGGATACCGCTCAAGCTCTTCCTGACGACGGTCCGGGTCTGGTCGTGGGCCGGTGGCGACTTCCTCGCTTCGGGGTTCAGCGAAACTCAGCCGGTTGAACGGATCGCGATCAAGGTCACGGGGGTACATGTGGCTCGGTAGATCCTGCGGCGCTTCATACGGATCAGGCGGCGGCGCGGAACGCTGGAGCGTTTCCTGGATGTAGGCATACAGGTCCTCGTTACCCTGGCTGCAGCCGGCCAGCAATCCCGCAGCCAGTAGTCCCGCGAGGCCGATACCGCCCGCCCGGAAGGTGCAGCGATACGACTTCATTGCGCTGCCTCCTCGTCGTCCAAGTACCAGTAGGTGCGGGCTACGGCGCGCATGGAGAGCCGATCACCCCCCTCGCGACTGATCTGCACGTTATGCAGCGTCACGATGCGCGGCAGGTTGGCCACTTCGCTGATGAATTCGCCAAACTGGTGATAGCGCCCTCGCACCGCGATTTCTATGGGCCGTTCCGCGTAAAACTCTCGCTGCACCGGACTGCCCGGCCGGAAAAGCTCAAAGTCCAGCCCCGCACCAAGCCCGGCCTGGGAGATGTCGGACAGCAGTCGGGGAATCTCCACGCGGCTCGGCAACTGCCGCAGTCGATCCTCCAATTCCTCTTCCATGTCGGCCAGCAGTTGCTCGTAGGCTTCCAGGTTGGCGGCGCGACGCTGCTTGAGTTCGAACTCCGAGCGCAGTTCCGGTTCCTGGGCCTGAACGCGCTCCAGCTGACGCATCATGTCGTTCCAGTTCAGGTACCAGGCCAGAAACACCACCACGCCGAAGACGATGATGGCAACAATGCCCTTGATGAGGGGAGGCCAGCTGCCCGCGTTGTTGAAATCCAGTTCGCTGAGTTCAACGCCCTGCACTCTCATCGGGATCCCTCCCCATTATCCCCCGCCCGAGGACTACTCTGGCGGACCTGGAGCGTGAAATTGCTAACCCGGACGCCGTCACGGTCCCGCACCTCGATCACGTCCAGGTTCGGGTCCGTCAGCCAGTCGGAGGCATCCAGACGCTCCATGTAACTCGATACCCGCGCATTGGACTGCCCGACACCGGTGATGGTGATGCTGTTGCCCTGCTGACGCACCGACTCCAGGAATACGCCGTCCGGTAGCGTGGTCACCAGTTGCTCGAACAGGTGAACGATCTGTGGGCGACCCTCCTGCAGATCCTGGATTACGTCCATGCGGGCGATGAGCTGCTCGCGCGTGCGCTCCAGGTCACGAATGCGGGAAATCTGACGGTCAAGTTGGCGGATCTCCTGCTGCAGGATGTTGTTGCGCTGTTGGTGGTGCTGGATTTCCGCGTTCAGGTACCAGCGCCCCCCGAACCAGACGGCCAGCCCGATAGCCGCGGCGACCGCCAGCATGACGTAGAACTCGGTTTGACGCTGCTTTTTCAGCTCCTCGCGCCAGGGGAGCAGATTGATGCGAGTGCTCATCAGTCGAAACTCCTCAGCGCCAGGCCGCAGGCAATCAGCAGCGAGGGGGCGTCCTCGCTCAGTTGCTGCGGGCGAACCCGTGAGGACACTGCCATATTGACGAAGGGATTGGCGATGAAGGTTGGGGTGCCCGTCTGTTCCCGCACCAGGTCATCAATGCCCGGAATCGAGGCGCAGCCCCCGGCCATCACGATGTAGTCCACCGTGTTGTGCTGGCTGGCCCCGAAGAAGAACTGCATCGAGCGGGCGATCTGCTGCGCGGTCGCTTCCTTGAACGGCCCCAGCACTTCCTCCTCGTAGCTGTCGGGCAGCCCGCCCTGTCGCTTGGCGCGACCTGCCTCCTCGAAGGACAGACCGTACCGCCGCATGATCTCCTCGGTCAGCTGCCGCCCGCCGAAAACCTGTTCACGGGTGTAGTTGATCTGCCTGTCCACCAGCACGGTGAGCGTGGTCATCGTCGCACCCACGTCCACCACCGCCACGGTCTGGTCAACACCCTTTCCAGGCAATTCTTCCGCCACCAGACCGAATGCGTTCTCGGTGGCGTAGCTCTCCACGTCCATCACCACCGGCGTGAGTCCGGCGGCTTCACAGGCGTCCACCCGGGCGTCCACATTGTCTGACCTGGAGGCAACGAGCAGCACGTTGACGGTGCCCGGGCTCTCGGGCGCGGGTCCGATCACCTGGAAGTCCAGATTCACTTCTTCCAGCGGGTAGGGAACGTACTGGTCAGCCTGAAGCTGGATTTGCGCTTCGAGCTCATCCTCGCCGAGATCCGCGGGCAGGTTGATGACTTTATTGATGGCCGCCGAGCCGGGAACGGCAAGCGCGGCAGTCTTCAACTTGGACTGCGACCGTTTGACGGCCTTGCGAAGGGTTTCTCCGACGGCGTCGATATCGGTGATGTTTTTCTCGACTACTGCATTGGCAGGCAGAGGCTCTACGGCGTAGCTCTCTACCCGTAGCCTCCCGTCCTGACGTTTCAGCTCCAGCAGTTTCACCGCCGTCGAGCTGATGTCAATGCCCAGGACGGGTGGACGTTTCTTCCTGAACAGTCCCACGGGCTTTTTCCTTGTACTTTTGACGGTTATGCGAATTTACTACGAAAGCACCTTCGGTTCCAGCGCAATGCCGCCGTTCGGCGACGCCCCCCGGTGTGCCCCTGTCTCCAGCTATCGTACAGAGTCAAGGACCTCGGGGTGAAGCGGAACTTCGACTGCTTCGTTCTGTCCTGTATAAGCCTTTATACTGCGGAAGAACGAGATCGCGTAGACAGATTCGGAAAATTCCGCGCTCCCGGCGCGCGTGTTCCACCTCCTATTTCACCGTTGACAGGTCCGGTAACTCATGCATCGCATTCCGCGAATTCTGGCCTACATGCTGGCCACCCTGCTGTCCCTGTTGCTACTCGGCGCAATTGCCGTGGGCGGCGTCTACCTTGTGCTGTCACCGCAGCTTCCCTCGGTGGATACGTTGCGCGACGTACGCTTCCAGCAACCGCTGCGGGTGTTCAGCGCGGACGGGGAACTGATCGCGGAATTCGGTGAGCACCGTCGGGAGCCCATTCGCTATGCCGACGTGCCGGAGCGCATGAAGCAGGCGTTCATCGCAGCAGAGGATGAGCGCTTCTTCACGCACTACGGCGTCGACCCGGCGGGTATCGCCCGTGCCGTTGTTTACCTGGCGCGCCACCGGGAGATCGGCCCCGGTGGCAGCACCATCACCATGCAGACCGCGCGCAATTTCTTTCTCGGGCGCGAGCAGACCTATCTGCGCAAGCTGAACGAGATCCTGCTCTCCTTCCAGATTGAGCGTGAGTTGACCAAGGAACAGATCCTGGAGTTGTACCTGAACAAGATCTACCTGGGGCAGCGTGCCTACGGGATCGGTGCCGCATCGCGCATCTATTACGGAAGACCGCCTTCGGAGCTGACGCTGGCTGAGACCGCCATGATCGCCGGGTTGCCCCAGGCGCCATCTGCGGCGAATCCGATCAGGAACCCCGAGCGGGCGCTCCAGCGCCGTGGCTATGTGCTCCGGCGCATGCTCGCGTTGGGTTACATCACCCAGGAGGAATTCGCCGAGGCGAGCACGGCACCGGTGACGGCCGCGCTGCGCACGGAACGTCCGGGGCTGCATGCACCTTATGTGGCGGAAATGGCCCGGGCGCAGGCCGTGGATCTGTTCGGTGATGCCGCCTACGAGGACGGCTACCGTGTATACACCACGGTGGATAGCCGTCGTCAGCGTGCCGCCAACGAGTCGGTGACCAATAGTCTGTTGGCTTACGACCAGCGCCACGGCTATCGCGGTTCGGAGGCGCAGTATGACCTGGACGGTCACGATGGGCCTGATGCCTGGGACCGCCTGCTGCGGCAGCATCCGCGGGTGTCTGTGCTCAGCCCGGCGCTGGTGCTTGACGTGGACGACGATGCCGGCACGGCGCGGATCTACCTGGGTAGAGGTGAAGAGGCCGAGATGCCGTTCGAGCAGATGCGCTGGGCTCGCCCCTGGGTGTCCCAGGCGGTGGTGGGAAGCGCACCGGAACGTGTCTCCCAGGTTGTCACGCCGGGTGATCTGGTGCGGGTCCGCGAGGTGGATGACGGGCTGCGGCTGGCCCAGGTGCCGGATATCCAGGGCACGCTGGTCAGCCTGTCGCCGCGCACCGGGGCGGTCGAAGCGCTGGTCGGTGGTTTCGATTTCCGGCACAGTCAGTTCAACCGTGCCGCGCAGGCGCTGCGCCAGCCGGGTTCCGCGTTCAAGCCGTTTATCTATTCGGCCGCCCTGGAGCGGGGCTTCACCCCGGCGAGTATCGTCAATGATGCACCGGTGGTGTTTGAGGATGACGCGCTCGAAACAACCTGGCGCCCGGAGAACTACAGTGGTCGCTTTTACGGCCCGACGCGATTGCGCGATGCGCTGGCGCAATCGCGCAACCTCGTGTCCATTCGCGTCCTGCGTGATGCCGGTACCCGCTACACGGTGGATTTCCTGGAGCGTTTCGGCTTCGACCCGTCGCGCATGCCGGCGGATTTGTCCCTGGCCCTCGGTAGCGCGTCGGTTACGCCGCTGGAACTCACGGCCGGGTATGCGGTTTTCGCGAATGGCGGCTATCGCGTTGAGCCCTACGTGGTCAGCCATATTCTCGATGACCGCGATGCGGTTGTGTATCAGGCCGTGCCGACCCTGGCTTGTTCAGATTGCGCGGAGCTCGAGGGTTATGAGTCCGAACTGATGCCGGTGGCGGAGGAGGACGCCGGCGAGCCAGGGCTGGTGCCACGCTACCGCCCGGCGGAACGGACCCTGGAGCCTGCCAACGCCTATCTGCTGACCAGCATGATGCAGGATGTGATCCGCTCCGGAACCGCGCGCACGGCCCGGGCCCTTGGTCGTGAGGACCTGGCCGGCAAGACCGGTACCACTAATGATCTGCATGATGCCTGGTTCGCCGGCTATAACAGCGAACTGGTGACCTCGGCCTGGGTCGGGTTTGACCAGGCACGATCCATGGGGCCGGGCGAGACCGGGTCCCGTGCGGCGCTGCCCATGTGGATGGATTACACGCGCATCGCCCTGGAGGGGGTGCCTTCCAGCAGCCAACCGCGTCCGTCCGGTATGGTGACGGTGCGCATCGATCCCGAATCGGGGCTGGTCACCAGTGCCGACAATCCACGGGCCATTTTTGAGACATTCCACCAGGACCACGTGCCGGAACGTGATTCCGGTGCCGAGCGGCGCGATGGCCGCACCGGTAGCGGGAGCGGCAATGGATCCGGCGAAGAGACCTTGTTCTGAGTCATGGCCAGATCATCCAACAGCACGCGAGATCAGCGCATGCGCCTGATGCTGACCCAGGAGGCGGCGCGCATCATGGCCGAGGAAGGTGTGCGTGACTTCTACCTGGCCAAGCGCAAGGCGGCGGACCGGCTGGGTGCGCCTTCCACGCAGAATATGCCGCGCAACCAGGAGATTCAGGATGCGCTGTTCGAGTACCAGCGCCTGTTCAAGGCCGACGCCCAGCCGGACCAGTTGAGGCGGCTCCGGGAGGCGGCCGTGGAGGCAATGCGCTTCTTCCGGCCGTTCCGCCCCCGATTGGTCGGGCCGGTGCTGGATGGCACGGCTAGTGACTGGTCGGATGTCACGCTGCACGTGTTCGCCGAAACGCCGGAGGAGGTGGCCATCTTCCTGATGGACGAGCGCATCCCCTTTGAGCCCTCCGAGCGCAGGTTCCGAACGGGGCGGGATTCCTGGGAGACGTTACCGGTATTCCGTTTCGTGGCTGGCGACGTGACCGTGGATCTAACGGTCTTCGCTTCGGCCGGGATCCGGCAGGCGCCGTTGAGTCAGGTAGACGGGCAGCCCATGGAGCGTGCCGATAGGGCCCGCGTGCAGGCCCTGCTGGATAGGCCGGATGCGGGTGTGCTCAACCAGCCCGTGGACTGAGCTTTTCACCACGGCGGGTTACGAAAAAAAAACCCGGCCATCGGCCGGGCTTTCTCGTCGCTGGAAACCGCTTAGCGCTGGTTCAGCGGGGTGTAATCCCGGGTTTCGGCCCCGGTGTAAACCTGGCGCGGTCGGCCGATGCGCTGCTCCTTGTCGCTCACCATTTCCATCCACTGGGCAACCCAGCCGGGCGTGCGGCCCAGGGCGAACATCAGCGTGAAGAACTGGGTGGGAATGCCCAGCGCCTTGTAGATGATGCCGGAATAGAAATCGACATTGGGATAGAGCTTCTTCTCGATGAAGTAGTCGTCCTTGAGCGCAATATCTTCCAGCTTCATGGCCAGTTCCAGCTGCGGATCGTCGGCCATGTCCAGGGCGTTGAGCACCTCGTGGCAGGTCTTGCGGATGATCTTGGCCCGGGGGTCGTAGTTCTTGTAAACGCGATGGCCGAAGCCCATCAGACGGAACGGATCATCCTTGTCCTTGGCCTTCTCGATATAGCGGGCCACGTTCTTCACGTCGCCGATTTCCTCGAGCATGCGCAGCACCGATTCGTTGGCGCCGCCGTGGGCAGGGCCCCACAGCGCGGCACAGCCGGCAGAGACCGCGGCAAACGGGTTGGTGCCCGTGCTGCCCGCCAGGCGGACCGTGGAGGTGCTGGCGTTCTGCTCGTGATCCGCGTGCAGGATCAGCAGCTGATCCATGGCCTTTTCGGCCACCGGGTTGATCTCGTACTCCTCGGAGGGGCGCGAGAACAGCATGTTCAACAGGTTGCCGGAGTAGCTCAGGCGGTTGCGCGGGTACACGAACGGTTCGCCCACCATGTGCTTGAACGCGGCGGCGGCGATCGTCGGCATCTTGGCGATGATGCGGTGCGCGCACTGCTCGCGGCTTGCCGGATCATTGATGTCGATGCTGTCGTGGTAGAAGGCGGAGAGCGAGCCCACCACGGCGGTCAGCATCGCCATGGGATGCGCGTTGTAATGAAAGCCGTTGAAGAAGTTCTTCAGGCTCTCGTTAACCATGGTGTGCCGGGTAATGGAACCGGTGAACGTCTCCAGTTCCTGCTTGGTCGGCAACTCGCCGTTCATCAGCAGATAGGAGACTTCCAGAAAGGTGCTCTTTTCCGCCAACTGATCGATGGGGTAGCCCCGGTACAGCAGCACGCCCTCATCGCCGTCAATGAAGGTGATGTCACTGCGGCAGCTGGCCGTGGAAGTGAAACCGGGATCGTAGGTGAAGAGGCCAAACTCCTGGTACAGCGTCTTGATGTCGACCGCGCCGGGCCCGTGGGTGCCCGTGCGAACCGGAAACTCCACGCTCTTGCCCGTGGCGTTGTCGGTGACAGTGACAGTGTGCTTCGCCATCAGTGTTCTCCTAGTCTCCAGGCCGGCATTCGGCCTGCATGACGCCTGCCCGACGGATCGGGCGAGCTCGTTGGGGGCGGACTGGCGCTGCGGGTCCGCCTGGGCACGCCCGGACCGGCATTGGTCCGGACCGCACGCCCTGGCTGCTCGGGCGGGATGACCGGTGGTTGCGGGAGCCCGCAGGCTGTCTGATGCAAGCGACACCGGCGCCGCAAGTCGCGGAATAGTACCAGTAAAGCCAGGCGTGGCAAAGCAGATGGGCGGAGATCGCGTAATTTGTGGGAAAAAGCGATTATTTCAGCAAAAAGACGCGAAAATGTGGCGATCTTCGGGGTGAGGGAAAGGTGTGCGTAGGCGTTTTCCGCCCATAACTAAAGGCTCGCCCCGTTTCCGGGGCGAGCCTTTGGACTCGGACGCGTCAGCCGGCTTGCCTGCGGCCTTACTTGCCGCGGCGCAGGCTGCCGTATTTCTGCTTGAAGCGATCCACGCGGCCGCCGCTGCTGACCACGCGCTGCTGACCGGTGTAGAACGGATGACTGGCGCTGGAGACTTCCACCTTCACCAGCGGGTATTCGTTGCCGTCCTCCCACTTGATGGTTTCCTTGGTCCGGATCGTGGACCGGGTCAGGAAGGCAAAGTCGGAGGAGAGGTCTTGAAACACCACCTCGCGATACTCGGGATGAATGCCCTGTTTCATGGTGTCGGTTCCCTAAGCGTTGACGCAAACGGACCCTGCTCAAGGCGGGGTCTTGATAAGGCGCGCAATGATACCTGCGCGTTGGCGGGCTGACAAGCCCGTGGGCAGCCGGCACTCAGGTGCGCGGAAAGCGGAGCACGCGGCCCTCGCGGTGGATGGGAAGCGGGCGTGGGGCGCCGTCCCATCGGCTTGCCAGCAGGTTCATGGCCCGCACCAGCCCATGGGGCCCATGCACCGAATCCCACATCATGCCAGAGATGCGCACGCAGGCGGCCATGGGGTTGGCGGACAGGCTGCGCGTCTGGTCAATGCGCCATTGCAGGCGTCGCAATCGGGCGCGCCTGCGCCGCGGCGCCGAGAGGATCACCGCATCCAGCACGCGGCGGCGCTGTGCCTCGAAGGCGGCCGGGTCGGTTTCCGCGAGTTGCCGCCATTCATCGAAACCGTAGTGACGCCTTTCTGCATTGCCCATTGCCTGCCTCCTTCCCGGAAACACGGGTCCCTATGCTCAGAATAGCCCGGGCAGGCTGCTCCCGCCGTTTGCCATGGTCGTGGGATTGCGCCCAGACTATGCGGCAACCGTGGCCGCTCACGGAAACACATCCGTTTCTTGCGAATTCCGCCCTGACCAGCGCATGCGAAGGCCTCCGCAGGGCATTTTGGGAATGGTTCGGTGTTTCCTTAACGCGTGGTGGTCTCCCGAAAAACCGACGGATCGAGTGCGGCCTTCATGGCAGTTTTCTGGCGATCAAGCATTTGCTGTTTGCTTCTTGTGTCGTGTGGTGGCGCGGCAGCCTCCTGGACGGCGCCGGAACCCTTCCGGCGCGATCGGGTCGAGGGCCGGGAGTTCGACTACAACGCCGAGAGCTTCCTCCATCGCTTCAGCTTCGAGCCCAAGCCGGCGCTGCAGGGTCATCCAGGCAGGCACACGGACGGTTTGCGCGGCTTGGTCGGCAGCACGCGCAGCACCGAGCTTTACGTGGACATGGACGCGCGGATGACGGTTGATTTTGATACCCCGGCCTTTGCGGGTTACCAGTTCCGCCGGCGGGAGGATTTTGATGGCCGCTACGACGCCAACCTGTTTGGCATGGGGCTGCATGTCGGTGAACTGCGTTTCAGTGTCTGGGGCGACGTGCTCGGCGCCAAGGAGAATGCGGATGTCCACGGGGAACTGCTCTGGGCGCCGAGTGCCGGCAACCATGTGCGGCTGACGCTGGTGGCACCGGATGCCTGGTACAACAGCAAGCAGGGCGACGGCCGCTACGAGCGCCAGCCCTACACCTATTACGTGGAGGGGCGGTGGCAGGTGCTGGACCCGTTGCAGCTGTACGGTTTCGTCAATCACAACGCCCCGACGCGCCTGCGCGAGGAGGTGCAGGGGTTCCGCTTCCGCGACCGGCAGGACAGTGCCGGGCTGGGTTTCGACCTGCAATTGTCCGAAATCCTGGCACTGGGCGTGGAAGTGGAGGGGCTGTACGGCACCCGGCGTCGCGACGGCCTCGACGGGCCGGAGCCCGCGGATCAGCGCCAGCGGCGTCAGTTCGGGCTGGCAACCGTGGAACTCCGCCAGTGGCTGCGCGATGACCTGAAGGCCTGGTACGGGCTGCGGTACCTGCATTTCGATGAACGCAACCGGCAGCCCGAGGCGGAAGACGGTGGCGAAATCCTCGAGCGTCGGGAATCCATGGTCTACGGTGGCGTCCGCTGGCGCTGGCGGGAGCAGATCACGCTGGCGCCAGGGGTGTTCGTGAACTATGTGGATAATACCGAGCGCCATCCGGCCGACCCGTCCCGGGATGACGGCGACCGCGGCTTCTACGGAAAGCTGACGCCCGCCGTGGAGGTGCTGGTGGATCGCCGCAGGGGTGGTACGCTGACCTTTAACCCCAGCGTGCGCCTGCATCGGGCCGCCTTCGGCGGCGGCAACATTCAGGTGAATCTCCCGTTTTGAGGACGCACTCATCGAGGACGTCATGTCGGAACCGAGCCTCCATGACAAGGTCGTGATCGTCACCGGCGGCAGCAGCGGTATTGGCCTCGCCGCGGCACGGGGTCTCGCCCGTGGCGGTGCCCGCCCGGTGCTTTTTGCCCGCAGTGCGGAACGGCTCGGGGCCGCCTGCGCGCAGTTCCGGGTTGAGGGAATTGCCGAACCGTTGACCGTTCCGGTGGACGTGCGTCGGGCGCATGCGGTGACGGAGGCGGTGGAGCAGGTGTTGCGACGGTGCGGGCGCATCGACGCCCTGGTCAACAATGCCGGGATCATGCTTGGCGACCGCAGCCTGCTGGATCTGGACCCTCGCAGCTGGCGCCGCATCATTGAAACCAACCTGAACGGCGCCTGGTTCTGCACCCGGGCCGTGCTGCCGCAGATGCACGCTCAGGGTGCTGGCGTGATCATCAATATCAGTTCCGGCGCCGCGGTGCGGACCGGCTTTCTCAATATCGCCTACGGCGTCTCCAAGGCCGGCCTGGATCGCATGACCCAGGGCGTGGCCGCCGAGGTGGACGGCACCGGTCTTGTCTGCCTGTCCCTGTCCCCACCCTATACCGACACGGAGGCCGTGCGGCGCATGTTCCCGGAGCGGAACGTGGCGGAGCAGGCCGCGCCGCCGGAGGACACGGCCCGTGCCATCGCAGGCCTGCTGGCCGGGGACGCCCGGCGCTACCATGGTCGCGTGATCAGCGTGCGTGAGTACCTGAACGCCTGAATTACGAGGGGCCGGCGCGCAGGACCTTGCCGGGGTTGAGGATGCCCTTGGGGTCCAGCGCCTGCTTCACGCTGTGCATCAGTTCCACTTCCACCGTGCTCCGATAGCGTTCCAGCTCCGGCACCTTGAGCTGGCCGATGCCGTGCTCGGCGGCGAAGGAGCCACCCATGCCCTCTACCAGGTCATGAACCAGGCGGTTGCAGGGCTCCTGGTGGTCCATGAAGCCTGCGTTGTCGCCGCCCGCGGGCACGGACAGGTTGAAGTGAATGTTGCCGTCTCCCACGTGACCGAAGGCACAGACCCGCACACCGGGTATCCGGTCTTCCATCAGGGCGGTGGCCTCGTGCAGAAACGCCGGCACGCTGGACACCGGCACGGAGACATCATGCTTGATGCTGGCACCGGCAATCACCTGCCCCTCGGGAATGCTCTCGCGCAGTCGCCACAGCTTGCGTGCCTGCTCCACGGACTCCGCAAGTACGCCATCGGGCAGGCTGCCGTCCTCGATGGCTCCTTCCAGGACCTGTTCCAGAACGCCGCGCAACAGGTGGCCCGGCTGCGCGCTGGAGAGTTCCACCAGCAGATACCAGGGATACGCTTCGTCGAAGGGGTCGGCGCAGCCGGGAACATGCTCTGTAGCCATGGTCAGGCTCTGGCGGCTCATCAGTTCGCAGCCGGTGAGGCTGTCACCGCTGGCTTCCCGCAGTCTGGCCAGCAGCGTGATGGCCCGTTCGGGGCTGGGGCAGGCGAGCAGCGCGGTGGCGGTCTGCCGCGGCAGGGGGAACAGCTTGAGAACGGCGGCGGTAATGACGCCCAGTGTGCCTTCCGAGCCGATGAATAGGTCGCGCAGATCGTAGCGGCTGTTATCCTTGCGCAGCCCGGTGAGGCCGTTCCAGACCCGGCCATCGGCCAGCACCACTTCCAGGCCCAGGGTCAGGTCGCGGGCGTTGCCGTAGCGCAGTACGTTGGTGCCGCCGGCATTGGTGCCCAGGTTGCCGCCGATCATGCAGCTGCCCTCGGCGGCCAGGCTGAGCGGGAACAGGCGGTTGGCCTTTTGCGCGGCCTGCTGGATCTCCGCCAGGATGCAGCCGGCTTCCACGGTCATGGTGAAGTTGTCGGCATCGATGGCGCGGATGGCGCGCATGTGGCGCAGGCTGAGGATGATCTGGGTGCCGCTTGGGTCCGGGGCGGCGCCGCCGCACAGGCCGGTGTTTCCGCTTTGCGGCACAACGGCGATGTTGTGTTGGTGACAGATGCGCATGACGGCCGCCACTTCCTCGGTCGTTGCCGGGCAGACCACGGCGGCAGCCTTGCCGTGATAGTGGTTGCGCCATTCGCGCAGGTAGGGAGCCTGCTCGTCGCCGGTGATCCAGCCGGCTTCACCGACCGTTTTCTGAAGTGCTACGAGTGCATGGTTCATGAACTGGGCTGTTGCCTGTTTCGCGTGATGTATTCTGGAGTCTGACGTGAATATACCAGTGTTCCCAGTGTTCGATGCCGCGTCGGGGTCCAGGCCGGCTCCGATCCGGCCGAGGCAGATGGTGGCCGCGCGGACACGCCGTGAATACGTCCCTGTAGGCTAGTCGGCGAGGTCGCTCTCGCCGCCAGTCCGTGCGGCCACCATCCGCCTCGGCCTCGGTCTCTGCCGTTGAACGTTGTTGACCCGCCCACTGAGTTGTCTGCTAGCGATCATTCAGCATGACCGAACCTGTCCGCAAGATCATCCACATCGACATGGATGCCTTCTACGCCGCGGTCGAGCAGCGGGACGACCCCGAACTGCGTGGTCGGCCGGTGGTGGTGGGTGGCTCGCCGGAGGGGCGGGGCGTGGTTGCCACCTGCAGTTATGAGGCCCGGCGCTTCGGCATCCATTCCGCCATGCCGGCGGCCCGGGCGGTCCGGCTGTGCCCGGATGCGGTGTTCGTCCGGCCGCGGTTTGACGTGTATCGCGCGGTGTCGCGGCAGATCCATGCCTTGTTCCGTGAATACACGGCGCTGGTAGAGCCGCTCTCGTTGGATGAGGCTTACCTGGATGTCACGGAGACGCCGGGGTTCCACGGTTCCGCCACGCTGATCGCCCGCGATATCAAGCGCCGCATCCGGGAGGAGACCGGGCTGGTGGGCTCGGCGGGCGTGTCGTACAACAAGTTTCTGGCCAAGCAGGCCTCGGATCTGGACAAGCCGGACGGCCTGTACCTCATCCGGCCGGAGGAGGGGGCGGCGTTTGTTGCCGCGCTGCCGGTGGGCCGGTTTCACGGCGTCGGCAAGGCCACCGAGCGGAAGATGCACGCCCTGGGCATCGAGACGGGCGCGGATCTGCGGCGCTGGGAACTGCCGGAACTGGTCCAGTCCTTCGGCAAGCGGGCGCCGTTCTATTTCGACATCGCCAGGGGGATCGACCGTCGTCCGGTGCGACCCAGCCGTGAGCGGAAGTCGGTGGGGGCGGAGAACACGTTTGCCGCGGATCTGTATCGCCGGGAGGCGATGATGACGGCCTTGCAGCCGCTGGCGACCAAGGTGCAGGACGCTCTAGCGCGTCGGCGGCTGCAGGGTATGACCCTGACGCTGAAGGTGAAGTACGCGGATTTCCAGCAGATAACCCGCAGCCGGACCGGGCGCCTTCCCTACCGCACAGCCGACGACATGCTGCCGGTGCTGGATGCGCTGCTGGACGAAACCGAGGTGGCGCGGCGGCCCGTACGCCTGCTGGGGGTCACCGTGTCCGGACTCGTGCCGGTGGATGCGGCAGATGCCGGGCAGCTGGGGTTTTCCTGGTAGAGGTCTGCGGCGAAGGGGGAGTGTGCGGGAATATCCACCCAAGCCGAGGTCGAGGCCGTGGGAAACCGGTCCGGGCTGTCGGCGAGAGGGGCCTCGCCGACAAGCCTACAGGGATGTATTCACGGCGTGTCCGGGCCGGTTTCCCACGGCTGCGGCCGAATCGAAGCCGACGATCGACCTAAGCTGCCGTTCGCGGGGTGAACAACCAAACCGCCATCGGCCGCTTCTCGTGCTCCCGTCAGTCCGCCGGCACGGTCCGGTCCTGGGCCCAGCTGCGCAGGCGGTCCAGTTGTTCGCGCATGACCATGCTGAGCGGTCGCGTCTCGCTGATTTCGGTAAGTACATGGTCTGTTTTCACGGGCTCGTCATGTTCCCGTGCCAGGTACAACGCTGCCACAACGGCCTGTTCAATCTCTGCACCGGAAAATCCTTCGCTGGCGGCGGCCAGTGCGGGCAGGTCAAACTGGTCCGGATCCAGCTCGCGTTTGCGCAGGTGGATGGCGAAGATCTCCTGGCGCACCGGGTCGGACGGCAGGTCGACGAAAAAGATCTCATCCAGCCGGCCCTTGCGGATCAGTTCCGGCGGCAGGCGCTCGATGGCATTGGCGGTGGCCACGATGAAGACCCGTTTCTGATTCTCGGCCATCCAGGTCAGCACCGTACCCAGCATGCGCTGGGAGACACCGCCGTCATTGTCGGACTGTGAGACAGCCTTCTCGATCTCGTCGATCCACAGCACGCACGGCGCCATCACTTCGGCACTGCGCAGGGCCTCCCGCAGGTTGCGCTCGCTCTCGCCGTAGTACTTGTTGTAGAGCGTACCCATGTCCAGCCCCAGCAGCGGCACGCCCCAAAGTCCGGCGACTGCCTTCGCGGCCAGGCTCTTGCCGCCGCCCTGTACACCCACCAGCAGCATGCCCTTGGGCGGATCCAGCTGGGGGTCCGGCTCAAGGAAGGCCCTGCGGCGTCGCTCCAGCCAGCGCTTGAGGCGGCTCAGCCCGCCCACGTCCGAAAAGCGCGCCGTGTCCTGGGTGAAACTCAGCGCGCCGTCGCGGTCCAGCAGCTGGTGCTTGGCCGCCATCACCTCGGGCAGATCCGATTCGGTGATGGCGCCGTCGCGCTGGATGGCGCTTCGTGCCAGGCGGCGGGCATCCCAGGCGGTGAGCCCGGTGAGATTCTGCACCAGCCGGTCCAGGGTCTGCCGGTCGGTCCGCACCCGCTGGCCGTCGTTCTGGCGCGCCCACTCGACGGCTTCCTCGTTGACCATGCGATACAGGTCCTCGGCGCTGGGCAGCGCGGGTTCGTAGCGGGCAAAGAATTTACGGAGTTCCGGCGGGTGCGTGAAACGGTGGCTCACGAACGCAAGGGTTCGCGGATTGTCGCGATGGGATTGGGCGATTTCCTTGATCAGCCGCACCACCATCGGGTGCTCGAGATACGGGTGAAAATCGGCCAGCAGATAGATGCCCGGCTTCCCGTCATCGCGGACATGGCGCAGGAAGTCGGTGGGGTCCTCGGAACCCTGCTGCGCGGGGGACTCCAGATCCAGCCGGCGCAGGCCGTCGGTGACAGTCCACTGGAACAGGGTCTGGCGCAGCCGTGGCATCATCCGCAGCAGCATCTCGCGAACCCGCTGCTCCTCCTGGGTTTCCACGGCAATGAGCGGGATATTGGAGCGCAGCAGTAGTTCCAGGTCGTGTCCGTCGTTGGTGGCCATCTGTTGTTCCTCGCTTCCTTGTGCGATGCCCGGTGCGCCACTTATACCGAGGCGGCGTTCAGGCCTCAATCATCGTCGCGAAGAAAGCTGACGCCAGCCAGGCTGCCGTCCATGTTCACCTCCACGATAAACTCGATGGGCTGGCAACAAACCTGGCAGTCCTCCACGTAGCGTTGGGTGCCGGCGGAGCAGTCAACGGAGGTGTCGAAGGCTTCGCCGCAATATGGGCAATGAGCGGTGATGGGTTCCAGCATGATTGGGCTCCGGATGGTGGGCGGATCGTGTTCTGGGCCGCGCTCTGCCCCGGTGTGCATCAGTTGTCCGGCAGAAACAGCTCGAGCACGGCGTTCAGATAGCAGCGGCCCTCGGCCGTGGTGCGAATCCGATCGCCAAGCCGCTCCAGCCAGCCCCGCTCCAGTGCAGCGCTCAGCCCAGGCTCTGTCGCGCCGATGGGCAGCCCGGTGCGCTGTTCGAACACCGGGACGGTGAATCCGTTGGTGAGCCGGAGCGCATTCATCATGAATTCCAGCA
>LFIK01000674.1_pt1 | contig 25975 bp, 21 predicted proteins | sample 643401 | NCBI WGS metagenome assembly LFIK01 (sample SAMN03777447, study PRJNA286221) | soda lake metagenome | biome: soda lake; feature: Kulunda steppe; material: water; isolation source: sample T5-Br brine of Lake Tanatar-5 | place: Russia: Kulunda steppe | collected 2010-07
ATCACACCAACGACAACCGAAAATGGTGTAGCGAGCGTGGCATTCGCATGACGGCCTCGCCCAAAGGGCCAAAACCCAAACTAAGCGCTTACGAGAAGAGAAAGCAACGTGATGAATACGCCGAACGAAACCATATTGAGGGGCGCATTGGTTATGCCAAACAGGCGCTTTCACTCAGTCAAATCAGAGCCAAACTTCAGAGTACATCCGAGACCTGGATTGCAGCTACACTGTTTGTGCTGAATCTCTCCGCCTTTGCCGCCCTATCAGGTGTGACTTTTTTGAGGAAGCCCTAAATAAGCAGGGAATGCGTAAATATAACAAGACGCTACTCACCTGCTTTTCAATTACTATTATTTATAAGCTGTGCATTTATGCTGTCATTAACCACACTACTAAACATCAGATACCTTCTATTTTTAGCTTTCGTAATGCTGCTTCAATAAAATAATAATCAGCATAGATAAGTGGAGTGTCTATTTCGTGATCGCCGGGGAGATGTCCGGTGCTGTGTTCAAGCAGGAAGCCGAAATTCTCACCCTTAGCAGAGCGGTAGTTGTTGTATAGACTGGCAAGCATTTTATCGGCCATTTGTTTGTAGTAGTCGCTCTTTTCAGGAACCATTGTGCTCAATTCATATAAAGCTGATGCCGTGATTGCAGCTGCGGAAGCATCGCGTGGTTCATTTGGAATATTTTCGGCATCGTAATCCCAGTATGGAACCAAGTCGGACGGAAGACGAGGATGGTCAAGCATAAATTCGGCGATTTTTTCCGCCTGATTCAGGAATTCCTGTAATTCCGTAAAGCGGTAGGTCATCACAAAGCCGTAGAGTCCCCATGCCTGACCACGTGCCCAGGATGACTCATGAAATGCCCCCTGATGAGTGTGGCGCTGCATAACTTCTCCGTTTTCAGGGTTGAAACCAATGACATGATAAGTGCTGAAATCATCACGAAAATGCTGTTCGATTGTAGTACGCGCATGCTGAATGGCAATATCATTATAAACTGGATCGCCCGTTAATTCAGAAGCCCGGAAAAGCATCTCGAGGTTCATCATATTGTCGATAATAACGGGGAAATCCCATTTATCAGAATTATGATCCCACGAACGAATGGCACCCACCGTTTCATTGTATCGGGTTATGAGGGTATTTGAAGCCTCAATAATCACATCACGATAGTAAGGATCCTCAGTCAGACGGTATCCGTTACCGAAACTGCAATAGATTTTGAATCCCATGTCGTGTGTGCTAGCATTAATTCTTTCACGTGCAATGTAAGCTGTACGATTTCTTGCTTCTACCAGCCAATAATTATCATCAGTTAGTTCGTACATATACCACAAAAGACCGGGCAAAAATCCACTCGTCCAGTCGCGTGATGGAATAAGAAATAATTGGTTATCTCTGATGGAACGGACACTTACATGCGGTCCTCTGTGCTCGGATGGATTCTCTAAAATGGCAGAATCCATTTCCTTCAGTAGCTGTTTGAGCTGATCGCTAGAGAACTCGATGATTTCTGAAGATTGCATATCGTCGACATTCTGGGCTACCGATTTGCTGCACGATAAAGTAAGTAGAGAAACACAAAGCAGTAGAAAAATTACGAAATAGAAAGATCGGCTTATATCTGTGTACTGGTTAGGGGCGGGACATTTGATGTGATGATTTTTCATAAGAATGTTGAAGATAGATTGCTATTTGGGTTTTTTAAAAATGATCCTTTAGTCGACCTGTTTATCAGTATTTTACCACATCAGAGCGAACGTTATAGTCGTGTGATTGACAGTATTAGTTAAGGGTATGTTTTAATTCCATGTAATCAATAATTGACAAAATTTGCGAACCGAAAACTCTTCTGCTTCGTAAGGGCAACAAAGTCTATGAAAATGCTTAATTACTGTCACCAATCAAAAAAGCGCTTTGCAAAAACGCTATTAATATGACTTACCTTTTGAGTGTTATAGCGATAGTTGCATTATTAGAACCCAGTGCTTTGAATTTTCGTAGTTGACCAAGAGGTAATCCTTTTATACCTTTACTTAAGCGGTAAAGGTAATAAAAGTTTATGTAATCTGCCAAATTAATGGCGGGGTATGTGAAGCTTTAAATTTCACGTTTTCACAATTTTGATGGCAGATTATTTATTCAGGCCAATAGGAATCTTGTAGAACGCCTAAAAAGTGACATATATATGTCCATGATTCTATTAAATCAAACGTATTAATTGAGAATTTTCTATGAATAATTCACACAATAAATTTTTTCTGCTCATTTTTCTGGGGTTTCTTATTGCATGTAATGAAAAGGGAGACTCGGTTGTTGATGGTGAACTCTATCGTTTCAATGTTGAAAACCAACTCAATAAACCGGTCGCCAGTGCCGCAGTCACAGTAGACCTGACCCAGTTTAATCTTCAACCCGGTCATTGCAGCTTGGTACTAAGCCTTGTGGCCCCTAACTATTCAGAAGCAAGTGGTGAACTATCGAATCAGAAAGAGTTATTTCAACAAGCCGCAACTGGATTGGAGATAAAAGATGATCTCGATCGCCGGGAAATTCCCTCACAATGTGATGACCTGTCCGGTGATGGCAATTCAGACGTGTTGTTCTTTCTCACTGATTTTGAAGCAGGTCAAATTCTGAATTTCGAACTTAAAATTGTCGCAGAAAAGCCAGAATATCAAAAAAGAACTCAGGCTTTTCTGAAAGTGCAGAGTGGTGGCAATTTCGTAAATGGCATATATGAGGGCGGTTCTGAGATGGAGGAAGTGGAGACCTTAGATATTCCAAATGAACAGGTTCAGGGGTCGGGCTGGGCTTACATGGAAGGACCGGTATGGGAGTCGGATTTGGTTGGATATCGATTTTATCTGGACACTCGCAACCGTGTGGATATTTTTGGAAAAAGCATGCCAGATCTGGTTTTGGACACCATTTCTGTGAATTATCATGAAATTCATCCGTGGGGTACGGATGTTCTGGTGGTCGGCAGCTCTCTTGGCCTCGGATCACTGGCTGCGATGAAGAAAGGGGAAGTCCGAACAATTGACAATTGGACATCACGCAAGTTTGAGGTGCCTGTCAATGGACCGCTGAGATCTATTATAAGAATGACCTATGAGGATTGGGATGTATTTGGTCATTTAGTCTCGGTTGTCTCAGAAATTGAAATACATGCAGCAAACAGATATACCGAGCACAGGGTTTCACTGTCAGGAGACGTGGATGAATTGATCCTTGCAACAGGCATTGTGAAACATGCAAATGCGGAAAAAATAACTATTGGAGATGCCCACTACAGTACATTTGGATGGACTTCTGGAGATCAGGCTGACCAAGGTCATGGCCTTGACATGGGGGTTGTTATACCAATGGAGTATCAGCCTGAATACTTGGAAGATGATGCGAATACGCATCTTTTTGCGTTTAGAACGGTGGATGGAAAGGCGGTGTATCGATACACGTCGGCATGGGAGCTTGACCATAATGTTGTAGATGATTTTCATACCCATATTCTCGAAACGGCAGGACTTTTCACTCAACCTCCAAAAGTAAAGGTAGAGCTATGATTTTTAAGACTTACGGTTGTTTGACATGGTATTTTAAACAAGAATAAGAGTAGCTCGGTATGACTACAAAAATAATCGATAAATAAATACCCACCTTTTTTTGTCTAACAATATGAAAAGCTGTTTCATCTTTTTTGTTTTACTAATTCAAGCAATACCCTGCTTTTCCCAAGTTACCTTACCTTCATTTTTTGGAGACAATATGGTATTGCAACAAAATGATTCAGTTGCAATATGGGGTTCGGACATACCTAACAGTACAATTACTATTAGTGCGAGCTGGGGTGCCACAAGCAGAATCGAAACGGATTCCAATGGGTTATGGAAAACTTACTTAAAAACTGAAAAGGCATCGTTTACTAAGCATCAGTTGGATATTAAAGGAAGTACCAACGTTAAACTTGAGAATATACTTTTAGGGGAAGTTTGGTTAGGATCTGGACAATCCAATATGGAAATGCCAATGAAAGGCTTGGGATCATCTCCTGTGAACGGTTCAAATGAGTTTATTTTAAACTCAAAAAATACCCACATTCGATTATTCAATACGGAAAGGGCAGGTAGCCTCCAACCAGAAACAAATGTCATTGGGAAATGGGAGGAGGCTAATGGTTCATCTGTTTCTGAGTTTAGTGCAATCGGATATCTTTTCGCCAGAAAAATCCATGAATTGTTGAACGTACCTGTAGGCATTATTGATGCATCATGGGGCGGCACGCGTATTGAAGCATGGCTTCCGGAAGATTCTTTATCAATTTATAAAGAAGTAGAAGTGGTGAATGTGTTAGCAGATGACAGGAATCAAAGAAAACAGCCCACCCAAATTTTTAATGGTATGGTACATCCTTTTCAGGATTTCGGTATCAAAGGTGTCTTGTGGTATCAAGGAGAAACTAACCGTATTAATCCCATGCCTTATAAAAATTACCTGCATACGCTGGTAAATTCATGGCGTTCACAATGGAAAAATCAAGAGCTTCCTTTTTATTTTGTACAGATAGCGCCTTATGCATATAAAAAGTATCGGGATACCCCGGTAATAAATGCAGCTTTAATAAGAGAAGCTCAGTTAAAAGCTTCTCTTGAAATTCCGCATACAGGACTTATAGTAACAACAGATGTAGGTCAGTGCGATGATATTCATCCCCCAGAAAAGGAAATGATTGCTGATAGGTTAGCGTACTGGGCCTTAGCTGAGCAATATGGCTATGAGCATATTCAATTTGTTGCTCCGGTATTTGATTACATGGAAATACAAGAGGAAACCGTCATACTTCATTTTAAATCAGTACAGGGAAATCAACAAAATGAACTATCAAGTTTTAACCAATCTTTGACCGGTTTCACTATTGCAGGAAAAGATAGTGTATTTTCTGCAGCTAAAGCTAATATCGGTAATAACGGAACCATTACTGTTACAAGCGACAAAGTCTCAAATCCACTTGCAGTACGCTATGGATTCGAAGATTGTTTAAGCGGCACTTTCTATAATATTGCTAAATTACCAATATCGCCTTTTAGAACAGATAATTGGTAAGTTTAAGGTTAAGCTTGATTCCTAGTATAGAAGAAGAAAAAGCAATCCAAAATGGAATAAATTCGGATTGAATGAATCTTATATATATATCTTGATAAAATTAAGAGAAGATTTTAGCTGAATTTTATTTCGTAAAATATTCAAATAATCAATTAATTTACTATCTATGAAAATTGAACATGTTGCGCTTAATGTTGAAGATCCGCTAGCAATGGCAGATTGGTATGTGGAAAATCTGGGATTAGAGATAGTAAAACAATCAAAAGATTCACCATATATGACCTTCCTGTCAGATGATAGTGGAAGAGTGATGGTTGAAATTTACAATAATCCCGTAGACATGGTGCCTGACTACAGAAATATGAACCCATTGATAATACATTTAGCTTATGTATCTGAAAATCCTGAGATGGATAAGAGTCGCCTCGTTAAGTCAGGAGCTACTGTAGTAAGTGATGATCTCCTGGAGGATGGATCACATTTGGTTATGTTACGAGACCCTTGGGGGATATGTATTCAATTGTGTAAACGGGCAACTCCAATGCTTAGAAAGAAGAAAGGTTGAAGGATTTTCTTTATTGCTTAGCTATGTACCTCATTTGAAGCCATAATTTATATGGTTCTACAGGAATTCTTGTGGGTATCGAAAATCTTAGCATTTCAACCTTTAAGAGAAAATCTGTAAGAAAATGATAGAATTAAGGGCAACAAATCACCAAGTGTTCCTGCCACGAAGGCACGAAAACACGAAGGTTTCATGAAGGATAGTACCTTGATAATTATGCACTTCGTGGTACTTCGGCCGCCAGCCGGCGGACTCGTTGCAAAAACGATCCAGATATTTTAAGACTCTCTATTTGTTTCCTACATTGTCGGAGCATTTTTTAAAGTTAAATACATTTCACCCACAAGAATTCTTGTAGAACCATTTATATAAAGTATTATAGCTGCAGTTACGGGCCAAAAAGAGTTACCTGATCCCTGGTTAGGCCATGAGGATTGACACACAGTGATATCTTTTAGTAAAATCAAAGTATATGATTTGTGTTCGCAATCTTAATGCAGGTCAATACCCAATTTTTTTACCGAATCTTTTGTAAGGGTTTTTCATAGTACATATTTGGGATTTCTTATGATTTTGGAACCTGTTTTTGTTGCCTCTTCGGCAAGAAGAGACCATATTGAAGCATTGTAACCTTCTATGGTTAATCTTTCAGGAGCCTCGCCCTCACGAATAAAGTTGATAAAACCTTCAAGACAGAGCAGAGTCTCATTCATTTTCCAATCCTCAGAAATAAACTCTCCTCCATAGGTAACTGCACCAGAGGGAATCCAAGTCGCTCCCCCAATTGGAATAGTCTCAGATTTATTTGAGTCAATATTTTGGAGCAACTCATCGATTGCGGGAGGGGGGGGAGCGTCCTCAGCGAACTGTTTATTTGATTCAAGCTCCATAGTCCCTTCATTGCCCTGTACCTGAAACTGCATTCCGTTATGTTTGTTTGCAGAATTGCAATCGTATATAAAATGCGTGCCGTCTGAGTATTTAAAGATCAAAGAAAAATTGTCATATACTTCTCTTCCGTCGTTCCAATAGTTAATACTTCCGCTTCCCATCACTGATAATGGTTCTTCTCCCATTACCCAGTTTGCAATCTGAAAGTGATGAGAGCCAAGCTCCGTGATCATTCCAGCAGATGATTCCTCATACAAGCGCCAATTACGAATACGGTCAAGCTCAGTTCCGCGCCCGCCCGGCACATCATAAAATATCCAGTCGGTATTGCGATCCCATATACCCTTAAGTTTTGTGATGGAGCCCAAATCCCCATTAGATATTCTTTCCATCGCCTGAAGATACACTGGACTGAATAATCTCTGATGACCGATCATTAATATCTTATTCTCTTCAATGTGGGTATCGTACATTTCTTTAACATCATCTAAATGACGTGCCATTGACTTTTCACAAAAAACATGGAGGCCAGCTTTAAAGGAATCAATGGTCTGATGAGCATGTACGTGTAAAGGGGTTGCTATAATAACTCCATCCATTTCTACTTCATCAAGCATTTTTCGATGGTCGTAAAATGCTTTAGCCTTACCATCGGTGAGCTTAATTGCTCGTTGATAGTGTTGCTCGTAGTTATCACATACAGCAACAATCTCAACATTCATTCGATTTTTGAGCTCCAGCATATTCAATAATAGTGCCTGGCCACGTGAACCTATACCTATCATTCCTATTCTGATTCGGTCAGATGCATTCTTACCTGCGGGCGCTGGATTGTTGAATATAGAGAACCATGGCATGGTTGCAGTGAGAACAGATGAGCCCGCTATTGCACCTGTCATTTCGAGAAATTTTCTGCGATTAATGTTCATAATAATATTTATGTAATTATAATTTAAATCAAAATTTTATCACACGCGCTTCATCAGAAGAGTAGTCAATCTTAACAACGTTTAGCTCTTCTATCTTTTCCATTGTGTTTCGAATAACAGAATCTGAGGAAACCAGGAGCGCCGTTGAAAGGATCTCGGCTATTATTGAAGAATTGCAAAATACCGCCAAAGAGATGAAATCATTAACAGGCACTCCTTTTACAGGATCAATTACATGATTGTGATTGCAAAGCGTACCGTTATCATCCAAATAAAAATTGGCAGAGGTAGACATTGAACTATTTTGCATTGGGTATTCATGAATTGATGAGCCTGGCTCCAAATAATTGTTTAAACCTACTTTCCAGCAATCTCCCGCAGGATGACGGCCTAAAGTAAGAATCGAACTTTCACCAAAACTTATAAATGCACTTTTTATATTATGTGTGTTTAGTAGACTGTCGACTCTTTCCAAGGCATAACCTTTGCCAAATCCGCCAAGATCTATTTCAATATGTTTATTATCAAACGAAATCGTTCTGTTACTTTTATCTAAATGAAGATGAACCATTCCAACCTGGTTGAAAATATTGCTAAGTTGGCTTGTTGATCTTTGTGGCTCAGGCTTTTCGTTCCAATAGGTTATGAACGGTCGCAGGGTTACATCAAATGCACCTTCTGTTAATTTCCAATACTCTTTGCATGAAGAAAGAATTTCGAATAACTCCTCATCTAAACTAACGGGATGTTTGAATGCGGTTTTGTTAATAATGGATAGATCACTTTCTGGAATGAACCGGCTTATCTTTTGCTCTATTCTGTTGACTTCCATTTTTAAGGCATGAAAAACCTGATCAGCATAGTTATAATCCAAATTTGGAAAAACAGCGTGAAAACGCGTATTCATCGCAAAAAATGAATTATGATAGGTTTTGCTCATCTGGTAGAGATTAAATATAGTATTTAAATTGGAGTCAACTTAAGTGATTATAGATTTTGGAGATATGGAATCTATAGATACAGGCTTTCTTTTTTTAGCTGATTGGTAAATAGCTTCCACAACGGCCAGTGACTTTAGACTTTCTTCGCCAGAGACGACTGGTTCTGTGTCTGCAAGAATCGAATGTATAATTTGTTTATACTGCTTTAAGTGGTTTTCATAGTCTAATCCGTCGAGAGGATCGGATGCACCTACTGGTTTGGGAGATTCTAATGATTCTACCTTTTCATTGTCTTCTTTTAAAAAAAGCTTATCACCTCGCAGTAAGAGCGTGCCCTTTGTTCCATTAAGTTCTATAGTTCGCTCCTGAGCAGGTAAAATAGAGGTTGAAGCTTGAAACACTCCGATCGATCCATTTTTGAATTTCATTGCTGCTACGGCATTATCCTCAGCTTCAATACCATCATGGGTTGAATTTACCGTATATGCATAAATTGATTCCATATCCCCAAGCATCCACTGTAGTAAATCGATGGTATGTATAGATTGGTTGATGACTGCCCCTCCGCCATCAAGTTTAAGGGTACCACGCCAGCCAGACTCATTATAATAGTGCTGATCCCGGTACCATTTTACCGATGCGCTTGCCATAAAAACATTACCGATTATACCTTTATCCAGTATTTTCTTCATTTTTACGACATTATCTATAAATCTGTTCTGATAGATTACTGCCAACTTTACATTCTTTTTCCTGCACGCTTCAACGAGCATTAATCCTCTTTCCAGGGTGATCTCAATTGGTTTTTCAACAATAACATGTTTTCCTGCCTGAGCAGCCTTTTTTCCATAATCAAAGTGTGTACCGCTCGGCGTACATATTGTTACTATATCGAGATTGGGATCAGTCAGAAACTCATCGTAGGATTGGTAAGGAGTAACAGAATATTTACTAGAAAATGAGTTAAGACGCTCTATGTTTCTTGTACACGCTGCAACTAAATCACAAGATTCCATTGCAGAAATAGCATCGGCATGTATATCAGAAATATTTCCGCAACCTACGATTCCAATTCCAAGTTTCGTGCTATCCATAAATTAGTTAAATAATGAAGCTAGTTTTTTGAGATAAAATTAAACTGAATAAATTAACCGGTTAACCATAACGGTACAAAATATGCAGAATTGTTAGAGATGATGAGTCTCTTCTGTGCCAGTTTGAATAAATTCCAGAATCAAAAAACTTGTTCGCATTTTGGTTGTAAAATTTCAGAGACATCCGTGAATAGTTCAATCTCTTCAAATATCAAACTTAGTGAGACCGTTAGTGCCGAATACTTATCTGTATTTTAGTTTTTTATGCATTTACCAGCCTGTTCAAATACTGGGAGCCAGGGCAACTGAACAACTGTTGCAGGGGATGAAATCGAAAAACTACACTTCATTTAAGCTCGTTGGGTTGCCTTCCAGTTTTTGGTTTATCTAAACGCATTCCTCTATGATTAAAACGGATGGCTTAGAGGGGAAACCAACTGCTAAATTTCATTCATTAAACTCCGCTATAGGCACTGAATCCGCCATCTACAGGTATTACTGTACCAGTAACGAATGTGGATGCATCGCTAGAAAGCCATATAACTGTACCAATCAGTTCTTCAGCTTCACCAAACCTTTTCATCGGTGTGTTTTCTATAATTGTTTTACCGCGAGAAGTTAAAGTGCCATCAGAGTTCAGTAAAAGATCACGATTTTGCGACCCGATAAAAAAACCGGGGGCAATAGCATTTACCCTGATTCCGTCCCCATACTTTAGCGCAGTTTCAATAGCCAGAGAACGCGTAAAATTGTCAACAGCAGATTTGGATGCTGAATAGCCCATAACCCGCGTAATGGCCTGCTGAGCTGCCATTGATGAGATGTTTATTATCACACCAGACTTCTGAGTAATCATAGATTCAGCAAAAATCTTCGAAGGTAAAAAGGTTCCTTTAAAATTCAGATCAACAACTTTGGTGAGTGCATCATCGTCCATGTCCAAAAAAGATTGATCCGGACTAATGGTAGCACCCGGAATATTTCCTCCAGCTGAATTAATTAGTATATCAACCTTACCCCATCGTTCGGTTATCTTATCTCTTGCTTTAAGAAGGGTAACTTTATCTAGTACATCAGCAATCAGTGAGATAGCTTCTCCACCATTCGATTTAATTTTTTCGACTTGTTCTTTTACCGTCTTCTGGGTGCGGCCGAGAATACCCACCCGGGCACCTGCGGCGGCAAGTCCTTCACTCATAGCTCCTCCCAAAACACCATTTCCGCCAGTTATAACAGCTACTTTGCCGGTTAAATCAAACGAATTTTTCATAATGATAAATAGTAAAAAAGTTAGAAATATTAAGTTTCTTTTTTGGCGGTAGTAAATTCTTAAAGATTCACACTATAACCCTACGATATCGTATTTGTAGTACAAAAATATCTGTTTAATAAATCTTCGTATGTATCAGAACCCAAATAATCTTGGAAGCCACAGACTTATTTCTGGAAAATAGGTTACCAGGAGTAATGCTACAATCATTGCGCAAAACAGAGGTAATAAAGGTTTTATAACTTTTACAATGGTTGTGTTTGCGACCCCCACACCAACAAACAGCACAGAGCCCACAGGAGGAGTACAGAGACCGAGAGATAAATTTAAAATCATGATAATACCGAAATGTGTGGGATCAATTCCCAGCTCTGTAACGATTGGTAAAAATATGGGTGTAAAGATCAACACAGCGGGCGTCATATCCATAAATACACCAACAAATAGAAGAATAAAATTAATCATTAACAAAAGAATAATCTTATTATCACTCAGCGAAAGAAGTGTATCCGTCACGGTTACTGGAATATCTTCATAAGACATAACCCAGGACATCCCGATGGATGTTGCAATCAACAACATTACGATTGCTGTTGTATTAACTGACTGAAGAAATAAATCCGGCAGCTCCTTTATATGCAGCTCTCTATAAATAAAACCAAGAATCAGGGTATATACCACAGCAATGGCTGAAGCTTCTGTGGCGGTAAAAATCCCTGCGATGATTCCTCCAATGACAATAATCAACAGAAAGAGGGAGGGAATGGCATCGATAAAACTTTTGAAGAGTTTTTTAAATGAGGTTCGTTCACCTACTGGGAAATCTTTCTTTTTTGCCCAGTACCACGCTACGCTCATTAAAAGTAGACCAGTGAGAATTCCAGGCAAATAACCGGCGAGGAAAAGCGCGGCAATAGAAACTCCACCGCTTGCAAGGGAATAGATAATTAAAATATTAGAGGGAGGAATTAGTAAGCCAGTTGTTGATGACGTTATATTTACAGCCGCGCCATACTCTTTAGTATATCCCTCTTCTTCCATTTTTGGTCCTAATATTGTACCGATAGCAGAAGCAGCCGCCACTGCAGAACCGGCTATTGCCCCGAATAACATTGCTGCTACAATATTTACATGAGCTAGGCCACCCGGCAATGATCCCATCAAATTTTTAGCAAGTTCAATAAGCCTGTGAGCCAATCCACCACTATTGATTAACTGTCCGGCGAGAATGAAAAAGGGGATGGCAAGCAAGGTAAAACTATCAAGCCCAGTGGCCATCCGTTGGGCTAAAGTTGTAAAAGCCGGTATCGTATCAATGCTTACAACCAAGGTGAATAAGCTGGATAAACCGATACTCCAAGCTATTGGTACACCAATTCCTAAAAGAACGATGAAACTTATGATGAGTATCAGTATTTCTGTAATTCCCATAGTTCTATGATAGTTTGCAGGCCTTAGTTAGTGTTTAATAATTCTTGAACCAGGCGTTTTATCTTCTTCCAAGTTCAATATATCCAATATCTTATAATAGATTATCAGCAATCCACTAATCGGCAAAATTGAGTAGACATAGGCCAAGGGTATTTGAAGTGTTGCTGACGTTTGTCCAAGAACAAAGGTGATGTAGACGAGCCTCGATCCACCGATAATCATTACAGAAAGTGCGAAAACCATGACAAACAGACTAATGATTACGTTAAGGCGATAGTTGGCTTTTCCACTTAAACTTTTTGGCAACAGGTCAATCGCCAAGTGCATCTTTTTACCAGAAATATATGCGGCTCCTAATGTGCCGATCCAAATTAAAAGATAGCGTGCCAGCTCATCTGTAAAATCACTTGCTGCACCGAGTATATATCTTGTGAAGACTTGCCATACCACACTCACGAGCATCAAAGCCATTAAAAAAGCAAGGAAATGACCTATGTAAATGTCAGATTTTTCTTTGAAAGCCATTATATAATTAGTGGTAAAGTTGTTTACTGTAGATTCTGAATTCGTTCTACCAGTTTATATATTTCGGGTTGATTTCGCCTAAACTCTTCGTATATGCCCTTGGTTTTTTCGATAAAAGGGCCTTTATCCGGATAATTAATTTCTACACCGGCTTCCTGAATGATCTTAAAGGCCTCTTTTTCGGCTTTAATCCATAATTGTTTTTGGAATACAGCTGATGAATCCGCTGCTTCTTGCAGCCAATGCTGCTCCTGTGTGTTCAAATTATCCCAAACTTTAGTCCCTATTATGACAACATCGGGGAGCATCGTATGCTCATCCAGACTATAGTATTTTGCTACTTCATAGTGACGCGAAGTCAAAAAAGAGGGAGGGTTGTTTTCTGCCCCGTCCACAACGCCCTGTTGAAGGGCCGTGTAAAGCTCACCAAAAGAGATAGGAGTGGGTGATCCTCCTAAATTTCTCATCATGTTAACCGCCATTTGACTCTGCATTACTCTAATATTCATGCCTCCCAGATCATCGGGAGACTCTATAGGACGATCTTTTGTGTAAAAACTTCGTTTTCCGGCATCGTAATAGGTAAGACCTCTTAGCCAGTAAGGTTCACCCGCTAGTAGAAGCTCCTGGCCAATCTCTCCCTGAAGTACAGACTCAATATGTTCTTCATCACCAAACAGGTAAGGAAGGCCGAAGACAAGCATTTCCGGTACAAAGTTTTCAAGAGCACCGGACGATATCTTTGTCATACCCACGCTGCCGATCTGTACTAATTCAAGAAGTTCCCTTTCAGAACCAAGCTGTTGATTGGGGTATACCTTTATTTGCAAACGTCCATCTGATTTTTCACTTGCAAGGTCAGCCATAAAAACCATCGCTTCATGCACGGGGTGAGAGGTATTCAGCGCATGAGCCATACGAATGGTTGTAGTATCGCTCGGCTTTTCACACGCAGCCAATGAAATAAAAAGAGCAAGTAGGAACAGCAGAAAAGATGCTTTCATGAGAGATCTACTTTTTGAAGCTTTTTATGATTTGAAGGGTGTTCTGTACGTGATTTTCCAGTCCTTCAAAATCTTCGTTATTCAAAAATTCTTTTGTCACCAATTTTGATCCCATTCCAACGCAGGTAACACCTGCATCGAACCAGGCTTTTAAATTGTCCTTTTCCGCTGTCACACCACCTGTTGGCATGATGGACGTCCAGGGGCAGGGTGCTTTTATAGCTTTAACGAAACCTGGTCCCAACTGGCTGCCAGGAAATACCTTTACAATCTCTGCACCCAGCTCCTCTGCACGTGCAATCTCTGCCAGTGAACCACATCCGGGTGACCATAAAACTTTACGGCGATTGCACACAAGGCCGATATCTTCACGAAGAACAGGTGTAACCACAAAATTTGCACCAAGCTGTAAATATAGAGAAGCAGTGCCACCGTCGGTAACAGATCCAACGCCAAGAATCATCTCAGGAAGATTGTTTTCGGCATAAACGTTAAGCTCTCTGAATACTTCATGGGCATAATCACCACGGTTGGTAAACTCCAACAGGCGGGCCCCTCCTTTATAGCAGGCGGTTAGAACTTTCTTAGAAAGCTCTATATCATCATGATAAAATAGAGGCACCAAACCGGAACGGTCCATTTCAAGTGCAACTTCAATTCGAGTAAATCTAGCCATTGTTAATTGTTAGTTTAAGATTATCGGGCTATTAGAAATTTACTGCCCGTGAATAAGTTATTCGAAGCAATCGATTACACAATCAATTCAAAAACATAGAGAATCAACAAGTACTTTAAAATTAGCATATTGAATTTCACAATAAATAAGTTTAGTTAATGACATTTAACGAATACTGAATTCCTTTCTCTAGTCCTTTTAATTTTGCTAACCCATCCAGGCGGCCGATGCATGAATAGCCCGGGTTTGAAATTTTGTCCAAATCGTCCATCATCTTGTGTCCATGATCAGGACGAACGGGGATGGTTCTGTCGGATGATTGGAAAGTACTTAACAGGGTGTGCATCACTTCTGTAACTTGTGAGCTACCTTGCAGGTGATCAGCTTCATAAAAACTTACACCATCTTCCCGTTGAACACTTCGAAGATGAAGAAAGTGAATCCGGTCACCCATACGTTTTATCATTCCCTGAAGGTCATTATCGGTCCTGACCCCGTAGGATCCGGTGCAAAATGTTAGTCCGTTGTAGAATGAATCCACTGTATTCAACAGCCACTTGGCATCCTTCTCAGTACTTACAATCCGTGGCAACCCGAGAATTGGGTATGGCGGATCATCTGGATGGATACACAATTTCACCTCATACTTTTCAGCAACAGGCACAATCTCATTCATGAAATGAGCGAGGTGTGTTCTCAACTTGCTTTCATCGATTGACTGATACTCTTTTAATATGGCTTTGAAATCTGCCAGGCTGTACTCATCGTGGCCACCCGGCAGACCTGCAATGATGTTATTAACAAGCTGTTGTTTTTGTTTGTTGTCAAGGTTTTTAAAGTAGGTATGAGCTTCTTTTTTCTGTTGGGAGGAGTAGTTCTTTTCTGCTTCTTTGCGCTCAAGCAAATAGAGTTCAAACGCAATAAATGCTTTTTGATCGAATCTGAGGCCGGTTGTACCATCACCGAGCGGGAAATCCAGATCTGTTCGGGTCCAGTCAAGAATCGGCATAAAGTTGTAACAGATCGTCTTAACGTTGCAAGACGCCAGTTTTTCTATCGTTTCTTTGTAATTTTCGATCCACTCTTTCCACCTGCCGCTCTGCTTTTTTATGTCTTCGTGGACAGGGATACTTTCAACCACAGACCACTTCAACCCATTGTCTTCGATGATCTGGTTGTGTTTTTTGATTTCTTCAATACTCCAAACCTCACCCGGTTTCTTATGATGAAGGGAGGATACAATACCGGTTACCCCGGTCTGTTTTATGGTATCAAGCGTGATCGGATCTTTCGGCCCAAACCAACGCCACGTGTATTCTAAATTCATGTATTAATAAATAGAGCTTTGAAACAGGTTGAATGAATCACTTTAAAAGGATTATATAAGAGAATTTACTTATCTACCTGGATACCCGGCCTGAGGCATCACCCTCCATCAGTTTCTTTACTTCATCTACAGTAACCTGATTTGCATCTCCATAAATGGTATGTTTCAGGCAAGATGCTGCTACAGCGAATTCAAGAGCCTTTTGGTCGTCATCATTATAGGTTAACAGCCCGTAAATTAATCCAGCCATAAAGGAGTCACCGCCGCCAACACGGTCCACTATATGGGTTATTTGATAGGTTGGAGTTTCAAGGAAATTTTTGCCATTATACAGCACTCCAGACCATGAATTATGAGATGCGCTGATTGATCCTCTCAAGGTGGTAATAACTTTTTTAGCACGAGGAAATTTTTCCATCAACTGTTTACAAACGGACAGATACGCCTGGCTGTCCATTGAATCACCCTGAGTTACATCTACGTTGTCAGGATGGATGCCAAAATGTTTTTCTGCATCTTCCTCGTTTCCAAGAATAACATCACACCCATCGACAAGATCGGGCATTATTTCGGAGGGTTCCTTGCCGTATTTCCACAATTTAGCCCTATAATTGAGATCAGTAGAAACCGTAATTCCAAGATCGTTCGCAGCAATTATCGCTTCAAGACAAACGTCAGCCGCTCCCTGAGATATCGCGGGTGTAATTCCTGTCCAATGAAACCACTCGGCATCTTTGAAGACCTTTTCCCAGTCGATCATACCTTTTTTTATCGAGGAGATAGCTGAATGGGATCTGTCATATACGACTTTGCTGCCACGGCTCACCGCTCCGGTTTCGAGAAAGTAAATTCCCAGGCGTTCACCACCGTAAATGATATGTTTTGTTCCTACACCACGTTTGCGCATCTCCATCAATGCGCATTGGCCGATGTCGTTATCAGGCAGCCGTGTGACAAATTCGGTAGGAATCCCGTAATTCGCGAGCGAAACGGATACATTCGACTCCCCACCGCCATAAATCGTATCAAATGAGTTTGTTTGCGAAAATCTCAAAAATCCAGGGGGGGAGAGACGAAGCATAATTTCGCCCAAAGTAATTACTTTTTTCATATCGATCGATATTAAATTTAAAAGTTATTGTATCTGTTTGCGTTAATATGTTTGATATTCAAGAGGTTTTACTCAATACTGCCTAAGTAAATGGCGACTCTCCAAGATTAACTTTTGCTTTGGAGAGCTTAAATTAAAAATCACGGGAAGGAGCATAGCGCAGGTGGAAAACCCTGAGGTTCATTGCGATTCTATGCAACATTCCAATATGGTTAACGGTAGTCACCACCAAATTCCCAAATAAAACAACTCAACATTGAGATCATAGATACTGATTTTGTATGCATAGTTTGATGTTTAAATAACAGAATAAGCAGAACAAGGACGTGACTTTTTATACTGGTAAACGAAAATAGTAAGTGACTTATCCCGAATTATTTGATTATAGGTTCATTGTGCAGATATCAGATGGAATTTTCGTAGAATAACTTAACCGATAACTTAAATTGCAAATAATAAGCTTAATAGTCAAGATTTTCCTCAATGAATAAGTGATTATGCTGATATTCCAATTCTTCTGAAAAAGAATCAGAGTCATTTTTGATAAGCGCTTTCAGAAGAGATAAGAGGGTTAGAGTCAACCACATTTTATTCAAGTCTGGTTCGGTTGGCGATTGGAACTAAAGCTTGGAGGTCAAATAAGATGATTAGATGTCAATTTATCCTATCTGGATACCCGGCCAGATGCATCACCTTTCATTAGTTTCATCACCTCATCCACCGTAACTAAATTCACATCTCCAACAATTGTGTGTTTGAGACAGGAGGCCGCAATGGCAAAATTTAGTGCCTTTTGATCATCGTTCCTGAATGTGAGTAATCCATAAATCAATGCTCCCATGAAGGAATCGCCACCCCCCACGCGGTCCACGATATGTGTAATTTCGTATGTGGGAGATTCAAAAAAGTCTTTACCATTATATAAGACACCTGACCAGTTATTGTGAGATGCACTGATGGGTTCTCTATTTGTTGTTATGATTTTTCTGGCATTTGGAAGTTTATCCATCAACTGTCTGCAGACTGAAAGGTAAGCGTCTCTGTTCATCTCTCCCGACTCAAGGTCTTCTTTATTTTTCGGTTGAATGCCAAAATGTTGTTCTGCATCCAGCTCGTTAGCCATAATAATATGGCATCCTTTCACCAGCTCCGGCAAAACTTCTGATGGTTTTTTGCCGTAATTCCACAATTTTGCACGGAAATTAAAATCTACAGAAATGGTAATATTCAGCTTATTTGCTGCTTCTATCGCTTCCCTGCACACATCTGCAGCGTTTTGAGACAGTGCCGGCGTGATACCTGTCCAGTGAAACCACTCCGCGCCATCAAAAACCACTTCCCAATCATTCATACCTGTTTTTATGGCCGATATCGAGGAGTGCGTACGGTCGTAGATAACTTTTCCACCACGATGCACAGCACCGTTCTCCAGGTAGTAGACTCCTAATCGTTCACCACCTAATATTACATGATTTATTCCCACACCGTGTTTTCGCAACTCGTTAAGAGCGGAGTCACTAATATCATTATCCGGCACCCGGCTCACAAGTTCAGTTGGGACTCCAAAGTTGGTCAAAGATACTGCAATATTGGATTCGGCTCCCTCGAAATTTACGTCAAACTGATTTGCTTGTGAAAATCGAAGATAGCCGGGAGGGGAGAGGCGAAGCATGATTTCGCCAAATGTGATTACTTTTTTCATAGAGAATTGCGCTATCTAAAATGCAAAATATTCGTTTGCATTGTTATAACAGATATCTTCTACAATTCCACCGAGAAGTTCAGGATCGTTTGGTAGCTCACCGTTTTCAACATCGGCTCCGATGAGATTACAGAGTATCCGCCGGAAGTATTCATGGCGGGGATAGGAGAGAAAGCTCCTTGAATCGGTCAGCATCCCGACAAAACAGCTCAAGAGCCCAAGGTTGGAGAGAGCATTCAATTGTTTTTCCATCCCATCTTTTTGATCTAAAAACCACCAGGCAGATCCATATTGCATTTTTCCTTTCACAGAGCCATCATTATAATTCCCGATCATTGCCGCCATCACTTCATTTTCAGCCGGGTTCAGATTGTAGAGAATAGTTTTTGCAAGCTGATTGGTTGAATCAAGCTGATTCAGAAACCGGGAAAGATTCCGGCTTTGAGAAAAATCACCAATGGAATCGAATCCTGTATCGGGTCCCAGCTCGTCAAGCATTCGTTCGTTGGTATTTCGCAGTGCTCCAAGATGGTATTGCTGGACCCAGTTCTTATTTTCATACATCTTCCCAAGCTCAATCAGGATGGCATATGTTAACCCATGCTTTTGGTAGACACTCAGTTTATTTCCCTTCCGAACTTGTATAAATGAATCACGTAATTCGGAAGAAGAAAGGTTTGCATGGAAAATCTTTTCCAGTCCGTGATCAGCAAGTTTACACCCATTTTCATGGAAGTAACTAATCCGTTTATGAAGGGCTTCATACAGGTCTGTCAGCGTTTTGATCTCAATATCGCTTACATCACTTAACTGATCGATATAGCTGTTATACTTTTCCGGATCATTAAACGCATAGACTTTATCAGGTCGAAAGGCCGGTAGTACTTTTACACCAAATGGATCTTTCTTGATATTTTGATGGTGCGATAGGCTGTCAACCGGGTCATCAGTTGTACAAACAACCTTTACATTCATCCGTTTCAGGATTGACTTTGTACTAAAATCCGTTTTCTGCAAATCCTTTGTACACTGATCATAAATCTCCTCTGCCGTTCGCGGACTCAGGAGTTTATCAATTCCAAAATAGTTTTTAAGCTCCATATGTGTCCAGTGATAGAGCGGATTTCGAACGGTATACGGAACCGTTTCCGCCCATTTTAGGAACTTCTCTTTATCCGGTGCGTCACCTGTGATATATTTTTCATCGATGCCGAACGTTCTCATCGCCCGCCATTTGTAATGGTCACCATCCAGCCAGATTTTTGTCAAGTTGGCAAAGTTTTTATCACTGTCTATATCTGCAGGTAGAAGATGGCAGTGATAGTCAATAATGGGTTGATCGGAAGCGGAGTCATGATACAGGATTTTTGCAGTCTCTGTTTGAAGTAAGAAATCTTTTGTAAGAAAGGGTTTCATAAGTGAGCTGTTCGTTTCTTAGTTTGGTCAAGTTTTTAAAATTATGTCAACTTCAAAGATGATTTTCTGATGATTAATTCAGGTGATAAAACGGTCTTCGTGGCAGTATGCTCACCTTTACTTTTTTTCATGATATCTAAAAACAAGTTCGCCGCATACTGTCCAATTTTCTTGCTATGCTGATCAACTGTTGAAAGCGAAGGTTCCACAAACGAAGTAAACGATTCATTACTAAACCCTACTATTGCAACCTGTTCGGGTACTCTTACCTGGTTGTATTTTAACACTTCCATTGCCCCGATGGCTGAATAATCACTGGATGAAAAAATAGCATCCGGCAGTTGGTTCCAATGAAGAATAGTTTCAGTCAGATCTTTGCCAGCCTTCAGTTTTAAATCACTTTCAAGGATCAGACTTTCATCAAGGCTAATATTATTTTGAATAAGTGCGTCCTCGTAGCCACGCTTTCGTTCTTTATAGATGCTGACATGTTCAGGGCCAGAAAAGTGTGCAATTCTGCGGCATCCTTGGTCTATAAGATGTTGCGTAGCTTTGTAGGCACCTATATAATCATCAATAACCACAGCATCTACGTCAAGTGAATCCAGAGATTCATGAAGCCGGTCAAAGAGAATGAGAGGGACATCACGGTCAACGATTTCTTTATAATGATCAAAGTTGGTTGTGCTTTTTGCGTAGGACGCCATAATACAATCAACCTGGGATTCCAGTAGGGTACCGATGTTGGATATTTCTTTTTCGGTTGAATCATTTGACTGGCAGATAATAACGTTATATCCCGCATCATTTACAATTTCTTCGATGCCACGGATAATAGAAGCAAAGAAATTCCTGTCTGCCATGGGGATGATTATTCCTACCACATTACTTTTCCCTTTTCGTAGCGCGGCGGCAATATTGTTGGGTTGATAATTGAGTTTTTTTGCTGTTTCACGAACTAACAGTTTTGTTGCATCGCTGATGCGGGAGTTGTTTTTCAGCGCACGGGATACTGTTGAAGCGGTAACATCAAGGTGCTTTGCTATATCATAGATCGTTGTTTTTTTCTTCTTCATTTAACCGTACTCACCCGGAAATTCATTGATATGCAATTGAGTTGTTTTTTTAAATAAGTTTCCTTTCAGTAAACAGCAATAAAAATATGATGCATTTCAGTAGCTGTATACCCTTAAACACCGCGCTGTTGCATTAATGACTTGAACACAGCGTTCTTAATAATCATAAGTGGTTCAATTCCCCGACCCTCTGGGTCGGAAACGATAAATGTGCCCCTTTTGCTGCAGGCATCTATTCAGGAGAAGGGTGACAACCCAGAATAAACTTCATATTTGAGTAAATGGTTGTGGTTTTACATTGATACCTCGTGGGCTTTGCCCCGAGGTAGTTCATTTCAAAATCCTACTTTCTCATTTTTCCATCTGGGGGCTATCCATTTGAAATCTGGCAAATTGAAGTGTTAATAGCTCGTCCCATTTTATATCGAGGTCTAAGCCATATCCCTGCCATGCCAGAAGCTCGTCCAAATCGTTTAAGATACCGGCAACAATCCTTTCGGGACTGTACCGGTAAGCTTTTCAAGTTAAATTTGAGTAATAAAGACAGGTTTATCCATCTTCTCTTTGTCCAGCGGAATTGAGATAGAGATTCTGTTATGGGCAGAATCCCCATGATGCTACATGAAATCAGCAACAGAGCGGTTACAGCCAAAGAAATAAAAAAGCTACCAGTGCTTTAATGATGATCTGTAAAAATCATTATTCGTTAGCTGGTTTGCCAATCGTAGCCAAAATACCGCCATCAACGTATATTACCTGTCCGTTTACAAAATTGCTGCCCTTAGAAGATAGAAAAACAGCGGCTCCTGCTAGGTCGGAGGGATCTCCCCAGCGGCCGGCTGGTGTTCGGTTAATTATGAATTCATTAAATGGGTGGCCATCTTTTCGAATAGGCTCTGTTTGTGAAGTGGCAAAATATCCTGGCCCAATGGCATTCGATTGTATGTTGTAGCGAGCCCATTCGGTTGCCATACTTTTTGTGAGCATTTTTAGTCCACCCTTGGCAGCGGCATAGGCGCCAACAGTATCGCGGCCGAGTTCCGTCATCATCGAACAGATGTTTATGATTTTACCTTCCTTGCGGGGAATCATATGACGAACAACATGTTTGGCCATCAAAAAGGGTCCCACTAAGTCTACGTCGATCACCCTTCGATATTCCTCCACATCCATGTCTTTGAGCGGAACGCGTTTAATAATCCCTGCATTATTGACCAGGATATCTATTGGTCCGATCTCTTTTTCCACTTTATCGACGTGTTCCCGAACTTTGTGTTCATTGGTTACATCAAAGATAAAACTGTGAACAGTATGGCCTTCACTTTCATATTCTCCAACAGCTTTTTCCATACGGGAGGGAGTGGTACCGTTAATGATAAGTTCTGCTCCAGCCTCTGCGAGGCCTTTAGCCATTGCCATTCCGAGACCGTGAGTAGCTCCCGTCACAAGTGCTCGTTTACCAGATAAATCAAAAAGTGAACTCATAATTGGTGTTGGTTTAGTTTAATACAAATCAAATTATCGAAGGTCTGTGGGTTTGGCTTTATCCATGTCGCTATAATCAAGATTCTCTCCAGCCATTCCCCAAATGAAGGTGTAGTTACTTGTTCCAGATCCACAATGTATTGACCATGGGGGAGATAGCACTGCCTGTCGATTTTTAAGCCAGATGTGACGTGTGTTGTCAGGCTCTCCAAGAAAGTGGCAGACGACCTGATCTTCCGGCAGTTCGAAATAAAAATAGGTTTCCATTCGTCGGTCATGCACATGTGGCGGCATGGTATTCCAAACACTTCCTTCCTCGAGCTGTGTCATCCCCATCTGAAGTTGACAGGTTTTTACAATACTGTTAACAATCAGTTTCCGGATAACTCTGTGATTGGATGTTTGCAGGGAACCAAGTTCAACAATTTCGGCATCATCTTGAGTGACTTTTTTCGTCGGATAAGACTTGTGGGCAGGGGTTGAATTCAGATAAAACAGCGGCTGTTTTCCATCATTCTTCTTAAATTCAACTTTGCCAGCTTCTTTCCCTACATAAAGAGCTTCTTTAAAATCGAGGGTATACTCTTCTCCATCAACTACCACTGTTCCTGTTTCACCAACATTAATGATTCCAATTTCTCTGCGGTCTAAAAACTGATCGGCTTTGAGTGGAGGGATGGTTTCAAGTTCAAGTGGTGAGTTTCCTGGCTTTATTCCGCCTACAATGAATCGGTCATAATGAGTATAAACCAGATTGATATCTCCATCGGAAAATAGGTCTGGCATTAAAAAATTGTCCCTAATCTGACCGGCATCATACAGATCAAAATCATCAGGATTTGTTGCGAACCTTACTGTGTATTTTATAGACATAACTAGGGTTGTTTAAATTCGTAATGTAATCGATTGCACAACTTATATATTATTTTGGTTATTTACACACAATTATTCTAATTGATCTCTCACGCCAAAGAATGATTGACAGCCCGAAAATCTGATTGTAATCGAATTTAAATGTAAACTGGACTTAAATGCGAAGTTGAACATTTTGCAATCAATGTAAGTAACCCGGTAGAAACGACGGAATGGTGGAACATCTTGGAGTAAAAAGTGAAGTAGAAAAGTAGAGCCCGAAAGCAATATTTTTTCACTGATGCGGGGAAGGGATATGCTGGAAGTGTAAACCTTCAAAAGCTACTGATCGAGATTAAAATGGCTCGTTTGGAAGGAACCAATCTTAAGTTTTTCGAGAAATTAGCTAATACCGACCTTCTGATCCTCGATGACTTCGGACTGACAACCTTTGGCCAGCAACACAGCCTGGATCTGACGGAAGATCGCCACGCCTGCCGGGCCACCATCATTGCCAGTAAGTTGCCTGTCGCCAGCTGGTATGATTTGTTTGCTGAAGAGACAATTGCCGACGCTATTTTAGACCGGCTGATCCATACCTCCCACAGAGTCGAATTGACAGGAGAAAGTCTGAGAAAAAAAACTGTAATGTTGTCATAGGACCCTGTTCCCCAAAATCCAAACCTAAGAGGGATCAATATGCCCGGAATGGGGCAGTATCACCGGAATATCCAAGATAGCTGATCATTGATGAAAGTTATAGAATAGTTCCATCTGTGATGCTTCGAGCTCCCTGTGGGATTACCTGTGCAGCTTTGTAAAAGAGCTACTTTTGTACTTGATGAACGAGGCTATCATTTCAAAACGCAAGGACTCAACAACTGGGTAGCCGTATTTTGGTAAATTATCCTATATCACATCTGTCCAAAACGTTTAAAAAAAATAGCCAGTGAAAGCCCCGAAGCCGGGGGCTTTGTTATTTTAGGAGGTCCAACCCAACCTAAAACATCACTGGCTATGAAGAATGTAACATTATTTGCCCAAATTATGCAGACGGTAGACCGCTTTAGTTTCACAAAACTGGTCAACCAACATGACACCGACAAACATTCGAAAGGCATTAACAGCTGGACGCATCTGGTCACTATGCTGTTTTGCCAATTCTCGAAATTGAACTCCCTTCGCGATGTGTGTAATGGCCTGCAATCGGCCAGTGGAAACCTCAATCATTTGGGTGTGACCCGCGCCCCATGTAAATCCTCGTTGTCGTATCAAAACCAGCATCGCGACTGGCACCTGTTCAGAGACTATTACTTCGAGATGATGAAAAAGCTCAGTGGAATAGCCCGGTTCAAGCAAACTCGCTTTAAGATCAAAAGTAAGATCCTGCTGCTGGACTCAACCACTATCAGCCTTTGCCTGAGTTTATATGACTGGGCCAAATTCCGTAAGAAAAAGGGAGCGATCAAGCTGCACACGTTGCTGGACTATGATGGGTGCCTGCCTGTGTATGTCCACATGACCGATGGGAAGCCCCACGACTCCACCGTTGCCAAGACGTTGTCGCTACCTGCCGATGCGGTTGTCGTGGCTGACCGGGCCTATGTGGACTTTCCGACCCTCTACCGGTGGCCGGTGGAAGACCGAGGGGAGTTATTTTGTGATCCGCCTCAAGCAATCCGTGAAGTTTAAGCGGGGAGACGAGCGCTCCCTGCCTGACGAACGCCACCAACACATCCTGGTTGATGAATACATTGAGTTAACTCATCGTCCGACGTATGAAAAATATCCCGCCAAACTACGGCGAGTAGTCGTCTACGATTCCGAAAAAGATCAAACCATTGAGCTGATTACTAATCAATTTAATTGGACAGCAAACACGATTTGTGAGCTCTACAAAGCCCGCTGGGAGATCGAGATCTTCTTTAAAGAGATCAAACAGATGCTGAAAATCAAATCGTTTCTGGGAACATCGGCCAATGCCGTACTCATTCAGATTTGGACAGCAATGATTACGATGCTGATTTTAAAGTACCTGAAAGCCTGTGCAAAGTATTCCTGGTGCCTGTCAAATATGGTGGCGTTTTTGCGTCTAAACCTCTTTGTGAAGGTAGATCTGACAAAACTGATGGACACTCCCTTTGAACCACCCGGGCAGCCTGTTGAATCCATCTACAAACAGGCACATTTATTTGAATGGGGGGATTGAACTTGAAGAGATGAAAAAACCTGTCCTAAACGAGCTGAAATGCATATTTTCCACAAATGCCAAAACGTTTTGGACAGCTATGATCCTATATATGTTGAATGCGGTTGAAAGTCTTGTAAAATAATTTGAAGACAAGATTTTAAATTAATTGTTTCTATAAATAAACGGCTTTTATTAGTATTTAGAGAATCACTATCCGGTAAATCTCAAACTCCGGAGACAGGAAATTACCCCCTATTTATCTACTAAAAAAGGTTCCAAATGTTTATAAAAATGATGTACCAGATTTTTTTCATGGAGATGCTCGTTTTCTTCAAGAGACCTCATCAATTGCGCCTTGAATGTTTTACCTTCG
>LFIK01000675.1_pt1 | contig 25947 bp, 22 predicted proteins | sample 643401 | NCBI WGS metagenome assembly LFIK01 (sample SAMN03777447, study PRJNA286221) | soda lake metagenome | biome: soda lake; feature: Kulunda steppe; material: water; isolation source: sample T5-Br brine of Lake Tanatar-5 | place: Russia: Kulunda steppe | collected 2010-07
CGCGACGCACCGGCGAGCAGAGAAGAGAGTCCGCCGGTGGCCGCGCGGTAGTCCTCAAGCAGGCGCTCGTCTGCGGTGAGGTTGCCCCGGTCAAGGTGCGAGGCCCGCAGACCCCGCTCCCGGGCGTGGGCAACGTCGGTCACGGGGTGGTTGCCGAGGTGGGTGATCGTTCGCGCTGCCACCTTCTCATGCCGCTTGACCACGTCGAAGAGCTCACCCGTGGCCTTGTTCGCTCCCCCGCGCGCACACGAGACGTAGAGGCGGTCACCGCTGCTCCACAGCCCGTGCCTGGCCAGTGCCGCGCGGACGAAGTCTTCCGGCAGGTAGCTGTCAGACACGAAGACGACCTGTTCGCGACGATGTCGTGCGGCGTCAACCGGCGCGCGGGCCGCGGCAGGGGCACGTAGCAGCTCCTGCTCGAGCTCCAGCTCGGCCGCTTGCAGGGCGGCGGCCACCTCACCGGATGTGCGTAGTGCGTGGGCGAGCTCTCGGTGGATCAGAGCGAGAGTGGTGTCCACCGTTGGGCGTCGTCCCCGGGCACGGTGCTCGGCGTCGACTCGCGCCGCCGCGAAGACCTCGGGCTCGACGGAGACGAGCCCGCGTGAGCGGACCCGTCGTCCGAGCAGTAGAAAGACGGCGCGAGGTTCGCCGACGCAGCGGAACAGCACAGTTTCGAAGACGTCGAAGGAAGCGACCGCTTTCACGGAGCAGATCTAGCGTCGTCGGGCCCGGCCTGGATGATGTCGGCTGACCTTCGGACAAGCTGCTGATATACCTCTAGGGTCTGCCGGCCGACTGCTTCCCAGGCGAGTGGTTCCAGGGGTGCGGGTCCAGAGACGTGTTTGGCCGCGTCGAGCGCGGCTAGGAGCTCATCGGCTTCGAGCTTCCCGTCGAAGAGGGTGACCCACGGTGCCCCGATGAGGTCTGCAAGCTCCCGCATGGAGCCGAGGTCGGGCACCAACACCGGGGTGTCGAGGCTCAACGAGAGGACCGCGGAGCCCGAGTTGAGGATCTTCGCGAAGGGGATCACGGTCAGATCCGCTGCGCCGAAGTAGAAGGGGACCTGCTCGTCCGGGATGAAGCCGAGGTCGAGCCGGATGCGCTGGTCGTCCTCGGCTCGACGTCGCAGGTCGAGGTCAAGCTGGTCTTCAGGGTTGCCGGCGATGACCAGACGGAGGTCCGTACCTTTGCAGGCCCTGAAGGTGTGGACCAAGCCTCCGACGTTCTTGTACGCGCGGATCAGTCCGAAGAAGAGGATCACCCGGGTGTCGCGGTCGATATCTAGGTGCCGGCGGGCCTCCTCGCGTGCGGGCGGACGGGAGTAGCACGAGCGGTAGTGACCGTGCAAGATCACCCACGACGGCTTGCCGGCGAGTTGGGGGAGCGCCACTAGGGCGGCCTGGCGTGCAGGTTCGGAGAGGGCGATCCAGCCGTCCAGGGCCCGCGGCAGGAGTCGCTGGAGCGCGGCCTGTAGCCGGGGATGATCGACCCGGTGCGGGGTGGCGTTGTGCACCGTCCAGACCACACGGATACCCCTCAGCTTCGCGATCAGCAGCTTCGCTACGAGCTTGCAGAACTCCCAGAGGGCCCCCAGTGCCGTCCGGCGGTGCAGGAGGTGGTCTGGCCAGTGCAGGTGCCAGACGTCACCCCACCCTCGAAGCAGGTCACCACCGCGGAAGTCGCGGACCTGTGCTCCCGCCTCGACGAGTGCGTCGGAGAGAAGCGCGTTGTAGGGGTTGCGCGACCGGTTCGCGTAGGCAGGACTACCCAGTATCCGGAGTGGTCGCGACTCCTGATCCCGACGCCCCATGCAGCTCCCACGCATTTCGTCGTCGCAGCCCGTGCTTCGACCAGTGTCCGTCGGGGAGAGGCTAGTCCACTCGCGACATCGCGATGCGCACACCGGTGTCGCGCAGCTCCGCGACGAGGAGTGGGTCCTCTTCTGGAGGATCTGATGACCGGCTCGACGTGGCACGCTTGTGGCGCTCCGCGCGCTACGGGGTCCTTTCGGTGCCACGTCGGCGGCCGGAGGAGGTCGGCTGGGCCGAGGTCGCCCGCTGCGAGGACTGGGACGAATGGTTCCGGCTCGTGTTGCCGGGGATCCGGATCTGGTTCATCGACGGACCGCTCCCCCGTCAGGGGTAGAGGACCCGTGCCCGAGCCGAGCCGACCAGACGACTGGCCCGGTTGCACAGCCGCCCAAGCCACGCGCCGCGGCGCTGCCGACCGCGCGCCAGGTCCAGGGCTCCACGTGCCAGCATCCCGTAGGCGAGCACCAGGTGACGCAGCGGGGGCCGGGTCAGCTGGTCGCGGTAGCGCATGAACAGCTCCACGTTACCGCGGCCGTTGCGGTAGGCCTGGAAGAGTGTCGCTCGCAGGTCGACTCGGTAGCGGTAGCCGACCCAGGCGTCGGCGGCGTACTCCAGATCCCTGCTCGCGAGCTGCGCTCGCCAGCAGAGGTCGACGTCGTCGCCGGCGTAGGTCAGGGTCTCGTCGAAGCCGTAGAGCTCCTCGAGGACCACCCGCCACACCCCGAGCGCCGCACCGGTGGCATAGGGCAGGAACCCCAGCGCCGTGGCGAGCCCCCCGCGGGCTGCGGCGCGTCCCGCCATGCCACCACCTCGCCGGCATTGATCGACGCGGGCTCGAGGCGTCCACCGACGACGTCACCGCGGCGGGCCGCATCGGACATGGCGCGCACCCAGCCGTGGTCGATGACGTCGTCTGCGTCGCAGAACAGGAGCAGGTCGCCGCGGGCCGCGACCGCGCCGAGGTTGCGCGCCGCGCTGACACCCCGCCGGGCCGAGGCGTCCACAAGGCGCACGGGGAGCCGCGGTGCGGTGGTGCGGACGAGATCCGGTCCCCGATCGGTCGAGCCGTTGTCGCCGACCACTACCTCCCACGGGCCGTCGTAGTCCTGTCCCGACAGCGCGTCGAGCTGGGCCAGGACGGTGTCGGCGGCGTCACGCATGGGGATCACCACAGACACCAGCAGCGGTGGCTGGCGCCGATCGAGGTCGGACCGTTCGCGGGCGGCCGTCAGGCTCGTGGCCCTGGGTCGAGAAGGGCGCGCCGCCGTGCGCCGCGCCGCCGTGCGCTGCTTCGACGCTGCCGACGCCACCGCGCACCTTCAGTCGGTGAAGGATCCGTCACTGCTCGGCCGGCTGCTCCCGCAGTGGCCCGTGAGCTGGCAGTACGGCTTCGACCGGGGACATCCGGTCGACCGACGCTACATCGAGGGCTTCCTCGAGGACCACCGCGGCGACATCGCCGGTGCGGTCCTCGAGGTCGGGGACGCCACCTACATCCGCCGGTTCGGGGGCGATCGCGTGTCCTCGGTGGACGTCCTCCATGTCGACGAGGGGCATCCGGAGACCACGATCGTGGCCGATCCGACCTATGCGTCCCATCTCCCCGACGCCGCCTTCGACTGCGTCGTGTGCTGCCAGACCGTGCACCTGATCTACGACGTACAGGTTGCCGTGCGGGCCTTGGCGCGCATCCTCCGCCCGCGCGGCGTACTGCTGCTCACCGTGCCGGGAATCTCCCAGCTGACCGAGCAGGAGGGCTGGGGGCACTTCTGGACCTTCACCGACCGCTCGGTGCAGCGGCTACTCGATGCAGCGTTCGAGGAGTCGAGCGTGCACGTGTACGGCAATGTGCGCAGCGCGACCGCCTTCCTGTACGGGCTCGCGGAGCATGAGCTTCCCGCCGGCGCGTTCGATCCGGTCGACCGGCGCTACCCGGTGACCGTCGCCGCCCGGGCGGGGAGGTCGTCGACCACGGCCGTCTGACCGGACGTCGGGTGCGTGTGTAGCTGGACAGGGGCCACCGCTGTCCGGCCGTGGTGGTCGAGTCATCCGGGCGTCCTGCGAGCATGCTTGGAGGTGGGGCTGACGGCTGTTGGTCTCATCGGGAGGTGCTCGTGCAGCGCGACCCAGTGCTCGACGTCCTTCGCGGGCTGTGCATCGTCTCGATGGTCGTGGCGCACCTGGCCTACGGCTCGCCGCTGTCGCGGGGTGTGAACGTCAGCGCCCTGGTCGACGGGGCGTCGGGATTCTTCCTGCTCTCCGGGTTGGTGCTCGGTATGGTGCACCAGCGATGCGCCGAACGACTCCCCGAGCGGGAGGGGCAGATTCGGCTGTTGCGCCGTGCCGGCCGGCAGTACGCCATCCACGTCCTGCTCCTGCTCGCCGTCCTGCTGACCACGCACCTGACGGGCCGCGGCCCGGAGTGGTCGGCCCCCGGTGCGCTCGGCGGGTGGGGCGAGGTCCTGCTCGACACGTTCACCCTGCGGCTCAACCCGCAGTATTTCGGAATCCTGAGCGTGTACGTGCCCCTGCTCCTGCTGTCGGCCGTCGTAGTGCCCTTGTTGCGGCGGGGGCGGACCGTGCTGGTGGGAGGCCTGGTGCTCGGCATCTACCTCGCCTCGTTCACCTGGCCTGCGGTCTTCACCTTGCCGGAGACGCCGGGTGTTGAGGGCTTCTGGTCGTGGGGTGGGTGGCAGGCGCTGTTCTTCTCCGGGATGTTCCTGGGGTGGCACTGGCACGGCCACGACCTCCGCGAGCGGCTGCTGCGCACCCGGACGGTGTTGCTCTCCGTCGGAGCTCTCACTGGCCTGATGCTGCTGTGGCGGCTGCTGCCGGCGGTCGGGATGCCGCTGCCGGCGGGGGTCGACGGCGAGCAGTTTCGTTGGTGGCTGTACGGCAAGGGCGCGATGGGGCCGATGCGTCTCATCATGGCACTGCTTGCCTTACTGGTCCTCTACGCCGTGATCAACGCCGTCTACGAGCGCGGCTGGTCGAGGCCACCGCTGTCGGTCGTGGCGCGGATCGGGCGCAAGAGCCTCGACAGCTTCATCATCTCCCGGCTGGTCATCGTCGCGCTGCCCCTGGTCGTCGTCAGTTACGACCCGACGAGCTGGGCGGCTGTCGGGCTGGCCCTCGCGACGCTGGCTGCGGGGTGGGGCTGGGCGGTGTGGCGCGAGGAGATGTCGACGTTCGATGGTGGGTTGCACAGGGTGTCACTTAAGGTCAGAGGCGACGGTAAAGGCTGGACATACGCTCCTCGCACGTTGTGAGCCTCCACCGAACCCGCGTGGCGCCCAACACCAGTCAGCCACTTGCCATCGAAGTGCGACTGCACCTCACGGCAGCGCAGCGCGGTCGCGGCCGTCCGAGAACTCATCTGTCATGATGGAACACGCCGATGATCGACCGATGCCGACGGGGGTGAGTATGCATGTGTTGGTCACCGGGGGGCCGGGTTCGTCGGATCGAACATGATCCGCTACGTCATGCGCACCACCTCGGACATCGAGGTGGTCAACCTTGACGCACTTACCTATGCGGGCCATCTCGCCTCTCTCATGGAGGTGGAGGACGACCGTCGGTATCGCTTCGTGCGTGGAGATGTGCGCGATGCGGAGTTAGTCGCTCGCCTCGTCGCTGGGGCGGACGCCGTTGTCCACTGTGCGGCCGAGAGTCACGCGGACCGCTCCATCGAGGGGCCGCAGGCCTTTCTAGACACGAACGTGACGGGGTCGGCCGTGGTCTTCGAGGCGTGCTACCACGCCGGTACCGAGCGCGTACTCGCCATGTCCAGCGGCGAGGTGTACGGACCTGTCCCCGCCCCGCGGGCCGCATTGCCTGATGACAGCCTGCTACCGAGTAGCCCCAACGCTGCCTCCCGTGCTGCAGCGGACCTGCTCGCCCGGAGCTACGGCGCCACCTACGGGTATCCGATCACGATCACCCGCACATCGAACTGCTACGGCTCCTTCCAGTACCCGGAGAAGCTCGTCCCGCTGTTCACTACCAACCTGATCGATGACGAACCTTTACCGTTGTACGGTCATGGGGCCCACGTACGCGACTGGATCCACGCCCAGGACGCTTGCGCCGCGAACTGGCGGCTCCTAACGCAGGGGGAACCGGGTGAGATCTACAACGTCGCTTCGGGCAGTGAGTGGACCAACCGGGAGGTGGCCCTGCGTCTGCTAGGGCTTTTCGGGCAAGGCGAGGACCAGATTTCGCCAGTCGAAGATCGACCAGGTCACGACGAGCGCTCCTCCCTGGACATCTCGGCGCTGCGAGGCCTCGGCTGGCAGTCCCTTCGGACTCTCCAGGAAGGGCTCGAGCAGACCGTTGCCTGGTACCGCGCCAACGAATGGTGGTGGCGGCCCCTGAAGGCTGCAGGCACATCCCTGCGCCGGGGTCGCCTCAGTTGAGGCCGGACCTGACCGGCCGGTAGGCGTACCCTCAGTGTTCGCGCTGATCGCGCTGATCGCCCGAAACGTCACGAAAGCGGACGGCGATGCCCGCCAGCAACCCTTCCCTGCGTGGGAGCGAGCCCGGCCCGACCTGGGCGGTGGTCGTCCCCGCATACAACAGTGCCGGCCACATCGGGGAGGCCCTGGCCTCCCTCCGGGACCAGACCGAGCCAGCCGACCAGATCATCGTCTGCGACGACGGCTCCGATGACGATCTCGAGGCCGCGATCACACCCTTCCGGTCGTCGGTGACCCTCATACGACAGCCCAACCGCGGCCCGTCCGCCGCACGCAACGCCGGCGCCGCTCGAGCGACTACCGACTGGTTGTTGTTCCTCGATGCCGATGACTGGTTGGATGCCGACTTCCTCCAACGCCTTCGTGAGACATCGAGGAGCCACCCCGAGGCGGACATCATCGCGACGGATGCCGAGGGGTTCGACGAGTCCCGTCGAACTCTCTACCGCCAGTATGAGCGCACGAGGTTCCCCGTCGAGCAGCAAAGGGCTGCACTCTTGGCCGACAACTTCCTTCTGACCGGGATCTCGGTGCGGCGGTCGCGGTTCGAGGAGGTCGGGGGCTTCGACGAGGGGCTCCGGCACTCGGAGGACTACGACTGTTGGCTGCGACTGGCGCTTACGGGATCCACGATGCTGCTGGCCGAGGGCACGACGCTGCATCGGCGGCACCACGGGCAGAACCAGTCCTCCGACCGGCCGGCCATGGTCGGAGCCAGGATCAACATCCTTAGGAGGGCGATGCGGCACCCTAGCCTGAGCGATCACGAACGAGCCGTTGCGCAACGCAGTCTGCGAGACAACAAGCGGTCCTTCAATCGCCTCTCGGCGCGAGGTCTCGTTGCAGCGTGGGTCGAAGAGTCCGGCCCTATCGCGGCAAGGTCGAGTCGCCGTGATGCCCTGCGCCTGCTGCGCGCATCGGGGTTGACGCGGAGGCAGCGGCTGCTGTTGGCCCTGGGGGTGGTCGCCCCCGCGCTGCCGGCGGTCCTCGTGTCTCTCGCGCGGAGCACGCGACAACTAGGTTGACGCTGACGCCATGCAGTCGACCGACCGGCGTGTCAGTGCAGGGCCTTCATCGCGGTGAAACACCCGCTGCGCGAGCGGTACTCCGTCAGCGCCCCCGCGAGCGGGAGGTCGTCAGTTAGGAAGCCGGACACCGCCAGCAGGTTCCGCCGCAGCAGCATCGTCGTCGAACCCTCGTCGGGGTCGTGAAGTATGCCCACGCCCTCGGAAGCTCGGAGCTGACCCGTGCGGGGAACCAGGTCGGATGCCATCCATCCGGTGTGTAGGTCCAGTAGCGCGATGTACTCGCCATCGGCACGCTGCAGACCGATGTTGCACAGGGCCGCCGGACGCCGCTCCGAGGAACCATCAAGGAGGCGGATGCGTCCGTCGCGATCGTCCTCGACCAGTGCGGAGTTGTCGGTCCGACCGTCAGCGAGCACAACCAACAGCTCGGCATGGTCGGCGGCACGGATGTCGGCGGCCGCCCTCATCGCGCGAGCACGGTCGCTCGGATGGTTCACGATCATTACGAAGGAGACCTCAGGCTGCGCGATGTGCAACGGCGGCGCGAGCACCTCGTCGGCTCGCGACTCCAGAGCACGTGCCGCGCTCAAGCGTCCGTGATGGATGACAGTGTGCGCCGAGGCTGAAGCGCCCGGATGCAGACGCTGCCATGTGCGTTGGAGCAGCGCACGGTAGAGCCTGCGAGCGAGCTGTCGCGGCCGTCCGGTGGGCCGCCCTACCGGCGCTGCTGCCGGCTCAGCGGCGCAAGCCTCCCGCGCGTGGCCGCGAGCCTGCTCGGCCAGATGTGGGTGAGCCGGCGTCGCATCGTCGGCGATCGCGTCGTAGTGGGCCGCAAGAGCAGGGCGGTACCTGTCGATCTGGCCAGACCATTCCAGCAGGTGCGAGAGCTTGTCCGCGACCCGCAGTCGGCCCTCGAGCCCTGCCAGCGTCGTACGCTGCCCTGACAGGTTTGCCTGACCCTCCGGCAGCCGTCGGTAGTACCCGGAGCCAGTGGGGACCTCGACGAGGGGTACCCCATGGATCAGGGCACGCATCATTAGATCCCCGTCCTGGTTCTGGGAGCACTCCTCATCCCAACGACCGACCCGTTCGAAGGCTGCCCGCGACCATAAGACCGAGCACGGCGGGTGGTACCAGCCGGTCAGCCAAGCGTTCAGGGGATCCTGACCAGGCCGTCGTGGGGTGCAGGAAGGTGGCCGCTGTACCCACTCCCCGTCGACAGGAGAGAGCCGGTGCCAGGGTGCGATGGCGACGGCGTCGGGCTGTGCGGACAACCCCGCGCGCAGCGACGCCAAGGTGTCCGGACCGATCAGGTCGTCGGCGTCGAGGAACATGAGTGCATCGCCGGTGGCCACGAGCGCACCGAGGTTCCGGGTGCGCGAGGCCTGGTGGGAGCGCTGGGAGTAGACGTGGACCAGTTCGGGGAACCGCCTCGCGATCCGCTGTGCCACCTCGAGACTGCTATCGGTCGATCCGTCGTCGACTATGATGATTTCATCTGGGGGCCGCGTCTGTTCGAGCGCTGAACCAACCGTCTGTGCGAGGTACATCTCGGCGTTGTGGCACGGGATCACGACGGAGATCTTCACGCCGTGGGGCGATCGGGCCACGCGGCAGAGCCAGCGGTTGTCAGCTTGCGGAGCAAAGGTGTTACGGAGGATGCGTCGATCCGAAGGTCGCGCTCCAGCGGAGGAGCATCGCCGACATACTCACCTGCAAGCAGCCAATAGCGGTGTCCTGCGGCACACGCCATGGCGTAGAAGTTCGGGTTCGGGAAGGTGAGGTCGGCGATCTCCACGATGTCGGCACCGGGGGGGCAGAACAGCATGTTAGTCAGACCTGCCCCGTGAGGAGCGAACATCATCGCGGTCTCGCGCATGAGCGCAACCTGCTCGGTGAACGACAGCTCTTCCATCCTAACGCGCTCGAAACCGATGTCCCGGAGCAAGGGCCACAGTTCCTCCTCATTGACCAGCCGTCGACGCGTCGCCCCGGCGCGGCTGATGAAGATTCGACGGTGAGGCGTCGGGCGGTCGGACCCGGTGACGGCCTGCTGAACGAGCCGGAGCAGCTCGGGCCGGAAGCGGTCAGTTCCCATCACCGTCAGCTGATCGACTTCGAGCCTGCGGGACGGATCGAACCTCGAGAAGGCGGCAGGCTCCAGCCCCAACATGCGGAGCGAGGTCTCCATGACGGGTGTCAGCCGCGGGGGGAGCAGGACGTGATCCAGTTGACCCCGCTCGCGCAGCAACAACAGCTTCGGCAGGTGGGCCGACAGCCAGTGCGAGTGGTTGTCGTATACGCGCTCCACGATCCAGGTAGCGCGCTTGAGGCGCACGGGGTACCCGCCAGTGAATGCCTCCGCATGCGGACGGCGGTAGCGGATCTCACGTAGGTCGAGCGAACGATCATCGCTGGTCAGCACGGCCGGGTGGAACTGGCGACGTGGGTCCTCGTACCACACAACCTGAGCGTCCGGCAGGGTGGCGATGAAGGTCTCGGTACTCGTGCGCGCCGGAACGTCGTGAAAGGAGTAGCCCCACCAGCCACGGTCGTCGGGCAGCTCTGTCCGATCGCTTACGTTCGCGGGCAACGGGTTGCGGACGATCGCCTCGGGATGGATCGTCTCGTAGTACGTAATCAGGTCGCGGCAGTCAGCCCGTGACAGGAGCTCCCCTACCGTCTGACGGCGAACCCACCGGTAGCCGAACCAGGCGGGAGGCACGCCTCGGTTCACGGCGAGCTTGGCGCCCCGGCTGGCGAGGTGCCTGAGCTTCGTCGGGGCGAGCAACGACACATGGCCCTCTCTCTGCTGAACCGTGGCGGCCGATCCTGCGCGAACGCTGGCCTCTGGGCCGGGCCCGTCGCCCGGGCAGCTATCCGGATCCCCTGTAGGCTAGTACCGACGAGACGACAGGTGTGGCCGACCGAAGTCTCCGTAGGTCGTGGTGCCGGCACTGAATCGAACTAGCCGGCTCGAACCGAAGAGTCGCACGAAGACAACGATGAGCCTCCGGGTGGGCCCTTGCGCAACCTCATCAATACCACCAAGCAGACCATTTGGCTCGTCGGGCGGGATCGCCCGTGGCGGTGGTTCGGACTGATCGCTCTTGCACTCATCGTAGCTGGTTTCGAGGCTGCTGGAGCGGTGCTGATCTACACGCTGATGGGCCTGATTTCCATGTCTGAGAATGCGATCGACCTGCCGTTCCTTGGGGACGTGACGGAACTCTTCCCAGACGCGGATCGCGCGACCGTCATGGTGGGCGCAGCCATCCTCGTCGCGGCATTCTTCATCATCCGGGGGCTGGTGCTGGTCGGACGGGCCTACGTCCAAGCCCGCATCATTGAAAACGCAACCGCAGATCTCGCCGAGTATCTGGTCCGCGGGTACCTGCGGCTCCCTTATCTTTGGCATACGCAGCAGAACTCGGCGGTACTGGTCCGCAACACCTTCGACTCGGTCGGAGCCTTCGGAGGTTCCGTGCTGACGCCCGTCGTCGTCCTAGGTGCCGAGACGACGCTGGTCCTTGGGCTACTGGCGGTCCTTGTGGCCGTCTCCCCACTGGCGACCGGACTGGCCATCGGTCTGATGGGGCCCTTGGTCTGGTTGCTGCTGCGCAGCGTGCAACCTCGACTGAGGAAGCTCGGGAGGAGGTCGCAAGATGCGAAGGAGGGCACCCTCAAGGCCCTCCAGCAGGGACTCGGTGGCATACGTGACATCCGTCTGCTGGCGCGCGAGCACCACTTCCTCCAGGTCTTCAGGAAGGAACGCCGGGACCTGGCGAGGACGAAGTACCTCCAGAAGTCCCTCAAGGAACTGCCGCGCGCACTCATCGAGACCACGCTCGTCCTTGTGATCGTGCTCGTCTTTGTGATTGCAGTTCTGGACGGCGTGATCGAAGGCTTGGTCTCCACGCTCGGGGTCTTCGCCTACACGGGGTTGCGCCTCCAGCCGTCTTTGCGCAACATCGTTGGGGCGCTGAACAGCTTGCGCTTCAGCGCCGCGGTGCTCGATGATCTAAGTGCCGACCGGAAGTTCTGCGACGCGGTCCTCAGCGAAGACCGCAGCAGCCGCCAGATCGCCGGAGAGCGGGACTTCGGCCAGGATATCCGGCTGCAGGATGTCTCCTTCCGATACGGGCCTGACGGCCCATTGGCCCTCGAACACGTCGATCTCCGCATCCGGAAGGGGGAGTTCGTAGGGGTCTGCGGCCCAACAGGCGGGGGCAAGAGCACTTTGGTCGACCTGATCGTTGGCCTTCTCTCGCCCACCTCGGGAGAGGTGCTTATCGATGGACGCGGACTCAAGGACCTCGCGGCCTGGTGGTTCGACCAGCTTGGCGTCGTCTCGCAAAGCGTGTTCCTGATCGACGACACGCTCAGGGCCAACATCGCGTTCGGTCAACGAGAGGCCGATGTTGACGAGGAGCTCCTCCGTCGCTCCATCGAACGGGCACAGCTGCAGGAGGTGATCCGTAAGCTGCCCGACGGCCTCGACACGATGGTCGGCGAACGCGGCATCCGGCTGTCCGGCGGGCAGCGGCAACGGGTCTCGATCGCCCGTGCGTTGTACCGGGAGCCGGCCGTCATCGTCTTCGACGAGGGCACCTCGGCCCTGGACTCGGCGACCGAAGCTGCCCTCGTCGCTGCGGTCGACGACCTGAAGGAAGGACGCACGTTGATCTCTGTCGCGCACCGCCTGTCGACCGTTCAGCGCGCTGATCGCATCCTCGTCGTGGAGAACGGCCGTATCGTCGCCGAAGGCAGCTATGACGATCTGCTGGAGCGCAGCGAGCTCTTCCGCGCACTGGCACCGTGAGGGAACGGTAGGTCATACACGAGCAGGAGGAGGCTGTGGTAACCGAATCCGCCCTCACGACCGAGGGTTCACCCGTCTATCAGCACAACATACACAGAGGTGGTGAGGAACCCCAGCACGGCTGATTTTCCTCCCGTGCCGCACCCACTGGCGACCGAAGCAGGACGCGCGTGCACCCGGCTGGCCACCGCGACGCACCACATGGCCTGCGCCGACCCAGCAGCCAACGCCCCCTCACCCCCCCCCAGTCCGTTCCCGCGCGACCAGTTCGACCAGCTGCGCCTCGAGGTCTGCCACGAGCCGTCGTACGTCGAAGCTCTGCTCGATTGCGCGGCGACCGTTCACCGCCAGCCGTAGCGCGAGCTCCCGATCGTCGGCAAGCCGCTTCAGGTGATCGGCCAGGGCTTCGTAGTCGTGCTCGGGGGCAAGCAACCCGGACCAGCCGTCCCGCACCAACTCCGGGATACCGCTGTGCTCGGTCGCAACGACGGGCACACTGCTGGCCATGGCCTCCATCAACACGACGGGGATCCCCTCAGAGTCCCCGGAACTGGCCGTGACGCTGGGACACAGGAGCAGATCCTGGGCCTGCAGCAGTGTTCGCACCCGTTCCCGCGGCAGCGCCCCGGTGATCTCTACTACGTCGTGTAGACCGAGTTCGGCGACGAGTGTCTCAAGCCGCTCTCGCTCGGGCCCCTCCCCCACGATCGTGTAAACGACCTCGCCGCCGCGCTCCTGCAGCCGAGCTACCGCACGCAATCCGTCGTCGAACCCCTTTTTCTCCACGAGCCGCCCAATCGAGAGCACTCGGAGAATGCCGTCGTAGACCCGGGGTGGGGAGACCCGGAACAGCGCGCTGTCGACCCCCATGTGGTGGACACGCACGCGCTGGGCAGGCGCACCTAGTTCGACCAGCCGCCGGGACCAGTGGTCGCTGATCGGCAGAAACAGCTCACCTGTCTCGAGAAGGTGGTCGAAAGCACCGTCGCCGAAGCGTCGGAGATAGCTGCTGATATCATAGCCATGAAAGGCTGTCACAAGGCTGCCACGGAAGCCCAGGGCCTCACGGACACGGGCCAATTCGACCCCCAGCGGTCCGAAGTGGCAGTGGTAAACGTCAGCGTCGCCGAGCTCGGCTACCGCAACCAACAGTTCAAGCAACTGCAGGCGGCGGTAGCGTGGTAGATCAGTCATCCGCAGCACGGCTACCGTGCCCCCGACCGAGCACTGCAACGCCCGGCGAACTGCTCCGACGAAGCGGAGCAAAGTGCCCGGCAACGGACGGTCTGGCGCGTTCCGGTAGTAGAGCATCCCATCCAACTCGCTATGCAGCTCACTGGCGCCGTCGCCTATTGGAGGATCGGCGATGAGCCGTACCCGGTGCCCCGCGCGTCGCAGGCCGATCAATTGGTCGACCACGAACGTCTTCGAGAGCGCAGGGAAATCGCCAACCAACGCGACGATGTCGAGCGCCTGGCCGGGCGCGGCTACCGCTGAACGGTGCTCAGTGGCCAAGAGCAATCCTTATGCCGGCACCCCACAAATGGGCTTAAGTCCCTCTAGTGGAGTGGAGCTTTCCGCTACTGTAGCGCTGGCTCGCAACGGGGAAGCAGCGCGCTGCTCCGGCGGTCGGCTGGAGTTCGGCCTGCAGCCTGTTGCAGCATTCGGGACAGCAAGGTGGTGAGGTTGCGCTGGAGCGTCGTGATGGTGGGGGGTCACGCACTGCGTGGCCCGCGGGCGCTTGGCGATTGGCAGCTCGCACGGGCACTGGCAGCACGTCGTGACGTTCTCTACATCGATCCACCACTGTACTCGCGGGAACTGCTGCGCTCGCGAGACCCCCGTGCACTCCGGCCGAGCGTTCACCGCGTTTCGGCCGGCCTTACGGTCTTCCGGCCGGTCGCACCGCCTGGCGCGAACCGCCCGTGGGGTCTGCGGCTGGGGGACGCGGTCCTCGGGACGCAGCTCAGCCGGGCCGCAGGGTGTTTGGCGTGTCCTCGCGTGCTTCTTGTCTTCGACCCCAAGCGCGGTGTCCTACCGGAGGTCGAGCGCGACCTTCTCGTGTATTGGCGACGGGACCGGCTACGCCTCTCGGCCAACACGCGGCAGCCTGAGCTGATCGATCGTCGCGATCGTGAGCTGATTCGTGCAGCCGACCTAGTCACCGGAGTCTCGCCACCGCTGGTGATGGAATCCACCGAGCAAGGCGCACGTAGCGTGCTTATCCCCAACGGCTGCGACTATGAGCACTTCGCGGCGCCCCAACCCTGCCCCAGGGGCTTTCCGGAGGGGCGTCCCGTGGTCGGGTTCGCCGGCGGTGTGTCTTCACGCCTCGATGTGGGATTGTTGGTCGCCATCGCTGACGCCCGTCCGGAGTGGACGGTCCTGCTCGTCGGTGAGCGCACCGTCGATGTTCCTCCGCGACAGAACCTGGTTGTGGCCGGCCGGCGGCCTTACGCGCAGCTACCGGCCTGGGTCCAGCGGTTCGACGTAGGGGTCATCCCCTATCGCCCGGATGGCTTCAATGTGGCCGCCTCGCCTCTGAAACTGTACGAGTACCTCGCGGCGGGCGTACCCGTGGTTTCGGCCCCGCTACCGGCAGTCCGGCCGAGGGCCGGGGCAATCACCACCGCCACCAGCCCCCGTGCCTTCGTGGATGCCATCGAGGCCATGCTCTCGGCGCGCGCCGACCCCGCGGCCTGTCGGCATCTGGCGTCGCAGCATGACTGGTCGCATCGGGCCACCCTGCTCGAGTCTCACATCGAGGAGGTGCTAGCACGGCCTGGGCCGGCAAGAACAACGCCTGCTCCGGCCGAAAGTCGCGCAACACCTTCCCGACCGCCGCCACCTGAGAAGCCCGCTAGGCGTCGCGCTCCACCGCAGGAACCTCGACCAACCGCTCCCGAACACCCACCAGCACCATCGTCATCGGCCCGACGTAGTCTTGCCGATGACAGCCGCCAAACCGAGGAACCTCGCGGTTACTGACCCACGCTCCTGATGTGGAACGGCTTGTCAAGGGCACGGGTCAGGTCTTCTCGGACGGGTTTCGACGCAGGTCGCGATAGGGCCCTGGACGAGGGACCGGCAGGGCTGGCGCGCCAGTGACGTGTGTCTGACTCAACGACACAGATCGGCGATTCGCGAGCCAACATCGGCGGGTCCGGTGTGAGGGTGATGTTGCCGGGTGGGCTTCACCAGCCTGACCTGACGGTGTCCGTTCCCGCGGGTGAAGCCCAGATCCTCACCGGGCATGACGCCGAACACGGTGCACCAGTCGGGTGCCGGCAGCCAGTACACCGCGATCCGCTACGGCGAGCGGCTCGCTGAGGCCGGCCTCCAGCCCTCTATCGCGTCAGTTGGCGACTCGTTCGACAACGCGCTGGCCGAGGCTGTCAACGCGCTGCGTGAGGCAGAGCGGACCCGCGGACCCGGCCAGGGCCCCTGGCGGAACATCGACGACCTCAAGCTCGCCACCCTCGGGTGGGTCATATGGTTCAACGCCGAGCGCCACGGCACCCTCGGCGATGTCCCTCCGGCCGAGTACGAGGCCACTACCTTCACACAACGGAGACCAACCAGTCGGTTGGAACCCAACGAACCGAGCCTCCAACGAACCCGGGGTGGGTCAGTGGTCGAGAGCAGAGGGCGGTTGCGCATGTTCCGGACGGTCGCGGTGCCAGGAAGGGGAACCGCTGGCCGGAAGAAGTATCAGCCCCCGGGCAAGGCGGCCGAGATCAAGGGCATAAGCGGGATCGACAAGGTGCCGGGATCGCTGAACCTGCGGCCTTCCACTCCGATCTGGCTTCGATCCGAAGGTGGCATGCCATTTCGAAACGAGCGGCTGTACCGAGGCTGGATCGGCGATGTCGAGGTCGTGTTCCGACCTCATCCTCCCGGTCGTAGGCCGCTCGGGGTCCGTACCCAGTTGCTGCTCGTGTACTCCAATCTCCACCTCAAGTCTCACCTGGGGTTCGAGGACGGAGACGTCGTGACGCTCCGCGTACGCAAGAGCGATCTCTCGCGCATCACCCTGCTTCACCAAGCCGCGCGGGTGCTGCGAGCCATGCGCCGACGCGTCAGGCGAGTGCTACTGGGTTTGTCTACTAGAAGTGGCCCCACTGTGATGATCTGAAGTGGCCCCACCCACCGGCGTGTTTGTTCACCTCGGCGACGGCTGGTGACGCAGTATGGTCGCCGAGTGGTCCGGTTCAGGTCGGGCATGGGGTCGTGTCGGTGCCTTTCGTCGGGCTGACGCGTCGTGGGTGTGCCGGGGCGTGGGCGCGGCGCGGTATTCAGTTGTGGTCAGTTGGCCAGGTCGTTCTCCGGGTCTATGTTGGTGATGGTCTGTCGGTCTCGGCGACGCTGCCCCTCGTGTGGCCATGCTGGAGGCTGCGTGACGGCCGGTTCGAGTGCCTTGGGTGCCGGGCCCGCACCTCGCCGACGGCGGGAACGATCTTCGATCGGACACGAACGCCGCTGACGGTGTGGTTCAGCGCGTGCTGGTTGTTCTCCAGCGGCAAGGATGGCATCTCCGCGTTGAGCCTCAAGGGCACCCTGGAGATCGGCTCCTACCAGACCGCGTGGATGATGCTGCATCTCTTCCTCACCGATCATGTCGAACCCGGCACACGGGTCATCACCGATGCGTGGCGGGACTTCCGCGGGATCGACAAGCTCGGCTACGTCCACGAGCGGCGCAGCCAACGTGCTGCGCGCAATGTCCATCGAGGAGAACGAGCTGCGCGTCGAGGCCCTGGGCCTGATGCAACGTCTCGTGCGGGGTGGTGGCGCCGCCGATGCGGGTGAACCCCGGGTCGGCGTCGAGCCGTGCGACGAGCCGGCTCGGGCTCTGATCGGCGGTGATGACCAGCGTGCGGACGCTACCGGGCCTGACCGCTCAGCTCGATGGCTTGGTCCTTGCGCCGGTACCCGAACCTGAGCTCGCCGTAGCACACCGGACCGGTGGCGACGATCTGCTCCAGCAGACGCCGAAAGACCAAGCCGCGGTGCTGAGAGTCCCGGCCCGGCCATTCCGCCAACGCAGCTGCGTGAGATACCGCACGACCGCGTCGTCATCGGGGAACATCGCCATCAGCTCGGCGTGGCTGCGTGGGTAGTCCTCCCCGGCCACCAGCCGAGGCGTCCGCAACGTCCGGAGATCCGCCACCACAACACCTTGTCACAGGTGGCGTGTTCTGCCTCCCCCGTCCTCGCGGTTACTAACCCACGCTCCTAGGCGCATCCTCCGGAGTCTCCAGCCGAAGCAGACCACCGTGCTCCCGCTCAGCGATGTGAGACATCCGTAGCCAGGCGTCGCTCAGCACTCCCTCGTAGAGACGGATGGCTTCTACCCACCCCTGGAACCTTTCATTCTCCCGACCTGGGGCGTACCCGACACGAAGCGTTTGGCCATCTTCGCCAGCGATGGGAGCCATCATCTCGCCCAGATGATCACTGGTGCGGCCGTCAAGCCGGGCTCGAACGCCGTTATCCGCGTCGAAGACTACTTGGATGATCGAACGACGTGGCGGTGTCGTGGCGTCTCGCCAGTCTCGCGTACGCAGCACGAGATCGCCGAACACCTGCCGGCGCTGCCCGACGTTGGTCATCACCCTGGTCTCAAGTTGTTGTTGTGCCGTCTTCCCAATCCAGATGCCACCACGACCGCCGGTCCCCTCACATACGATGGGTACCTCGCCCTGTCCCTTCCGGTCCGACGCCCACGTCGCGTTGAGTTCCCAGGTGACCGATGACCGACCGGCCGTCGCGGCGACGCGGAGATCGTTCTGCGTCAGCGTGCCGCGGTACCTGAGCAGGCAGGAAGGTGGCCAGACCTCGGCGGCGTCGGTCGATTGGTCCGCCGCCTCCGGATTGTCGTAGTAGACATAGAGGACGAGATCCTGGCCCTCGCATAAGCGCGGGATCTTGACGTGGTGCTGGGACTCGATCACGTCGCCGTGGCCCTGTGTGACGATCGCAGTGTGGTATTCGAGATAGTTCACGTAGTGGCCGTACTGCCACAGAACGGGGAGATCGTCGTGCCGGTTGATTGGCACGACGGGTCGGGAGTGCGCTTTGCCCTGGCCTGCGTTGGAGATGCGGGTCCGACTCCACGTCTGCCCGTGATCCGTGGTTCGGTAGCGCCACAAGTGCCGCGTGAACCCGCTCTCCGGGTCATCGGGATCCACGTGCGCGACGTAGACCGTGCCAAGATCTTCACGGTCGACCACGAAGCCTCCGGAGTACCGCTGCTGTCCCGACGAGAACACGTCAGTTTCCGAGGTAATCGGGTACGTCGCCCACCGACGGCAGTCCCAATGCGCGTACATGTAGTCGTGGACGCGATGAGAGGGCAGCCCCTTGGTTTCGCCGCTGTAGACGTTGAAGAGTCCGACAACGTTCCCCGCCGCGTCTACCCCGACGTCAAACACCCACCCCTCTCCCGCCTGCGTCGTGCCATCGAAGACCTGGGTGGCGTCGGCCGGACGGATCGGACCGCTGTCCACGTGACCGATGAGAGAGCCGTCGCTGCGGCGGTAGGTGCGGTCTGTGTGGTCGTAGTAGGCGTGGTATATCGAACTTCGATCCCACTCGTCGGGATGCGCGTCAGTGAAAAGCAGGTGTATGCGGTCGCCGAGTTGCGCCGTGACCAGGTAGGGCGTCCTACCTTCCTCCTCGATGAACCGAACGGGCTCGCTCCAGGTCTCGCCACCGTCCTCGGAGGTTACGAAAGACGGTCGGCGGCTGAGCCCCGACCACGTGCGTAGCGGCCTGTACTGACGCCACAGGGTGCCATCAGGAAAGGTGTAGAGGTTTGCGTAGCTATAGGCGGCCTCGTAACGCCTCGGCCGCGTCCCTCCCGTCAACTTCGCACGGACGCGTGAAGCGAAGAACCGTACAGATCGCTGCTGGCGCCTCGCGATCCGCTGCTCCTGCTCGAAGGCGATCGCATCGTTCCATGCATCGATGCTCTCCGGTTCGCTCGAGATGTGGCACCAGCTGCGTTCCGTGCTGTGTTCGCCATACACCACGACGATTCGTGCGTCGCTGCGGACGGTGATCGCCGGATTGTTGTGGTCATCCCACCAGCGGCCATCTTCACTTGCTTCGTGTGAGCGAAGCTGGTGGTGGCGCCACTCGTTGGTGTCGTGGTCGTAGGCGCTGATCCACCATCCCTGGTTCGTCGTGAAATACGCCACGTAGGTCCGGTCGTGTACGCCGACGTAGCGAACGGCCCGCGGCCCTGTCCAGATCGTCCAAACTCCCTGGTCACGCAGGATCCGCTGGTGCACGACCCGTTCATGCGGCAGGGCCGTAACGCCATCTTCACTCGTGAACCGCACGTCGTGCCCGTCATCACGTGCGTACTGACCGATGTCCGCGTCACCGTCGAGGGCGACGAGCAGCGGGAAGTCGGTCAACTCACCGGGGATCACATCGCCTGGCACGACGATGCGTTTGCGCTTCCGCCACGCAGTGTTCAGCCATGCCGACGAGCCGTCGGCGATATCCAGTGACTGGGTGTCGTGGGTTCCAACCATGGCGTGCACTCCGTTCCAAAGCAACAATGAGGCTAGGAGCTTGCGTCGGTAAGGGCGAGAGAGTGCCGGGGGCGGCTGTCGGTCGTGCCGGTGGTGAAGTTCATGCATGTACGTGGCGGGGTGGTAGAGGCTGTTGGGGATGTCGTGCAGGTCGAGGACCTGTCGCTGCAGTCCGGTGAGTTCGGGGTGGGAGGTGCGCAGCACCTGGCCGTCGGGGGCGGTGAGCTGGTGGCGCGCGACGCCTGTGTCGATCTCGAGGATGCGGGCGGTGGTGGGTGCGGCGCAGCCGCGATCTTCGGGGTAGTGCGACAGCTCCTTGAGTGCAGCCCAGGCGGGTCAGCAGGCTGGCCCGATCCGCGTCGAACAGCCGGGCCAGCATCCGCCCCACCCGATCGTCGTTGAGTAGCTCCGTCTCGTCGGCAGCCACACGGACCACTAGACCTTCCCCTGCGGCTAAACACCCTGGAAGACAGGATGTCCGTGTGGGTACAGCGATGAGAGACGACAACCGAGGCCGCGCCGGAGGTTCTTGGACGAGTTCAAGCGTGATGCGGTCGTCTGGTGCTGACCACCGGCCGCCCGGTGGCACAGGTGGCTACGGAGCTCGGGGTGTACGACTCCACGCTTGGCAACCGGGTGCGACGCCACCAGGGGTAGCAGGCCGCCGGCTCCGGTGTCAGTCCGGATGAGCGGGCGCGGTTGAAGGAGCTGGAGGCGGAGAACGCCAAGCTTCGGATGGAGCGGGATCTGCTCAAACGAACCGTGGCCTTCTGGGTGAAGGAGTCACCACAGTGATGCGCTATCGCTGTGTGGCCGCCCGGAAGGCCGAAGGGTTCAACGTCACCGACGCGTGCGCTGCGGCCGAGGTGTCGCGCTCGTCGTTCTACGCCTTGCAGGCCGCAGGCGAAGGGCCAACCGAGCGTGACTGGGACGATGCGCTGCTGATCGACCAGATCCGCGAGCTGCATGGCGGGTCGGACGACATGTATGGCGAGCCGCGCATGACCGTCGAGCTCGCCGACAAGGGCTGGGTGCTCAACCGCAAGCGCACCGCCCGTCTCGTGCGCCGGGAGAAGCTGTAGGGCCATCGTCCGCGGCGTCGCCGGTCGCTCACCAAGGCCGTGAGGCCGCCCCGGCGATCCCGGATCTGGTCGGCCGGGCGTTCCAGCCCGAACTGCTCGACACGGTGTGGTGTGGCGATATGACGTACATCCGCACCGGGGAGGGCTGGCTGTATCTATTGGCGACCGTGATCGATCTGGCGTCACGCCGACTGGTCTATGGGACCCCGCCATGACGCGCACCTGGTCGTCGATGCGCTCAAGATGGCGGTCGCCTCACGGGGGCGTCGCACGATGGATGGCAGGATCTTTCAACACGACCGCGGTTCGGAATACACCTCCGACGCCTTCAGCACCGCCTGCACCGATCTTGGCGTCACCCAGTCGGCCGGGCGGACCGGGTCGTGCCTGGACAGCGCGGTGGCCGAGTCGTTCTTCGCCACGTTGAAGGTCGAACTGCTCCAGCGGCTGCACCTGCCCAACCGAGCTGTCGCCCGCCAGGCGATCTTCGTCTGGGTCCATCGCTACAACCAACTTCTCCACTCCACGATCGGGATGATCCCGCCCGTCACCTACGAACAGCAGCAACGTCAGACCCCACGACTACCGTCAACGACAGCCGCGAAACCCCGTGTCTGGCCAACAGGAGGAAGTCCATCGCGACACAGGGTCGACGGTGCGGGTCGTGACGAACTGTCGCGTCGTGCACTCTTTGTAGTCGTCTGGAGAGTTGGCGGTTGCCCTAGTGTGGCGAAGCGGCAACTAGTTCGTTAGCGTGCAGCCCTTCCTGGGGCGCCAGTCCGATCGGGGTGCCGAGCGGTCCGCTGCGCGTCTATGTTGACATAGTCCTGACTAGAGCTACATCGGCATGGCGCTGTGTTGAGGGCGGGTAATGGTGAAGCGATCGCTCAAGCAGTTGTTGCGTTCTGCTGGTTATGAATTGACGAGAACTTCGCGGCAGAAGACCACAGAGCCACCGCAATTGTTCGGAGATCCGGTCGCTGCACTACACCTCGCTCGAGGCTCCGTTCCCGTCGCCATACAGTGTCCCATTGCCCTGAGTCGCGACACACAGGGCTTCAGCCTTGCAGCGAACGGTTGGCATCCACTTGTCGCATCTATTCGCAATCACGAGCGAGAACAATGTTGGGCATTTGAAGGTTCGATCTTGCGGCGTTACTTCGCCAGTTTCCAGCCGCAGAACGCCATGGAAGCGATACCGGGTTTTCGAGCAGTGGACTCCTGCGGGCTTACAGCCTTGCCTCCGCACCTCTTCTTTCTGACGCCCTGGCACCCAGAGAGCGCTGAACGTCTCGACAGGGGTGTGCGCAAATGGAGCGCAGGCGATGCCAATGAGCACGGAATCGACGCTTACGATTTCGACCGTCATGGCGTTCCATACTTTGGCCCAGCAAGCGAAGAAGTTGGAAGGATGGAAACCCGACGCTTGCATGCACTACAGGAATCCATCCTGACCCGCGGCTTCGAGCGTGAGCTTGGCGACTGCAGGACATACCTGGTTCGCCGTGGCCATGAGATCCGAGCAGTGGTCTTTGGTCGTGGCCGGCATAGGGCCGTGACGATGGCCGCCCTCGGGCACGGAGTCATCCCGGCGCAGTTCCAACCACCTATGGCCGTCGACGTCCGGGACGTCGCTGACTGGCCGCAGGTTCGTTCTGGCGTGTGGAGCCAGCGGGACGCACTGCGCTACGTCGACCACCTCTTCGACTTCGATGCCCTGGCGTGGGCTCGGAAGCGGAAGCTCGCCTAGCCCCAACACCGTTCAGTTGGCACTCCATGGGTGCTGTGCTTCCGGGACCGGGAGGGTGGGATGCCCCGTGCGGGGTGGGTGAAGCCCCAGACCGATCAGCGTCTGTCGGATCATGTGGCGTTGGGGGGTGTTGACCCGGACGTTCCCGCCGAGGCTTGTCGATCAGGTGCTTGAGGGCACGGGCCGTAGCGAGCAGTGCTCGAGGTTGTTGCCAGCACGGTTGGTGATGTATCTCGTGCTGGGGTTGGCGCTGTCTTGTGTGAGGAGGTGATGCGCAACCTGGTCCAGGGTCTGTCGTGGCAGCCGGGGTGGGCCCGCCAGTGCAAGCTGCCGTCGAAGTCGGCGATCTTCCAGGCGCGGGCGCGGCTGGCGGTCGAGGCTCTGCAGCTGGCGTTCGACCGGGGTTGTGTGCTGCTGGCTACGACGGACAGGCCGGGGGCGTGCTATCGCGGCTGGCGGCTGGGTCGCGATCGATGGGACGACGCTGGAGGTGGCGGACACGCCAGCCAACGACGTGGCGTTCGGTCGGCCGGGCAGTCCGCGGGGTTCCACTGCGTTCCCTCAGTCACGGCTGGTCGGGTTCACTGAGCGCGGCACCCATGTGATCACCGGTGCGGCCATCGGCCCCTACGCCGACTCCGAGCAGGCGTTGACCCACCGACTGCTCGGACGTCTGCGACCAGGGATGCTGTGGCTGGCAGACCGCGGATTCGCCGGTTTCCCGCTGTTTGTGGCCGCTGCGGCGACCGATGCGGATCTGCTGTGGCGGGCAAGGTCCAACGCGGTGCTGCCGGGCAGGCGGCCGATGTGGCGGTGCTCAAGGGCAAGGCGCAGTGCAACTTCACCGAACCGTTCAGTGCCAACGCCCAGGCCATCGTCGACGAGCGCCACGGGATCATCGTCGCCTCGCAGGTGGCCAACCAGTCGGCGGGTCGTCCAGCTGCTCCCCAGCCAACCTCACCAAGCGTCTCGTTCTGCACCCGGCGTCGCACCTGGTGGAACGGGTCGGCGACCTGGGTCGCGTGGGGCAGCATGCGATCGAACACCTTGCGGTACGGGCCGGACATGTCCAGCGTCGCCCAGCGGATCTGCTCACGCCACGCCGGGGTGCGTGCCGCCAGCCAACGCATCGCAGGGCCGGCGTCACGGCCCTGTACGACGTCGAGGAGCTGCCCGGCGGCCACGATCGAGGTGGGCCACTGCTTGGTCCGCCACCGCCTGCGCTTGACGAACAGCGTCTCATCGAGCCCGAGCGCGGTCACCGTCCCGATGCGGTGCGGGTCGTCCACCAGCCGGCGGCCGTAGGCGACCACGGCGTCGTTGACGGTGTGCCAGTCGCAGCCCAGGTCCGCGGTGACCTCCGCGATGGTGCGGCCGTGACAGCCGACCTGGAAGGTCACCCACCTCCCGGCACGATCCGTCAGCTTCAGCCGCGACGCCGCGATCGGCGGGGCGGTCTCGGTCCACGAGCCCGTGGGACACCACGGCTGCGGGCAGCGCCACCGGCGCTTGTGCCACACCAGCTTGGCCTGCCGTCCGAAGCAGGGCAGGTCGGTCAACGCCACCCGGTCACGGTCCTTGACCCGAGCCGGTGTGCCGCACGCGGGGCACCGCTCGATCACATCGATCCGGGTCTCGACATGGACCCGCAGCGGGGCCTCCTCGACCGCCAGGACCCGCACCCGCGGGAGACCGACGAGACGTCCGTGCATGACGGGTGTAGGGTCGTCGCACTCAGGAGTCCTGTTCGGGATGAGGTCTTAGACACCCGCATCCTCGCAGGGCTCCTGTGCTGTCCAGCGCAACCCACCCCGCTCAAATCCGATGACCCCGTCAACCTGGGGCGCCTCCCTCGATCAGCCCGCCGCGTGGGACAGGTCCGGCCTCCAATCTGTCTACGCTACTGGCGGCAGAGTGGCGGTGTTGACGTCCTGAAGGCGTGCGAGGCCGGGAATCTGCGTCAGAGGAAGCGGAGGATCGGGACGGCACAGTCTTATGAGTGATGCGGTCCAGCGGTCTCATTCGCTGTCATTGAGAGCTAGCGCTGAAGGGGATGAAGGAGAAGGCTTCATCGCGGAGACATGGTATTTGTGAGCATAAACAGGATTCTGGCGAGCCGACTTGCTAGGAAGTGTGTGCGGAAGACCGTGAGAAACTTGGTGTAGTCAGTCGCCAGCACGAAAGGGCGAAATGCACCACCTTACTGATACAAATGACCCCGATGGCACTGACGTGAAGCATCAATGGCGTGATTGGGTGCTGGCGAAACGAGTAGGATCCGAGTGCGAAGCCTCGCCGTCGATCGTCGCCATGGAGCTATTTCAGGAGATTGAAGGTGATTGTTGAGTTCATCGGTCCAAACGGGGTGGGCAAACGATCGGTCATCCATCTCCTGAGCCAGATTCACCCCGGAGAGGCGATAGCGGTAGACCTTCTGCGCGAATCTCCTACGCTCACCAAGTTGCAGGCGCTTACAAACAACCCCAAGCTTTGGGCACAGGTGACTCGGGAAACGCAGCGTCGACAGCTCATGTCGTTGATTCCGAGAGATGCTGCGCTTGGGAGGTTCGATGTGTCCGAGAGTCTCGTGCTTATCGATGAAGGACCACGACATGGCTTGCTGAGTTCGACGGCCGCTGGCCGAGTAGAAGGATTCAAGCGGATCTGTCGGGCGATGCGGACTCCTGACCGGATAGTCAGCCTTGAAGCTAGCGTTGAAGACCTCGTGATTCGGCTTCGCCAGAAACATAGCTCACATTGGGCGCACCGGCTAGGTCACGAGGATCTGTCTTTGCGTCTGAATCGCTACTCGCATTTTCAGGAAGAACTACTTCGCGACCTCAAGGTCCCGATACATCAGGTGGATACGAGCAATCTAGCGCCGGCTGATGTGGCCGAACGCATTCTTCTCGTATTGGCTCAGGAGGAGTCCACGACTTGACATTCCTGGTGTGCTGGCATGGCGTGTTTCTTCATGCAGGGTCGCAGGGTTCCTCACTCACTGGGCCGACGTCTGCGTGGATGCGGTGATCGACACGGGCCGCCCGAGCACAACCATCCGCCGTCGGTCGCACCTCGAGGGGGATTCCCGGGTCTTCGTGAGGTGGCCACGCCACGGTGAAGCAGCCCCGTTGGTTGACTTGATCTCGCGGGCCCCCGAGAAAATATCCGAGCATGCCGGAACGGCCAGCACGCCCGTAGCCCGCGGAGCCGGTAGAACCTCGCCTACGCTGCGAAGAGGCACGACGCACCGTGGTCCGACGACGGCGACGCACGGCGTCGAGGGGAGCACCATGAAGGCACTCGTCCTGGCCGGGGGTGCGGGTACCCGCCTGCGCCCGATCACCCACACCAGCGCGAAGCAGTTGGTGCCGGTGGCCAACACCCCGATCCTGTTCTACGGGCTCGGGCAGCTGCGCGACGCCGGGATCA
>LFIK01000676.1_pt1 | contig 25936 bp, 38 predicted proteins | sample 643401 | NCBI WGS metagenome assembly LFIK01 (sample SAMN03777447, study PRJNA286221) | soda lake metagenome | biome: soda lake; feature: Kulunda steppe; material: water; isolation source: sample T5-Br brine of Lake Tanatar-5 | place: Russia: Kulunda steppe | collected 2010-07
AGAGGGCTCCAGATCCATGCGTGTGACCGCCACTGCTGTTTGCGCTTGCATGCACTCAGCAAGCTTCTGCTCTTGTTCCTAGCCCCAAGCCTTGCACACGGCCGCCTATACCTGCATGTATACATGCATGCACACACGCACACACATGCAAGGATGATGAAGAAAAGGATCCAGAGAGCAGCAGCTCCTCTGTTGAGGCAGCTTCTTTGCAATGGCACAGGATGACTGTCCCAACAACCCCAAACACAGCGCCAGGCCCAAGCCCCTCGCCGCCTCCCCCACGCTCCTCCGCCGCCAGTCCTCCGCAGCTGCCGCAGCAACAGCGGCCTAACACAGCCTCGGCCACCACCCCAGCTTATACCTAGTGCACCAGCTGCTGCTGCTGCTGCTGCTGCTGCTGCTGCAACTTGTTGGCCTGGCGTGCTTGCTGGAGAGTGGGTGAGCTTCCTTTGCTTTCATGTGCATCATAAATTGTTGTGCCGTGGGCGTGCATTGCTGCACGTCCTAGGCTACCTCCCCTGCACCAGGGGCACTGCCAGCTGATCCCTGTTGGCATGGTGCTGCCTGGTGCCGCACAAGGTTGGCTGCGAGTGGGCCAGTCTCAGCACCTGGGGTCAGGTGGGGCCGGCTGTCATGCTGCCTGCAACATCCAGCCATCAACAATGCCGTCTGCAGGTTGCTGACCAGCCTCTGTCCCCAGATGCTGCGCGTGGGGAAGGACAGAGACCAGAACTCAAATAGAGTGAAAGACCCAAAGTGACATAGGCATTAGAAAGATCAGACAGCATTGAATGGACCAAAATCAATTGATCTTCACAGACTGATACATCCCGATGCATCCTAGGGTCTTCCCTCTCACTCGGCACTTAAATTTCAGGTTCATCAAGAGTATGGCATAGACACAACACAGACGGTATCAAGAGCTCGGGAGACACTCAACCAAACTTCATTCTCATCGGTGTACATTATGCATTCAGTTCAGTGGTGAGTTGGGGGCGTGGGCTGCTACTGCTGGTATGAAGCAGGAGCTGCAGCAAGGAGGACTGTACAGGCTGCAAGGCACATGGCGGACAGCCCATTGGACCCCCATCAGTCATGCCTCCATGATCATGGACCTAAGTTTTACTAGAGTCTAGATTGCCTGGTGGGGCCTGTTTAGTCTGTTAGCTGCACTACAGGACCTTTCCCTAATGCATGCTGCTACTTTTGGGGCTGGAGTAGACTTTACTTTACTTGTTAGAAACACAAGTCAGCTGGTTAAGTTCTGCACGGTAAACCTTATGCCAAGGAAAAAGGAACAGAGAGAAAAGCAGATTCAAAAAGAGAGGACAACATCTTTAGCAAAGCAGACGGATCCGGATGCTTAGCCATATCAGATGGAATGTTCAGCCAAGACTGTTAACCAAGGCACCCAAGACCTCCACCACAAGCTGTTTGGCGGTGTAAATTCATGCGAGCAGGGTCTCATACCTCGAAAGGGCAAGCCAGAAGACCACAAACCATACCAAACCAAGTTTTGCCAGCCCTCAGCTTAACAATGACTCTCAAAACAGATGCCAGACTCCATCACTGATGCTGAGCGCTTAGCTGACCTCATTCAGTGTAATCTATAAAAGCCATTGATGCATTCAGCTCAAAGTGTGTAGGACTGAATGAGATCACACAACGAGCATGTGACCTTTTGTTGACTCATGCGGCGCAGGGCGCACTGCACTTAGCAGGAGGAGTGGTGGTTTTGGTCCTGTCTACTGACTAGTAGCCTTAGAGACACCATGAGAGGCTTGCCATCACCACAATATTTGATCAGCAAAACTATACTTGTTGCAGTGCTTGAAAGGCAACTTTCAGTCTTGCAGATTACGCATCATGGATCAAGCATGAGCCTTGCACAACTCATCATCAACTGTCTAAAACTGACATATATCTTCTGCCAAAACCACTATGACTCAATCAATGAATGAATATTCTCAAACACTGTTGCAAGTGGCACTGCCTTATCTTGTCTATATGGTGCCTTCATAATTTTAGATGCACTGAACCCTGAAGGTTGCACTGCGATGGGACCCCGCATTATTTCAACCGGCCATTCAACTGCAAAATTTTATTGATTCAACTGCATTTCAATGGCCCAAACATTTCCGACGCAGGCTTGACAGGCTTCAGCTGAGCTACCCTTGTTCGGCAGATACAGCTGTACAGCACATGTGTCGCCTTACTAACTCTCTGCAGCCTGCAGAGTTCAAACTGAGTTTGAAAATGACTAATATTGTTTCAATATACGTTTCTTACTGAATCAAACACTGCCCTCAGTTGCCAATGTTTCTGAGGCTGCATGAGTTGAGAGCAGCCTTCACTCAGACAAAATGCAACCTTCCAGGTGCTCCCACAGACCAGCTTTGGGTGTGAAGTGGCCCCCCTTTCCCAGCAATTCAAACCGCCGGCGGGACTCACACTTGAAATTTCAGACTGGAAATCCTGGACCTACATGGATGGTAGCTGCTTTACCCAAGAAGGTAAAACAATTATTGGGGCAGGGGTCTACCACCCCAACTCGGGCAACTCTAACTTGGTTGAACCAAATGGTGCTGGTATGACCAACACCATAGGGAGAGCAGAACTCTGGCAGCTATAGCCGCTGCTTTCACTCACGATCATATTCATAATGCCACAGACAGCCTTACCTCATTCCAACAAATTAGGAAACAATTGTTGTACCCAGAAAAGTACCGTCACCATGTCCAAGAAGACCTCCTCAACATTCTTTCTAATACGATCCAAAACTCTCAATCCCGCATCTTCCTTTACAAAGTAAAATCTCTTGCCGGAATTGCTGGAAATTAATGTGCAGATGCCCTTGCAAAATACCAAGCTTGCCATGGAAACAGCCTCCCAGCTGAAACAACCATCCGCACCGCAGGCCCTGGTGGCAATCCCTTCTTTGATATTAGCTGGTTAGCTGTTGAAGAAGTAGGTCAACAAGGATCTGGGACTGAAGCTCCCCAACACGGCCCTAGATTGACTTACCTTCCAAATCTCCAAGCCGCACTAAAATCACATATGCACTCAAACCATAAACTGGGTTATGCCAAATCAGAAACAGGGTACCACTCTTATTACCAGAGTCTACTTCCAAATGTCCATGAAGGCATAAGCAACGCTTTTAGGAGCATGTCCAAACTTTCTCTCCAAATGAAGCGCAATCTCTTCCACTACCGCACTGGCACCCTTCTTAATCAGAAACATGCTGTCTGTTTCAAAATGTCCACCAGCCTCCAGTGTCCACTCTGTCAGCAAGCAGATAGTGCTCTCCATATTCTGTCAGGGTGTCGACATACAATCATCTCGGGTATGATCACTGAAAGCCATCATGTTGCCTGCAGGCTCATCATGAAAGCCATCAGCAAAGGCTCTCTGGCAGATTGCTTGGTCCATTTGGATGCCGGCAGCACTAAGCGTTTGGCCCAACAAAATCTTCAAATTCCTGAGAATGCTAATAACAGGACTATACCCAGCTGGCTTTTTTTGGTGCTCGTTTATTTGCTAGAGATAGACTCACCTCTAGTCGCCCTGATGCCATTTTGGTCACCCCCTTACCTGCTAAAAAACCCAAATCGCCAACCACTCCTCATTTGCACCAGGTGTCACAACCAAGACAACCCAGCAGAGACGTACGTAGAGTCCACAAGCTCAATATCAACATGAGGGAGATACACCTTGTTGAGGTTGAGTACGATGAAGATACACGGCCTGGACACCAACTAGAGGCCTCTTAAAAAAAACACGAGGTTCTTTGTAAGCGCTTGAAGGCTAAGAAAGTCATCCTTCACACGATTCTTCTCGGTGTGGGAGGCTCTATTTATATCTCACACACTTTGAATCACCTTAAAGAGCTCGGCCTTGAAGAACAAAAAGCCCATAAGGCTGCCCTTGAGCTACATGCTAATTCTGTGCTCTATGCACACAAACTGACAACTACTAGACGCGCTCTTGAAAAATCCAGTTGCTCTCAAGGTCTTGGCCTCAGGCTGGAGCAAAGGGCGGCTTGTTACCCTCCAGATCCTCACAAGTTCTTCATTCTCCCTGGTGGAGGAGACTCTCGGCTCTTCGGGCCAATGTGTCTCCTTTTCCTTAAATGATTTAGGGAGTGGTTTCACTGCCTAAATAAGTTTTTTTTCTATTTTCTTCAGCAGCCTATACATCAGGTACCTTAACTGGGATTGGTTTAGGGGCTATACACCTATACACTATGGCAGAACGTTATAAGTATTCATGGCTTCTTGTTTGCCCCCGTGTTGCAGCAGGTCGCGGTGCTTAACACTCCCAGAGCAACTTCCCTCACATACTGTAGTATGCTACTGCCAGGTGGTCACTGAACACAAACAAACAGGTCATAAAGCTGCAGGGACAAAATTACCAAAAATTACATGGCTACTCAGTGAATGCAAGCGCATACTCTCCCTGCATTACAAAAAGTCATACTGCTGGCACAAAACCTCTGCTGAATGAGCACAGTTGCCTCAGGCTTATTCAAAGGTATACTAGAAGCATGTCATAAGGTTCTGACAAATTGCAAAATTGTACAGGATTGTCTTCTTTATAGCCACGAATTCTATACTCATTTTGCATTCAATGATGTCACATCTATTTAGCATCGCATTACAAAAACAGTCCCACAAATTGTCTGTTGTAACCTCTTTTATGCTTTCCCCATTGTGAATGCGCTTAAGTGATTGAAGACATTCATGGCATGAATGCTGGCTGCACTCCAAGACAGGAAAGGGCCACCTTTTTAACGTGTTAGGTCAGGGACAAGAGCTCTTTAACTAGGTGACAGGCCCAAGTGCCAGACAGTAAGGCTCAGTTCATGTGAACATTGGGACCCACCCTGCGTTGTGCCCTACAAAATGGGCTCTGCACCATTCCAATCCACGCAAACGCCTGGCCAACGAGTTTCAATCACACATTCCAGGGGAGGAATATTCTGGCCTTCACACCTGCCCCTGTCAGCATAGCTGTCACCCACACGTGCTGTCCAGCCTCCTTTTGCATCTTTGGCTACCTGTGTAAGTGTAACCAGGGAGCTTCTGGATGTAATGGATGCATGCAGTTGAAGGCACTATCTCTAGCAGAATAGTACAATGCAATCAAAGCTAGTTGGTTTGTGAATCGGTGAGACACGGCTCCTCATGAGCGAGTGGCGTGATCGGGATTCATATCCTTGGAAGTTGGCGATTGGCTCGCTTCCCCTAGGTCTTGATACTCACTTCAAGGATACAAAAGGCCTTGCATTCAGCTGCACAGCCAGGAGCCTCCACTTAATCAACAGCCTCAAATCCATGTCCTTGGTGAAAAGCAGGCACCAGCATCGCTTCATGCACAAAGGTAAGGCAGATTGCCTGATCAGGCAAGAAGGCCAGCCAAGAATTGGCAACGCATCATGGATAACTCACTGTCAGCAAGATTGGCTCATCTTGGTTGGCGAGCTCATCGTAGTACATGAGGTTAAATGGCATAAGGTTGCGCAGGGGCTTGGAGTCCTGCAATCATTGGTCCCCAGTGCAGCCCGTGTGCATGTGTTGAAGCAAATGCGCCCGAGTGCAGACAGCACCAGTGCAGGCCACTGATCAATCCGAGCCATCAGGCTGCCCATTCAGTCAGGCAGTCAATATCGTCCTTTCATCTGTGCCAATCGCTTGCTGAGCCAGACACAGGAATGTTCTGCTGCAAAGCCAACAGGAAAGGCACAGTTACAGAGCCAGCTAGCGTGGTCTTGTGCCTGCTACAGTTTGCTTAGCAAAGATCAAGAGAGCAACTGATAAATGACAATGCAAATTGTCTTGTGCGCAGCCACTCCCACCCTCAGAATTCATCCACCACTTGCCTGAGCAAACAGCACAGTGAAGTGAGACTCTGCACACACAACCCAAATAGGGATTTGGGGATTCTTCATCCTGCTGCCGACCTCCAGGTTCTTGTACCACTGCAAGAAAGAGGGAATGATCCGGGTGCGTGCATGCTGAGATCGACCACGGCAGCATGCTTGCCGTGGGGTACTGCGCATCAACAGTGGCACTGAATGGCATGCCTGGCATGGGAAAAGGAAGCACAACTCTTGAGGGCTGCAAATTAGGTAGTTGTGCTGGAGCCCTTGGTATTTTGGCAGCGCTGCAAGTTTTCTCACCTACCAAAAGACAGGCACTGCCGCAATTGTCACACACACACAAGCCTGGAGCGCATTCCATGGCGCTGCAAGCGTGCTTCTACTCACACAGGCTTACCCATGGCAAGTGCCACGCGCTCACATAATACCCTTAACGAGCGCCACGCGCTCACATGACGCACTTGGTGGCACTGCCAGAGCCGCACCCCCACGCCACACACTGAGGCGGCCGAGGGTAACAGGTGCCTCAAGGTACTCACCTCAAACAAGCTCAAGAAGCCGATGCGGCATGCGCGCTGGATTCCACGCAGCTTGTGGCCGTCTAAGTCGCGCACACCATCAAAAAGGTTGGAGGAGGCTTGACCTAGGCAGGGTGAGGGTGGCAGCGGCATGCGGAGGAGAAGAGCAATTGTTGGCTGCATGTGCTTGGTACAGGCAGCCCCTTGAGGGTGTCGTCGCAGGCCATGCATTGTTGCTAACATGATCTGCAGAGCCTTCCACCTTTAGAAGCACTGCAGGCGCAGAGCAGTCAACCTCAGTATTGCAAGTGCATATGCAGCAAAGTGTGCGCCTGCTGCGGCTCTTAACGCAGGGGCTGTTCAAGACACTGCTTGTGCTTGGTCTAGTCAATGTCAGGCAGGGCTGGCACTGTTGGTACAATAACATTAGCCACTGTTGGTACAATAACATTAGCCACTGTTGGTACAATAACATTATCCACTGTTGGTACAATAACATTAGCCACTGTTGGTACAATAACATTAGCCACTGTTGGTACTTTCACAGGTAAGCAGGGCTGGGCACTGGTGAGGCTTGCAAGCGCAGCACACCGGCGCGCACGCCTGTGTGCCTGCAGTAGCCAGGCAGGCAGACGCTCCAACGGTGGGCCTTCACGAACGCTGCCTTAAGGCGAGGGAAAGCCTGCTCACAGCAGTGCCCCCAATGCACTATCCCTGGGTTGTGTTGTGACAATGTGTCAATGTCAATTAGACCATGACTTCAGGTCTAAGACACATGTTTAGAAAAAAAGAGCCCAGCCCTCTCGCATGCCGCGCACCCAAGGAGGAGCAAGAGGCAGGGAAGTTGAGCTGTCTTGTGCTGCGCACCCACGAAGAAGGTGAGAGACCCTCAGAAATGAAGTGATTTGTGCGCGGTGCAGTCCTTATGCTACACACCTGTGAGGATGAGGTTCACAAGCTCCTGTGTGCAGTAGCCGTGCATGGCGCTGAGCGCACTGTTGGCCTCGTCCATGTCGTCCCTGACTGCGGCCACCCCGCGCGTCAGCACCAGGGACACAAGCAGCAGCACGATGCCCCAGCCTGCCTCGCTCATGAAGAAGGGCAGGGAGGCACGCAGCTGGTCCTGCATGCGCGCGGTGCAGCAGTTGCAGCAGGCAGGCAGGCGCGCATTTTGAGGTCCGTCTTCGAAAGAAAAGGGCCTGTAGCGCCCAAGTTCCAGGTTCAGTGAAGGTGGGCTTGCCGGGTGCGGGAGTAGCAGAGGGAGCCTGCATGCTTCCTAACCTGTGACTTACATCATGCATGGGTGCATATGAGCATCTGCTCTGACAACCCAGCAGGCGCTCAGCAGAACCGGCGGCAACAAGCCTACAGAGCGCAAGCAGGCATTGCTGAGGGGTCAGGAACAGCGTCGGGACATGCAGCGTTCACACACCCTCCCTGCCAGAACTTACTCCCCTTCCATACAGGCACTGTCCGTACTGGCCTGCACAGTGTGCGCGCACGCTGCTCCCAGCACCCGATGCTCACCGCAAGGGGCACCTTGTGCTGCCCTTCCTTTTCTGCCCTCCTCCCCTGCCCTCTGCCCCTCTGCCATTCCCCCTCCCTCCCCCCCTTATCCTTCCCTCCCTACTTCTCCTTCCCTGGTCCTCCTAGGTGTTTCCGTTCCCCCTCCCTCCCTCCCTTCCTCCACCCCACCAGCCCGACCCCACCTGCAGAGCGGGCTGAGAGGGCGCCGGCACCATCACTAGGCTGCGCATGAGCTGTGGGTAGCCCATCTGCCCCGGGTCCTGCCCTCGCTCAGGCGCAGGCACAGCCAGCAGAGTGGACGTGCCAGTGCGCGCTTGCCACAGCACGTCTGCGAGCGCGTCCACGAGCGCAGCGCCTTGCTCGGCCGCGCTGGGCGACAGGTTGCAGCGGCCCGCCTGCAGGGCGCGTGCCAGTTGCAGGCGGTGTGAGTGTTGACTCCCGGGGGCGAGTGCGCAGCCCAGCAGAAGGCATGCGTGCACAAGGGGGAGCATTGGGCATGAATGCACGAAGTGGGGCGTCAGGCAAAGTATGCACAGGGGGGAGCATATGGCGCGCATGCACGAGGGGAGATATTTGGCACGCATGCAAGCGGGGGAGCATTAGGCGCGCACGCATGAGGGTGAGTGTTTGGCGCGCATGCACGTGGGGGGAAGGCCCCCTTGCCTGCGCATGCTCTCACGCTGCGCCGTGCAAGGAGCAGGGGTGGGGAGCACGCATGCAAGGAGCACACGTGGGAGGCGCACGCAAAGGGCCGCCTCTGCTGGAGGCGCATCAGCGCCCCACACCAACCAAGCCATTGTTGGCTGACTGGTTGGGCGGCTCAAATGGCGAGGCTTCTTGTTTGTAGCAGCATGCTGCCCACGCCAAGGTTGGCCGCAGGCCTGCGGCACTGGTGCTTGTCGGCAAGCAACACACGTGGGGAGTGGGTGTGGGTGAGGGCGGCTTGGGCAACACACGCAACATGTATTTGGCTGCCTACGAGGGTTGCCACTAGTGATGCCGCTAGTGACAGGCTGACCCTCACGGGTCAGAGGGGTTGCAGCGATGCTGCATGCGTACCGTGTTGAGCTTGGAGAGGATGTGGGCTTGTACAGCTGCGAGCACGCCGCACGGGCCGCCCTTGGACTGCGAGGCAATGGCAGGCAGGCAGCACACCCTCATGAGCGGCGGGTTGCCTGCAGCACCTTTTGTGCACAAAAGGTGATGGCTGCATGGATCGCACAGCACAGCACGGGCTTGTGCTTGCGTGCGCACAAGCTTGGCACGCATGCACAACTCGCAAGCGTGCCCTGCACAGCATATACATTCACACACGTACATGAGCAAAGCCCACACCACTGAGCCGCTGGGGCCTGCTGCATGAGCCCTGGCATCACGTCCATGACCGCGGCCGCATGAGCCTCAGCACCGTTTGTCCTCGTGCGGCTGCAATCCACGCCAAACAAACAGCTACGGCTGGCGCAAAGACTACCCAGCCGCCTGGCTTGGCTGTGCTGCACGGCCCGTGCTGCATTCCGCCTCAGCCCAGGGCCCACCACCCCAAGGCAGGCGGTCTAGCCACAACGCATCCTCTGGCGGTCAGGAGCGCATCCTTAAATACTCTTGAGCTGCAGCACATCCTACAAGGCCGTCCAGCTGCAGCGCATCTTCAGGCAGTCAGGAGCGCATCCTAGAAGGCGGTCAAGCTGCAGCGCATCCCATCAGGCCGTCCAGCTTCAGCGCACCCCATGGCACAGCTGCACTCCCACACTTGCACTTCCCCTGCACTCCCCTCTGAGGCTGGCTGAGGAAGGCTGTGCCGCACACCCTACGGCAAGCGCACCTGCACCAAGCCAAACTGCAGGCCTGGCTTGCGGCAGAAGAAGAAGCCCTGCTTCCATGAGTCGGGGGGCAGGCCAGTGGGGCTCCCCCACAGCACAGCCCCCAGCGCGCGCGCGGCGTCTGGAGACACAGGCTGGCCAGCAGCCTGCACGCACAGGCGTTGTTGATGGCCGGATGTTGCAGGCAGCGATACGGCCGGCCCCACCTGAACCCAGATCCTGAAAGTGGTCCGCTTGCGGCCTACCTTGTGCGGCGCCCGGCAGCACCCTCTGCTGCCAGGGATCAGCCGGCAACCCTCCCTGCAGCCCATCCCTGCAGCCCATCCCTGCAGCCCATCCCTGCAGCCCATCCCTGCCGGAACAGCCCCGGCAGGCAGGCGCCTGTCTCGCGAAGGCGAGTGCAAGCATTGAGCGCCTGCTGCTCTCGGCAACCAGTTGTTGTGTCCAGCAATAAGAAAGCAACGAGCGCCTGGAGCACCGACACAGGGTCGTGGCTGCTCGTCAATGTGCCCCTGGTACTGGGGAGGCAGCCCAGGACATGCAGCAATGCACGCCCACAGCACAGCAATTCATGATGCGCATGAAAGCAAAGGAAGCGCACGCACGCTCCAGAAAGCACACCAGGCCAATGAGCAGTAGCAGCAGCAGCAGCAACAGCAGCAGGCCTGCAGTGCTGCGCATGACCGTTGCAGTGCACATGCCCGTGGGTGGTACCATGGATGCGCCGGGGCCCTGGACCACCCCCAGCCCCTCTCACCAAGAGCGCCGCCGTCTTGAGCGCGCCGCCCGCCCTGCCTGGCACGCCCCCAAGGGCTGGGCCGTCGTCGTCTTTCAGCTCCACTTCTTCAACAAGCAGCTCCCCAGTGGCACCACCGGCCTTGGCGCGCCTGGCCGCAGGGGCACTTGGCACAAGCAGGGGTTGTGGACGAGGCTGCAGTGGCTGCTGCTGCTGCTGCTGCTGCCACAGCTGCGGAGGGGCCGCGGAGGAGGGACAGGGGGGAAGCGGCGAGGGGCGGGGGCCGGGCGCTGTGTGTGGGGTCATTGGGGCAGCCATCCTGTGCCGCCGCGCAGAAGCTGCCATGACAGAGGAGCTGCTCTTCTCCGGCTCCTCTTCATCATCATCCCTGCGTGCGTGCATGTGTGCGTGCGTGTGCAGGCTGAGGCGGCTGTGTGCAAGGCTTGGGGCTGGGAACAAGGGCAAAGGCTTGTGGTGTGGGTGGGAGCACGGGCGGCAGTGGCGGCCACAAGCATGGCTCTGGAGCCCTCTCCTGCTTGTCATCCCACTTCTCCTCCTCCTCCTCCTCCTCCTCCTCCTCCTCCCCCCTTGTGCTGTCCTCCATTTCTAGCCAAGCAGCCGGAAGTGCAAGTCAGCCACAAGCATTGCTCCCTTGAGGCCCCTGGTACAGGTAGCCCCCTGTGCTGGCTGCTGCAGCACCCTTCAGCAGCAACTGTGTCCCAGCAGGTGAGCTCAAAGCAGGGCACCAGCCATGCTCCATGCTTAAACATTAATTGCAAGCCCTTGCATTTGCGCCGTTCCTCACGCAAGCAGCGCTCTGAGACACCACAGGCTCACCCCAAGCTCATGGTAGACATCCCCCTTGCGGCGCCTGCGGGGGAATTGGCAGCACGCCCCATGGAGGTGTCTGATACTGATGAGCCTGGCCGCAAGCTGCTCTCCTGCGGGCTGTATGGCCCGTCCAAGCCGGAGCAAGCCTTCTCAAGGCTAGCTGCCTTGGCGGCACGTGCTGCACCGCGTGGGCAATTGCAAGGAGGGGTACGGTGGTGCGTGCGTGCCTGTGAGGATTATGCATATGCACCCTCCAGGTTGCCCTGAGGCGCTTGGTGCCCAAATACGTGTTCCACACTACATCAGATCCTTGTGGACACAATCGTGAAGGATGCGCGCGCACAACATCTGCCATGGGGAGGGGCAACTGTGAGCCAGCACCCACTCCTCCTCTTGTGCGATGTCTCATCCTCGCGTGCCAAGGCACACAAGGACCCTGCATGCATGTGTCACTGGTGTGGTATTGCGCGGGCATGCCGTCGTTCAAAATGACTCACCAGCTGCGGCCAACGCCCTCGCGGATCCTGAAGAACCTGGCCTTGACTGATGGATTGAGGTCTCCGGCACTGAGCAGGAAGCCTCATCGTCTGTGCTACTGTCCACAACCAAATCCTTCTTGAGTGGAGGCTTCCGCTGCAAGATTTAAGGGATCAAAGGGCAGCTAGATGAGGTATTACAGTCGTCTGCGCTCTTTGGTTGGTTCCATCAAATTCCATCAAGAGAGTGCAGGCATGGGCGCAAAAGTGTGCGAAAGTGCGTGCCCAGAAACAGCGAGGGCTCAAGCAAGTCATGCCAAGGTTTGTCATTGCAAGTAGAGTCAACACTCACACCTCCATGACATTGGTGACAATACATGGTCGTGGAAGTACTTGCACCCATACCTTGGGCGCATCAAATGATACAAAGTTGTTGGTGCGACGGTCCATGGTCTTGCTATAAGTAGGGTCCACTGAGCTTGCTAGTCAAAGCCTACGGTCAACACCTTCGTTATCAAAATCACAAATCTGTTTCCAATTCCCTGCTCTCTGCCATCCATGCCCCGTTTGAGAGCATGCAAGCAAGATGCTACGAAGGGCAAAATGGACGATATATCCAATTCATAGCATTATATAATTGATGTTGAAAAATCAGGAGAGTCCCGTGATCCTCCTCCATTTTGTGTCGTCCCGTCCAAGGTATGGTTTATCTTATCACTTATCATATTGAAATCATGATAATTTTCTTCGTGTTCTTAATCTCATTAGCGTACTGCTTCCGGCTCATTGGTGGTCATTGCTTCATGACATGTGCGGTAGATGCACACGCAGCTGCCAATCCATGCTCCACATGAAACAGTTAGAGCTGAGTTACAGGCTCTCTTTGGCAAGAGGCCCTGCACTCCTTTATTGCAGCTGCGATTGTTGGGCCCATATCCTCATCCTCCAGATGAGCTTGTGGGTCCAGCAGCATGAAAGCCAGATGCTTTGGGACAAAAGTAGCACTCAAATCGCAGAGCAAGTGTCATTGAATGCCATGGTGCTTGCCTAGGGGAGCGCCGCGTGGAGGATTTTGCTGAATCAGAGTCCTATGAGATCAGATCAGATCTATGCTCAGCAAATGTCACATTGCTCCCACCTCAAAACTGTCAACACTTTTTGTGTGCACGACTTATGTTTTCTGACAGTGCCACTCTTAAGCAGGCCCTTCACGCAGACCTGGTGCTTCTGACTTTAACATCTTGGGCTTTGGACATTTCAAATGTTTGCGCACGCTTGAGGGATTGCGAGGCTGTCACACATATACACAAGCTTACTTGCAGGGGCACCCTGTTTGTTACCCAATTTCACTGCTGACTGAGGAAAGTGTGGAGGGACATTGCTGACGTGAACCCTCTGGAAAGGGACAACACACTGGTGACTTATCATTCTTGGTTTGCATCTCCCCTCCAAGATCTTCATGCTGATTCATGCACTCGTATGGGCCAGGGTGCATGGAAAAGGTGCCCATGTGGCGTTTGGACCAAGTTATGGGGCCGATGGCTGCACTTGCGCACAATCTTGGGCTTCCTTGTGTGCAAACCTCTTGCATTGTGTTTTCTAGCACTTTGGCGCACAAAATGGCTAAAACTTGCATGACAGAGCAACATTTGACCATGTACAGGCTCCGCTATGCACGTGGAGGCTTGCCAGCTCTCCTGACAAGAAGTTTCCGAATCCCTAAATATCTGGTCCCACCATCAGCATAATACTTGAAGTAGTGAAGTAGTATGGAATTGGTGCATCTCTCAGTGCGCATTGCCCCCAGCGCCATATCTTTGGGCTTGCGGCACCAAGCTGCCAAGCTGCATCAAGATCCGGTGAGCCTTGCTCTTCAAGGGGTCCAACCTCGCATCTGCTGCCTGCTGGTGTGGGGCTTGGTGCTCCAAGGGTGCGGCTCCCCCGTCTGGGACAGACACCCACTGCTGGGCTGCTGCACTGGCAGGCCCCATAGCGTAGCCAGGCCCAGCTATGGGAGTGCCAGCCTCAAACAGGGTGCTGCTGTCTCCTCTGCCCCTGTCTGTGTGCTGCTGCAGACCGGCCAAGCCAGGTAATAGGTGCTGTGCTGCGCCCGTGGCATGGGAACTGCGTGGCAGGGTGCAAGCAAGACAGCGGCAGGCAAGGCTCCGTGATATGGGCCAGGCAGTGACTGACGAGCGCAGGGGCTGCAGGGATTTGTGCAAGCTGAATGCGCCTGCAAGAGCTGCAGGGGTTTTGTGCAAGCAGCGCAAGGGCTGGGGTTCTGTGCAAGTTGAGCGCACCTGCAAGGTATCAGGGACAGGGAATGGCAGGGAGCAAACGGTGACTGACAAGCAGGCATGCAATATCCTTGTGTGACAGACTGCCAAAAGTCGTGGGCTGTTGGAAGACACATCAATAGCTCTAAAGCCAGAGCGCAGCACCAATTGCTAGCTTGCGGCTAAGATAGCTAGATGTCCTAAAGGAAACTCCCGACAGTTGCTGGGGCCAGTCATCTTGCAAGGCAAGGACACGATGTGCATCGGGGGCTTTTGGTGTGCCTTGGGCTGCGTGTCAGGGCGCGCACACTTATGATGGGGGGGATGCACAAACAGGCACCCCGCACGCCTCACGCCTCCCACGCACTCAAATGCAGGAAGGTATGGCCGGCGGACTTATGCTCACGAGAGGCACTTTGATCTGATAGAGAAAGGCGCTTACAACCGTGAGCCATGTTCATCCATCACAATTCAGTTGGGCTTGACTGCCCAGAGTATGGCTGCTGCACGCTGCATGCGTGTGCTTCAAAGTGAGTCCTTGCTGCGCTTGAACTTGCAAGCCAAAGCCCGATGCCTGGAAATTCAAGCGCAAAGCCGAGCAATGCCTCCAACAACACAGTGCTGCAATGAATAAAAGAACATGCAAATATAGTACATAGCCACAAGGCCAAAAAGCCACCCATCTTTTTCATTCGTCACAATAAGGAAGTGCAAGTGTACATGCATGGTCAACGAAACACTCTCTAATCAGCAGACAACACATTGCAACCGTGCGGCTTATGCACAAATATAGGATCAAAAATCCATTCCCAAATGAAGGAATGACATGTCACACCTCGCGCACATGCAAGAGCTGCAAGGACCCTTGCACTGCACCACCTTGCACTGCAGCCCCCCTCTTCCCTCAGCCAACAGCAGACTCAGTGAGGAAGGTTTTCATGCCAAAGCTGAAGCCTTGCAGTGCATGCGTGCCAGGGTGCATGGGTAAGTGTGCACATGCACAAGAGAATGTGTTTGCGCGTGTGCGCGCTTGCGCCACAGCCGCAGTGTGCATGCGCACCAGGTAGGCCGCACGAGCCCCCCGGGGGACCTTGCCAGAAAGGAGGTGGAGTCCATGTGCACACGTGCACGGCTGAGGGTCCCGTGTGCGCCGGCGCGTGTGAGAGAGGAGGGGAGCGTGGGCAGAGGCGAGGCAGGGGCCAGGAACTGGGGCAGCAGCAGGCAGTGGCTGGGGCCAGTGCGCAGCGACGCCCAGCTTGCGCAGCGGGCGTGCAGCAGCGATGCAGCACTGGATTGGGGGGCGGTGGCGGCAGGCAGCGCGCGGGCCGGCACCTGCAGGTGTTGTGTGGGCATAGAGGCATAGAAGTCAAGCGGTAGGCACGCACTCAAGGGCACATGTGCATAGGTGTAGAAGCGCGTGCGTCGGTGTGTTCGAACACAAAGTCTGAGCACATATGCTCTGCGAGCTGAAGTGCGGTCTCTGTTCCGCCCCAAGCTTCGTGAGTGCCAAGGCAGCAACGCGCTGTGGCATGCAGGTGACTCTGATAGTGAGGGCGCTAACAAGGCAATTACAAGTCAGGATTTGTGCTGTGCAGGTGCAAGCAAGCAGCCACGTGCGTATGAGCACACACACACACCATTGCAAATCACATCGCAGCCTGCTGTAGCTGCCCCAGCACGCGTGTGCCCCACCTGGGCGTGCAGCAGCTCCTGCGCAGCGGCAGCCACTAACTCTTGGCGCCAGCACAGCGGGGCCGCAAGGTGCGGCGCAGGCGCTGTCTCTGGCGGCGGAAGCCCCCAAGCAGCCGCGGCGCTCGTGGCGGTGCTGTGCACGCCATGTGCCAGGGCAGCAAGGCCATCGTTGAACGCCAGGACCGTATCCTGCAGTGATGCGTGCATGCGTGCCTTGTGCCTTCGCGCCTGTGTGTGTTTGCGCGTTTGTCAGTGCGTGTGTGCGTGCCTTGTGCTTTCGCGCCTGTGTGTGTTTGCGCGTTCGTCAGTGCGTGTGTGCGTGAAATATTTGTGTGCGCGTGCGTATGTGTATCAGATTATGTATGTGTGCGCGCGCTGTAGGGTGTGCCATGGAATGAAAAGACTGCACCCTGCATGCACGCATGCATGCGAGTGCACAGTCATCTATGCATGTAATCACTTGCGTGCTTGCACGAGTGTTTCCGTGCCAATCAAAGTACGTCTGTGTGTGCGTATGCCAGCGATTGGATCAACAAGGGCCGTGTTCCTCTTTGATACGAGACACATCCTTCACATCAGGCACATTGTAAACGCCTAAAAAGACCTACCTGCACACCCTGCCCGGCTATAAAGGCACCCCTACCCCCCACCGCCTTGCGGGCCACGGGCATTGCTTGCAAGCAAAGCCATGTTTGGCCCACAGGTCTCATTTTGCGTGCCCCATTCCACAAAGACCCCTGTTGCAGTCACACATGAAGGGCCTGCATTTTGGCGCATCAGCAGCGTGCCCCGCGCAACGGCCACAGCCTCCTGGAGACACACAAACATACACACACACCTGTGCCGCAAAGCCCCAGCCCTCCGTGACCTCCGCCTGCTCCTGTTGCCGCAGGCAGGCTTCCAGCAGGTCGCGCACCAACGCCTCCAGGCCCACGCACTGGGGCGCGCCCCACAGCGCGCCCAGCTGCGCGGCCGCTGCCCCCACCGGGCTGTGCGGGGCTGCTAAAAGGGAGGGGGCCGTGCCCGCGCTGCAGCAGCCCGCAGCCAGCAGGGGGGCGGGGGGATGCACAGCGAGACGGCGCAGGCCCTCCAAGAGCGCAGCCTCCGCCTGCGCAGCCCGCGTGGCCACGACTGGTTTGAGCAACTTGTGTGGGTGCGCACGCACATGTGGGTGCACAGCTACATAGTGCAGGTCCTCTGCAAGCGTAGCCCTTGGCCTGGGCTGCTCATGTGTGGACTGCGCGTGCGCAGGTTGAGACGGGAAGCCTTGGGCCTTGGATGCACTTGTGGGTGCGCACTCACGTGTGTGGGTGTATGCGCATGCATTCGCGTTAGGTGGACCACTGTGTGGAGACAGGTTGGCTTGAGTGTGTTTGTACACCAGAATAAGTGCTCAGCATATCACACCCGCTGGCGCACACATATAAAAAAGGTTCCAGCCCATGCACTTCAAGCCAACAAGCAAATTGAGGCCCTCTGCGCACGCCTATGCTTGCCTGCACACAAACACAGGTGCTTACAAAAGCTGCATGATAAAGGTACACATACAGACCCACACAAACAAATAAAACACACCCCAACAAGCACCTAACAAGCATAGTGCACTGCGCGATGCAAGTCTACTCCTACCCATCCCCCATACCTGCTGCTGCGGCAGCAGTGGCAGCACGGTGCACTGCGCGATGCGCGCCACCAGCTCCGGCGGCCACTGCCCAGCTGTGGCTTCCAAGTGGGCGCGCACCGCCGCCACGCCCGCACCATCCGTCAGCGCCAGCACCACCAGCGGCACCTGCATGTGGACATGCGCGCGTGTGCGTGTGTGTGTGTGTGTGCATGTGTGTGCGTGTGTGTATGTGTGTGTGTGCATGTGCGTGTGCATGCACGTGCGTGTGCATGTGTGTGTGCATGTGTGTGTGCGTGCATGTGCATGTGTGTGAGTGTGGCCAAGCAAAGCCACGCATCTGCGCCAGCGCCGCGGCCAGCATCAACGTGTAGGTACTCATAAATGGCCTCAAATCACGCCTACACATGTGCGCACGCACATATGCCATCCCACCAGCATGCCATCGGGCAGACCCCATACGTTGCGCCTACATCACACCTGCATGCTGCGCGGGCCGCCACCGCACCTGCACCCCCTGCGCGCACACTGCCCCTGCCCACTCCACGTCTGCCCACACCTAACGCAACCCTGCTAGCAAACGCACCTGCATACACACGTCGCACCTACGCACACACACACATATCACACCAACACACACATCGCGCTTAAGTGCACACGCACACACACCAGACGCGCGCACGCACATCCCACCTGTGCCTGCTCACACACCTGATCCGCGCACACACATCGCGCTCACGTGCACACACACACATGCACACACACCAGACGCGCGCACGCACATCCCACCTGTGCCTGCACACACGCATGGGCCCCCCGCACCTGCACGCCGGGCGCCATCCCGCACAGCAGCACCCGTAGGTCCTCCCAGCTGCCCGCCAGCTCCGCCTGCACCACCGGGGTCAGCGCCTCGCCCCTCCCCCTGCCGCCGCTGCTGTCATGGCACGTGCTCCCCACGAGCCCGTTACCCTGACGGGCATGGGCCTGCAGCGTGCCGCCGCTGCTGATGCCGCTGTTGCTGCCGTACGCGTGGGCGTGCGCGCCATCCGGGAAAGCACCCCTGGAGTGCGTGAGGGGCGAGCCGGCGGCGGCGGCGGGCGAGGGCAGGGGCTGACGTGCACTAGAGGGGGTATGCGGGGCGTGTGTGTCAAGGGGGCTGGAGGAGGGGGAGGAGGAGCTGTGGGGTAGGGGGGTGGGCCCGCTGACCAGCAGCAGGATGCCTGCGGTGGCGGCCATGCTGCTGCTGCTGTAGCGCGGGAGCGGGGGAGGGTCGGCGGCGACTGCGCGGGGGTTGAGGTCCTCTACGCAGAGCGTGGCGTGGCTGCGCGCACACAAATGCACACGCACACACACACAGGAGGGTGTGTGTGTGTGTGTGTGCATGCTCATATGTCGTATGCTGCGTGCTGTGCTGTGCGCTCACATGTTTACAAGAGCGCGCGCATGCTCATGTGTGTGTGCGCGCGTGTGGTTTGGTGGGGAAGTTTGGGGGGCTGTGCGCACGCATGCAAGCTGGGTGCGGTGCGTGCAGCTGCGCGCATGCAAGCACGGCATCCATGCAGACGGATCAGGGCAATGCCAGGGCTGCACGCTGCGCGGACCAGGCTGCGCAGGCCGCGCTGAGCAGCCAGAGTCTCTGTGTCCTACCTGGGCAGCGAGGTGCGCTCCCTCCGCGCAAAGGTGCTCAGGTCCAGGGGGATGTGCAGCATCGTCAGCAGCTCGCCTGGGCAGCAGCACCGCGAGGCAGTACAGCGTGCAGCGGTGCAAGGGAGCAGCGCAATGTGCCCAGCAGCACATTGGGATGTGCAGCACCGTCAGCAGCTTGCCGGGGCAGCAGCACGACGGGGAAGCACCGAGCAGATAAGGTGCAGCACCAGAGCAGCCTGTAGCACCGTTGGCATCGTCAGCAGGCCAACCATGCAGCAGCACAACGGGCTGGTCCCAAAGAGGAGGGGTGCGCAACAGACCAGCGCAAGGCCGTAAGCAGCATCCCCCCCCAGGGCAGTGACATGGACCGACCAAGGGGGGGGGGAACACAGCAACAGGGCAGCTGGAGAGGGCAGCTGGAGAGGGCAGCTGGACAGGGCGGCTAGACCGGACGACTAGACAGGACAGCTGGACAGGTCAGGCCACCAACGAGCCCCTGTATGGCACCTCCTCACCACCGTTGCGCGCTGCCTAGGCACTGCAAGCGGCGGCGGGCCTGCCTGCTGCTGGCCCACCCTGTTTCCTGCCACATGCGCCGTGCACATGCGCACAACGTGCTGCCACCCTGCCACCATCCATGCTGCACCGGCATGCTCATGTGTACACAGACCCAGGCTGTTCCCTGCACACCAGGCTCAGAGTTCCTCTGGCGCTTCCTCCCACAGGGCCCCGCCTCTTTCGGCAGCGCACTCAACCGCACGGCCTTACCAGAAGTGGGGTGAAAGGGGGCGCCGTTGCGGCCGCATGCCAGCTTTGCTCGCAGCCAGCTAGAGGCCGCAACCTGTGCACAGGAGCAGCAGACAGGCACGCACACCAGCAGCAAGTAAGGCTCAGTGCGCACACCCAGGTCGTTTTGGTGCAGGGCAGAGGCGCCAACAGAACAAGGGTCCTGCTGCGCGCGGCACATGTGCTGCTTGCCGCCCCAGGCCAAGCAGCAGCCCAATCCAAGCTGCGCGCTGCTGCGCACTGCAAGCGCTGCCGCACATCCTTGTGTGTTAGCCCAACAGCCAGCAGAGGCTGGTCGCCCCAGGGAACGCGAAAGTTTGCCAGCTAGTCACCCCACACGCATCGTGCTGCATGACTCACACAGCACAGGTGGTCAACCCACGAGCATTGCACAGCGCAGGTGGTCACCCCACACGCATCGTGCTGCATGACTCACACAGCACAGGTGGCCAACCCACAAGCATCGTGCAATGCGCTTGGCCGCTGTGCAGGCATCGTATGGCATATGTACCATCACTTGGGGGGTCACGAGCATTGTACAGCATATGGGTAAGCCGAGCGCCCAACCGCATGGGCTGCTGCCACAAGCATTGTATAGAGCTTATGGTCAGCGCACAAAGCACTCTTGAGGCATGCGCTGCAGCTGGCTAAATCGCCTGCAAGCCACGGCATGTTCTTTATGTTTCCCCGCCCGTGCGGTTGTATCCCAGCGCCCCTGTGAAACAGCGTCCTAAGCACCTAAAAGAGCCGCACTCACCTGCAAGGAGGAGATAGGGTGCGGCGCTGGCGCGCAGGTGCGCTGGGGTGCTGCCTGTGCTGCAGACGAGGAGGATGACCCATGCTGTGGGTAGACGCCGGTGCTGAGCACCAGCTTCCAAAACAAAGGCGCCTGCCGCGCCTGCTCCTGCACCTGCACAAGCAGGAGGGGTGCGCGCGTATTTGATCGCGCGTGTGCACATGTGTGCAGGTGTGTGCGTGCATGCTTCATGAGCGTGTGCGTCCGCAGGCTGGCCCCACAGCACACACAGAGCTGGTGCTGCAGCGGGGCAGGGCGGACTTGCGCCAGGTGTGCACCATGGTGCTGCCAACACGTGGACTGCTGATACAAGGAAGGTGCCGCTCTGGTGCATGGGAGGCGCCACATGGTGATGCATGGGATAAATGGGTTCCACTCACAGTCTCTGTCCACAAGGATAGTAGAAGGGCATGTCACCAGGACTGCCCGGGCTGTTGTGCACGTCGCAATCAGGAGTGGCTGCAGAGAGCAAAAGACTTGCATTGGCTTTGTAGACCACCAAGCCGACCCACTGGCATACCCATTGCAGAGACCAGGGCGTGCACAGCCTGCAGGCTTGCAAGCCGTTCAACCCCAGTCGCTGCAGGGCGCCGCTGCTTGCCTTTGGCTCTACCTACCTGGGGCGACACAGGTACCCCCGCAGCCCCCCTGCCGGAAACCGCCGGCGAGCCCGGCCCACTAGCTGCGCCACTAGCCGCTGCGGCATTTGCGCGCAGGATCGCAGCGCAGAGCTCCGGAAGGATGAGGGCAGGGAGGGGCAGGTGGCCAGGGATGGGGGGGGCGGTGGGGGGGAAGCGCGCGGGGGGCAGCAGCGCGGGTGCTAACGGGCTAGAAGCCGCGCTCTCCTGGCGCCTGAGAGCACACACGCATGCGTGGGTGCGCCAGAGGGGGGTTGGGGGCAGTGCGCTCACAGGTGTGTGTATGTGCGTGCACGGGCTGGGCAGGGACCCTCTAAGCATGTGGGGGTGCCCGTGAGAAGAGGGGTTAAGTACTTGTGTGTGTGTGTGCACGTGTGCGCGCGCATATGTGCATGTGTGTTTGCATGTATGCGCGCGCTCGTGCAAGGGCAGTGAGGCTATTCTTGCATGGTCCGCGTGGTGCGTCAGCGTTTGTAAGGTGTGGCGCCAAAAGGAGGCCCTTGAGGAGCCTGGGTGCGCGCACGCTGCAGCCCCCACAGCACGAGCCATTTTCCATGCAATGCAACATTCTGCAAGCTACACGCGGCATGCTCACCGCCGCTGGATGCCGCATGCTGTTTCAAACGCGGGCCACATTCTGCTTGATGCCACATGCCAATCACCGCCATTTTATGCTTCATTTTGCGTGCTGCAAAAGCTCGCGGCACACCTGCATGCCGCATGCTCTGTGCCCACCGCCACTGCGCCCTTCATGCCGCATACTCCCTGCCGCTGCATTCCATTGCGCTCACCCTGCTTTTGCAGTATGCTGCACGCTCACTGCTGCTGCATGCCACTCGCTGCATGCTCCCTGCCGCTGCATTCCATTGCGCTCACCCTGCTTTCGCAGTATGCTGCACGTTCACTGCTGCTGCATGCCACTCGCTGCATGCTCCCTGCCGCTGCATGCAATGCGCTCACCCTGCTTTCGCAGTATGCTGCACGCTCACTGCTGCTGCATGCCACTCGCTGCATGCTCCCTGCCGCTGCATTCCATTGCGCTCACCGCCGCTTGCCGGCCGACAGCGCCTGTGCACCATCTGGGCTCGCGCCGGGGGTGGCACGTGAGGAAAGGCGCAGGGCCGGCGAGGGCGTGCCCCTGGCCACCTTGTCAATGCGGCAGCGCGCCAGCTGCTCCTGCGAGCGCACGCGCGCACACACACAGGGGAACACACAGACGATGGAGGCCGGGGCCGCTCCCTCTCCTTGCAGAGCGGCGCGCCACAGCTGGCCCTGTGTGCGCGCACGCAGGAGCACTTGCAGCAGCTCCTGTGCACATGTGCGCAAAGGGACGTGCAGGGCCTGGGCTGAGCACGCAGGAGCACCTGCAGCAGCTCCTGTGCACACGTGTGCACAGGGACAGGCAGCGGTTTAGGCCAAGCACAGTGGGGAGGCCTGCCTTTCTACCCAAGGGGCAATGCACGGGCGGCCCAGGCTAGCCTGTGGCCTGGCAAGGCCAGCAGAGCCTCAGCTGCATGCAGCCAGGGGCGCACACGCAAGCAGGCACCAGTGGCTGCGTGAAACTCCTGCGCAAAAGCACGCGCCGTAGGCGGCAAGGCAAGACTTACAGAGCCTGCTGTGTGCAGCCAGGAAGTGGGGCCCTGGCCGGCACGCCTAGCCACGTGCTTCATGCAGGGGGTCCACACAGCCGCTGCCTCCTCTTTGCGTGTGCGCCCCTAGCATCCCGCCGACCCCAGACATGAGCTGCTGGGCACCTGCTCATTTCAATAGCTGGCAGACCTGCCCCCCACTCTTCCCTCGAAGCACCTACTCATTTCAACAGCTGGCAGACCTGCTCCCCACTCTTCTGTCGAAGCACCTGCTCATTTCAACAGCAGGCAGACGTGCTTCCCACTCTTCCCTTGAAGCACCTGCACCTCCCACTTCTGCTTCTTAGGACCTGTTCCGCCCTTCAGACAGAGCAGCTGGGCACCTGCCCCCCTCCCTCAAGGTAGCGTTGCCGTGCACTTGCACCTCAAGGCAATGCAGCTGGGCACTTGCCCCCCTCCCTCAAGGAAGCGCTGTTGAGCATCTGCCACCTACCCCCTTCAAAGCAGCGCTGCTCTTGTGAGGAACACAGCTAGGAGCTTGGGAGCGCTGGGGTTGTGAAGGAGGTGCGTTGTGTGCAGGCGGAGGACTGGCGGCAAAAAAAAACAGGCCCAGCAAGGGGCTAACCAGTCTGGCAGCAGGCGTGCACGTCATACCTGCACGCGCATCTCCCGTTCTTTTTGTGCCAGCGTGGCTGCCCTCCACTTGGACAAGCTCCGCAGCTGCAGGCTGCGCTCCAGCGCTGCTTGCAGGTTCTTGCCCTGTGGTCGAGGTAGGCACGCATGGAGGCAGGTGGAGCGCTGGCACCAAGTCCACCTCAAGGCATATGCCGGTTGCAGCAGCAAGCAGGTCACACAAAGCAAGCTGGCAAGCGGCATGCAGGTTTGGCTAGAGGGCTTGCCTTTGCATGTTTTGTGCGAGGTTGAAGGGGGAGTGCATGCCCTGGCACCTTTTGTTGGTGCATGTCTTGTGCGAGGTGGAAGGGGAGTGCCTGCCCTGGCACTTCTTGCTGGTGCATGTCTTGTGTAAGGTCAAAGGGGGAGTGCCTGCCCTGGCACTTCTTGCTGGTGCATGCGCACACGGAGCAAATCCTTCGCCTGAACTTGCCAGGGTCTTGTTTGCGCGCATTTTACATCACACCCAAAGCACATATGCACCAGGGACTCGCCGCTGCACTTTTGCATTGCATTCCCAGTCCTGCGCACGCATACACGCACATGCACGTGCACGCACGCACACGTACGTGCACGCACACATACATATAAAGAAGCACGGCACATGCAAATTGCGCAGACACACACACACACAGGAGAACAGCATGCATGCATTGCGCACAGGCACACACGCATAGAAGCACGGCACGCGTGCATTACGCACAGGCACACACACAGGAGCACGGCACGCGTCCATTGCGCACACGCTTGCCCACCTGTTCACGCGTCCGCTGCTTGCGAAGCTCTGCCTCTGCCCGCTGGCGCTGCTGCGCGAGCGCCGCCAGCTGCGCCGCCTGCTCAGCCACTTGCCGCTGCAGCGCGAGCGTCTGCTGCTGTGCGCTGCGCTGTAGGTCCTCCAGCTGCCTGCAGGGTGAAGTTACAAGCACATGAGCGGCATGCCCACATGCACAGATGCGCAGACGCTGCAGCGATCGTGTAAACAGGCAGGCATAACTCATGCACAGGCATAGACGAGGTTGAGAGCCGATGAGGCTCGTGCGCTTTTGAAGCACGAGAATCAGATGTACATAAAAGCACATGCCTGGCATGCTGGCAGGATTAGTACAGCCGCTGCACTGCCTGTGCCGCCTGCAGCCTTGAGTTAAAGCGCTGCGCAGGCCCTTTGAAAATGCAGGCTGACATGCTCATTGGCGCGGCACCTTGTGAAGAAAGGCCTCTTTTACCTCTCCCTCTAACAGGAAAGTACACATGCAGTTACGAAATATCATATTTCGAATATGACTGCAAGTCACCAGGAGATTCATTGACAGAAGCCGCCAGAACTTGACCACTGGCGCAAATGCGTGCCACTCCCATACCCTAAGGTGCGCACCTCATGTATTGCTGCTGCACTTGCAGCGCGCTCTGCTGCTGTGCCGCCGCCTGCGCCGCCACCTGCTGCTGCAGCACCTCCTGCGCTTTGCGCGCCTGAGCCTCCTGCGCCCTGGCCTGGCTGATGGCAAGCTCTGCTGCTGCCTGGACTCGCAGACCAAAAGATCGCAAAACAGGTGTGATGTAAGTCAAATACCACAATTGCAATGGATGTATTGCGTTGCATGTCAGAGGAAAGCAGCCAGGGAACTTTGCTTGCTATCCTAAATATTGATAGAACACTGAAACCTCTCTATATATGCATACTAGACCCTTCATCCATGTTCTCCTTGCTTTTCATCCATCAATTTTGTACACATGCTCCTCTGCATTCCCGAGGCTGCAAGGGTAAGAGTTGGCCTTTGCAATTCCTGCTCTGTATGCTGCGCAGGAAACGGGTGGATTCGTGTTTGCGCACAGGACATGGGTCAATGCACGCATTTCCAAGGAGCACCTGGGTGGGTGCACCCTGAGCACGCTTGCCCCCACGCCCAGGCACATGCATGCGCAATCACATGATTTTTTGTGTGGCCCGGCCATGCAGGCCGACCTGCCCACCCCTCTAGGTCACTCACACCTGTGCCTGCGAGACGGCTTCCAGCGTCGAGGCGGTGGTGGAAGGCGGCGCCGCCGTCGCTGCCCCCCTTGACGCAGCCGCCTGCGGCCCTCCTGCACTGGGCATGCCTGCACTGGGTGCTGTCTGCGGCGCTTGCGGGGGGGGTTGCCCGAATCCGGCCAGCGGAGGCGCAGCTGGGCTGGGTGCGGGTGAAGGCACTGCTGCAGGGGGGGAGGGTGTTGAGGAAGCAGGCATGCCAAACGTGGAGGGCGCACCAAAAGCGGGAGGCGTGCTGGTGGGCTTGGCGGGGGCGAACGGAGAAGCAAAGGCGGAGAGGGAGGAGGCGCCCTGGGCTCCAAAGGTGGGGGCGGCAGCAGCCGGGGGTGGAGTGTTCACTGCCCTGTTGGAAAGGAATGGGGAGGAGGCAAACTGCTGCTGCTGCTGCTGCTGCTGCTGCTGCTGCT
>LFIK01000677.1_pt1 | contig 25929 bp, 24 predicted proteins | sample 643401 | NCBI WGS metagenome assembly LFIK01 (sample SAMN03777447, study PRJNA286221) | soda lake metagenome | biome: soda lake; feature: Kulunda steppe; material: water; isolation source: sample T5-Br brine of Lake Tanatar-5 | place: Russia: Kulunda steppe | collected 2010-07
GACTCTTCCAGCCCCGCCAGTTGCCTCGCGCGCTCGCTCATATAAGTAATGCGCCCTTCGCCGTCCTTGTCGAAGGCGATTTCATACAAGCCGATGGGAACACAATCAATGAGGCGCTGGAAATCATCCAGTTCAGCGGCCTGCCGCGCCCGTGCGCGCCAGAACGCAAAGGCAAGCACCAGCAAAGCGAGCAGCAGGCACACGTAGAAAACACTCGCCACCGGATGCATGCGGACGAATTCGCCCATGGAGACACCCGGCATCGCGTCTGCCGCATTCGTCACCAGGGTGTCGGCCAGACTACGGCTCATGGCCAACGCATCAGTCGGGAACAGGAAGAGCAGGACAAGGAGGCAAACCGCGCCCCAGAACTCGGCAGATATCACGGTCCAAGAGCATGCCCGACGCACCACACTGCCGCTATACGCCTGCGAGCGACGCTCACTTTTCAGTGCGGGGGATTTATCCATCCGGCCATTAACCCGTGTCTGAAGGAGATGCCCGCGGGAACTGGCCTTAATGTCAATTGCTGCACACGGCATTGTCCGGACGCGCGCGACCAATTCTTAGGGTGCGCGTCCATGATGCCGTTTTGGGCGTTGTTTTTCGACCGGATTAGAGAAATTCCACCTGCTTGCCCCAGATCACCAGAACCAGGCAGCCCTTGGGGCTGCGCACGCTGTGCCGGGTGCCGGCGGGGTTGATCACCACGCTGCCCACAGGGTATCGCCCGCGCTCATCCTCTTGCTCCCCGTCGAGTACGAAGATGTGCTCGGGTGCAGGATGGCGGTGCAACGGCACCTCGGCGCCGGGCTCATAACGCAGATATGCCGCAGCACCGCCGTTATCCTCGCGATAAATCCAGGCCGCATCCACGCCTGGCCTTAACGGAACCCAGTCCAACTCTGTCGGCGGCTTGTTCAGCCCCCCCACCAGATGTAGATTCGATTCCGTCATGTTTCATCCTCACTCATGATCGCTGCCATCACCTGATTCAGCGTGGCCACCCATCCGACAATGCCTCCCTGAGCCGTGATCATCTGCAGGGTCGCCTGCTTGAACTCGGGGAAATAGCTTTCGGTGCAATCCTCAATCAACAGGCAGCAATAACCCCGGTCATTGGCCTCGCGCATGGTTGTCTGCACGCAGACCTCGGTGGTAACGCCGGCAACCAGCAGGTGGGTAATCCCCCGGCTCTGAAGATGCTCGCTCAGCCGCGTTGCGTAGAATGCACCCTTGCCTGGTTTGCTGATCACATGCTCGCCCGGCACGGGTTGCAGGGCCGGGACGAAATCATTGCCCGGCTCTCCGTCAATCAGAATGCGCCCCATGGGGCCCTCATCGCCGATCCGAAGGCTGGGAGCACCGCGTTCCCGCTTGGCAGGCGGGCAATCGGAAAGGTCAGCGCGATGGGCCTCCCGGGTGTGAATTACAGGCAGCCCCACCTCGCGAGCCAGGGCCAGCAGGCGCTCCACGGCCGGCACGATTGCCTGCAGACGGCTGACATCGTTCCCAAGACTTTCGCCGAAACCGCCGGGCTCAATGAAATCACGCTGCATGTCGATCACGAGAACGGCCGCGGTATCCACGGAGAACGTGTATGGATAAGGTTGCGCTTGAACCTTGTGCATCAGCCGTGATCTCCCGCCATGTGCTTGCCAATGACACGCACCTCGGCGTGATCACGGGTGGTTTCATGCACGATCCGACCGTCAGACATCACCAGAATGCGATCGGACAGCTGCAACACCTCATCGAGATCCTCACTGATCAACAGCACCGCCGTTCCGTTATCCCTCGCTTCCCGCAGACGGTCATGGATTTCCCGGACCGCCTTGAAATCCAGGCCGAACACCGGATTCGCCGCAATCAACAGCCGCACATCACCCGTGAGCTCCCGGGCCAGAACGGCGCGCTGGACGTTACCGCCGGAGAGTTTGCCGATAGGGGTTGACGCTCCAGGCGTTCGCACACCGAAGGCACTGATCAACTCCTGCGCGCGCTTCCAGCGTTGGCCATGACGCAGCCAGCCCAGAAAGGAATAGGGCCTGCGGTCGAACACGCGAAACGCCATGTTGTCTGCCACGGTCATCCCGGGAACGCAGGCATTGCGCAGCGGTTCTTCAGGAAGAATCGCCACACCGTGGCGGATCATCTCGGAGCGACGCGCCTTGTAGAGCTGGCCGCGGACCTGAATTCCGGTGCGCTCCGCATGACGCTGGCCCGCGAGCACTTCGACAAGTTCCTTCTGCCCGTTTCCGGACACGCCGACAACGCCGACGATTTCACCGGCCTTCACCGTCAGCGATACATCCCGCACCGCTGGCACGCCCTCGTCATCACGGGCCCGCATACCGCTTATTTCCAGCACGGTTTCACCGGCAGCCCGGTTATTGCGCGTTTGCGTCGCAGGTGGCTCACGCTCACCCACCATCAGCTCCGCCAGATCTTCGGCGCTGAGATCAGCCGTCGCACCGCCGCCCACGTAGCGCCCGGCACGAAGCACACTGACCGTATCAGTGAAGGCCTTCACCTCGCGCAGCTTGTGGGTGATCATCAGCACCGTCACGTCGCCGCGCTGCGCCTTCTCCCGCAGCATGCCCAGCACCTCGTCCGCCTCATCCGGCGTGAGTACCGAGGTAGGCTCGTCGAGAATCAGAAAACGGCGCTCCAGGTAGAGTTGCCGGAGGATCTCCACCTTCTGCTTCTCCCCGGCCGCGAGACTGGACGCAGGGGTGTTGAGCGGAATGCGGAATGGCATGCGGTCCATGAATGCCTCAAGGTCCGCCCGCGCGCTGCGCCAGTTGATGAACTGCGGGGTATCAATGCGCGACATGATCAGATTTTCCGCCACAGTCATGTGCGGGACCAGCGTGAAGTGCTGGTACACCATGCCGACACCGAGCATTGCGGCCTCCCGCGGGCTACGTAGACGCTGTTCGCGATCCGCGATCAGTATGCTGCCCTCCTCCGGCTGCTGATAACCCACCACGCATTTCACCAACGTGGACTTGCCCGCGCCATTTTCTCCGAGCAAGGCGTGAAAACTGCCCGCACGCACCTTCAGTGACACCTGATCCAACGCCGTGAAGTCACCGAACCGCTTGGTGAGCGAGATCACTTCCAGGCCACAGGCGCGCGGCGCATCATCTCCATGAGTGAACCCCCCGGTGGCCCCGGGCGGGTCACTGGCGGAGTCGCCAAGCCTGGCGGCGACAGGGCGGTTGCTCATGATCATGTCCCCCGCAGCACGTCCAGCAGCCGTTCGGAACGGCTCACGCTGCCGAACACGCCACCCTGCATCTTGATCATGCTGATGGCCGCACGATGGTTGCCCGCATCAGTGGCGCCGCAGCAATCTTCGAGCAGCAGACACTCGTAACCTCGGTCATTTCCTTCCCGCATGGTGGTATGCACGCACACATCCGTGGTGATACCGGTGAGGATGAGGTTGCGGATTCCCTGCGTGCGCAGAATCAGATCCAGGTCCGTGGCGCAGAACGAGCCCTTGCCAGGCTTGTCGATAATGGGTTCGCCTTCGATTGGCGCCAACTCGGGAATGATCTGCCATCCGGGCTCACCGCGAACCAGGATCTTGCCGGCCGGCCCCGGGTCGCCGATACCGGCGCCAATCTGGCGGGAGCGCCAGCGTTTGTTCGCCGGCAGATCACTGAGATCAGGTCGATGCCCCTCCCGCGTGTGGATGATGTGAAACCCCATCTCCCGCATGGAGGCCAGCGTGCGGCGAATCGGCTCCATGGGTGCACGGGTCAACGACAGGTCGTAACCCATCTGGTCCACGTAACCGCCCTTGCCGCAAAAATCGGTCTGCATATCGATGATGACCAGCGCCGTATTCTCCGGCCGAAGATCACCGTCAAACGGCCAGCGGTAGGGATCAGCCTCAACGTAGCGTTCACTCATAAGTCTCTCTCCAGTGGTTCCGGCTCAGCGCGCCACGCTGAGTTCGCCCGGTGCGCCACGCAACGTACGGAACCGGGAACAGGCAATGACCATGATGATCAGGGTCAGCACGTAGGGCGCCGCATTGAACAGGTAAAAGCCCCAGCTGATGCCAACGGACTGCAGCGCCGGGCCAATCGCTCCGGCCGCACCGAACAATAACGCCGCGAACAGGCAGTACACCGGGTTCCAGCGAGCGAAAATGACCAGTGCCACCGCCATCAGCCCTTGCCCGCTGGAGAGTCCCTCACTCCAGCCACCCGGGTAATACAGGGAAAGAAAAGCACCGCCGATGCCGGCCATGGCGCTGCCAACCATCGTGGCAATGATCCGCACGCGTACGGGCGAGTAGCCGGCTGCGCGGGCGGCCTCCTCGTTGTCGCCCACCATTCGCACCACCAGGCCCCAGCGTGTGCTGCGGAAGAACAACACCATCAGCGGCGCCATGAGAACACCGATCACGAACAGCGCGTTCACGGCCAGCGCCGACTGAACGGCCCCGGAGTCGCTCCAGAAGCCCAGCGGCACCGCCGGCAGACGCGGCGCCGACTCCTGGATAAACGGCTTACCCAGATAGAAGGCCAACCCCACGCCGAACAGCATGATGGCGATACCCACGGCAATATCGTTCACCCGCTGCAGGCTGCAAAGCACGCCGTGAATCAGCCCCATCAGGCTCCCGACGAGCGCTGCCATCAGCACACCCGCCCATGGATTGCCGGTGAAGTGGGAAAAGGCAAAACCCGCCAATGCCCCCATCACCAGAGCACCTTCGAGCCCGAGATTGATACGCCCGCTGCGTTCGGTGAGGCATTCACCCAGTGCCACGAACAAAAACGGCGTACTGGCGCGGATAGCGCCGGCCAGAATTGCCAATGGAACGCCCCACCAGCCGAGCGCCTCGGCAACGACCGCGAGCTGCTCTTCAAGCACTTCCGTCTGCTCTTCCATCAGACAGCCTCCCGCGGACGCAGCACCTGCGGCATACGCAGGCGCCCCTGAATCGCCTCACTGGCAAGCACGCAAAGAAACGCGATGCCCTGAAACACCACCAGGGTGGCGTCAGGCAAATCCATGCGACGCTGAACCACGCCGCTGCTCGCTTCCAGGCCACCCAGCAAGATCGCGACGGCAATGATCGCAAGCGCGTTCTGCCGGGCGATGAAGGCCACGAGAATTCCGGTAAACCCGTACCCCACGGCAAGCGAGCTATTGGCCGCCCCGTGCACCGCAGCCACTTCCACGGCGCCCGCAAGTCCTGCAGCCGCGCCGCCCAGAAAACAGGCGAGCAGCAACACCTTGCCCACCGGAATGCCGGAGAGCTTTGCCGCCTGCGGGTTACCGCCGATCATGCGCACGGAGAAACCGAACGTCGTGCGGTTGACCAACACCCAGAACACGATGCAAGCCACGACCCCGAAAACGAACCCCCAGTGGATCGTCGTTCCCGGGATCTCGCCGATCATGACATTCCACTCCAGCGGAAAGGTCGACGGGTTGTTGAGGCTGGCAGGATCACGAAGCGGGCCTTCCACCAGGTGATTCAGCACGGCGATGGCGATATAGGTGAGCAGCAGCGTGCTGATGGTTTCATTCACGCCGCGGTAGTGGCGAAGCGCGCCGGCAAACCCGATCCACAGGCCGCCCACCACGGCTCCGGCAAGCAAGAGCCCCGTTTGTGCGGCGAGTGGCGGTAGCCACCCCTGCAGTGCCAGGCCTGCAAGCGCAGCCCCCAGACCACCGAGCACCAGCGCCCCCTCCGCACCGATGACGATCAGGCCAAGCTTGGCCGTGATCGCCACGCACAGGGCCGTGAGCATGATGGGCGCGGCGCGCTGCATGGAGTTCTGCCAGGAAAACCAGCTGCCGAACGCGCCATCGTAGATATTGCTGAATACGGCGGCGGGCGAGATGCCCTGCACCAGCAAAAACAGGCTGAATATTACACAGGCAGCGAGCAGGGCAAGGAGCGGCGGCAGCGCCGCTGACCCCGCCCGCCCCAGGCGCGAAAGCGAATTGGAAAGGAGCATGGGCGCTTATTCCCTAACCCCTTCCACCAGCCAGTCCATCCGCTCGAGCCAGGTGTCACGCTGCTCATGGGATTCGCCCTGGGCAATGACCGTATTCCCCTTGTTGTCCTTGAGGGGCCCTTCAAAGATGACAAAGTCACCGCCCATCATCTTTTCCTTGACCTCGTCGGCCTGCCTGCGGGCGCCATCGCTGACCGCCTGCCCATAGGGCGAAGGCTGGACAAAGCCATCGGCCAGGCCTCCGCGCAGGAAGTGCGACGGCGTCTCGCCCGCGAGCACGTCTTCCACGATGCGCCTGTAGGGTGTTTCCCACTTCCACTCCGCACCGGTGAGATAACCGTTGGGCGCAAGCCGGGACTGGTTGGCGTGGTAACCGCAGACGTAAATGCCCCGGGCCTCGCAGGTCTCGGCGATAACCATCGGGCTATCCACGTGGCAGGTGATCACGTCCACACCCTGGTCGGCGAGGCCGTTGGTGGCCTCCGCTTCACGCACGGGCAAGTGCCAGTCGCCGGTGTAGATGACCTGCACGCGGATGTCCGGGTCCACTGAGCGAGCGCCCATGGTGAAGGCGTTGATATTGCGCAATACCTGCGGAATGGCACGGGCCGCGATAAACCCAAGACGCTTGCTGCGGGTGGCATGGCCCGCAACGATTCCGTTGAGGTACTGACACTCGTCGATGTAACCGAAGAAGCTGCCGGCGTTCTCGGGGTGGGCGCCTTCCTCATACAGGCCGCCGCAGTGGCGGAAAAGGATATCGGGGTTCCGGGCGGCAATCCGCAGCACGTGCGGGTCGTAGTAGCCAAAGGAGGTGGGGAACACCAGGTTCACATTATCAAGGTTGATCATGCTCTCCATGGTGCGCTGCACCGCGATGGTCTCCGGCACGTTCTCCTCTTCGAACACCGTCACCCCGGGCATTTCACGGATGGCGCGCGCCCCTTCGGCGTGCGATTGGTTGTAGCCAAAGTCATCGCGCGAACCGACATAGATGAACCCCACCCGCAGTTCTCCTGCCCGGGCTGGCTTACCCAGCCACACGCCGGGGAAAGCCGCGGCAAGACCCAAGGCGCCCATGCCCTGCACGAAACGACGACGCGAAACATTAGTTGAATCACTCATGGACTCTTCTCCGGTAGAACTATGTGGATTAAAGGCTCAGTTGGACTGTTGAGGACCGCACGGGATAACCGCCCTGCACATCTGTGCCATCGCCTGACAATATGCAAGCATGGTGCCAATGGCTCAGCCCACCCAAACTGGTGCGGCACGCTGCTCCGAAATGCAGCGCAAACCGCAGCAGCGCACCAAACGGGGGCCCCTCATTTCATTGCGCACTAAAGCCGTGCAAAAAGGGGGCAGCTACAGGGAGTGGCTGGGTGAAGGCTCAACCCTGATAAGTCCGCTCAGGTGCCGGAAACCCGCATGACGTGCCGTCGGTGACACGCACCTTGTCCTCCCACGGCAGGCGGTAGCGCTGGCCCACCAGGTCATGCATGTAGGTGTACGGGCAGTCCTGCGCGCCGCCCTTCACCGCCACGTAGCCCCGGTGACCGAACTGGTAGATGTTGTTCTCAACCCCCCAGACCTCGCGCGCCTCGTCCACCAGGTCCGGGCGCACTTCGGCAGTGATGATCTCGTCAGCGAGCCCATTGCCCTCCACGACCGGCACGCCATCGAAGTTCACGATCATCCCCTCACCCATGGAGTTGAACGTGCCATCCGTCCCGGCCAGGCAGACGTTCGCCGTCACCATCAGGTTGCAGAAGGCATTCGCCTGGTTCGTGATCTTCCAGGAATGCCGGATGGGGGCCGTGTAACCGGCGGTGCGCAGCATGATGTTCGCGCCCTTGTAGGCGCACTCGCGCGCCATCTCCGGAAACATGCCGTCATGGCAGATGATCAGCGCCAGTGTGGAACCGTTCGGCCCCTCGCAGACCGGAATACCAAGATTGCCCGGTTCCCAGGGCTCCACTGGCACCCAGGGGTGGAGCTTGCGGTAAAACAGCTTCACCTCGCCCTGGTCGTCAATGATGATGCCCGTGTTGTAGGGCATGCCATCGGGGTTGTACTCCATGATGGAGAAGCACCCCCAGATGGCGTGCTCGCGGCAGGCCGCCTGGAACGCCTGCACTTCCGGGCCATCCGCCTTGCACATGATGGCGGGGTCGGTGTTCATGGAAAGCCCGTGCAGGCAGTACTCCGGGAACACCACCAGGTCCATCCCCGGCTGCTGCCGCCTCGCCTTGCCCACCAGGTCGCAGACGCGCTGCGTCTGCGCGGCCAGTTGCTCCGGCGTCTCCACCGACGGCAGCTGCAGCTGCACCACACCGATTACCACGCCATTATCGGACTTGTTGAGGCCCCCAAGACCACTCATAAAAGCAACCCCCGGTTATTAACGAAAAGAACCTTCAAAGAAGAGCGCAATTGAAGGGAGCAAGACTAGAAAAGAGTTCGATGCACACGTGCCATGGCCGCCAAGGACGCCTTTGCTTCCTGAACATGGTAAGCAGCAACCACGCCACCCCCTCTAGATCAGATTTCGTGAAGTCTACGAATGCCAGATGATGCCCACCAGAACCTATTAGACATCACGCCAATGCCGAAAAAGCATCATTTTCAGGACCCATGGAGCACGCGATCAGCGAGGCTTAGCCTGCGTCCAAGCGATGCGATTTGGGCAGCATCAATAGCTTTAATAGACGCTAGTCAAGCGCACTCTTCTTGTTAGATTCATGCGTCATGCAATAGCTCGGTGAAACCGGCTGCATTGCACAAACACGAACCGTGTTGTTGCGGTTTCGGTGCGCTCTGCACCGAATTGATGCATGGCGGAGGCATGAACTCATTGATCAGGTCGGAACGACACCCCATGCCAACAGCCAGAGGCAATGGCCCGGGTTTTGCTTGTCATTTTGGTGTGAGCACCTCCTTCTTCAAGCTGAGCATTCGCCAGTCTTCGGAGGTCCTCGGCAAACCACACTTTCGGGAGTCGACGTAGATGAGAGACATTTTTACGCCACAGGCCCTGACCGGTCAGGGGACCGGCGACGCCAAAGAGGCGTTGGGCAGTGTACGGTCACGCGCGATTCGAACTCTCACGGAATCGGTACCTGGCAGTCCCACAACCGTCCAGGCGATATCGATCCAGCTCGGGAGGCATGCGCGATGTCAGTGCTAACGGCCGCTGAACCGGCACCTTCCCAAAAACACGAGGGTGAGCGCTTCGTTGAGTTCCGCGACGTCTGTCTTGCCTACGACGACACCGGTAACGCGGTCGAAGACATTACGTTGGATATCCGTCGGGGAGAGTTCGTTGCCTTCGTAGGACCCAGCGGGTGCGGCAAGTCCACGTTCATGAAGCTATGCACCGGGCTGCGTCGCCCAACCAAGGGCGGGGTGACGATCAACGGCAAGGAGGTCAGCGGGCCGCTGTCTATTACCGGCATGGCATTTCAGAACTCCAACCTTCTGCCGTGGCGCACCGTGCTTGAAAACGTAATGCTCCCCCTGGAGATCGTACAGCCTCATCGCTCCAGACTGCGAAAACAGCGCCAGCACTATGAAGAGCAGGCGCGCGCGCTTCTGAACACCGTCGGCTTGAGCGGCTATGAGCACAAGGCCCCCTATGAACTCTCCGGTGGGATGCAGCAGCGCGCGTCTATCTGCCGCGCACTCATTCATGAGCCCGAATTGCTCATGCTTGACGAGCCCTTCGCCGCACTCGATGCATTCACCCGCGAAGAACTCTGGTGCATGTTGAGAGATCTTTGGCAGAAGCAACGCTTTACCGTTGTTCTGGTCACCCACGATCTCCGGGAGGCCGCCTTCCTTGCTGACACAATTCACGTGATGAGTAAAAGGCCGGGGCGCATATTGGAATCCCGTTCAGTCGATATTCCGCGTCCACGCACCCTGGAAACGACCTACGAAAAACCATTCACCGACCTGGTGCTCTCATTACGCACCAAAATTGGTGCGGTTCGCGCCTAAGAGGCAAAACGATCATGACACTTTCCGCATCCATGCGTGACCGCATTGCTCCGTGGGCAGCGGTGGTACTGCTCCTTGTTGTATGGGAGGCCGCCACTCGGGGCTTTAACGTTCCTCAATATATCTTTCCCGGCGCCGTTGCCACCTTCGACGCGCTCTGGGTTCATTCGGGTCCGATCAGCAAGCATGCATGGCAAACGTTCTGGACAACGGTGGTGGGCTTTTTGATCGGTGTTGTCGTGGGCCTGATCCTGGGCGTGATCATCGGCACCTCCCAATTCATGTACCGGACATGCTACCCCCTACTCGTCGCTTTCAACGCCATACCCAAGGTCGCTGTTGTACCAATCCTGGTTGTATGGTTCGGTATCGGTACCGTCCCTGCAATCATCACCGCCTTCCTGATCAGCTTCTTTCCCATTGTCGTTAACGTAGGTACCGGCCTGGCGACTGTCGAGCCCGAACTCCAGGATGTACTTCGGGTGCTCGGTGCGAAGAAACGGGACATTCTTCTCAAGGTGGGGCTCCCGCGCTCGATGCCACACTTCTTTGGCGCGCTGAAAATCTCCATCACGCTTGCCTTCGTAGGCACTGTTGTGTCGGAAACCGTCGCCTCCAACCAGGGCATCGGATACCTGATGATGTCAGCCGGCTCCCAAATGCGAATGCCACTGGTCTTCGCAGGGCTGATCGCCATCAGTGCCATGGCAATGGTCATGTACGGCGCTATGGCTTGGCTTGAGAACCGCGTTACCGGATGGGCGCACCGTCAATAAACACGCAAGGAACGGCGTATCACGCGGATGCGCAAACGCTTGCTAATCCACCATCGGCCTGGGGAATACCAGGCCTGTGGAGATAGTCAGGATCACGACTGCCGCAGGAGGCGATTATGCTTCAACGACTCACGACTGGAACGCCTTACCCTTCAAGGCGCAGCCCAACTTATGCACGGCGAGGTATGGTAAGCACCACCCAGCCGCTCGCCGCGCAGGCCGGACGGGACATGCTGGCGCGTGGCGGTAACGCCGTTGATGCGGCCATCGCCACCGCTGCCGCACTTACCGTCGTCGAACCTACAAGCAACGGTATTGGCGGCGACGCCTTCGCTCTGGTATGGATTGCCGACGGCCCTGATCGGGGACTTCACGGGTTAAACGGCAGCGGCCTTTCACCCCAAACCCTTGATATCCAGACAGTACAGGCAGCGTCGCATGAACAGATACCCCAGCGCGGTTGGTTTCCCGTGATGGTGCCTGGCTGCCCTTCTGCCTGGGCGGAACTCTCGACGCGATTCGGGAAACTCCCGTTTGATGACCTGTTGGCTCCGGCCATTGAACTCGCCGCTGAGGGCTTTCCCGTCAGCCCGACCATCGCCGAACAATGGCAAAGAGGCGTTTCACGTATGGGTGAGTTCCTTGCGAAAACGCCGTTACCAGAGACAGCTGCATTTATGCCCTTGTTCGCGCCCGACGGAGTTCCCCCTGCTGTTGGCCAGCTGTGGCGAAGTGGCGATATGGCCAGTACCTTGACGGAGTTGGCGACCACCCGGTGTGAGAGCCTGTACCGCGGCGCACTTGCCCGGAAAATCGATGACTTCAGCCAGCAAACCGGCGGGTTTCTGCGGGGTGATGACCTGGCGGGGTATCGGGCGGAGTGGGTAAAACCGATCAGCACACGTTACAGAGGCGTCGACGTCTGGGAACTACCTCCCAATGGCCAGGGATTGGTCGTGCTGATGGCGCTCAATATCATGGAAGGCATTAACTCGGGGCAGCGTGAAAGCATCTCAACCCTGCATCACCAGATTGAGGCATTGAAGCTCGCATACTCCGATGGCCAGGCCCATATCACGCAACCCGCGCATATGCGTACCACTGTCGCCGATCTGCTGAGTCGCTCCTACGCGGATCAGCGGCGACAATTGATCAACTCCCGCGCAATCAACCCATTCCCCGGAGAGCCGACCCGTGGCGGCACGGTCTATCTGGCAACGGCTGACGCCAGTGGCAACATGGTGTCGTTCATACAAAGCAACTACCATGATTTCGGTGCCGGCGTGGTCGTGCCAGACACCGGCATACTCCTCCAGAACCGCGGCTGCGCGTTCAGTCTCAACCAAGGCGACGTCAACTGTCTGGAGCCAAGGAAGAAAACCTTCCACACCATCATTCCCGGTTTTCTGATGCAGGACGGGAACCCGTTGGGGCCCTTTGGCGTAATGGGCGCCTTTATGCAGCCACAAGGACAGATGCAGGTGGTGATGAACATGGTTGACTTCGCGCTCAACCCGCAAGCCGCCCTTGATGCGCCTCGGTGGCAATGGTTCGGTGGCCGCCGGGTCGGCCTGGAAGCCGGATACGGCGCGCACCTCGCCAACGAACTGGCAGCGCTCGGCCACGACGTCTTCCTTGATCATGACAGACTGCCTTACGGACGCGGGCAGATCATCCTTCGCGACCCGGAAAGTGGGGTGCTTTGCGGCGGTTGCGAGCCACGCGCAGACGCCGCCATTGCCGTACTCTAAGGAAACCAGATCAACGCATAGACGGCCAGCCCGACCAGGACGGAGACCATCTGCCGCCGGGTATAGAGCGCTAGCAAAAATGTGACGACGACCGCCACCAACCCCGCCTGCACCTGAGGGTCTCGTAGTTGCTCGCTCAACGACGTCTGCCCATTACCCATCAAGGCGCTGGCGACAATGCCGCCGATCACGGCGTAGGCCGCGTAATCAAAGAAACGCAGGCCCCCAGCCTGATGTTGCTGATTGCCGGCGCGGGCCCATAAAAGACGAGGCAGCACGCGGAACAGATAACTCACACCACCGCCAACGATAATCACCAACCAGACCATCGCATGCTGACTCATACTTTCCGCTCCAACAGCAGCATGACCGCAGCAATCAGTAAAGCGGCGACCACCAGCCCGAACCCAGAGAAAAACTCGCTGAAGAGTGGCGTCACCAAGAATCCCATCAAACCTGCTAAAAGAAATCGCGTATTCGGCCAGGCAAGCGCAATGAACGTGGCAAAGTAAACCGGGAGCAATGTAATTAGCAGGTCTTGCAACCAGGGCAGATCATCCGCATCGACCAGATACCCCAGTCCGGTTGCCGCCAGCGCCGTAGGAAAGGCAGCCAGACAAACACCGAGGTAGAACGAAAACGGATGCGAGACCCCACCCTTGCACAAATGCGGAAAGGACGTGGCGAACGTGCTGGCGCTGAGCATCTGCAGCGCGGGGAATAAGGCTTTCCTCGGCGGCGTTCCGAGATAGGGCGTAATGGAAGTGGCCATCAGCAGGAAGCGAAAATTGATTACGATGATCGCAAGCATGGCAGGAACCCACGCCTCTACGGCGATGAGTTCAATGGCCGCGAACTGAGCCGGGGCAGCAAACACCATGGCTGTCATGAATAAGCCCTGATAAACGCTGAGCCCACCTGATTGGCTGGCAGCACCTACGGCAAGGAACAGGAAGCTGAACGTAAGCGTCACGGGCATCGCTTCGCGCATCCCTGTAAAGAAGGATTGTCGCGCGGTCCTCATTCGTCAGCCTCTCAAAAAACCGGGAGGTGGGCCCAGATGGCAGCCACGCTGCACTGCCGCCGCGGCGGAGAGCACGGTATGCTCGGTCCACGGAGCGCCCACGATCTGCAGTCCCACCGGCAGACCGTTGTCGGTAAGCCCCGCTGGCACGGATGCAGCCGGCATCGCTAACAGGCTGACCAGGAACGTCGATGCCACCCAATCGATATAGGTTCTCATCGGCCGACCCGCGATCTCCGCAGGATAATTCTGCGTCACCGGGAATGGGGGTATCGGCACGCAAGGGCTTAACATCACATCATATGAGCCCAGCAGGGCAAGCACACGATCACGGAGGACCAGTCGCTGCTGACGGGCTTGCGCCACATCCCGCATCTTCAGGGAAAGCCCGTACTCCAGGTTTTCGCGCAGGTTTTCGTTCAATTCCGACAATCGCTCTAAGTGCGGTAGCAACTGACAGACGAGGGCTTCACCTCGCAATTTCATGAAGACATCGCGTCCGCCCGCAAACACGTCGCGGTCCACCACATCAATTGTCCAGCCGAGATCCTCCAGCGCCAGAACCGCTTCATAACAGCGTTCCGCAACGCACGAATCGATACCGACCGCGGCAAGGTCTGGTATGTAGACAGCTCTGCCCGGCACATCCGGCGCCAGCGGGGCGCCGAAGTTGTGGGGCAGCGCAGGCAGACTAACGGGGGCATCGGCGCATGGACCGGCCAACGCCTGCACCGACAGCCAGACATCTTCCGCGGTGAGGGCCATCGGACCATCCACCTGCAACGTATCCCAGGGGGCCGGCGCCGGCAGAGACGGAATCAGGCCAGGAGTAGGCCGCAGCCCTACCACCCCACAAAACGACGCCGGCACTCGTAGCGACCCTCCGAGGTCGGTGCCGCTCGCGAGCGCCACCATGCCCGAGGCCAGAGCTGCCGCACCTCCCCCCGTAGACCCACCTGCGGAGAGTTCCAGATCCCACGGATTGCGCGTGGCACCAAAGACCGCGTTCACCGTATTCGCGCCGGCGGCAAACTCCGGCGTGTTGGTCTTCGCGACGATAATGGCCCCCGCCGCCTTGAACCGGCGTACGATCTCCGCGTCCACGGCGGGTACGTGGTCGCGGCACAGTATGGACCCATAGGTCGTGCGGATGCCTGCGGTATCGGTAATATCCTTGACTCCAACCGGCAGCCCTAGCAAAGGTGGCGGCGTCGCACTCTGCGCCAGCCGCCTTTCAGCCTTCCTCGCCGCCTCCATGGCCTCCTCTCCGGCCACGGTACACACCGCGTTAACCGTCGGGTTAGCGTTGGCAATCTGTTCCAGCGAGGCCCTCACCACGGCCGTGGCCGATATTTCGCCGGCCTTGAGTCGTGTTGCCAACTCGGTGGCCGTCAGCTGTCTACCGTCAAAGAACATCGTCGTGCGACTCGCGCTCGGCGATCACTGCAATCAGCCCGCCTCCTTCCGGCCCCTGATGCTCTGCCCCGCCGGAAACGAAAATTCGAGTATCCCCCGTGACGGCAGCCACGAGCGCCCCCACCGCACCGCGAATATGGCGTTGCGGATTCATATCGCCGTCATTCAACATGGTATGTGGCTGGCCGCGCACCGTGCCGGAGCGATCATGCTCACATTTCACGAATACTGCCTCCAGCCGTTTTCGCTGCTCCTCGTCAAGCTGCGGTTGCGCCGAAAGATTGAGATCTTCAAGCACCTCATGTACGGCCGTGATGTCGAGGACATCGCGCAGGGTGCGATGTGCAATGCGCAGGGGGCCGCCCCAGCGAACGCTGTTGCCCAGAACCACGATTTCGTTCATGACCACTTCGGTACCCGATGAGCAACTTGCTACGCCGGAGTACCTCTGAAAGTCCCGCAGCATGGTTTCAGGATGGAGGGCTTCACCTGTAAATTCTCCGAGCGCCAAAGCCACCCCATAAGCTGAAGCCGCCCGCGACCAGGCCATGGATTGATCGGGCGTATCACCCGCCACAACGGATCCGCAAGCACGTGCCTTACTGAGAGCAGACGCCGTCAGGCAAGGGCCTTTCACCTGGACGAAGTGGACATCTTGCGGATGTTCAATACCGGCCTGCGCCATGGCTCTACGAACGGCATCCCTAGTCTCGGAGACCTGACCTGCCCGACCAATATCTTCCGGGCCCAGCGGCGTTGTGAACGCGGTGGCAACGGCCAGCGCTGGCGTACTGTGAACCATTCCGTCCGATTCGGGGTGCACACTGAACACGGTGATATGTGGAGTGAGTACGCCTTCGGTACCCCCTGAGAAGATAAACGGCACCCGTTCAACCACCGCGCTTGGCGCTTCTCCGGTATATTGCGCTATCAAATGCGCCAGTGATTGGGTCAGGTAGCCTCGCGTGTAATCATTAACAAGTCCGTTGCCGGGCGTCTTGCCTATGACAGCGACAATCCTCGCGGGGTCGAGCCCGCCGTTGTCCATTGCAGCCTTGACCACACGGACATCACCCGGATCTGTCAAGGTAAACCGGTCCACCAGAGCACGCATAGAGCCACCATAAGCTATTCACAAACTGAAAATTAACGTTAAGCTGAACTTCACCGAGTGGGGAACAGAAACGCCATTCGCCAGTTGCAGGGCCATCAAAAACGATGAAACAGACACTTACCCCGGAACTCGCGCCCGAACACGACACTTCACCGCGAACACCGACGTTGCAGCGCGCTCTGGACGCGATCCGGGATCTGATTGTTCAGGGCGATATACCTCCTGGTTGCCGGTTGCAGGAGCAGGCACTGAGCGACTATCTCGGAATTTCCCGCACACCCATCCGGGAAGCGTTCCGCGCCCTGGCCGGCGAAGGCCTGGTGGACCTAAAACCCCGACGCGGCGCCATGGTCCGCAAGATGGACCTAGCGGAGCTATCGAATACATTCACTGTCATTGCCAACCTGGACGCTCTGGCTGGCCAACTCGCCGCCGAACACGCCACCGATCTGGAAATCGAACAGGTGGCCTTTCTTCATCAGCGCATGGTTGCCTGCTACCAGCGGGGCGAATTGCTCGATTACTTCAAACTCAATCAATCAATTCATCGCCAGATCGCTGCCTCATCCCGAAATCCGGTCCTTGAACGCCAACTCCGTACACTGAACGCGCAGGTTCAACCTTATCGATTCGATATCAACAATGATCCAGAGAACTGGGGCCGGTCGGTAGCCGACCACGAAGTGATCCTGGAAGCACTTCGCGAGCGCGACGGCACGCGCCTGCAAGCCGTGCTCCTTAATCACCTCCCCGGAAAACTCTTTACAACAACCAGACGGTATGTCCGTGACTCCGGCATACGCGCCAGTCGGAGCATGGTCTGATTTACTAACCTGCCCGCCGTCGACGCCCCGCCCCAGATTCGAAGGTCTGAAGTGGGGGGGTACCGGTATAGACTTGGCGAAGGTTTTCCAGAAACTCCGGCTCCATCTTCGCCCGCGTATCGCGCTCCGCATCGGAGCCTGGCAACATCGTATCGGACGCAGCACGCGAGAAGTCCATGACAAAGCGCACCCGGTCCTCCCGCAGCGTCGCCACACCACGCGTCAGGGCCGGAACATCCACCGGTTTACCACCACTTTCCCGAAGGGCCGCGCGTATACAATCGGCGTAAGAGCAGGCATCTTCCACGGCCATGGTGGCGCCTTGCCCAAGCGTCGGAACCATGGCATGGGACGCATCCCCGAGTAAAAGCACCCGCCCCTGTGTATCGGTAAACGCCGGCTCAATCTCCTGCACACGCGCCCAGTGAATCTCATCCACATGATTACAGATCGAATCAATCAGGAACGCCGCGGAAGCGCTGGGCACACCGTTTGGCGGGGTATACAGAGCACGCAGCGCCTCTGCAGTCTTGGCATCATCATCGATTGACGCCCCTGGTTGGATCGGGAAAGACCCGGCGATGTATATGCCGTTTCCGGGAACCCGGAACGCGAGCAACCGGTTCGGGCCGTTGAACCATTGCTCATACTCGTCGATCAATCCACCAGTGGTGTCCGGTACGAGTACACGATAGATGACAACGCCAAGATGGCGCGGCTCCGGCCGCCCCATAAAGTATTCGCGGATCGCGGAATACCGCCCATCCCCCGCAATCAAGAGATCAATGTTATCCAACCGCGTCTCGTCACCGCTTACACGATCCCGATAAGAGAGACTAATTTTCGCCCCTGGGTCAGCGGCCTCGTAGCCCATACTCACGAGTTGCTGGTCGAACAGGATACGGTCCTGCACCGGAGCACGAAGCTCACGATAGAGATCGGCCCACCGGATACGGATACCATCGTTTTCCGCCACTCGACTCAGCGGCAAATCCATCAGCTCAGTTCCATCCGTGAGCGTGGTGCGCCAATGACGCCAAGGCAAACTCACATCGGTGGCTTGCAGGGACTCAGCGAGTGACGGATCTGCTTCAGTGAGTATCTTTAGCGCGTTCGGACCTATGTTCAAGCCGGTACCGGCATTGGCATGGTCATCCGCCCCAACCTGCTCCAAGCACATGACCTCCACGCCAGCCTCGTCGCGCAGAAGATGCGCCAGAATCGCCCCGCCGACCCCAGCACCACAGATCGCGATCCTGAAGGGGTTATCAGCAACCATTACTTTCCTCCCCAATGCACAATGCGTCTCTCCACCAACAATGACGCCCAGTTCAAGCCATACCCCAACGCCCCAGCCGCGAAGATTGCAGCGTACATTTCCGGCATCCGGAATAACATCTGCGCCTGTACGAGCCGATGCCCAAGACCGTCACTGGATCCGATAAACATTTCCGCCACAATGATAATAACCAGCGTGAGTGAAATCCCATTACGCAGGCCGATGAATGTCTGCGGCAAAGATTCCCAAAACATAACGTCACGCAACCTCTGAATCTTGTTGGCGCCCATTACCTGAGCGGCCAGCAGGCGGGTTTGACGTGCATTCATTACCCCATAGGCCACATTAAAGAGGATGACTAGGGCCGCACCAAAAGCGGCCACCAGAATTTTCGCCATTTCCCCTACACCAAAAAGAACCAGAAACAACGGAAACAAAGCCGACGCAGGTGTGGATCGGAAAAAATCGATCACAAATTCCAGAGAACGATAGAGACGCTCCGAAGAGCCGAGGAATATCCCTAGCGGGATCGCCACTACGGCGGCCAGCAGGAAGCCCGCCATGGTACGCTGTACCGTACTCAGGAAGTCCCCCCACAAGCTGCCCGTCACAATGCCCTCCCATAGGCTCAACATCGTCGCTTGGGGGGACGGCAGCAACAGTGGATTGGCCACTTCGGCGGCCCAGATCATCCACCAAAACACCAACAAGGCCAGCACGCCCCAGAGTGGGCGGACAGAACCACTTATCGCCATCAGCATTTTCATCGCAGTGCAGCCTCCTTCAGGAAGACATCGAGGCACTGCTTCTTGACACGGATGAACTCCGGATCCGAGACGGTATCGTCCGTACGTGGCCTGGGCGCATCATATTCGATGAAATCCGCGATCCGAGTGGGTTTTCGCGTAAGCAGCAGCACATAGTCCGAGAGCCAGACGGCATCTTCCAAATCGTGCGAGACAATCACCATGGTGGTACCCCGCTCCTGGAAAATCCGCTGCACACGGTCCCGCATCAGCAGACTCATTTCATAGTCGAGGGCCGAGAAAGGCTCATCAAGAAACAGGACTTCCGGCTCCACCACCAAGGCCCTCATGATGCAGATTGTCTGCATCTGACCACCGGATAGCTGATAGGGATAACTGTTGAAGTTGATAGGAACATCAAAACTGTCTATCAGTGCATCAACGCGCTCATTGCGCTCCTTCGCCGGCACACCCATCAGTTTCAGTGGGTAATGGATATTATCCACAGCCCTCATCCAAGGGAACAATGCTTCGCGATAATTTTGGAAAACATAACCGATTCGGGTCTGGTCAAGTGTTTTGCCGTCGAATAATATTTCGCCGCCCTCATGAGGAATGAGGCCCGAAATAATGTTTACCAATGTGCTCTTACCGCATCCGTTAGGGCCAAAAATCGATGTAATCTTCCCCCTCGGAATATTCAGATCAAACTGGTCATAAATGATCTGATCACCAAAGCGCTTGTCCAGCGAACGCACGGTGATGTGCGTGTTGGCGGGAAACCAGCGAAGGCGATCTTCGAGTCTGCGTTCATCGGAATCACCCGCCCCGGTCGGCGCGCTCGAAGGCTCTGCTGGCTGTGCATGAGCAGGTTCGATCAATTGAACAGGCGCCATGACCTACTGCTCCAGTGCTTTGATGAAATCTGCAGCGTTCACCTGACTCTGGAGCAGGCCGGTGTCACTGCCCCAATTGATGAAGGCCGAGAACTCCGCCAAATCCTGCTCGGTGAGAGCGCTAACCATCGTGAACTTGGGCAAGGGCACGCTCATGATCACATCCGGCGGTGTCAGCGTGTTGTCCTCGAGGTGATCGCGGGCGCTCGGGTCGTTGGCGATATCATCCACAGCCATTGCCCACGCCAGCGCGAAACGCCTGGCCACATCGGGATTCGCCTCAATGAAATCGATGCTGGCCGCTGCGCCAGCCGCATACGCCTGCGCATCACTATCGCCGATGACGTAGGTGGAGATGATGCCGGCTTCCAACATCACCAAATCGCCAGCGCCCTGCATAACCGTGGCATTCGGCTCAAGCGTGAAACCAAGATCGAAGGTACCGGCCAGCATGGCATCGGTGTGCAGGTTCATGGCCAGTTCGTTCAGGATGAAATCCTGCCCTTCCTGCAAACCGATGGACGCCAGACCGGCGCGGGCGATGGCCATATTCGCGGGTCCCGGGGCTGACATCACCCGCAACGGACGTTTTTCCAGGTCGACCAGATCTTCCAGCGAGGACACCTCCAAAGATTCCTGCGCCACAAATTGTTCCATGCGGTATTCATCATTCTGACCGTTGATGGCGAAATACGTGGCCACGCCCGGCTTCAACGTATTACCGTTCATGCCCTCCAGCGTGACCAGGTTGGACGCCACATCTGCATCGCCGGTAATGAGGGCATTCATCACCGCCGGACCGCCCATCAAGCGTATTTCCTCAGTGCGTATGCCATGTTCCTCGAAATAACCGCGATCCCGCGCCACATAAAACGGCAACGACGAAGACACAGGAAAGACGGCGACGCGTACCAGATCGGCTGCCGTGGACGTGGCACAGACCGTCAGGCCGGCAATCAACACCAGAGCCCCTGACAGAGCTGCGAAAGAACGAGTAAGCATGCGCATGACACTAATCCTCCAGATTGAGGTAAAGATCGGGGTCAAAGAAAGACGTTCCAGCGACGTAGCAACGGCGCTCACTCATGTCGGGCCCTGGGGCATCCTCCGCGATGCCGTTGAACGTGAGCTCCAGCTGGACACCATTCGGGTCATAGACAAAGAGCTGCCAAAGGTCGGTCCCCGGCACCTGGAATTCCCGCCACTCCAGGCCGTACTTGCGGAACCGCTCCCTGAACGCGTGAAAACCGTGGGCCGTCAGTGACAGATGATCAATTGCGGCGGTGCCCTTCGGCACGTGATCCTCACCGCCAAGTGCCGGACCACCTGCATAGATATGAATAATGGCGTCGCCGCCGGGCGTTGCGCAGGCAAGCCATGCGCCGGGGTAACCGAAATCCGGGCGCTGGGCCTGAGTCAGGCCAAGCACTTTTTCATAGAAAGCGTTGGTCAGGTGCAAACGGTCGGTTTTGATAGCGACGTGAAACAAACCGGTAATCAGCATGAGGACCCTCGGCGTACAGGAATAATGCACAGTGAAAAGGCCGCGCCTTTTCTTGCATACAATCATGCATAATCCTTGCCAACGTTAAGAGAACAGGTCAACTTCAGGTGAGCGACTATCCGATGCGACGGCACAGCGGCCTTGCAACGCGTCCAGGGGCAAGCCGCGTTGCGCGCTTCGTTCCACGGGATACCAGTGGATCTGGCCAGTACCCTGCCAAAACGTAGCGTTTTTGGTGCACGCCACAACGTTGCCGCCCCACGCCGGTGCAAACCACCACGCCGAGTGGCGCAGTGTCGCGACAAGTCGGGTGGCACGGTGTGTGCTAACTATCCAGGTTGTTATGCACAATCATGTATCCAGAACGAGTGATCCCTATGTCAGCCAGCGGAACTCCGGTGCAATTCATCCTCAATGGGGAGCTCATCACGGTCGAGAGCGCGTCCCCGACCATGACGCTTCTGCAGTACCTGCGTGAACAGATGGGGCGCACGGGCACCAAAGAGGGCTGTGCAGAAGGGGATTGCGGAGCATGCACAGTGGTACTGGGTGAGTTAATTGGAGAAACCGTCCAGTACCGCTCCATCAATGCCTGCATCCGCTTTCTCGGGGCCGTGCATGGCAAGGAAGTCATCACTGCAGACACCCTGTCAGCAGAGGAAGATACTCACCCGGTCCAACAAGCGATGGCCGACTATCACGGATCACAATGCGGCTTTTGCACGCCAGGCTTCGTGATGTCTCTGTTCGATCTTTACCTGAACAAGCCCAGGGCGAACCGTGATGATGTCGTGACCGCACTTGCCGGGAATCTATGTCGTTGTACCGGCTACCGGCCCATCATCGATGCCGGGTGCCGAATGCACAGTTACCCTGATCCCGTGAAATGGAGTCGGGACTACGCTTACAACACCGAGCGCCTCAACTTGCTGAAGTCCATCCAATCTCCAGGCACGCACGTGTTTAAGAACGACTCACAGGCGTTCTTTGTCCCACGCACCACACAAGAGCTGGCCGATATTTTTGCGGCCAACCCCGATGCTGTGCTTCTGGCGGGCGGAACGGACGTGGGACTATGGGCGACCAAGCAACTCCGGGAGTTTCCGAAAATAGTTTCCACTGCAGAGGTTACCGAGCTCAAGCGCATCGTAAACGACGGCGATATGCTGGAGATCGGTGCCGCGGCAAGCCTGACCGATGCGTATGCGGCAATCTGTGAAGTCTACCCCACGCTCCAGGAGCTCCATGACAGGTTCGCCTCACCCCCCATTCGCAATGCCGGCACTTTGGGCGGCAACATCGCCAATGGCTCTCCCATCGGCGACTCCATGCCGATCTTACTTGCACTCGGCGCGTCACTTGTACTGCGGCACGGCGAGAGTCAGCGAGTACAGCCATTGGATGAATTCTATCTCGGTTACCAGAAATCCACGCTCGCTCCAGGTGAATTTGTCGAGGCCGTGAGAATCCCGCTGCCTTCGCCGAGCCTGCGAACCGCAACCTACAAAGTGTCCAAGCGCACGGATCAGGATATTTCTGCGGTTTGTGCAGCGTTTGCTGTCATTATCGATCAGGGGCGCATTACTTCGGCGCGGATCGCCTATGGGGGAATGGCGGCAACCCCGGCGAGGGCGCCTCATGCCGAATCCGCCCTCCTTGGACAGCCTTGGTCGGAAGAAACCATTGAAAAGGCCTCCCAGGCGCTTCGTCTGGACTTCACTCCGATAACAGACATGCGCGCCTCAGCGACCTACCGCACAACCGTTGCTGGCAATCTGTTGAAACGCTTTTTCTTGGACCTCGGCGACACGGACACGCCTATCCGACTCAGTGAACTAGACACGACCACCGAGGGCACTCATCATGTCCTGCAAATTTAATGGCGCGAGTGCTGGAAAGCCGGTCAAACACGAAAGCGCCCTACTGCACGTCACCGGCAAGGCACATTACACCGATGACATCCCGCTGCCGGCCAACACGCTGCATGTCGCATTTGGACTCAGCACAGTCGCACATGGCCGCATCGTCACCATGGACCTCTCAGCTGTGCGCAAGGCGGCGGGAGTCGTTGCGGTGCTTACCGCGGACGATGTCCCGGGAGAGAACAACTACGCGCCTTCCCACGACGATCCGATTTTTGCCAAGGACACCGTACAGTTCGCCGGGCAGCAACTATTCGCCGTCTGCGCAACGAGCTACACCGCCGCACGGAAAGCGGCCCAACTGGCCAAAATAGACTATGACGCGTTGCCCGCAGTACTCGATATTTCGTCTGCGCTGGCCGCCGAAAGTTACATAACCCCCAGCAAGACCATGCAGCGCGGTGACCCCGAAGCCGCACTGGCTGTGGCGCCCCATCGGCTTGGCGGGGAGCTATCCATCGGTGGCCAGGAGCATTTCTACCTGGAGGGCCAGGTGGCAGCCGCGCTGCCCCAGGACGACGGCGGCATGCTTGTGTGGAGTTCCACCCAGCATCCCACCGAAGGCCAGCATATGGTGGCGCAGGCCCTGAACAAAAATTTCAACGATGTTGTGGTGCTGTGCCGCCGCATGGGCGGCGGCTTTGGTGGCAAGGAGAGTCAAGCGACGTTGTTGGCATGCACGGCAGCCGTTGCCGCCGCCTGTACAGGTCGTCCCGCAAAAGTCCGCCTGGACCGCAATGACGACATCCTGATGACCGGTAAACGCCATGATTTCCTGGCGGAATATGACGTGGGCTTCGACGATCAGGGGCGGATCAGCGCCCTTAACCTGATGCTCGCCTCACGGTGCGGTCATTCCACCGATCTGTCGGTTCCCGTCAATGATCGCGCCATGTTCCATGCCGACAACTGCTACTACCTCGAACATGTTCGCATCACTTCTCACCGATGCCGAACCAACACCGTGTCCAATACGGCGTTCCGCGGGTTTGGCGGGCCACAAGGCATGATGGCCATTGAGGCAGTGATTGACGACATAGCCCGATACCTGGGACGAGACCCCCTGGAGGTGCGCCGCGCCAATTACTATGGGGTCGACGAGCGGAATATCACTCCCTACTGGATGCAGGTGGAAGACAATATCCTCGCGCAGATCACCAGTGAGCTCGAGGGCACGAGTTCCTATTGGCAACGACGCAAGGAGATCAGATCGTTCAATGCGGCTAGCCCAATCATTAAGCGCGGACTCGCACTAACACCGCTGAAATTCGGTATCTCTTTTACCACAAAGCAATATAACCAGGCGGGCGCCCTGGTTCATGTCTACACCGACGGTACCGTTCTTGCCAACCATGGCGGCACCGAAATGGGACAAGGCCTTCATACCAAAATCGCGCAGGTTGTCGCAACGGAGTTCGGGTTGCCTTTGGCGCTTGTCAGAGTTTCAGCCACGGATACAAGCAAAATTCCCAACACATCTGCCACAGCGGCGTCATCCGGAAGCGACCTGAATGGCAAAGCAGCACAGGCAGCGGCGCGCACTATCCGTCAAAGGCTCACGGAAATGCTGGCCGAACATTATCAGCTCGCGCCGGAACGCATACAGTTTCGTAACGGGACCGTTGAAGTTGGCGAACAGTCGCTAAAGTTCACGGATGTCGTGAAAATGGCCTATGAGGCCCGCGTGTCCATGTCATCTACCGGCTTCTATCGTACTCCGAAAATTCAGCATGATAAGCAGTCCATGCGTGGGCGTCCGTTCTTTTACTTTGCGTATGGAGCCGCGGTCACCGAGGTTGCCATCGATACGCTGACCGGCGAACACAGCATGTTGCGGGTGGATATTCTTCATGATGTTGGCGAATCCTTAAGCCCTGCAATCGATATCGGGCAAGTGGAAGGCGGCTTCCTGCAGGGAGTCGGATGGTTGACGAGCGAAGAGCTTTACTGGGACCAAGAGGGCAGGCTGAAGACCCATGCGCCATCCACGTACAAAATCCCAGCCGCGAGCGACTGGCCGCGGGAAGCGCATATCCGCCTTCTGCAAAACGCGCCAAACCAGGAGAACACGATATTTCGTTCAAAGGCCGTCGGGGAGCCTCCTTTGATGTTGGCTATGTCCGTGTTCTATGCGCTTCGCGATGCGGTTGCTGCAGCCTCCGGACCGAAAGCAGCAGGAGCGCTGCACGCCCCTGCGACCCCTGAAGCAGTCCTTCAGGCATTAGCGCTCGGCAATGCACATATGGAATCTGCAATTCCTCGTGACCGAGAGGTGGCGGAGTCAAACGCGTGAAACACTGGATAGCTGACCTGCGCTCCCTGCTCACCATCGGCAAGCCGGTTGTACGCGTGGTTGTCAGTGAAACCCGCGGCTCCGCTCCACGAGAAGCAGGCGCATGCATGCTGGTACACCCTGAGGGCATCTGCGGAACAATTGGCGGCGGGCGGCTTGAACATGCCGCCATCACGCAGGCACGAAAACTGTTGAAAGAGCAGGAAGCGCGTCCCTTGGAAAAGGAGTTCATCCTTGGCAAGGAGATGGAGCAGTGCTGCGGCGGGATTGTGAATGTCTGGTGGCAGCGCTTCGATGATGCGGCGGCACCCCTGGTGTCGGCGGCGACGGAAGCACTGGCGGAAGGTCATGCGGTGTCGCTGGTTTCCAGTGAGAAAGGTGATATTGCCGTA